>Ga0194112_10001831_pt1 | contig 30904 bp, 33 predicted proteins | sample TA2MahC400mmetaG_FD_146191 | JGI IMG/M metagenome (GOLD analysis project Ga0194112, IMG submission 146191) | Freshwater microbial communities from Lake Tanganyika, Tanzania - TA2015016 Mahale Deep Cast 400m | ecosystem: Environmental > Aquatic > Freshwater > Lake | place: Tanzania: Lake... | reverse complement strand
CATGAGGCGCAGGCAGCGGATGCCGCGCCATGCGGCCTGCCGAAGGACTTTCAGCTTGGCCCCTATGTTCTGGTAAGAATTGCGACAGGGGCAGCGGCCCATGTCCCGGAACCTCAGAGACCGCTGTCTGCCAGGACCTGCACGATGACCGAAGCAAGCCGTTCGGCCCAGATCTGCTGCCCCTCGGACGTGGCGATCAGGTCGTTCCTGACTTCGATCAGCAGGTTCGGGCGACCCTGCGCCAAGGCATGCCGATTGATGCTGTCTCCCTGCAGGTGCCCGTCATAGGGCTGGTTCTCTCCGGTGATCCAGCCATTGTCCCGGCAGGCGGCGACCATGGCGGGTCCAAGCCGCGCATCGGCATGGGAATACAGGATGCCGACCTGCCACGGCCGCGGCGGGCGGCCGCGCAACTGGCGGGTGAAGCTGTGGATGGCGCAGATGCAACGGTCCGGATGGCGGGCGGCCAGATGTTCCAGCGCGCCGTGATAGGGCCGGTGCAGCCGGTCCAGCCTTTGTTCGCGCTCGGCGGCATCCGCCAGCTTGTTCGCCGGGATCACTGTGCCGTCGTAAAGGCGCATCAGCAGCGTCGGGTCGTCCTCGCCCCGGTTGGGGTCGATCACCAGCCGCGAAAAGTCGCTGAAGATGGCAGGCGCCTCCATCAGCGCGGCAAGGCGCGAGGCAAGTCCCGCCGCACCGACGTCGAAGGCGATGTGGCGCGCCATGTCGTCAGGCGCGATGCCAAGGTCGCCGCCGCCCACCCAGTCCGGCACGCGGTTGGTCGCGTGATCGCAGGTGATCAGCCAGCGCGAGGGGCGGTCCTTGCCCTCGATCCAGTAGGGGCGGTCGGTCATCGGGGCGTCATGGCTCATGGTGCAGGCTGTCTACGACGGATAACGGGCAGACGCCAGTTGCCGCCACGCGGCATTTGCGGCATAGGTAGCGCTAAACCTGAAAGGGCGGGATGATGAGACGACATCGCAACGTGAAGATCGTGGCAACCCTGGGACCGGCATCCTCCACGAAAGAGGTGATCCGCGCCTTGTTCGAGGCAGGGGCCGACGTGTTCCGCCTGAACATGAGCCATGGCAGCCATGACGATCACCGCGTGCGCTATGACACGATCCGCGAGGTCGAGGCCGAGAGCGGCCGCCCGATCGCGATTCTGGCCGACCTTCAGGGACCGAAGCTGCGCGTGGGCACGTTCACGGCCGGCGCGCATGAACTGGAGGAAGGCGACCGTTTCCGCTTCGACCTGTCGCCCGAGCCGGGTGACAGCCACCGCGTCCAGCTGCCCCATCCCGAGATCTTTGCTGCGCTGATCGAGGGCAGCGACCTTCTGGTCAACGACGGCAAGATCCGCCTGCGCGTGGATGCCTGCGGGCCCGATTTCGCGGAATGCACCGTGACCGTGGGCGGCACGATCAGCGACCGCAAGGGTGTGAATGTGCCCGATGTCGTGCTGCCGCTGGCGGCGCTGTCGGAAAAGGACCGGGCCGACCTGGAATTCGCCTGCCAGCTGGGCGTCGACTGGCTGGCACTGTCCTTTGTCCAGCGGGCCGAGGATGTCGAGGAGGCAAAGGCGCTGGCCCAGGGTCGTGCCGCCATCCTGTCCAAGATCGAGAAGCCCGCCGCCGTGCGCGCCTTCGACGAGATCCTGAAGGCGTCGGACGGCATCATGGTTGCGCGCGGCGACCTTGGGGTCGAACTGCCCGTTTACTCGGTGCCGCCGATCCAGAAGCGACTGGTGCGCCTGTGTCGCAGCGCGGCCAAGCCGGTGATCGTGGCCACGCAGATGCTGGAATCGATGATCGACAGCCCCATGCCCACCCGCGCCGAGGTCAGCGACGTCGCCAACGCCATCTATGAGGGCGCCGATGCGGTCATGCTGTCGGCCGAAAGCGCGGCGGGCAGCTATCCGGTCGATGCCGTGCGCACGATGGACAACGTCGCCCGCTCGGTCGAGGCGGACGCGAACTATCGCTCGATCATCGAGGCGGCCCGCAAGGCCAGCCTGTCCTCGGTTCCCGACGCGATCGTGACCGCGGCGCGCGAGATCGCCGAAACGACGGACGTGGCGGCCATCTGCGCCTTTACGCAGTCGGGCGTCACCGTCAGCCTTGTGGCGCGCGAACGTCCCCGCGTGCCGATCATCGCGCTGAGCCCCATCGAGGCCGTGACGCGCCGCCTGTGCCTGACCTGGGGCACGCATTGCGTCATCACGCCACGCTTGTCGCGCTTCAAGGAGGCCGTGGTAAACGGCACCCGCGCCGCCCGCGATGGCGGCTTTGCCGACGAAAGCCGACAGGTCGTCGTGATGGCCGGAGTTCCCTTCAACGTGGCGGGCACGACCAACATTCTGCGCATCGCCCCGTGCGATGAGCGCTTGATTTACGCAACCGACCCGGAATAACCCGGAACAGGACGAACAAACGGGATCGCGGTCATGTCTGATCTTCTTCTGCTGCTGGGGGTTGCCCTGTGTCTTTTGTCGGTGGTGCTGGCGGTGGTCCAGCTGCTGCGGACGCAACCGCCACGGGCCGCCGCAATCTGCTTTGTCGCGGGCATCGCCGCGCTGCTGGCGGGCGCATGGCTGAACCCGGCACCCTTTGCCCCCGGTGACATCCCTGCCGCATTCGAGCAGGTGACGGGCGGCGTCGGCGCGTCCTGATTTCTCTTGCCAATCTGCGGGCGTGCGCCTATACGGCGCGCTTCCGATCCCGTGCGGCCGGCCCATATGGCATTGCCGAGTCGCGCGTTCACTCTGATGAAGGAGATGAAAATGCCGAAGATGAAGACAAAATCCGCTGCCAAGAAGCGGTTCTCGTTCACGGCCTCGGGCAAGGTGAAATCCGGCCAGGCCGGCAAGCGCCATGGCATGATCAAGCGCACGACCAAGTTCATTCGCGACGCACGCGGCACCACCGTCATGTCGGACGCGGATGCCAAGATCGTCAAGAAATACATGCCCTACAACCGCTGATCCGAGGACTGAACAATGGCACGAGTTAAATCCGGCAAGGTTACCCACGCCCGCCACAAGAAAGTCCTTGATCAAGCCAAGGGCTACTACGGTGCGCGTTCGCGCAACTTCCGCACCGCCACGCAGGCCGTCGACAAGGCCAACCAGTATGCGACCCGCGACCGCAAGAACCGCAAGCGCAACTTCCGCGCGCTGTGGATCCAGCGGATCAACGCCGCTGTCCGCATGGTCGATGCCGAAATGACCTATTCGCGTTTCATCAACCTTCTGGCAAAAGCCGGTATTGAGGTGGACCGCAAGGTTCTGGCCGACCTGGCCGTCAACGAGCCCGAAGCGTTCGGTGCGATCGTGGCCCAGGCCAAAGCCGCCGCCTGACCGACCTTTTTCGTCGTGACGCAAAGGCCCGCCCCTGCAAAGGGAGCGGGCCTTTTGCTTTTTCCTGCCTGCTGCGAGGGGCGCATCTGCCCATGGAACGAATGCCTGCTGGTGGTGTTGTCTTGTTGAAACTGGAAACAGCGCAGGAAGGAGCCTCACATGGGTGAGATGACCGACAAGGCAAAGGCCGCCGCCAACAAGGCCGCAGGCAGTGTCAAGGATGCCGTTGGTGACATGACCGACAACCCGAGGCTGCAAGGCGAAGGCAAGGCCCAGAAAGCCAAAGGTTCGGTGCAGGACGTGACCGGTACGGTCAAGGGCAAGCTGGGCGACGACGTTTGAAACGTCATCCGTGATGAACGGGGGGCTCTGCTGCGGCAGGGCCCTTTTCATGTGTTCCTGTTGTAGCCCGGACTGTCGCCTGCTGCGATATTGCCGCCCGGCATGGCAGCTTGTTGCCATTGGCCGCGACGCCTGATCCAAGACTTTTGCCCTATCAAAGCCTGCACGCGGGTTCGTTCTGCCCCCAGCAGGCCCACGCGAGGTGCCGCCGGGGGTCCAGCCGCTCGCCTCGTATGGCACTGCCATGACCGCAGTGCACAACGCCCGAAAACTGTTCCACGCCCTTGTCATCCGTCAGCCTGTCGTGCCGGACAAGACACACCTCAGGTGGCAGATGGCGACTTACCCAAGGACGCTGCGCCGGTTCCTCACGGAAAACCATCAAGGATCATTTCACGTCGTCCGCCACCAAGCCAAGCCTGAAACCCACCATGGCGGAACAGCCTGCTTGTAATCAAAGGTGCGCATTGGCGCTGGCAGTGTCGGGCGGCCGCTCCTGCCTTTGGCCGGCTTCATGGCGAGGCATTGGGGTGGATGCTCGATCGGGTCACGGTGCATCAGTCGGCCGGCGCCTGTATCATTCAGGGAGCCAAGCTGTCCCTGCTGAACATGAAGGGCCTGTCATCTTATCTGCCGCGACGGAGTTGACCTATGCCGAGGTCGGAGCTCAGGGGCATTGCGAACAGGAATGCCGCCATTTGGGCCGAAGCCGCAGCCAAGAATGGTCCGCTGGACCTGATGCGGGACGGAAAGGACCTCGAAATCCACCGCGTGATGAGCCGCCTTGGACTGCGCAACAACCCTTATAGTCCCACGGCATGAGATCATGGCTCCGACACTGTCCTGAAGCCTGCACTCGTGCGCCTTCGATCCGAAGGTTCAGGAACACAATGCCGCCGAGGCGCGTGCCACCCCGAGGAAACGGGCTGCTACCGCCCCCTGGTCATGCGGCTCGTGGACGAAGCCCTGCGCCTTGTTCTGCGGCTTGGCTGTCGCGGACAGCCCCGCTTTGCGAGATGCTGTGCCCTGCCAGGCGATACGTTGATGATGCCATCCATGTGCTGCACCGCCATTCCCTGCAGTGGACGCAGCCCGACCCCTTGGGCCCGGACCTGTTCCGGGCCATGCCCTCCCGCCCTGCCTTTCCGCGTTTGGCGCGGGTCCGTGCATCTGCATCGGCGCCAGTTCCGCCCTGCAGGAGGTGCGATCCTGCTGCCGCACTTTGGCTTTGCGCGGGTCCCTGATGGCACGCCGCAGCCGCATATGGTCCTGACCCTCCGTCTGCGCGGCGGCGTCTGGCTGACGGTGCGGCCATGGGATTAACTTTGCTTGCGGCTGCTCACGTGGCTGTTACAGACTGCCCATGAAAAGGCAGCGGAGGGCGCCATGACCGCCATCATCGATTTCCTGAACACAATCTTCTGGAATTACGTGCTCGTCTATGGCCTGCTGGCTGTCGGCGTTTACTTCACCGCGCGGCTGGGTCTGATCCAGTTCCGCCATTTCGCCGAAATGTGGCGCTGCGTGCGCGGCTCGGGCGCGACGGACCGGGACGGCATCTCGCCGTTCCAGGCGCTGTCCGTGTCGCTGGCCAGCCGCGTGGGCACCGGCAACATCGCGGGTGTGGCGGTTGCGCTGACGCTGGGCGGACCGGGCGCGATCTTCTGGATGTGGATGGTGGCGCTGGTCGGAATGGCCACGGCCTATGCGGAATCCACCCTGGCGCAGCTTTACAAGGTCCATGGTGCGGACGGCATGTATCGTGGCGGGCCGGCCTATTACATCTCTCGCGGGTTGGGCCTGCCCTGGCTGGCGGGCCTGTTCGCCGTCGCTCTGATCATCGCCTTCGGCCTGGTCTTCAATGCCGTTCAGGCCAATTCGATCGCGCTGGCGGTCGAGCAGGCGTTCGGCATCAACGCGCTCTATGTGGGCGTCGCGGTTGCGGTGCTGGCGGGCGTGATCATCTTCGGGGGCATCCCGCAGATCGCGCGCACCTCGCAACTGATCGTTCCCATCATGGCAGGGCTTTATCTGCTGGCGGCGGCGATCATCCTCGTCCTGAACATCACCGAAGTTCCCGGCATCCTTGTGGGCATCATCCGCTCGGCCTTTGGCCTGCAGGAGGCCGTGGGCGGCGTCACCGGCGGTGTCATGGCCGCAATGATGAACGGCATCCGCCGGGGCCTCTTCTCGAACGAGGCCGGCATGGGCTCGGCGCCGAACATCGCGGCCGTTGCGGTTCCCAATCCGCACCACCCTTCCTCGCAAGGTTTCGTTCAGGCGCTTGGCGTCTTCATCGACACGATCCTTGTCTGTACGGCGACGGCCGTGATGATCCTGCTGGCGGATGTGATGCCCTCGGAGCAGCTGACCGGGGTCAACCTGACGCAAGCCGCGCTTTCGGACCATTTCGGCGGCTTCGGCCATATCTTCATCGCGGTGGCGATCTTCTTCTTCGCGTTCACGTCGATCATCGGCAACTACAGCTATGCCGAAAACTCGCTGGTGTTTCTGGGCGCGGGCAGGCCGGGCATCATGGTGCTGCGGCTGGGGGCCATGGGGATGGTCGTCTGGGGTTCGCTTCAGGCCGTCACCACGGTCTTTGACTTTGCCGACGCCAGCATGGGGCTGATGGCCACGATCAATCTGATTGCCATCGTGCTGCTGTCGGGAACGGTGACCAAGGTCACGCGCGACTATCTCAGCCAGCGCCGCGCCGGGATCGAGCCGCAGTTCCATATCAACCGGCACCCCGGCATCGCGCCGGGCGTGAACCGCGACATCTGGAAATGACACGCGCCTGAACCGGGGCAGGCGCGCGGTCTTTCCCCGCGCGCCCGCCCATGCTAACGCGGGCGCAACTGGAATGAGGCCCCCGATGACCGATGCGATGGATGATCTGACCCCCCTGCGCCAGCAATGGCTTGACCGGATCAATACGGCCGCCGATCCCGCGGCCATCGAGGAGGTGCGCCTGGCCGCCCTGGGCAAGAAGGGCGAGATCAGCCTCAAGATGCGCGAACTGGGCAAGATGACGCCCGAAGAGCGCCAGACCACCGGCAAGGCGCTGAACGAGGTTCGGGACGAGATCGACGCCGCCCTGCGCGCCCGCAAGCTGGCGCTGGAAGATGCCGCGCTGGACGCCCGCCTGCGCGACGAATGGCTGGACGTCACGCTGCCGGGCCGCCCGCGCCGTCAGGGCACGATCCACCCGATCAGCCAGGTCATGGACGAGGTGACCGCGATCTTTGCCGACATGGGCTTTGCCGTGGCCGAGGGGCCGCAGGTCGAATCCGACTGGTACAATTTCGACGCGCTGAACATTGCCCCCGAGCATCCCGCCCGGCAGGAGCATGACACCTTCTTCATGCACCGCGCCCCCGGCGACGACCGCCCGCCGCATGTGCTGCGCACCCACACGTCGCCCGTCCAGATCCGCGCCATGCAGGATCAGGGTGCGCCCATCCGCGTCATCGCGCCGGGCCGCGTCTATCGCATGGACATGGACCAGACCCACACGCCGATGTTCCACCAGATCGAGGGCCTCGCCATCGACCGCGACATCAGCATGGCGCAGCTGAAATGGACGCTGGAGGAATTCTGCCGCGCCTTCTTCGAGGTGCCCTCGGTCGAACTGCGCTTCCGCGCGTCGCATTTCCCCTTCACCGAACCCTCGGCCGAGGTGGACATCCGCTGTTCCTGGGAGGGCGGCCAGCTGAAGATCGGCGAGGGCAATTCCTGGCTGGAAATCCTCGGCTCGGGCATGGTCCACCCCAACGTCCTGCGCGCGGGCGGCATTGACCCCGACCAGTGGCAGGGCTTCGCCTTCGGCATGGGCATCGACCGCATCGCAATGCTGAAATACGGCATCCCCGACCTGCGCGCCTTCTTCGAAAGCGACCTGCGCTGGCTGCGGCATTACGGCTTTGCGGCGGGGGATGTGCCTAGCGTGGCGGGTGGGTTGAGCAGGTGAAATGGGATCATGCGGCAGAACGACAGCTGCTTGAGCTTGTTGAAAATGCCGCGCCCGCTTCTGTCCACTTCTACGTCGCGCCGGACCGCAGAAGCTACCTCTGGAGCGCCGGCCCCGTGGGCGACCGGTTGTCAGATGCTTTGCTTGGCATTCCCGGCCCGGACGTGCGGTATTACCTCAGGAAGCTTCATTCGGCAGGCTTGGTAGACGCCTCGTTCATGGGAAACCACGACATCACTTACATCTCGCTCCCTCTGGCAGGCCACGATCGCTTAGCGAAGTTGCGTGAACAGACCCTCACCGCGCGCAGCCGACGAGCTCTTGCTGGCGGGGCGAAGGCGGTCGTCTTATCGGTTCTTCTTCCCGTATTAACGAGCATCATGACGGTGTACGTTATGCGGATGCTGACCGAGTAGCGCATTCTGCGCGCTAACACTTGCACGCTACGTCAGAAGTAGGGTCACGGCAAACGCAACGCCCGCACCGACTGCCATGCCGACGCCGATTTGAACCAATAGAGCACCATCTTCATGCAGCAGGCGTCGAAATGGGGCGATCCGCCAGTTCCAGCGACCGCTGGCGTCGTTCATTCGAGCGTTCAAGCTCAATCAGGTTCAGTTTACGCTGCCGCAGTCGGGCAGCAGCACGACGCGTCTCCAGTGCTTGATGCTCAGACATCTCTCCCACCGTAAGCTCCTACAGGCTTACCTCAACCGTCGCCGAATATCCTCCCGATCCGCCGCGATCATTCCCGGGATCAGGAACAGGTCGATCACGCACCAGATCGCAACAAAGCCCACGGCCGGCCAGCCGATCAGCACCGGCGTCAGCAGCCAGCCGACGCCCCAGATGGCCAGCATGATCAGCCCGCTGATCCAGCGGCCCAGATACATGCGGTGCACGCCGAACCCCCACAGGAAGATCAGCAGAAGATAGGCCACCAGCGGTGACTTCGCCTCGTTCGCGACCCGCTGCTCGATCAGCAATTCCCGCTGCGTGTTCATCTGTCAGGCTCCTGTCATCTGCCTGACCCTCCTGGCCTGGCCTCCATCACATAGGAACCCGCGCACCTTGCGCAAGGTTTCGCGCGTCCGCAGGGAGAAGGCTGAGGCCTTCCGCCAGCGGCCATGACGGCGTGATCCGGCCCGTCCCGTTGTGGATCGGACAAGGTCCGGCAGGGCCGAAAATCACCCGATGCAGGTGAAAATGGCGGTTGCGGCTTGACCCCTGGGCCTCTGCGCGCTTCAAGGCAGCAAACCCACAGGTCCCTGACCGGACCGGACCCGGAAAGCACGCGCCATGAAGTTCACCCTCTCCTGGCTCAAGGAGCATCTCGACACCACCGCGACCCTCGACCAGATCGCCGAGGCGCTGACCGATCTGGGACTGGAGGTCGAGGAGATCGCGGACCCCGCCGCCAGACTGGGCAGCTTCACGCTGGCGCGGATCGACCATGCCGAGCAGCATCCCGATGCCGACCGCCTGCGCGTCTGCCGCGTCATGACGGACGAGGGCGAAAAGCAGATCGTCTGCGGCGCACCCAATGCGCGAGCGGGAATTACCGTCGTTCTGGCCAAGCCCGGCGATTATGTTCCCGGCATCGACACGACGTTGGGCGTGGGCAAGATTCGCGGCGTCGAAAGCCACGGTATGATGGCCTCCGAACGCGAGTTGGAGCTGTCCGAGGAGCATGACGGGATCATCGAACTGCCCTCGGGCGAGGTCGGGCAGCGTTTTGTCGACTGGCTGGCGCAGAACGCGCCGGACAAGATCGACCCGATGATCCACATCAAGATCACGCCGAACCGCCCCGACGCCCTGGGCGTCCGCGGCATCGCGCGTGATCTGGCAGCGCGGGGACTGGGCACGCTGAAGCCCGTCACGGTGCCGCAGATCGAGGCAAGTTTCCCGTGCCCGATCGGTGTCACGATCGACGGCGACGTGGCCGCCAAGGCTCCGTTCTTTGCCGGTCGCGTGGTGCGCGGCGTGACGAACGGACCGTCGCCCGAATGGCTGCAGAAGCGGCTGCGCGCCATCGGCCTGCGCCCGATCAACGCGCTGGTGGACATCACCAACTTCTTCACCTTTGACCTGAACCGGCCGCTGCACGTTTTCGACGCCGCCAAGGTCACGGGGAACCTGGTCCTGCGTGGGGCGAGGGCGGACGAAGAGCTGGTGGCGCTGGATGACAAGACCTATGCGCTGCCGGAGGGCGCGGTGGTGATCTGTGACGATCAGGGTCCGGAAAGCATCGCGGGCGTCATGGGCGGCGCAGCCTCGGGCGCGTCCGAAGAAACCACCGCGGTCTTTGTCGAGGCGGCTTACTTCGATCCGATCAGCACCGCCGCCACCGGCCGCGCGCTGAAGATCAACAGCGACGCCCGCTATCGCTTCGAGCGCGGCATCGACCCGGCCTTCACCCTGCCGGGGCTGGAACTGGCGACCCGCATGATCATGGACCTTTGCGGCGGAGAGGCCTCCGAAGTCGTGACCGCAGGCGCCCTGCCGGACACCGGCCGCGCCTATCGCCTTGACCCGTCCCGCACGACTCGTCTGGTCGGCATGGACATCGCGGAGGCTGATCAGCGCGCCACGCTGGAGGCCTTGGGCTTCCGGCTGGATGGCGACATGGCGCATGTGCCGAGCTGGCGTCCCGACGTTCTGGGCGAGGCCGATCTGGTCGAGGAGATCGCCCGCATCGCCAGCCTGACCAAGCTGCAGGGCAAGCCGCTGCCGCGTCCGCGTCCGGGTGTCCCGCAGCCGGTGTTGACGCCGCTGCAGATGCGCGAAAGGGCCGCACGACGGATGGCGGCGGCCCTTGGCTACAACGAATGCGTGACCTACAGCTTCATCGACCACGCCTCTGCCACGCTGTTCGGTGGGGGCAGCGATGCGGTGCGGGTCGAGAATCCGATCAGCAGCGAGATGTCGCATCTGCGTCCCGACCTGCTGCCTGGCCTGTTGGCTGCGGCGGCGCGCAATCAGGCGCGTGGCTTTGCCGATCTGGCGCTGTTCGAACTGGGACCCGTCTTTTCGGGCGGCGAGCCGGGCGAGCAGGCGGTGCGGATCAGCGGACTTCTGGTGGGTCAGATCGCGCCGCGCGACCCCTTCGGCAGCCGCCGCAAGGTGGACCTGTATGACGCCAAGGCCGATGCCGAGGCGATCCTGCAGGCCATCGGTGCGCCCGCCAAGGTGCAGATCAACCGCAAGCTGGACGGCTGGTGGCATCCGGGCCGGGCGGGCAACATGGCCCTTGGCCCGAACGTTCTGGCCAGTTTCGGCGAGATCCATCCCAAGGTGCTGCGCCAGATGGACGTCAAGGGATCGGCGGTGGGCTTTACCATCCAATTGGCCGCCGTGCCTTTCCCGAAGGTCAGGACGCCCACGCGCCCGGCGCTGGAACTGTCCGAACTGCAGGCGGTCGAACGCGACTTCGCCTTTGTCGTCGACCCGCAGGTCGAGGCGCTGACGCTGGTCAACGCGGCCGCAGGTGCGGACAAGGCGCTGATCACGCAAGTGACGGTCTTTGACCAGTTCTCGGGGCTGGAGGACGGGCGAAAGTCCGTCGCGATCTCGGTCCGGATGCAGCCGCGCGACAAGACGCTGACGGATGCGGAGATCGAGGCCGTGGGTGCCAAGATCATCGACAAGGTGCAGAAGGCCACCGGTGGCACCCTGCGCGGCTGACGACCGGACGATGCGCGGGGCCTGCCTGTCCCCGCGCGGCTGTTTATTTCGTGTTGCCAGCCCGCGCCGCCTCAGGCCCGGCACCTTTCTCCGTTCAGCCCGGCCTGCGGCTTCCCCCAATCCCCGGTCGTCCGGCTGCGGGCTGATCCAGCGGCACAGGAGTTCTCCTGCGGCGCCTCCAATGATTGGCGCGATCCAGAGCAACCACAGCTGGCCCAGGGCCCACCTACTTCAAGGGAGGGTGGAGCCGGTGCTGCGTGCCCGATCGACAAAGCTGTTGGTGATCGGGATGCTGATCAGGTGAATTCAGCGTCAGGCCGGACTCTATGGCGATCCGTTCAAACCCAGCGGGTGCGCGGCCATGTACGGCGCTCATGATGAAGAAAAGGCACAAGGCTGTCGGCACGAATTCTGCCATGCGGGACGCGTCCATGGACTGGCGGCGGGCGAACTGGCGCCATAACCGTTGGAGGCATGCCACTGCTCGTTGGCAAGCAAATCCCACCGCTCCGCTTGCGGTGATGTAGAGCACATTGCCGGCCGTCGGGTTCAGCGGCGCTGGCACGCGGCAGCCGGAGACTGAACGGCAAGGACTTCTGTCTGCGGCTCGGGATGAGAAGTCCGGCGCCGGCCAATCCAGTCCTGCCATCTCCAGGATGCCGGCCCCACGCCTCCATGCCCCCATGGCATGGTTGCGCGGACCAGTGGCGTTTCCATGGCTTGATTTGCCGGAGTGGCAGGCCACGGAGCACCTTCACCCTCAGGCATGTGTGGATACCCCCGCTTGCGCAAGTGTTTTGTTGATCCGTCTGGACAGGTGACCGGCTGCGAACATGTGCAAGGCCTTGGCCGCCTCGCAGGTGGCCTCGGCGTCCGCCATGTCGTTCGGCCGGAAAACGATTCACTGGATCGTTTTCTTGCCCGCCTCACTCTGCCGCTTCACGAACGGCTTCACATAGGCAGGCGAAATCAGCCGTACGTCATGGCCCAGCCTGCCGATCACGCGGCCGCAAAAATGCGCACCACCACAGGCTTCCATCGCCACGACGCATGACGGCAGCCGGCTGAAAAACTCCAGCACTTGAGCTCGTCATATCCTTTTGCGCAGAACAACCCGTCCTGCGCCGTCGGCTCCGTGCACCTGGAACACATTCTTCGCCAGATCGAGCCCGACCGTGATAATCTCCGACATGACCGCTCCCTTTTGTGGGTCGTTGCCGGCCCACCTTGACACACAGATGCCGTCAGGGGGCGGTCACATCATCAATGCCTGTCGCGGTGCAGAAGAAGCATGGAGCGGCAGTCGGTAGTCTGTCCCGTAGGTCAGGTCGCCGTCCGGCCGCAGGCGATCTGGCTCTCCTGCATTTCCTTGGGTGACGCCAGATCACCAACAAAGAAGCATGAACGGCTTTGCAGTTAGCGGAACAGGAGAGCGCGCGGGAACATCGGACTGGTTCAGAAACCAGGGTAGGGACCAACATCCCCTTATGGCCAGCACTTGCTGCAACGAGCCGCTGCCGTAGAATCACCATAAAGTGCAAGGTGCTCTTGGCCGAATTGATCACCGGCACGGCCAAAGGCGCTCAATCTGGATGACCAGTGACACAAGGATACAGTGGTGAGCCCAACAGGATTCGAACCTGTGACCCACTGATTAAAAGTCAGTTGCTCTACCAACTGAGCTATGGGCCCATCACGAGGCGCTTCCTAGGGGGGGTAGCCGGTGGCGTCAAGCAGAAAAATGAACACGCTGGCGGAATCGCTTCGTGGTGCCTATATGGCCGCCATGACGCATGCATCCTCTTCCGGCCTGCCCTTCCTCAAGATGCACGGGCTGGGCAATGATTTCGTGATCCTTGATCTGCGCGGCGGGAGGACCCGGCCCGACGCGGGTCTTGTTGCACGCATCGCCGATCGCCACCGCGGTGTTGGCTTCGACCAGCTTGCCGGGATCGAGGATTGTGCGGATGCCGATGCGCGGCTGGTGTTCTGGAACGCCGATGGCTCGCTCAGCTCTGCCTGCGGGAATGCGACGCGCTGCATCGCGCGATTGCTGATGAACGAGACTGGGCAAGCCTCGTTGCGGCTGCGCACCGATCACGGCCTGCTTCTGGCCGAGGATGCAGGGGACGGGCTGACGCGAGTGAACATGGGGCCGCCCGTGCTGGATTGGCAGGCCATCCCGCTGGCACAGGCTGTCGACATCGATCACCTGCCGATCAAGGGCGATCCGGCTGCGACCGGCATGGGCAACCCGCACGTCACCTTCTTTGTGCCGGATGCAGCGGCGGTCGACCTCGGGTCGTTCGGCCCCGCGCATGAGCACCATCCCCTTTACCCGCAGCGCACGAATGTGGAGGTTGTGCAGGTCTTGTCACGCGATGAGATCGTTCTGCGCATCTGGGAGCGGGGCACGGGAATCACCCTGGCCTCAGGGTCCTGCTCCTGCGCCGCGGTCGTGGCGGCGGCACGGCGCGGTCTGACGGGGCGGCGCGTGACGGTTGCCGTTCCCGGGGGACGCCTTCTGATCGACTGGCGCGATGATGGTGTCTGGATGGAAGGGCCGACCGCGCTGGTCTTTCGCGGCACCCTGGACCCGGAATGGCTGTCATGAGTGCGCCTGTTTTCTCGACTCTGGGTTGCCGTCTGAATGCCTACGAGACGGAGGCCATGCGCGAGATGGCCGAAGCGGCCGGCCTGTCCGGCGCTGTCGTGGTGAACACCTGCGCCGTGACCGCCGAGGCCGTCCGCAAGGCGCGGCAGGAAATCCGCCGCCTGGCGCGCGAAAATCCGGGCGCACCGGTGATCGTGACCGGCTGCGCGGCCCAGACCGAACCCGAAACCTTTGCCGCCATGCCCGAAGTCACGCGCGTCATCGGCAACCACGAGAAGATGCAGCCCGGCACCTGGGCCAGCCTGCGCGCGCCCGACCTGATCGGGGACACGGAAAAGGTGCTGGTCGACGACATCATGTCGGTCAAGGAAACGGCGGGCCATCTGATCGACGGGTTCGGCCGGCATCGCGCCTATGTGCAGGTCCAGAATGGCTGCGATCACCGATGCACATTTTGCATCATCCCCTTTGGCCGCGGCAATTCGCGCAGCGTCCCGGCCGGCGTGGTGGTCGAGCAGATCAAGCGCCTGGTCGGCCGCGGCTTCAACGAGGTCGTGCTGACCGGGGTGGACCTGACCTCATGGGGTGCGGACCTGCCCGGCACGCCGCGCCTGGGGGATCTGGTCATGCGGATCCTGCGCCTTGTGCCGGACCTGCCGCGCCTGAGGATCAGCAGCATCGATTCGATCGAGGCGGACGAGAACCTGATGCTGGCGATCGCGACCGAACCGCGCCTGATGCCGCACCTGCACCTGTCGCTGCAGGCCGGTGATGACATGATCCTGAAGCGGATGAAGCGTCGGCACCTGCGCGACGATGCGATTCGGTTCTGCGAGGAGGTGCGCCGGTTGCGTCCCGACATGGTGTTTGGCGCCGACATCATTGCCGGGTTTCCGACGGAAACGGAGACGATGTTCCAGAACTCGGTCAAGCTGGTGGCCGATTGCGGGCTGACCTTTCTGCATGTGTTTCCCTTTTCGGCGCGCAAGGGGACGCCCGCCGCGCGCATGCCGGCCGTCCGGGGGCCGGACATCCGGGACCGCGCGGCCAGATTGCGCGACGCGGGCGAGGCCGCTCTGCGGGCGCATCTGCAGGCGCAGGTCGGCAAGCTGCACCGGGTGCTGACCGAAGGGCCGCGCGTCGGGCGGACCGAGCAGTTCACCGAAGTGGCCTTTGACGAGGATCAGCCCGAGGGGGCGCTGATGGACTTGCGCATCGGCGGACATGACGGCCAGCGCCTGACGCCCTGAGAGCGCCTCTGGGACGCTGCTGCCGGCTTGGCCTCCACCAAGGCTCGGAGCACAGAAGATGGGGCGGGTCGGGTTGTCCTTGGGGGCGTGCCTGGCCTAGCTTGGCACCACAAGCAGGGAGAGAGCGATGAGCGTGATCTTGTGGAGCCATGACAGCGCCTTGGCGCATCACACCCCGGACGGGCATCCCGAACAGGTCGCGCGCCATGCCGCAGTGACCGAGGCGTTGGCGGATCTGGACCTCCTCCGCCGAGCGGCGCCGCTGGCGGACGAGGCGGACATTCTGCGCTGCCATCCCGAGCGGTACCTGACCCGCCTGCGCAGCGGCATGCCGGCAACAGGCGCGCGGATGCTGGACGCCGACACGTTCCAGTCGCCGGGCAGCCTGGAGGCGGCGATGCGGGCTGCCGGAGGCGCCTGCACAGCGGTCGATGCGGTTCTGGCGGGCGAGGCACGCCGCGCCTTTGTCGCCATGCGCCCGCCCGGGCATCATGCCGAGCGTGAAACGCCGATGGGGTTCTGCCTGCTGGGTACCGTCGCCATTGCCGCCATGCGGGCGCTGGATCACCACCGGCTGGAGCGGGTCGCCGTTCTGGATTTCGACGTTCATCACGGCAACGGCACGCAGGACCTGCTGTGGGACGAGCCGCGGAGCTTTTTTGCCTCGAGCCATCAGATGCCGCTGTATCCGGGCACGGGTGCGGTGGGGGAAGCCGGGGCACACGGGCAGATCCTGAACGTGCCCTTGCCGCCCGGTTCGGATGGCGCGCTGGCACGAAAGGCTTGGGACGGCATCCTGGACCGGGCGCAGGGCCACCGGCCGCAGCTTGTGATCGTTTCGGCCGGGTTCGACGCCCATGCCCATGACCCGCTGGCCCAGCTTGAATGGGACGAAGGCGATTTCGCGGCCATCACCCGCGCCATCTGCGCGATGGCGGATGCCTGCGGGGCACCGGTGGTATCCTGCCTGGAAGGTGGTTATGATCTGCCGGCTCTGGGACGCTCGGTGCGGGCCCATGTCGAAGTGCTGATGGAGGCCGCTGGATGAGCGATATCAATACCCTCTCGTTCGAGGAGGCCATGCGCGAGCTGGAGGCCACGGTCGGCAAGCTGGAAACCGGCGAAGCGACGCTGGAGGAATCGATCGCGCTCTACGAGCGCGGCGCGGCCCTGCGCGCGCATTGCGAGGCCCGGCTGCGCGAGGCCGAGGCGCGGGTCGAGAAGATCACCCTGGCCGCCAACGGACAGCCTGTCGGCACCGAGCCCGCCGAGGGCCTTTGATGCAGGACCGTTTGGCCGACGTGCGTGCTGCCGTTCAGGCAGAGCTTGACCGCGCCACCGCAAACCTGCCGGACGGGGACCTGGCCGAGGCGATGCGCTATGCCGTGACCGGGGGTAAGCGGCTGCGGGCCTTTCTGGTCATGGAATCGGCGCGGCTGCATGGAATCTCGGACGGGGCCGCGCTGCCGGTTGCCGCGGCGGTCGAGGCCCTGCACGCCTATAGCCTGGTTCACGATGACCTGCCGGCCATGGACGACGACGACCTGCGCCGCGGCCAGCCGACCGTCCATGTGCGCTGGAGCGAGGCCACAGCGATCCTGGCGGGCGATGCCCTGCAGACGCTGGCCTTTGGTCTGCTGACGGAGGAACGGATCGGCGGTGCCGAGGCACGGTTGCGGCTGGTTGCAGCGCTGGCGCGGGCGGCGGGCGCAGAGGGCATGGTCTGGGGGCAGGCGCTGGACATCGCGGCGGAAACGGCCGGCCAGCCCTTGGACCTGCAGCAGATCACGCGCTTGCAGGGGGGCAAGACGGGCGCCCTGATCCGCTTTGCGGCGACAACCGGTCCGCTGATGGCGGGTGAGGACCCGGCGGCGCTGGACCGCTATGCCGATGCGCTTGGGCTGGCGTTCCAGATCGCCGACGACATCCTGGACGTGACTGGCGACGAGATGGTGGCCGGCAAGCGGGTCGGCAAGGACGCGGGCGCCGGCAAGGCGACCTTTGTGTCGCTGCTGGGCCTTGAAGGGGCGCGGGCCGAAGCGCGACGCCTTGTCGCCGCCGGCGACGAGGCGCTTTGCGGCTATGGTGCGGCCGCTGGAAACTTGCGCGACCTGGCACGTTTCGTTATCGACCGCGACACCTGAATGCCCGCCCCGAGGAGGGCCAGCTCATGACCGACCGACCCAAGACCCCGCTGCTGGACCGCATTTCGCTGCCGTCCGATCTGAAATCGCTCAGCGATCACGACCTGCGTCACCTTGCGGACGAACTGCGCGCGGAAACCGTCAGTGCCGTCAGCGTGACCGGCGGTCATCTGGGGGCCGGCCTGGGCGTGGTCGAACTGACCGTGGCGCTGCACGCCGTCTTTGACACGCCGCGCGACAAGATCATCTGGGACGTCGGGCACCAGTGCTATCCGCACAAGATCCTGACCGGGCGGCGCGACCGCATCCGGACGCTGCGGATGGGCGGGGGCCTAGCCGGCTTCACCAAGCGCGCGGAAAGCCCTTATGACCCGTTCGGTGCAGGGCACAGCTCGACCTCGATCTCGGCGGCATTGGGATTTGCGGTGGCGCGCGATCTGGGCGGCGATCCGGGCGACGCCATTGCCGTCATCGGCGACGGCGCCATGAGCGCGGGCATGGCCTATGAGGCGCTGAACAATGCCGGACACGAGGGCAAGCGCCTGTTCGTGGTCCTGAACGACAACGAGATGTCGATCGCCCCGCCTGTCGGTGCGATGTCGTCCTATCTGACGAGGCTTTATGCCGGGGGACCCTTTCAGGAACTGAAGGCCGCCGCCAAGGGCGCGGTGGGCATGCTGCCTTCGGCGCTGCAAGAAGGCGCGCGCCGGGCCAAGGAAATGCTGAAGGGCATGACCATCGGCGGGACGTTGTTCGAGGAGCTGGGATTTTCCTATATTGGCCCGGTCGATGGTCATGACATGGAGCTGCTGCTGCCATTGTTGCGTACCCTCAAGGCGCGCGCGGACGGGCCGGTGCTGATCCATGTGGTGACGCAGAAGGGCAAAGGCTATGCCCCAGCCGAAACGGCGGCGGATCGCGGCCATGCGACGGGCAAGTTCGACGTCGTGACCGGGGTCCAGGCCAAGGCCAAGTCGAACGCGCCCAGCTATACGGCCGTCTTTGCCAAGGCGCTGATCGACGAGGCCAGCCGTGACGAGCGCATTCTGGGGATCACGGCCGCGATGCCCGACGGCACCGGCCTCAAGCAGTTCGCGCAGCGCTATCCGCGCCGGTGCTTTGACGTGGGCATTGCCGAACAGCATGCCGTGACCTTTTCGGCCGGCCTCGCCGCCGGCGGGATGAAGCCGTTCTGTGCGATCTATTCGACTTTCCTGCAGCGGGGCTATGACCAGGTCGTCCATGACGTGGCCGTTCAGAACCTGCCGGTCCGCTTTGCCATCGACCGCGCTGGCCTGGTCGGCCAGGATGGGCCGACCCATGCCGGCGCCTATGACATCGCATTCCTGGCCAATCTGCCCGGTTTCGTGGTGATGGCGGCGGCCGACGAGGCCGAGCTGGTCCACATGGTGGCGACCGCCGCGGCCCATGACAGCGGGCCCATCGCTTTCCGCTTTCCGCGCGGCGAGGGCACCGGCGTCGAGATGCCCGAGCGGGGACAGGTCCTGCCGATCGGCAAGGGTCGCATGATTGCCGAGGGCAAGGGCGTCGCGATCCTTTCCTTTGGCACGCGGCTGTCCGAAGTCATGGCCGCGCGCGAGGCGTTGCAGGCGCGCGGCATCACGCCCACGGTTGCGGACGCCCGCTTTGCCAAGCCGTTGGACCGCGACCTGATCCTGACGCTGGCCCGCAACCACGAGGCGCTGATCACCATCGAGGAAGGGGCCGTGGGCGGCTTCGGGAGCCATGTGGCGCAGCTGCTGGCCGAAGAGGGCATGTTCGACCACGGGCTGCGCTTCCGCTCGATGGTGCTGCCGGACGCATTCGTGGATCACGACGCACCGCGCGCCATGTATGATACCTCGGCGCTGAACGCCGAGCATATCGAGGCAAAGGTGCTGTCGGTCCGGGGGGTGGACAGCCTCAAGCCGCGGCGCGCCGATCCCGCCTGAAACGCCGGCGCTTACCCATAGCTGCGGACCAGCGCCCCGGCGATCATGCCCCAGCCGTCGACGACCACGAAGAAGGCCAGCTTGAAGGGCAGCGAGACGACGACGGGCGGGACCATCATCATGCCCATCGACATCAGCACCGCCGACACGACCAGGTCGATGATCAGGAACGGCAGGGCGATCAGAAAGCCGATTTCAAAGGCGCGCTGGATCTCGGACAGCATGAACGAGGGGATCAGAACCGACAGCCGGTCGGGGGCTCCCGCTCCGGGCGCGATTTCCGCCATCGCGGCCAGCGTGTCCGGGTCGGTCCGTGCGGCCATGAAGCCCTGAAACGGCACGATGCCGCGCTGGAATGCCTCGGCGATGCCGATCTGGCCTTGCTGCAGCGGCTGGCCCGCCACCTGCCACGCTTCGCGAAGAACCGGATCCATGATGAACCAGGTCAGGAACATGGCCAGGCTGACGATCAGCATGTTCGGCGGGGATTGCTGCAGGCCGATGGCCTGGCGCAGGATCGACAGGACCGTGACGATGAAGGGAAAGGCTGTGACCATGATGGCGATCCCCGGCGCCAGGGAAAGTGCCGTCAGCGTCCCCAGGATCAGGACGGCGTTCTCGCCCAGACCGGACCCCAACGCCTCGCCCAGGTCCTGTGCCCGGGCAAGGCCGGGCAGCAGGCCGAGGGCCATGACCAGGGCCAGCCGGATCACGCCGGACCCATCGCACCCAGAACGCGGACGCACAGCCGGTCCTCGGTCGTGCCGTCCCCGGTCAGTTCGCCCCGCGCGATGACCTTGTCGCCGACGCAGATCTCGACACCGTCGTCGATGGCCTGATCCAGCACCAGCACGTCGTCGGGCCGCAGCGCCGAAAGCTGCGCCACGGTCTGGCGGGTCCGGCCGATGCGGATCGTGACCTCGACCTGGATGTTGTCCGTGTCGATCAGGTGGTTCAGTGCGTCCATGTTTCTGTGTCCTCGCTTAATTCTTCAAGCACGGCGCGGATGTCGCGTGCGATGGTGTCGGGTGTCAGTTCGATGCGGCCGCCCTGAAGGCTTACGGTGATCTGGTCCGCAGGCGACGGGTTGATGGTGATGCCGGACAGGCCGGTGTCGGCCAGGCAGCGATCCACCAGCGCGCGCAGCGGCTCGCTGCAGGTGATCTGCGCGGCCAAGGCGGTGCCTCGGGCCGCCAGCCGCGCCAGTTCGTCCCGCAGCGCGTCCTCCAGGCGCCGCGACGTCAGCGGCGGCGCCATGAGGTCCACGATCTGGGTCAGGATCGGGGCCAGCGCATCGACCGCCTCTTGCCGCAAGCTGCGACGCCTGTCCTCGTCATCGGCCAGGCTGCGCGAAAGCTGCTCCAGTCCCTCGATCAACGATCGCAGGGCGGCATCCTCGGCCAGCGCCTGGGCTTGGGCAAAACCATCGGCATAGGCCTGATCAAGGTCCTGCCGTGTAAAGGTTTCCTCGACTTCGCGCGCGGCGACTGCGGTTGAAAAGGATTCGAGCTTGAACATGGCAAGGCTCAATTCACCTTCTCCTTGCTGTCGATCCAGCCGGACAGGATCTTGACGCTTTCATCCTGCCGTTCGCGCATCATGCTCTTGAGACGCGCCACCGGGTCGGCCGAAGGCAGGGACAAGGGTGCGCTGTCCGGCCACATCGGGGTGGCCACGAACTCTCCCAGCGGCAAATCGCCCGCTCCCTCGCCTTCAATCGTTCCGGTCAGCGCAAAGGGCAGGGGTGCAGGGCTGTCGTCCAAGGCAGGCGCGGGCGCGACGGGGGCCGCCCGGCCGCGCAGGACGGGCCGCAACACCGCAAGGATCACCGCCAGGGCAAAGAACCCGATCAGGGCGATCCGTGCCAGATCGTTCAGCTCAAGCCGATCCAGAAGGCCCGGAGCGGCCAGTGTCCCGTTTTCCCCCAGCGACGTGAAAGGCAGGGACTTGACCGTGATCTGGTCACCACGGCTTTCGTCAAACCCCACGGCCGAGGCCACCAGTTCGCGCAGCGTTTCAAGTTCCGCATCGGCGCGGGGGGCCAGAACAGTCTGCCCCTGCGCGTCCACCTGCGCCACGCCATTCACCAGCACGGCCACCGTCAGCCGACGCGTCGATCCAGGCTGGCGTGTAACTTCGCGAGTGACGCGGCTGACTTCGTAATTCGACTGCTGCCGGTTCTCGGAACGGTTGGACTGGCTGCTGTCGCCGGGCTGTTCCTGCTTGTCGGGCAGGTTGGAGGCTGCCGTCACCGCCCCGGTCCCCGAGGAGTTGCTCTGGTCGGTGGTTTCTTCGGTCACCGTGGAAATGAGCGCTCGCTGTTCGGGATCGAAACGCTGCTCGGTCACCAGCTCGCTGTCCGTCACGACATCCAGGTTCAGCTCGACAATGGCATTGCCGATCCCGACATGGGGTTCAAGGATCCGCTCGACATTGCGCTTCATCTCGGCGGCACGGTCGGCGCCGGTATGATCCTCCGTGGCGGCGACGATGCCGCGCTGCGAGTCGATCACCGTCACGCGCTCGGGCTGCATTCCCGGCACGCCCGACGATATCAGATATTTCAGTGCCGCGGCCTGTTCGCGCGTGATGGCCTGGCCTGCGGTGGTCAATGTGACCGAGGCGCTGGCATTCTGGTCGCGCCGATAGCCGCGCCCCGTTTCGATGGCCAGATGGACCCGAGCGGTCTGGACATTGGGAAGGGCCAGGATCGTCCGTGCCAGTTCCCCCTCCTTGGCCCGCCAGTAGGCTGCGTCGAACATCTGCGAGGTGGTGCCAAAGCCCGACATGCCGTCCAAAAGCTCGTAGCCGGTGCTGGACGCGGCGGGCAGCCCTTGTGCCGCAAGGTCCATGCGCAGCCGGTCGCGCTGGCCAGCCTCCACATAGATCGCATCGCCGCGCACTTCGTAGGGAACACCCGCCCGTTCGATCCCGGCGATGACCTCGCCTGCCTGGGCGGCGTCAAGGCCCCCATAGATCAGCGCCATGCTGGGCCGACTGGCCAGCCAGCCGAACCCCGCCACCGCCAGAAAGACGGCCAGAAAGGCGCCCCCGAGGATCATTTTCTGCTGCGAGCTTCGCTCGTTCCAGTAGTCCTGCAGTTTTTGCAAAACCGTTCCCTTTCGAATCATCGCGTCGTCTTCGTCTGGGGTCTGGATGACATGGGCGGCGTTAAGAATCGGTTAGTCGCAACCTGATATTTCCATCTTGTCAGGATGGAGAATCACGATGACCGAGGCTGTCGCTGCGCCTGCCGAAAAGGCGCCGGGAAAAAAGAAACTGCTGATCCCGCTGGTGGCTGTTCTGGCTCTGGGCGGGGGATTCGCCTCGACCTTTCTGGGTTTCTGGTCGCCATCCGCCTTGTTTGCCGCACCCGCCCCGCCTGCGGCCGTGTCCCAGCATCCGGACGTCACTTTTGTGGATGTCCCCACGATCGACATCCTCTTGCCGGGCGGGCGGGCCCGCAGTCTGGTGCTGTCTGCCACGATCGAGACGGACAGCACGCACAAGGCCGACGTGCAGCACCTGATGCCGCGCGTTTCGGATGCCTTCACCACATTCCTGTCGGGGGTCGATCCCGCCGCCTATGACAAGCGCGGCGTGCTTGAGGTGATCCGTGCCGAGCTGGTCACGCGCACCCGCTTCGTGCTGGGCGACGAACCCGTCAAGGACCTGTTGATCACGGAGTTTCGCTTCAAATGACCTTGGAACATCTGCTGCAGGCCATGCTGATGCTGGCCTGCCTGGGGCTGGCCGGATTTTGCGTGACGCTGACGCGCCGCTTGCGCAAGTTGAACGATCTGGAAAGCGGTTTGGGCGGCGCCATCGCCATCATGTCCGCCGAGGTCGACAGGCTGGAACGCGCCATCCGCGCCGCTCGGGACGAGGCGACCCACGCCAGCGAACGCCTGGCGGAGGAGATCGAGACGGCCCGTCGCGAGCGGGCGATCTGGGACCTGCGCCAGCGCATCGGGATGGCGGCCGCCGAAGCGCCGCAAGCACCGGCAAGTTCACGGCGCCTGCGCAAGCGCGAGGACGTCAACCATGGCTAAGCCGCTGATGCCGATCCTTGCGCTGATCTTTGCCCTGCCGGCTGCCGCAATGGTCTGGCAGGGCCAGGATGTGCTGCGCAGCTTTGCGGCGAATGCGGCGCCGACGGACCTGCTGCAAGGCTGCGGCGATGTTCCCGAGGCCGTCGCGCTTGCCGAAGAGTTGCGCGACCGCGCGCTGCGCATCGAGCGCTACATGGAGGCCATCGACAGCCGGAAGGCGGATCTGGTCACGGCCGAAGAGACGCTGCGCCAGCGCCTGGACGAATTGCGCAACCAGAAGAACAGCATCACCGCGCGCAGCACACAGTCAAGCGACGCCGTGCGCAAGGACATCGACCGCCTGGTCGCCCTTTACGATCAGATGAAGCCCGCCGAGGCGGCGGCGATCCTGACCAATCTTCCTGCCGATTTCGCGGCCGAGATCCTGATGCGCGTCCAGCCCGAGGCCGGCGCCCGCATCATCGCTGCGGTCGAACCACGCCAGGCGGCCCTGCTGACCGCCCAGATGGGCGCTCGCAGCGTCCGCCAGCCATAAGGAAACGCGCATATGTTCGGTTTCGTCGGTATCTTTGTCACGATCGCCATGGTCTTTGGCGGCTATCTTCTGGCCGGCGGCAAGATGGGGGTGATCCTTCACGCGCTGCCCTACGAGATGATGATGATCATGGGCGCGGCGGTGGGCGCCTATCTTCTGGGCAATGACAGCCATGTTCTCAAGGCCACGGTCGGCGGTCTGATCCGCGCCTTCAAGGGCGCCAAATGGACGGCACAGGACCACCAGGACGTTCTTTGCCTGATGTTCCAGCTGCTCAAGATCGCGCGAGAGAACCCTGTCGCGCTGGAGCAGCATATCGAGAACCCGGGCGAGTCGCCGATCTTCTCGACCTATCCGCGGCTGGCGGCCGACCACAACATCGTGTCGCTGATCGCGGACACGCTGCGCTCGGCCAGCCTGAACTATGATGATCCCTACCAGGTGGAGGACATGCTGTCGCGCCGCATCGCCGTGCTGCGCGAGGAAGAGATGCATGTCCCCCACGCCTTGCAGAACATGGCCGACGCGCTGCCGGCGCTGGGCATCGTTGCCGCGGTTCTGGGCGTCATCAAGACCATGAGCGCGATCGATCAGCCGCCCGCAGTGCTAGGCAAGATGATCGGCGGAGCGCTGGTGGGGACCTTTCTGGGCGTTTTCCTGTCCTATGGCTTTGTTGCGCCGCTTGCCAACCGTCTGGGAGCAGTGGTCAAGCAGGATCTGGGCTTCTACGACGTGATCAAGTCTGTGCTGGTGGCGGGGCTTCACCAGCATGCCACGACGTTATGTGTCGAAGTGGGGCGTCAGACCGTGCCCGAGCATGTCCGTCCCAGCTTCGACACGCTGGAAGGCGCGCTTCGCGAACTCAAGAAGGCAGCGTGATGCCTGATGTCGCGTCCCTGCTTTTGGTTGCGGCGCTGACCGCAGGATCGCCCGCGGCCGGTTTCGACCAGTTCGCGCAAGAGGCCACGGGCTGGTTGCTGGAGGGGAAGGGCCTGCCCCGCGACTACCGCGTCACCCTGATGCAGATGGACAGCAGCGACCGCCTGCGCGCCATAGCTTATCTGCGGAGGATCGGCCTGCTGACCGGAGCCCCCTGGTCGCTCGACGATCTGCTCCGTGCGCCGACCCCTCTGACGGAGCCTGAAGAATGACATCCATAGGCGCCGTGACCGGAAAGCCGAACAAGTACCTTGATGCCCCGCTGCTGGTGACCGGCGGACTGGTTCTTGTGGTGATCTCATTGGTGATTCCCCTGCCGGCCGGTGTGCTGGATTTCGGGATCGCCCTGTCCATCGCAACGGCGACACTGGTTCTTGTTATGGCATCGCTGGTCGAGAAGCCGACCGACTTCCAGGCATTTCCTGTTCTTCTGCTGGTCAGCCTGGTCATCCGACTGTCGCTCAACGTATCCTCCACCCGCCTGATCCTGACGGAAGGACAGAACGGCAAGCAGGCGGCGGGCCACGTCATCAACGGCTTTGCCGATTTTGTCGCGGGCGGGTCGATCCTGGTCGGGATCACCGTCTTTGCCGTGATTTCCGTCGTGAACTTCATGGTCATCACCAAGGGCTCGGGGCGGATGGCCGAGGTTGCCGCACGCTTTGCGCTGGACTCGCTGCCGGGCAAGCAGCTGGCGATCGACGGCGACCTGAACGCAGGCGCCATCGATCACCAGGAGGCCAAGCGCCGCCGCATCCAGGAGCAGCGCGAGATCAGCTTTTTCGGCTCGCTGGACGGCGCGTCGAAGTTCGTCAAGGGCGATGCCGTCGCGGGCATCGTCATCACGCTGATCAACCTTTGCATCGGTCTGGCAGTGGGCATCACCGTCCACGGCATGCCCTTGTCAGAAGCGGCCGCCACCTATTCGCACCTGACGATCGGGGATGGACTGGTCAGCCAGATCCCCGCGCTGATCACGTCGATGGCGGCCGCGCTGCTGCTGTCGCGAGGCGGTGCCACCGACACGACCGCAGACCTGCTGTCGCGAGAGTTCAGCCGCAGCTGGCGGCCTGCCGCCGTTGTGGCCGGTGCGATGGTGGTCATCTCGTTCATTCCGGGAATGCCGCGCCTGCTGTTCCTGACCATCGCCGCCGTGGTGATGGCCTTTGCCTGGCGGGTTGCCCGCCGCAACTCCGAGATGGAGGAAGCACAGCAGGACCTGCCGGCCAGCGAGGCTGCCGGCCGCGCCGCGCCGCGCATTGGCGATGTTCTGGACACCGATGACATCGGGGTGGAAATCGGTTCGGACCTGATCGTGGTCGCGCTGGACCAGGCCCGCGGCTTGGGAAGCCGCATCTCGAACCTGCGCATCCATATCGCGCGCAGCTATGGCCTGATCCTGCCGGATGTGCGCATCACCGACACCGATGACCTGCTGCCGGGGGATTATCAGATCCGCATCCAGGGCGTGGTGCGGGGACGTGGCAGCCTGCGTCCCGGAGAGGTCCTGGCGCTGGGGCCGGACGGGGTGCTGTCCGAACTGGGCGGCGTTGGCGTCCGGGAGCCGGTCTATTCAAGCCCGGCCCGCTGGATCCAGCCGGGCGATCAAGAGGATGCCGCCACATTGGGCGCCACGGTGGTCACGCCGATGGAGGTGTTGTCCACGCATCTCATGGAGGTGGTGAAATCGCACCTGCCGACGCTGCTGACGCTGAACGCGATGCAGCGCCAGATCGAGGAGCTGAAGGCCCTGTCCGACCCGACCCGCGCCGAACGCTATCGCAAGTATTTCGACAGCATGATCCCTGAAAAGGTGACGCCGGAAACCCTGCTGGCGATCCTGCGCGCCCTGCTGGAGGAGCGGATCTCGATCCGCAACCTGCCGCTGATCATCGATGCGATCGCCGAGTTCCGGCATGTCGAATCAGCCGAAACGATCTATGAACTGGTGCGCAAGCGCCTGCGCGGGCAGATCACCCAGCAGTATTCCGACGAAGCCGGCCGTATTGCCGCACTGCAGCTGCACCCTGCGTGGGAGGCCGAGTTCGTGCGCGCCGACAGCGAGACGGGCCGCCCCGGAGGCGGGGCCATGACCCCAGGACTGTCGCGCAAGCTTCTGGAGGCGGTCCGCAAGGCGCTGTCCCTGGCCGAGCCGGTTCCGCGGACCGTGATCGTGGCGCCCGACCACCGCCGCCGGATGATCCGCGCCGTTCTTGGCGCCAACGGAATGGCGGTTCCGGTTCTGGGGCTCGAGGAGGTCGATCCTTCGGCCGAGCTGCGTCTGCTGGGCACGATCGAGGCGGCATGATGTGGGACCAGCTTCAGGCGATCTTTCCGGGATTGGACTGGTCGCTGGTCCTGGTCTACGCCCGTGTCCAGGCCTGTGTGCTGGTCCTGCCAGGGCTGGGCGAGCGGGTGATCTCGGGCCGCGTCAAGATCGCGGTGGCGATGGCACTGTCCCCGCTACTGGCGGGAATGGTGGCGATGCACCCTTTTCCGGACCGGCCGCTTGGGCTGATGGCCCAGATCGGCGGCGAGATGATACTGGGCTTTGCGACGGGCGCTATGTTGCGGCTGCTGGTGCTGGCGCTCGACATTGCAACCACTGCCATCGCGGCCACGGCGTCGCTGTCGCAGATCATGGGCATCCAGAACGAGGCCGCCCCTCATCCCATCGGCAACATGCTGCACCTTGCGGGACTTGCCATCCTGATGGCGCTGGGGCTGCCGATGATGCTGGTCGAGTTGATGGCGGACAGCCTGCGCCTGTGGCCGCCGGCCACGCTTCCGCCGGCGGGGTCGCTTGCGATGGGAATCGTCGACGTGGTGCGCGACAGCTTCTGGCTGGCGATGATGCTGGCGGCGCCCTTTACCTTGGGCGGGTTTTTGTATCAGGCACTTTCGGGCGTCATCAACCGCGTGATGCCTGCGTTGCCCGTGGTGTTCATCGGGGCGCCGGCCGCCGTCTTCCTGGCCCTTGCGGGCCTTGCCCTGCTTGCGCCCATGCTGGTCGGCCTCTGGGCCGACGCGGTGCTGGGCTTCATGCTGCCGCAAACTCCTTGAGGCAGGGCACATGAGCGAGGACAACGACGACAAGCAGTTCGAGGCCTCGGAGCAGAAGCTGCAGCGGGCCCGCGAAAAGGGCGACATCCCGCGCTCGACCGAACTGAACGGCGCGATGATGTATGTGGGGGCCGTCCTCGCCTTTGCCGTGGCGGCGGGATTCGCCGTGCGGCAGTGGCTGACCATGGCCAGCCGCGCGCTTGGGAGTGAATCCTGGCCCGATGATCCGGCCGCCTTGGCAGGCAGCCTTGCCGCCTATGCTGCCGGAGCCACGATCGCGCTGGCCGCGCTGATCGTCGCCTCGATCCTGCTGGGCCTGATCGCGACCCGCAGCCTGATCTTTTCCCCGCAAAAGCTGGCATTCGACCTCAAGCGGATCAACCCGATCAAGAATGCCGGGCAGAAGTTCGGCGCCAGCGGGCTGGTCACCTTTGCCATATCGCTTGGCAAGGCGCTGCTGGTCTGCCTGGGGGGATGGTTCCTGTTTGTCCAATTGCTGGACCGGATCGCCGCCTCCGCCATGGGCGAGGGGCAATGGGTGCCCGCTCTGGGTCATATCCTGGGGCAGGTGCTGCTGCTGGGGCTGGTCGTGTCGATCGTGTTCACGCTGCCCGACATCCTGTGGAAGTGGTTCGACCACCGACGCAAGAACCGCATGAGCCGGCAGGAAATGCAGGACGAGCACAAGGATTCGGAAGGGGATCCCCATATGAAGGCCGCCCGGCGGCAGCGCGGCGTGGATATCGCGATGAAACAGATGCTGGCTGACGTCGCCGGCGCGGACGTGGTGATCGTGAACCCGACGCATTACGCGGTGGCCCTGCAATGGAAGCGCGGCTCAGGCCGGGCGCCGGTCTGCGTGGCCAAGGGCACCGACGAGGTGGCGGCACGCATCCGGGCCAAGGCAACCGAGGCCAGCGTTCCCATCTGGTCCGATCCCCCTTGCGCGCGGGCGATTCATGCCACGGTCAAGATCGGGGACGAGATCGCGCGCGACCATTTCGCCGCCGTGGCCGCCGCGATCCGCTTTGCCGAGAAGATGCGAGAGAAAGCGAGGAAGGGATGGTAGACAAGGCATATCAGCTGGCGCAGCTGGAACAGATCGCGCGGATCAAGGCGGAACGGCAGCTGAAGACCTTTGCGGCGTACAACGCGCACATGACGGCGGCGCGCGTGCGGATAGATGCGCTGCAATCGGCCTTGGCGCAAAGCTATGACAGCACCGCGCCCCTGACATTGTCCGAGTCGCGGACTGCCAATGCCCAGGCCGGCCGCGCCGCCCGGGAGCTGCGCCATGCCGACCACGAGATGCAGCGCCTGTTGCCACGTTTCGAGCTGGCGCGTCAGCAGGCCGCGCGCGAGTTCGGCCGTGCGGAGGCCCTGCTGGGTCTGGGGGAAGAGCACGAGCAGCGCCGGCGAAAGCAGCGCGTCTGACGGACGATCGGTCAAAGCGGCGCATTGGACAGGCGTTTCGCGGAATGCTACGGACAGGCAGATTGCCGAGGGGGAGAGGCCATGCTGCACAGCGATCCGAACATCGACCAGCACCGCGAGGTCTGGACTGCCGCCGAGGCGCGGCGCCTCTTTGACCAGCCGTTGATGGACCTGCTGTTCCAGGCCCAGACCGTTCACCGCCGGCACTTTGACCCGAACCGGGTCCAGATGAGCCGCCTTTTGTCGATCAAGACCGGTGGCTGCCCCGAGGATTGTTCCTATTGCAGCCAGTCGGCCCGGCATGCCTCGGGTCTTTCCGCCTCGAAGCTGCTGGAGGTCGAGAGAGTGCTGGCCGAGGCGCGGCGCGCCCGCGATGCCGGCGCCACCCGCTATTGCATGGGCGCGGCCTGGCGCAGCCCGAAACAGCGCGACATGCCGCAGATCGTGGCCATGATCGAGGGCGTGAAGGCCCTTGGCATGGAGACATGCATGACGCTGGGGATGCTGGATGCGCATCAGTCGCGCCAGCTGGCCGATGCCGGGCTGGATTACTACAACCACAACATCGACACCTCCGAATCGCATTACGGCAACGTCATCACGACCCGCAGCTTTGCCGACCGGCTGGAAACGCTGGAAAACGTGCGAAAGAGCGGCATCAAGGTCTGTTCGGGCGGCATCCTGGGCCTGGGCGAGGGACCGCAGGACCGGGTGGACATGCTGGCGACCCTGGCGAACCTGCCCGAGCCGCCCGACAGCGTGCCGATCAACATGCTGATCCCTGTCGAGGGCACTCCGCTGGCGGATGCCGCGCCGGTCGACCCGATCGACTTTGTTCGCACGATCGCCACGGCCCGGATCATGATGCCGCGCAGCCACGTGCGCTTGTCGGCCGGACGCACCGCCATGTCGGACGAGATGCAGGCGATGTGCTTTTTCGCGGGCGCGAATTCGATCTTTGTGGGCGACACGCTGCTGACCAAGGACAACCCCGAAGAAGAGGCCGACATGCGCCTGTTCGCCAAGCTGGGGCTGCAGCCGATGCAGGCGCACGAGCATGTGCCCGAGGATCGGGCCGTGCGTGATCCGGCGATCCCGATCCTGCGCTGAAAGCACTGGGGCTCCAGCCCCGGATTCTCGAAGATATTTCAGCACCGAAGATGGGAATGCGCGTGGCGGATCGGCTGGCCTTTTATCGGCAGAACCTTGATTCCCTGGCGGGGGCGGCACGGCTGCGTGCGCTGGCACCGCGGCGGGGCATCGATTTTTCGTCGAACGACTATCTGGGGTTGGCGCAGTCGCCGCGCCTGCTGGCGGCCGTGAGGGCAGCCCTTGACCAAGAAGTGCCCGTGGGCGCGGCAGGGTCGCGGCTGTTGCGCGGCAACACGGCGGTGCAGGATGAATTCGAGGCGGCCGCGGCGGCATTCTTCGGGTCCGAGGCAGCACTTGGCTTTGGCGGTGGGTATGTGGCCAACTTCGCGGTGCTGACGACCTTGCCGCAGCGGGGTGATCTGCTGCTGATGGATGCGCTGTCCCATGCCAGCACGCATGAAGGCGCACG
>Ga0194112_10001823_pt1 | contig 30960 bp, 27 predicted proteins | sample TA2MahC400mmetaG_FD_146191 | JGI IMG/M metagenome (GOLD analysis project Ga0194112, IMG submission 146191) | Freshwater microbial communities from Lake Tanganyika, Tanzania - TA2015016 Mahale Deep Cast 400m | ecosystem: Environmental > Aquatic > Freshwater > Lake | place: Tanzania: Lake... | reverse complement strand
ATTATAGCACACTGTTGCTCCGTTGGCAAAATGGGCGTTTTGTGTTATAATGTCTGACCATAAATACATCGCGTCCCTAGCTCAACAGCGCATAACAATCACAGATAAGGAGGATAACTTTGACAGTAGATTTACGATCCTACATTTTTCTCGACAGCTTGCAGCCGCAGCTCACGGCCTTCATTGGCTCCACGGCCAGGGGATTCCTGCCTATCGTGGGTGATGCTTCCCTCTGGGTAGAGATCTCGCCGGGCATCGAGATCAACCGCATGACGGACATCGCGGTGAAGGCCACCAACGTGCGACCCGCCGTGCAGGTGGTGGAGCGGCTCTTCGGCTTGCTGGAGGTACATTCCCCTTCTCAGGCGGACGTGCGGGCCGCCGGGACAGCCATCCTGGACGCACTGGGGCTTCAGGAGAGCGATCGCTGGAAGCCCACTGTTTTCTCCAGTCAGGTGATCCGCCACGTGGACGACCATCACGCCCAACTTATCAACCGCAACCGCGACGGCTCCATGCTCATCCCTGGCCAGACCCTCTACATCCTGGAGGTGGAGCCAGCCGCCTACGCAGTGCTGGCGGCCAATGAGGCAGAGAAAGCGGCTCACATCACCCTGATCGAAGTGCGGCCCTTCGGCAGCTTCGGCCGGCTCTGGCTCGGCGGCGAGGAACGAGACATCATGGCCGGCTACGGCGCGGCCGTGGATGCCATCGAATCGGTGACAGGAAAGGTGGTGGAGTCAAAGAGGAGAGCATAGTAAAATCCAAAGCTCAAACTCTAAAGCTCAAACTTCAAAGCTCAAACTTCAAAAAGGGAGGTCTAATACAAATGGCAGAAGCGTTAGGTATGATCGAATGTAGAGGCTTCGCGGCGATGGTGGAAGCCTCGGATGCGATGGTCAAGGCCGCTAAGGTGGAGCTGGTGAGCTACGAGAAGACCGGCGGGGGCTACGTGACGGCCATCGTGCGCGGCGATGTGGCGGCCTGCAAGGCGGCGGTCGAGGCCGGCGCCCGCGGCGCGGAAAGGGTCGGCGAAGTGATCTCTGTCCACGTCATCCCGCGGCCACATCTCAACATTGACCTGGTGCTGCCCCTGGGCCGCTACGAGCAGGCCAGGGCGGAGATAGAGTCGTAGTTGAGGTGAAAATGAACCTGTGGCGAGAATTGCCGCCGGGCCCTCGGGCGCCCGAGGTGGTCTATTGCATTGTGGAGATCCCCAAGGGGTGTCGCAACAAGTACGAATACCAGGAGGACACGGGGGTCATCAAGCTCGATCGCGTCCTGTACTCCTCGATCCACTATCCCGGCGACTACGGGCTGATCCCCAGAACCTTCTGTGAGGACGGCGACCCGTTGGACATCCTGGTGATGACCAATCAACCAACCTTTCCCGGCTGCGTCATCGAGGCCCGGCCCATAGGCGTCTTCCACCTGCGGGACGCGGGGCTGACCGACGACAAGATACTGGCTGTGCCCGCTACCGATCCCCTCTTCCACGATTATCACGACATCGGCGACATCCCCCAGCATTTCCTGGCCGAGGTGGCGCATTTCTTTCAGGTGTACAAGGATTTGGAGAGGGTGAGGACCGAAGCCCTGGGCTGGGAATCGGCGGCGGTGGCCAAAGAGGTGATCGTTCGCGCTGTCCAGCATTTCAAAGACCGATTCGGGTAGAGACCAGAAACCAGGTTTTTGGGAAAAACCTGGTTTCTCCAGTAAAGGGAGGTTAAAATGCTGATCGGAAAAGTAGTGGGTACCCTGGTCGCCACCCGCAAGACCGAGACCATGGAAGGATTGAAGTTCCTGGTGGTCAAGCAGGTGGACCTCGAGGGGCACGAAGCGGGCGAATACGTCATCGCCGCTGATGCCGTCCAGGCCGGCATAGGCGATTACGTCCTCTACGCCAAGGGCTCCTCAGCTCGCATGACGGTTCAGACCGACAAACGCCCCTGCGACGGCGTGATCATGGCCGTGGTGGATACGTGGGACGTGCATGGGGAAGTGAAGTACCAGAAGGAGTGAAACGTAAAACGTGAAACGTGAGATTGACGAACAGCGCATCAGCGCCATTGTGCAGCGGGTGGTAGCCGAACTGCGACAGGAGAGGGAGCAAGTCGCAAGTCGCAGGGAGCAAGTCGCAAGTCGCAAGTCGCAAGTCGCAGATCGCAAACCGCTTTCTGGTCAGGACGGTGTTTTCCCCGACATTGACTCCGCCATCGCCGCCGCCCAGGCCGCTCACCAGCAACTCATGGCTCTGCCGGTGGAGCGGCGCGAGGTCATCATCGTCCAGATGCGCCAGGCGGCGCGGGAGAACGCCCAGGTGCTGGCCTACGAAGCCTGGCAGGAAACAGACATGGGCCGCTACGAGGATAAGATCGAGAAAAACCTCCTGGTGGCCAATAAAACCCCCGGCACGGAGGACCTCAAGCCCATCGTCTTCACCGGCGACCGCGGCCTCACCCTGGTAGAACGTGCTCCTTACGGGGTCATCGGAGCCATCACCCCCAGCACCAACCCCACCTCGACCATCTTATGCAACGCCATCGGCATGGTGGCCGCCGGCAACGCGGTGGTGTTCAACTGTCACCCTGGGGCGAAGAAGGTCTCGGTGCACACCGTACAGATCCTAAACCAGGCCATCGTCCGCGCTGGCGGTCCCCCCAACGTCATCACCACCGTCCCCGAACCTACCATCGAGAGTGCGCAGTACGTGATGAAGCATCCTGCCATTGACCTGTTGGTAGTCACGGGTGGGCCGGGAGTGGTGGAGGTGGCTATGAGCAGCGGCAAGAAAGCTATCTGTGCCGGCCCGGGCAACCCGCCGGTAGTGGTGGACGAGACGGCGGACATGGATCAGGCAGCCAGAGATATCATCAAAGGGGCCTCGTTTGATAATAACGTCGTCTGCGTGCTGGAGAAGGAGATCATCGCGGTGGAGGCCATCGCCGATCAGCTCAAGGCGGCTATGCTGGCCCGTGGGGTGGTGGAGCTGAACTCGTGGCAGTTGGACCGACTGATGAAGGTGATCCTGCAAGAGGATCACGGGCCCGGCAAGCACGGCGTGATCAATAAGGCCTTCGTGGGCAAGAACGTGAGCGCCATCCTGAGGGAAATCGGGATGAGCGTGGACGATCAGGTTCGCCTGGCCATCGCCGAAGCAGATCGTTGGCATCAGCTCGTCTGGACGGAGCAGCTCATGCCCATCATGCCTCTGGTGCGAGTGGCTTCGGCCGACGAGGCCATTGATCTGGCCAGGGAGGTGGAGCAGGGCATGGGCCACACCGCGGTGATGCACTCCAAGCATCTGGATCACCTGAGCCGCATGGCCCGCGAGATCAACACCAGCATCTTCATCAAGAACGGCCCCTCCATTGCTGGTCTGGGCTTCGGCGGCGAGGGCTATAGCTCCTTCTCCATCGCCAGCCCCACCGGTGAGGGGTTGACCAGCGCCAAGGACTTCTCGCGGGTGCGAAGGTGTACGCTGGTGGATTCGTTTAGGATCGTGTGAGGGAGCAGGTCACAGGTCGCAAGTCGCAGGTCGCAAGTCGCAGGTTCGGATGGTTGAAGAAATCGTTCAAAAAGTGAAAGATGCGGGGGTCGTCGGTGCGGGCGGGGCCGGTTTCCCCACCCACGTCAAGATAGCGGCTCAGGTGGACACGGTCATCGCTAACGGGGCGGAGTGCGACCCCCTGCTGCGCTGCGATCAGCAACTGATGGCTAACCGCGCTCCAGAGGTCATCGAGGGGCTGCGATTGGTGATGCAGGCCAGCGGGGCCGAGAGGGGCGTGATCGCCCTCAAACGAGAGTACACCAGCGCCGTGGCCGCCTTGCAGTCCAATATCCAATATCCAATACCTAATACCCAACGCCCCCCTCAATCCCCCCAAAGTTGGGGGGAAGGGGGGCACGTCTCCTTGCATCTGTTGGAGAGCCACTACCCCGCTGGCGACGAGTTCGTCCTGGTGTACGAGGTCACGGGGCGGCTGGTTCCGGAGACGGGGCTGCCTCTTCACGTGGGCTGCATCGTCCAGAACGTGGGCACGCTGTTCAATATCGCCAGGGCCCAGAGGGGGATTCCGGTCACTCACCGCTTGCTCACCGTCACCGGCGCGGTCCATGAGCCCAAGACCTTGAACCTGCCCATTGGCACTTCCATCGGCGAGGCGGTGGCCTGGGCGGGCGGGATCAAGATCCCCCGTTGGACGACGAGAACCGAGGAGGATTACGCGGTGGTGGTGGGTGGGCCGATGATGGGCAGGCTGGCCCAGGACCTCTCCGATCCCATCACCAAGACCACCACCGGCCTGATCGTGTTGCCCAGGGACAACGTGGTGGTTCGCTACCTGGGTCGCCCACTGGGGTCGTGGGTCAAGCGGGGGCGTTCCACCTGCGACCAGTGCCGCGATTGCACCGACCTCTGCCCCCGCTACCTGCTGGGACACGACCTGGAACCCCACAAAGTGATGCGCTCCATCAACTACGGCCTGACCGAGCCCACGGCTATCATGACGGCGGCCGTGCTCTGCTGTGAATGTAGGCTGTGCGAGGCCTACGCCTGCCCGCTGGAGCTTTCGCCTATGGCCTACTACAGGGAGATCAAGCGCCAACTGGCAGCCCCCCCTTCATCCCCCCCAACTTTGGGGGGGAAAGAGGGGGGGCAGTGGAAGAACGTTGTGCACAAGCGTTCCGATCTGATGCCCCATGCCATGCGGGAGTACCGTCGCGTGCCCATGGAACGGCTCGTCGCCCGGCTGGGGCTGAGTGAGTACCAGGAATGTACCTGTCCCCTGGACGAGCGGGAGTACCAGCCCAGGCGGGTCACCATCCCCCTCAAGCAGCACACCGGTGTGCCGGCTCAGCCGGTGATCAAAGTCGGCGACAGGGTGCAGCGCGGCGACCTCATCGCCCAGATTCCCGAGGGCAAGCTGGGGGCCAACGTTCACGCCTCGATCTCAGGCAAGGTGGAGGCAGTGACTGGTGAAGATGTCGTGATCGGGACTTGATCCTTGGTCATTTGTTCTGAGGAGGGAAGAGATGGTAATAGACGAGGTATTTGAACTGATAGCCCGAGGTGAGGGGCTAACCATAGAGTTCAAACGAGAGTGGCCACAGCGAGGAGATGTTACGGCCGAGATCGGTTCGGAGTTAGTAGCCCTTGCCAACACCCAGGGAGGCTACTTGTTGATCGGTGTGGACGATAATGGCCAGGTCGTTGGCGTAACGGGCGATTGGCGTAAACTTGAAGAAAGGTTGATGGGCATCTCTCGCGTCTGCAGCCCTCCCATCGTCCTGACGGTTGAGGAAGTGATCGTAGAGGGCAAATCTATCCTCGTGGCCCACGTTCCTGAGGGGAAAGACAAGCCCTACAGAGTGCGGGACATCTGCTACGTGCGGGTGGGTTCCACTGTACAACATGCCACACGGGACGAAGAGCGTTGGATGTTCCAGGAAAGCGGCGAGGTCCTCTTCGAGCGTACGCCTCTCTGGGAAGCTGACTATGAGGACCTGGATGCAGCCAAAATCCGTCGTTACTTCCAGCAACGGTCGCCTGAAGCCATCGTCAATGCCGAGCGTCCACTCCATGAATTAGTCGAGCAGGCGGATCTGCCTCTTGTCGTGCGTCGGGGCGATCAATTGGCTCCTACGGTGGCTGCTGTGTTACTATTCGGTCGCCGGCCGCAGTACTTCCTGCCTCAAGCTTTCGTCTCTGCTGCTCGCTTTCCGGGGTTGGACCTCAACGTCACGGCCATTGACCGCGATACTTTCCGAGGCACGGTGGATGAACTTATTGAGCAGAGCACGGCTTTTGTCCGACGCAACATGAGAACTGCGTCCATTCTGGAGGATGAGAAGTTACCACGACGAACCGACGTCCCCGAATATCCTCTGAAGGCTGTGCGCGAAGCCATCACCAATGCTTGCGTCCACCGAGACTACAGTCGTTGGAGCCAGGAAGTAGCCATGCGCATGTTTGATGATCGCCTGGAAATCTTCAATCCGGGGGGGCTTGTTCGGGGCATGACCGTTCAAGACCTGGGAACCGGCAAGTATGCGGCACGCAATCCCGCCCTGGCTGAAGTTATGCGTGAGATGGGGCTGATTGAGCGGTTTGGCACTGGCATCAGGATGATGAGGCGGGAAATGGAAACTCTGAGGTCGGCCCCGCCCATCTTTGTCGTTGACGAGAACAGCTTTACCGTGACCTTGCCAGCCAGGGAGTTGGAGCTGTGGCGCAACGAAGGGCGGAGGAGATACGAGATTTGAAGCTTTTCACCGAGAAGGGGTTCAAGTTCGAGTAAGAGCTTGCACTGAGCTGGCGAAGTGATGAGAGCAGCAACTCTTGGGAGAGCACGAGATGAATGATGAACAGAGGACAAAAAGGCAATCGATTCCGGCCAGGAGAACATGGCTCTACATAGCCGGTATGTTCGTTTTGCTCTGTATTTTAGCGTGGCTGAACGAGATCGTGGACTTCCCCCACCTTCTGCTGGGCGCGCCACGCACTCCCATCAACTGGCATGAGGCGGCCATCGAGATGGTCCTGATCGCCAGCGTCGGTCTTCTCGTGGTGTTAAGGCTCGCACGCGACGTCACTGAGCGCAAGCAGGCGGAGGAAGAGACCCGGCAGCGCACAGCCCAGTTGGAGGCCCTACGGCAGGTGGGGTTGGAGATCACGGCTGAGTTGGACCTGGACTCCCTTCTCCACTTTATTGTCTCGCGGGCCGTTGAACTGGTGGGCGGAGAATCGGGCGGCCTCTACCTCTACCGTCCGGACCTGGACGTGTTGGTGTGGGTGATGGCCGTCGGCCCCCACCTGGCACCCATCGGGACCATCCTTCACCGTGGCGAGGGCCTCTCCGGCAAGGTCTGGGAGACGGGCGAATCGCTCATCGTGGGCGACTACCGGCACTGGGAGGGGCGGGCAGCCATCTATGAGGGCTATCCCTGGACAGCCATCGTGGCCGTGCCAGTTCGCTGGGGCGAGGAGTTCCTGGGGGTGTTGAACGTGCTGGCGGACCCCCCACACACCTTCTCCCCGGCCGACGCCGAACTGCTGGGCCTATTCGCCACCCAGGCCGCCATTGCCATCCGCAACGCCCAGCTTTACGAGGACATCCGGCAGCGCGCCCTGGAGCAGGAAACGGTGAGCCGCATCGCCTATGCCCTCAACACCCCGGACGTCCGCGATGCCTTCCCTGCCCTGGTGAAAGGGCTGCAGGACCTCACCGGCTGCGACTTGGTGAACCTGATAGCGATGGACGAGGCTGGCGAGCAGTTCATTGTGTCCGTCCTGGAGTCTCCTTTCCCCATCCCAGGAGAGGGAGAAGCGATGCTGCTCTCAGCCACCGCCGCTGCCGAAAACGTAGAGGCTGGCCGTCCCCACCTGACCGCCGACCTGAGTGCAGAGATACACTTTCCGCTTGAGCAGGTCCTCTACCAGGCTGGCCTTCGTTCGCAGGTCACCCTGCCGTTGCTGGTCGGCGGCGAGGTCTTCGGGGCACTTAACCTGGGTGGCACTCGTCCGGGCCTCTTCCGGGAGGACCAGTTGCCAGTCCTCCGGCAGATCGCCGATGCGGTGGCTCTCGCCTTCGAAAACAGCCTTCTCTTCCAAACAGAGCGGGAGCAACGGCAATTGGCCAAGGCGCTGGAGGAAGCAACCGCCGCGCTCACCGCTACCCTTGACTTCGATCAGGTGCTGGACCGCATCCTGGAGCAGGTCAGCCGCGTCGTTCCCAACGACGCCACCAACATCATGCTCCTTCCCCCCTGCGAGCGGGGGGGACCGAGGGGGGGTGGCGACCAGGTGCGCATCGTCCGCTGGCGGGGCTACGAGCGCTTCGGCGCGGAAGAGTTCGTCTCCACAGTCGTCTTTCGCATTCCTGAGGTGGCTAACCTCCAGCAAATGCTAGAGAGCAGGGAGCCGATGGTCATCCCTGACACTGCCACCTATACCGGCTGGGTTCACATACCGGTGCAGGCGTGGCTGCGGTCGTACGCGGCTGCGCCCATCGTTGTGCGCGGTGAGGTAGCCGGTTTCCTGAACGTGGATAGCGCCACCCCTGGCTTCTTCACCCAGGCCGACGCCGAGGCCCTGCGCGCCTTCGCCGACCACGCCGCTGCTGCTATAGAGAATGCACGGCTGTACGAGGAAACGAGACAGCGAACCGAGACGCTGGCCGCTTTGCACGAGATAGCGCTGGATCTGGCCGCCCAGCGGGCCTTGCCGGATCTGCTGCGGGCCCTGGTGGTTCGGGCCTCAGACCTGTTAGCAGCCAAGGGGGGTGCCATTTACTTATACCGGCCAGCTACCGATGACCTGGAGTTGGCCCTGGACTACAACCCGTGGGTTGACCAGAGCGGAACGGTGCTCAAGCGAGGGGAAGGGCTTTCGGGCAGGGTGCTGGAGACAGGCCAGCCCATAGCCGTGGCTGACTACAGCCGCTGGGAGGGCCGATCTGCCCAGTTCGAAGGGGCCGGGTTTACCGCCGTGGTCGCTGTGCCCATCTTCTGGGGTGACCGGCCTCTGGGGGTGCTCGACGTGGTGGACGATGTCCCCCGCGCCTTCTCCTCTGCCGACATCGCCCTGCTGGAGCGCTTCGCCCCCCTGGCTGCGGCAGCGCTGGAGGAGGCGCGGCTGCTGGAGGAGGAGCGAACACGACGGCGCGAGGCCGAGGCCCTGCGCCAGGCCGCCACTGTCCTCAGCTCGACCCTGGAACTAGGCGAAGTGCTGGAGTTGATCCTGCAGCAACTGCGCCAGGTGATACCCTACGACAGCGCTTCCATTCAGCAACTGCAAGATGAACATCTGGAAATCGTAGCCTGCCAGGGATTCGAGGAGCCGGACAAGGTAGTGGGCCTGGTCTTTCCGCTCGATCCCAAATTCCCTAACCATCACGTGATCACCACCAAAGCGCCGCTGGCCGTCGAGGACGTCGTCGAGGATTATCCTCACTTCAAGAACGAGGCGGATACCTACGAGTCGGGCCGCATCCGCTCCTGGTTGGGTGTGCCGCTGATGGTGAAGGATGAGGTCATCGGCATGATCGCCGTGGATCGGGCGGAGGTACGGCCTTATACCGCTGAGGAGGCCCAACTGGCCATGGCCTTCGCTAACCAGGCGGCCATCGCCATCGAGAACGCCCGCCTCTTCGAAGAGAGCGAGGAGCGCAGGATGTATCTCGAGGGGGTGCTGGGGTCCGCTCCCGACGCCATCGTTACCCTGGATGCCCAACACCGGATCGTGGAATGGAACCTGGGGGCAGAGAGGCTGTATGGATACTCACGGGAGGAGGTGATCGGCCGAGACATTGACCCTCTGGTCACCAACCCCGAAACCATCCAACAGGCACGCGAGTTCAGGCAGATTGTCATGAGCGGGAAGGATTTGCCTCCTGTCGAGACCGTCCGCTATCGGAAGGACGGTTCTCCCGTGCACGTCATCGTGGCTGCGTCCCCGATCCTGGTGGGGGACGAGTTGATCGGGATTGTCACCGTTTACACCGACATCACTGCGCGCAAGCGGGCGGAGGATATGCTGCGCGCCTTGCTCCTGATTGACGAACTTACCGGCCTGTACAACCGGCGGGGGTTCTTCACCCTGGGCCAACGGCAGTTGAAAATGGCTGACCGGACGAAGAAGAGGATGGTGCTGCTTTTTGCCGACTTTGACTACCTGAAGGGGATTAATGATGCCTTTGGCCACCCTGAGGGAGACCGGGCGTTGATCGAGGTTGCCGATGTCCTCACAGGGACCTTTCGCGAGTCGGACATCATTGGTCGTATTGGCGGGGATGAGTTTGTGGTTCTGGCCACAGAAACCGATGAGAGCAGCGTCGAGATTCTCGCTACTCGTTTGCAAGAGAACCTGGAAGCCCGCAATGCAAAGGGAGGCCTCCGCTACAGGCTGTCGTTAAGTGTGGGGATAGCGCGCTACGACCCCAAATACCCTTGTTCCATGGATCAACTGCTGACCCGGGCGGACAGAGCGATGTATGAGCAGAAGCAGCGCAATCAAAAGATCACCATTCCACCGATGTGAGGCAGTTGTACTGCTGAACGGGGGCTCGGAGTGCAACTCCTCGCCATCAAAGCAAGGGAGCAATCTAAAATCGGCAATCGAAAATCGAAAATGAGGTGATGACCATGGAACCCGCAATTGGTCTGGTTGAAACCAATAGCATCGCGGCGGGCATTGAAGCTGGCGATGCGATGATGAAAAAGGCTCCTGTGGAGCTGCTGGAGGCGCGGCCGGTGTGTCCGGGCAAGTACATCGTCCTCATAGGGGGGCTCACCGACCCCGTGTACGAGTCGCTGCAGGCAGGTATCGCCACCGGCGCCGACGCCGTCGTGGATCAACTGTTCTTGCCCAACGTGCACCGTGCCATCTTCCCGGCCCTGGCTACCGCTACCCCGCCGGGCAAGGGCGAGGCCCTGGGCATCATCGAAACCGTCACCGTGGCCACCTGCATCGTCGCCGCCGACGCCGCGGCCAAAGCCGCCGACGTCTCGCTCCTGGAGCTACGCCTGGCCAATGGCCTGGGAGGGAAATCGTTCGTCCTGATCGAAGGGGAGGTCGCCGAGGTCGAGGCCGCAGTGGAGGCGGGAGTGAAGTTTCCGGCACAGGAAGGGCTACTGGTGCGCAAAGTCATCATCTCGCAGTTGCACGAAGAGATGAAGAACAAAATCGTGTGAGGAGGCTTCTATGCAACTGGCCAAAGTGATCGGCAGACTGGTGGCCACCCGAAAATACCAGGGGCTGGAGGGGATCAAGTTCCTGATCATCCAGCCCATAGACAAGTTCCAAAACCCCATGGGGGAGCCGGTGGTGGCCGCCGACGGGACAGCCCTGGCCGGCCCTGGCGACGTCGTCTTCTTCGTGGGAGTACGGGAGGCCGCCCTGGCCCTGCCGGAGAAGTTCGTGCCCGTAGATCACGCCATCACAGGCATCGTGGACGAGATAGACGTCCCCCAAAGCTCAAAGCTCAAAGCTAAAAGCTCAAATTGAGGAGGGCGCTTTGTACATCGGGAAAGTCAGCGGTACGGTAGTCGCTACGTTCAAAGACAAGGTCTTCGAGGGCAAAAAGCTGCTCATCGTGGACCGCCTGACGCCAGAAGGGGAGACTACGAAGCATTACTGGATCGCCGTTGACGACGTGCAGGCTGGCCTGGGCGACATCGTGATGGTGATTGACGAGGGCAACTCGGCCCGGCAGGTGGTGGGCATGGACCCGGCCCCCATCCGCGCCGTCGTGGTGGGCATCGTGGACGAGATAGACATAGCAGTTTGATCTTGCAAGCTGCTCCATAGCGCGTTGGCGCTACTCATTGTGAAAGAAACAATCGTAGGTGTCATCGCGAGGAGCGGGTTTTGCGACGAAGCGATCTCCAATTCGCTGGCGGGAGATTGCTTCGGCAAAAAGATGCCTCGCAATGACACGGCCACCTTGGTTCTTAGTAGAGATAGGCCAGAGATTGAACACCCAAAGAAGCCATGGACGAACACCTGGACAAGTTCATCACTTACCTCATAGCCGAGAAAAACGCTTCTCCCTACACCATCAAGAACTACCGCCACGAGATCGGGCAGTTTCTTGACTTTCTGAAAGAGCAGGGGATTGATTCCTGGGATGGGGTGGATCGCTACGTCCTGCGCCGGTATCTGGCGTGGCTGCAGGCCGAGGGCTACGTCAAGGCCAGCATAACCCGCCGAATCTCGGAGCTGCGCTCCTTTTGCCGCTATCTCGTGCGCGAAGGCATACTGGACACCAATCCCATCAGGGCCATCTCTGCGCCCAGGGTCCCCAAGCGCTTGCCGGACTATCTGGAACTGCCGGAGGTCGAAGCCCTGCTGTCAGCCCCGGACGCGACGGTTCCCCAGGGGCAGCGCGACCGAGCGATCATGGAAGTGCTCTACGCCTCAGGGCTGAGAGTCAGCGAGCTGGTGAGCCTCAACCTGAGTAACGTGGACCTGCGCCACGGTCAGATTCGGGTTTGGGGCAAAGGGGCCAAGGAGAGGTTGGCTTTGTTAGGCGAGCCAGCGTGCAGAGCCTTGATGCGCTACGTCCAAGACGGGCGACCAGCATTGATCGGGGAGAACAAGGCCACCAGCGCTCTTTTTTTGAACCGCCTGGGCAGTCGCCTCTCGACGCGCAGCGTGAGCAACATCCTGGACAAGTACGCTAAACTGGCCGGCTTGGAGAGGCGCGTCACTCCCCACATCATGCGACACACCTTCGCCACCCACCTTTTGGATGGCGGCGCTGATCTGCGGACCGTCCAGGAGCTCCTGGGCCACGCCGACCTCTCCAGCACCCAAATCTACACCCACGTCTCCCAGAGCCGGGTGAGAGAGGTGTATCGCAAGGCGCACCCAAGGGCGAGGGAGCAAGGGAGCGGAGGAGCAGGGGAGCAGGGGGGCAGGGGAGCAGGGGAGCAGGGGAGCAAGGGAGCAGAGGAGCAGTGAAGACCTAAAGTTCAAAGCTCAAATAGAGTAAGGGTGACCACGCGACCACCCGACCATCTGACCATTTGACCAGAGGAGGCTACGAATGAGATTGACGAAACTGCGTGAGGCCCTGGCCGCCGAAGGGCTCGACGCCATTCTGATCACCCAACCCGAGAACCGCCGCTATCTCAGCGGCTTCACCGGCTCGGCGGGCGTGCTGTTGATCTCTCAGGATCAGGCCGTTTTGGCCACCGACTTCCGCTACTACGAACAGGTCGAGAAGCAAGCCCCCGACTTCCGCCTGGCAAAGATCACGGACAAATTCAAGACCTTACTTCCCGAGCTGGTGCAGCAGGTGGGGGCGAAGAGGGTCGGCTTCGAGAGCGTTCATCTCACCGTTGATCAGCACCAGGAGTGGCAGGAGGTCGCCGAGGGCTTCGAGCTGGTGCCCACCAGGGAGCTGGTGGAAGGGATGCGCGCCGTCAAGGACGAAGACGAGCTGGGCAAGATCAAGCAGGCCATTGCTCTGGCTGACCAGGCCTTTGCTCACATCGTGAGCTTTATCGAGCCGGGCATGACGGAGAAAGAAGTAGCGTGGGAGCTGGAGGTCTTTATGCGCACCCGGGGGGCGGAGAAGCTGGCCTTCGATATCATCGTGGCCTCGGGGCCCAACGGGGCCATGCCCCACGCCACCGTCTCCGAGCGCGTGATTCGAGCTGGTGAGCCGGTTGTGATGGACATGGGAGCGAGGATTGACGGCTATAACTCCGATCTGACCCGCACCGTCTGCGCGGGCCGCCCGGACGGCAAGTTCAGGGAGATCTACGACATCGTCCTGGAGGCCCAACGGGCAGCCGAGCAGCGTGTCAGGCCGGGGATGACGGGCAAGCAGGCTGACGCCATAGCCCGTCAGGTCATCGAGGAAGCGGGCTATGGCGACAATTACGGCCACGGACTGGGGCACGGCGTGGGGCTGGCGGTGCACGAGAAGCCTGGGGTTGGGCGCCTATCCGAAGATGTCCTAGAGCCGGGCATGGTCTTCACCGTCGAGCCGGGCATCTACCTGACGGACTGGGGTGGCGTGCGCGTAGAGGACATCGTGGTCATGAGGGAGGATGGGGTGGAGGTACTCACCCGGGCCAGCAAGGATGTCGGTAGACAGTGAGTAGGGCGTGCTTGTCGAAAAAGGCGACTTGTGATAGAATGTATCATCGGAGAGGGCAATCGCTGCCAGAGCCGCTGGAGGATGATTGATTCCTTCTGCTAGATAATGAAAAGGGGGAAAGATGGACGCAATCATGAAGAACATAGGGCCCAAAGCCCTCATCGGGTTCGTGGCAGGGCTCGTCGTGGGGTTGATCATCGGGCTGCCCATCTTGGGCTGGTGGGTGTTTCCGGTGCAGTGGTATGATACCGATCCCTTCGACCTGCGCCAGTCTTACAAAGAGGCCTACATCAGCATGCTGGCCGATTCCTATACCTTGAATACCAACGTGGCACTGGCCAGACAGCGGGTTGAAGGTTGGGATCCAAAGGAGCTGGGGCAGGTCATTGGCCAGCTCAAAGCCAAAAGCGACGGGGCTCAGGTTCAACGCCTGGATAACCTGGCGGTAGCATTGGGGGTGCGGGCGGAGGTGGTGACTCCTGAGCCGGCTGCACGGCCGACGACGGTGGGTGCGCTGGCTCAGCGCCTGGTGCCTATTCTCGGCATCGTCCTGGCGGCGGCCCTGGTGATCGCTGGGGTGATGGTGGGCATCTCGGTCTTGCGGGAACGCCGCCCAGGGGAACCCGTAAAGCTGGGCAAACGGCTTTCTCCAGCACAGAGAGCGGTCAGGCCAGAGGAAGTCGGGGAGATTCTGGGCCGCTTCCCTGCCAGCTATGCTGTAGGCCAGGACAGCTACGACCAGTCTTTTCCCATCGAGTCGCCCAGTGGCGAATTCCTGGGTGAGTGCGGCATGGGCATCTCCGAGATAATCAGTGTGGGGCCGCCCGCCCATATCACGGCGTTCGAGGTCTGGCTCTTCGACAAGAACGACATCCGCACCGTCACCAGGGTGTTGATGAGCAGGTATGCTTACCACGACGACGCTCTGCGGGCCAAGCTGGCTCCCAAGGGGGAGGCCGTCCTGGTCGAGCCTGGCAAGGCTATCGTTTTGGAGACAGCCTCCCTGCGGGTGGATGCCGAGATAAGCGAGGTGGGGTACGACGAAGAGGCTGCCCCCCCTCAGAGCTACTTCACCAGGCTCACGGTCAGCCTGACGCCTGGCCTCAAGGCCCCGTCGGGAGAAACAGAGCCAGGGAATTAGGAAATCAGGGAGGCAGGGACAAGGGACAAGGGATAAGGGATAAGGGATAAGGGACAAGGGACAAGTGGCGTCCCTCATTTCCTAATCCCTGGTCCCCTGATCATTGATCACTACTCTTCGTGTTCCTGCCTCCACCCATTCTCCAGCCCCGCCTCGTCGAACGCGCTCAACGCCTCCTCGTATTCCTCTACGGTAATCTTGCGCCCCAGGATGGGGTGGCCTACTGCCTTGTGAGCGGGGAAGTACTGATCCATCAGGCTGACGTGGACGCGGCGTGATAGGTTCTTGGCCAGCCAGCACAGCACCTTTGACGTGCCGGCCAGGCCATCGGGCAAAACCATGTGGCGGACAATGAGGCCCCGCCAGGCGATGCCTTCATTGTCCAGAACCAGCTCCTCACCCACCTGGCGGTACATCTCTTTGAGGGCGACGCGGTTGGCCGCCACGTAGCCCACGAAGCCCGACAGGCGGCGAGCCGTGGCGTCGTCGGCGTACTTGGCATCGGGCAGGTAGATGTCCACCACCCCTTCCAGGAGCTCCAGCACCTCCACCGTCTCGTAGCCGCTGGTGTTGTAGACCAGGGGGATGTGGAAGCCCTGTTCGATAGCAGAGGGGAGGGCGGCCAGTACCTGGGGCACGAAGTGGGTCGGTGTTACCAGGTTGATGTTGTGGCAGCCCCTGCCTTGCAACTCCAGCATCATCTCTGCCAGACGTTCCACGGATACCTCGTTGCCCACCCCCAGTTGGCTGATGGGATAGTTCTGGCAGAAGAGGCAGCGGCCGGTGCAGCCGGAGAAGAAGATAGTGCCTGAGCCGCGGGTGCCGCTGATAGGTGGCTCCTCCCAGGGGTGCACGTTCCAACTGGCCACCCTGGGCTCCGCTCCCACCCGGCAAAACCCCTGCCTCCCCTGAAGCCGATTCACCCCGCACTCCCGTGGGCAGAGGCAACAGTCCTCCAAAGAAACATAGGCCCGCTCGATGCGGCGGGCCAGTTCATCATTGCGGTATAGGTTGAGGTAACTGGGAAACGTTTCTCCACTTCTCACGGTCGCATCACGAACCCTATCACGACAAAATCTTCGTCAAAGGCGAAGACCTCGTTGACCTTGGCACGTCTGGCTAACACGAAGCTAGTGCAATCCGTGAAGGAGAAGACTTGATCGCTATACTTCTCGAAAATCTCCCATGCGGCACTGGCGATGGCTCTGTCTACCCATAGAATCCTTAGATTGCCCAATTTTTCTGCTGCGGTCACCATTTCATGAAAGCGGATCGCGTACCGATAGCCAGCATGATACCGAAGCCAAGTGTAGGTTTCAGCCAGGACATAGTTGGAGGTCAGAAGGTTAGTCTTCCTCTTGAGTAACCGGAGGTAATGGGACTTAGCCTCGGAGTGATACTTATCCGAATCGTTTATGATGGCGATCCACCCGCCGGCATCAACGAATATCCTCAAGACATATTCTCTCCGTAGAGGTAGTAGTCATGTTTCTCTGCTCCATCCTCAATGCCAGTGGAACACATGCCGATGATTTGGTATAGAGGGTGGTTTTTTAGCTCCTCTTCGCTGAGCTCTCTTTCTTCCTCTAGCGTGACCGCTTTGGGCTTCGTTTTCTCGGCTACCAGATACTCTGCTAGCGCTTCCCTGACCACTCCAGCGATGGACATCTTGCGTTCGTAGGATACTCGCCGCGCCTCTTCGTAAAGGTCCTCTGGGAGATAAACTTGTGTTCTTATCATCGCTTAACACCTCCTGATGTACATTATACTGTAATAACGCCATAATGTCAAATCCCCCCACTAACGCCCCAGTTTTCTCACTCTCTCCCACTCGGGCACGTCCTCTTCCATGTCCGCCAGTTCGCGGCGCAGGTCGAAGATCTGGTCGCGCAGGAGGGCCGCTTTCTCGAACTCCAGCGCCTGGGCGGCGGCCTTCATCTGCTTCTCCAGCTCCTTGATCAAACGAGCCAGCTCGTGCCTGGGTATCGCCGCCGGCACGCGGTACTCAGCCCGCTCCTCGGCCACGGCCCGCACGCGGTCGGTCAGGTCGTGCACTTCCTTGACGATGCTGCGGGGTTCAATATTGTGCTGTACGTTGTAAGCCGCCTGGATGCTGCGCCGGCGGTTGGTCTCGTCAATGGCCCGCTTCATGGAGTCGGTGAGCCCGTCGGCATACATGATCACCTGGCCGTTGACGTGGCGGGCCGCCCGGCCGATGGTCTGGATGAGAGCCTGGTCGCTCCGCAGGAAGCCCTCTTTGTCGGCGTCGAGGATCGCTACCAGCGACACCTCAGGCAGGTCCAGGCCCTCGCGGAGCAGGTTGATCCCCACCACCGCGTCGTAGACCCCCAGGCGCAGGTCGCGCAATATCTCCACTCGCTCGATGGTCTGGATTTCTGAGTGCAGGTAGTGTACCTTGATGCCCATCTCGGCCAGGTAGTCGGCCAGGTCCTCGGCCATGCGCTTGGTGAGGGTGGTCACCAATGCCCGCTGGCCCCGCTTCACCCGCTGGTCAATCTGGTGGATCAGGTCGTCTATCTGGCCCCTGACTGGCTTGACCGTGACCTCAGGATCAACCAGGCCGGTGGGGCGGATGATCTGCTCCACCACCTGGGCCGAGTGTTCCAGCTCGTAGGGCCCCGGCGTGGCCGAGGTGTAGATGACCTGGTTGATCCTTCCTTCGAACTCCTCGAAGCTCAGGGGACGGTTGTCCAGCGCGCTGGGCAGGCGGAAGCCGTATTCCACCAGGGTCTTCTTGCGGGACATGTCGCCGTGGTACATCCCTCGCACCTGGGGGATGGTCATGTGGGACTCGTCCACGAAGAGCAGGAAGTCGTCGGGGAAGTAGTCGAGCAGGGTCCAGGGCGGGCTGCCGGGCGGGCGCTGGGAGAGGTGGCGGGAGTAGTTCTCGATGCCGGCGCAGTAGCCCATCTCGCGCAGCATCTCCAGGTCGTATTTGGTGCGCTGCTCCAGACGCTGGGCCTCCAGCAGCTTGCCCTGGGAGTGGAGTTCTGCCAGTCGCTCTTCCAGCTCGATCTCGATATCTCGCAGGGCCAGGGTCAGCTTCTCCTGAGGGGTGATGAAGTGCTTGGCCGGGTAGATGGCGATGGCGGGGTGCTCGGTCAGCACTTCTCCGGTCAGGGGTTCGATCTCGGTGATGCGGACGATCTCGTCGCCCCAGAACTCTATTCGGTAGGCCAGGTCGCTGTAGGCGGGAAAGACCTCCAGGGTGTCGCCCCGCACCCGGAAGCGACCGCGAGCTAAGTCCAGGTCGTTGCGCTCGTAATGGATGTCTACCAGGTGGCGCAGCACCTTATCTCGCTGGCGGGTTTCCCCGCGGTGCAGGCTGACCACCACCTTGCCATACTCTTCGGGGTCGCCGATGCCGTAGATGCAGGAGACCGAGGCCACGATGACCACGTCGCGGCGGGAGAAGAGGCTGGAGGTAGTCGCCAGCCGCAGTCGGTCAATCTCGTCGTTGATAGAGGCGTCCTTCTCGATGTAGAGGTCGTGCTGGGGCACGTAGGCCTCGGGCTGGTAGTAGTCGTAGTAGCTGACGAAGTATTCTACGGCGTTGTGGGGGAAGAACTCGCGAAACTCGCTGTACAGTTGGGCGGCGAGGGTTTTGTTATGAGCCAGGACGAGCGTTGGTCGCTGCACCCGCTCGATGACCTGAGCCATGACGTAAGTATTGTGGACGAACATTCCCCCGAATCCAGCCAGGAAAGTTTCGTTGTCTGCCACACTGATGTCGTAGACGTAAGGTTTGGCATAGGTAACGGGTTCAACTGCTTGCACCATTGACCAGTGGACAGCAAGCAAGCCGCGTAGATAATACCATTCCTGCCACCAGTCGCTATCTCTGTGTCCTCGTTGATCGGCAATCTGCTTGAGAGCATCTAGTATTTTCTCTAAGGTCCGCCGGATGGGATTGCGTTTACCTTGCTCAAAAAATAGAATCGCCGCACGACTCAAGCCCGTGGCTCTGGCTAGAGCCTTGTTGCTCAATCCAAGTCCTTCCCGAAGGCTCTTGAATCGAAAACCACAGCCTGGGATGATGTCCACGTTTGAATGGGCGTGGTGTTGCAGTTGGCTTGCTAGAGCCTGAGCCTTTCTCTCCAGACCAAATCCGATGTGCTGGTGGAAAGCGCGCAGGTCATCCTGCCCGGAAATAATCACCTGCCAATACCAGGCTCCCAAGTGGGGGGAGTTGCCGGCCTTTTTCCACACTCGTCGGATACGCCCCCAGATGCCAAAGCGCTGCAGTGCGTAAGCGAGGTCAGAGGCTAGTTGGTAGCTTGCAGTAGTACAACAAACGGCACTGCTTCGCTCTACATATCCATCGCCGTCGAAATAAGCACGCAGTAACAAGCCCAGTTGGCAGTCGGACAGTTGCGGCCAGAAAGGGGGCAAATGCTTATCGGCAGCGGTCGAGCCCGCCATATGTTTCAGAAAAAGGGTCAGCGGCATAGACGAGACCTGATAATCGCCGTTTTTCCGGTTTGTGAAAGGGATGTCTAAAGATGCGAGAGTGGCCTCAAAGTCAAGGCGCATTCTGGGCGAACGATTAGCCCAAATAAAATAGCCGCTCTGACTTTGGTTATTGCCCTCAGCGATGTAATATCCAATCAGCCGAAGCAGCTCATCGGTTACTGATAGGCTGGCTGGCAGTGAGCACCGATCTAACCTACCTACCACTCTAGCCCGGCTGGGATCCCATTGCCCATTGAGCCGGTGGGTCTTCTCCAGGAGCACAGTGAAGATATGGATTGGGATTCGCGAATCCGGTCTATTGTTGAGGATGGCGCTGATCTTGCTTTCGGGGGCTTTGTAATACGGACTCAAGTATCTAACAAACTCCTGGCGGCTACCACCCGCCACTGCCTTTGCTATCAGTTCATTGGCAGCTACGTATATCTTTGTCGAAGCAAGGATGGATAGCAAGTCAAGGGACGTGAGCTCATCTTGAGGGCCAGGGATGGACAGTGGCAGGGGAATGTAATCGCCCTGGCAGACTTCAGTAGTTGGCAATAGGCACATCTGACCATTTCGTAGCACCCATAGGTTGTGATCACCGGTCATCAGTGCCTGGCGGCCGCAGGCAGTGCGGATATAGTACATGGTGGCAGGAGCCGGGTGGCGAATGGATGCCGTCACTGGCTTGAGTTCCGCCTTCCCCGAAGCGGGGTTAAAGCTCAACACACGGTACGGAGAATCCTCTGCTGCTATCGGGGCGATGGGGGTGTCATTTATCCTCTTGACCGTTGTGCCGGACTCTACCTGCTCGTCCACGAATTCTCCGATAGGGACGAGCCGGAGAGCCCATCGGTCGTTTTCTTTTTGCAACAAAAAGAGAGGCTCTTGACCATCCAGGCTTTTGCCCGTGGCCGTGGCCCCCAGCAGCGTCTGATGCTTGTGGCCCTGGTGAAGCCCTTCCACCAGCTTCTCGATAGCTGTGGGCTGGTCGCCCGTAGGTTGGAAATCGGAAACGAGCTTGAATTCTGGCATCTCTGATCCTCCGGCAGAATTATACTCGACTTGGCCGCCTTTGTCCAGCTAGACACGCCAGTGCTCAAAACAAAAGGTTCTGGCAAACTGCCCGCCAGAACCTTCTGCCTTGCGGTCTATTGTGGATATGGATTTCTAGCCCTCGCGCCTCCAGGCCAGCGCAACTCCCAGGGCGGCTAGTGCAGCCGGCGCTGCCAGCCCCAGCCACGGCGCCAATAGCCCCAGCCTGTTCACCGGCACGATGACCCCGCCGACGGGGACTGGCGGAGGTGGTGCCCAGGGCCTCCTTGATTAACGATCACTTCATTGCAAACTCCATCATCGTCCCCCGATCCGCCACCGGCTAGCGTGATCTTGAACAAAAAGAGGTGGTCGGCACCTCTTGACGACCTACATTCCCTTGGGTTCGGGCGGGCTGGCCACGGAGGCCTGCCCTTGTCCGATTCCCCACAATGGCTACGTTAGATTGAACAGCTTTCGCAGTTTCAGGTCAACTTTCGCTCGCATACTTGGTGAGAGCTCGCCCAGTTCCCGCCGGATGATCGTGATTGAGACCGTCATCAGCCGATGCAGACGGAGGGTGGAGGACACCCGCAGCCCGGTCATCGAGAAGTCCGCCTGCTTCGTATTCAGCACGAGATCGGTCTCTAGCAAGTTTGGTGGCACCTGGCTGGTGATGAACGCCAAAACCACGTGACGATGCGGTCCGATAGGCTCAGTCAGACAAACCGCCGGCCGCACTTTGGTCGTTGACAGGTCATCAAAGGGAAAGGGCACCAGGACAACTTTACCCTTGATCATGGAAGGGTTTCCCATCGGCCAGTGTGTAGATGTCTTCGGCCGGTTCTTTCAAGAAATCAAAGGCCGGGTTAGTCGCAGCTGCCCTGAGCCATTCAGCCTCGTCTATGTCCACCTCTTCCGGGAACAGGATGATCACCCGGACCTGGCTCAGACCGGCAACAGGCAGCGGAGCGTCCAGGTGAAGCTGGCGCCGATCATCAACCGTACCTGTCGTTTCAATCGCTTTCATCGTTGTTTCCATCACTTCTCTCCTTAACTAACATCTGTCGTTCAGCCTGACATTGAGCAAGATGACGTTGTCAGCAACCCACTGAGGCAGCTTCAGGCTTATCTTCTGTATCATATCTAATCTCGATTGCCGATTTCAAGGACAATGCTCATAGATATTTTATCACCTATTGGCTCCCTGGTCAAATGAGAGCTTTGACAAATTGCCTCTAGTGGGTTATACTATTGTGCGGCGGCCTCAAGGCCGCGCTCTGATTTTTCGTTGTGCTCTGGAGGAGATGATGCCTAGAACCAAGCTGATTGCGCTCGTTGCGCTGGCGGCTGTGGGATTGGCTCTTGTTGGCTGCAGCTCACCTGCACCTGAGCTGACCTCGAGCCCCTTGCCTATAAACACACCCTTGCCCACGCCTACCAAGACGCTCCCACCAACCAGGACCCCTACCCCCGTGCCCACTCCCACTCCTGTACCTCAGCTTCTGGAGCTGATGGTGCTGCACACCAACGACACCATGGGCTACACCGAGCCCTGTGGTTGAAGGCCACCCAAAGGGGGGCTGGCCCGGCGGGCCACAAAAATCAAAGAAGAACGAAAAGTTTCGGAGAACGTGTTGCTGTTAGATGCTGGAAATACGCTGTTCGGCAATCAGCCTCTGGCCCAGCAAACGCAAGGCCAGGTCATCGTGGAGGCCATGAATCTACTGGGTTACGACGCCATGGCTCTGGGCAGCGAGGACTTCTGGCTGGGCCTCGATGTGCTACGTCAGCGCATGGAAGAAGCCGAGTTCCCCATCCTCTCAGCCAACGCGGTGATTTCGGGGACCGATCAGTTGTTCGCTACACCCTACGTTATCAAGGAGATAAAAGATCACAAGGTAGGCATCATCGGCCTGACGAACCAGGAAGCGGCCAATACGTCGGGTAGAGCCATCATTATACTCGACCCGCTGGAAACCATCAAGAATCTCATGGACGAGGTGAGCAAGGAGGCGGACATCATCATTGTCCTCTCCCACCTGGGCACGGTTGTGGATGTGCAGATGGCCGGCGAGGTGGAAGGCATTGACCTCATCGTCGGAGGCCAGTCCCAGGATGTCCTGGATCCACCCCTGTGGATCGGAGAGAGTGGCCCCGTGATCGCTCAGGCTGGCTACCAGGGTCAGTGGATCGGGGTGGTCAGGTTGGAGATAGATAGCCGGGGCAAGGTGGCTGGCCACCAGGGGGAAATTGTGCTTCTGGGCCCTGATTTCGCCGACGACCCGGAGATGAGGGCTTTTTTGGATCAGTACAAGTGATGCCTCCTCGTTGACTTGCTACTCATATTGGACATCGCAGTCCCCACGACGAAGCCGTCTGTCGCCAGGATAGGCGGCTTCACGTCATTAAGGGGGTAAATCAGGAAATTAGGGAATCAGAGATGAGGGATAACCATGATCGTAATGAAATTCGGCGGCACCTCCCTGGGCGATGGGGAGGCCATCAATAGAGTAGTAGACATCGTCTGCCAAACCCTGAAGGAGAAGGGGGGAGGAATCGTGGTGGTGGTCTCGGCCATGAGCGGAGTGACCGACACCTTGCTGTCGGCGGCCATCTCCGCCGCCCAAGGCGACGCTGAGACCTTCCGTCGGGCGCGATGGCACCTCTCGGATCGCCATCGCCTGGCCATGACCAAGGTCATCGGCTACGAGGAAGCTCGGCTGCAACTGATGGAGGAGATCGAGGCTCTGCTATCCGATTTCGAGAACCTCTGTCAGAGCATCCACATCCTGGGAGAGCTCACGGCGCGAGGCTCCGATGCCGTGGCCTCCCTGGGAGAGAGGCTGACGGCACGCATTCTGGCGGCGGCCCTGAGAGACAGAGGGGAGAGGGCCACCGCGGTGGAGGCCACCGCGGCCATCGTCACCAATGGCCAGCACGGCTCCGCCACGCCCCTCATGGATGAGACCAGGGAGGCGGTCCAGGCCCGGCTGCTGCCCCTCCTGGCCGAAGGGGTGATACCAGTGGTGACGGGCTTCATCGCCGCCACCAAAGAGGGGGTGACCACCACCCTGGGGCGCGGGGGGAGCGACTACACAGCGGCCATCCTGGGCGCTTGCCTGGATAGCGACGAGGTCTGGATCTGGACCGACGTGGACGGGGTGATGACCGCCGATCCGCAGGTGGTGCCTGAGGCCCGCACCCTGCCCGAGATCTCCTACGCCGAGGCGGCGGAACTCTCCTATTTCGGAGCCAAAGTGCTCCATCCCAAGACCATCCTGCCTGCGGTGGAGCGAGGCATCCCCCTGCGCATCCTCAACACCTTTAACCCCCCCATCCCCCCCTGCCAGGGGGGGCAAAGGGGGGTGGCGGGGAAAGAGGGGGGAGGTACGCTCATCATGGCCGAGCCCAAGCCCAGCGAGTTCACGGTGAAGGGAATCACCTCCATCAAGGACCTGAGCCTGGTCACGGTAGAGGGCAGAGGGATGCTGGGGGTGCCGGGCATCGCCGCCAAAGTCTTCACTGCCGTGGCCCAGGAGGGGATCAGCGTGCTGATGATCTCCCAGTCCTCCTCGGAGCAGAACATCTGCTTCGTTATCCGAGCAGAGGCTGTGGAAAGGGCTCTACGGGCCCTGGAGGCGGCCTTCGAGCTGGAGTTGGCCCGACGCAACGTGGACCGCGTCTGGGCCCAGGATAAGGTGGCCATCGTAGCCGCAGTGGGGGCGGGGATGAAGGGGACGCCGGGGATAGCGGCCAAGGTTTTCGGCGCCCTGGGCAAGCACGGGGTCAACGTCATCTCCATCGCCCAGGGCTCTTCGGAATATAACATCTCCTTCGTGGTGGATGAGGCAGACATGGAGAAGGCGGTGCGATACATTCACCAGGAGTTTGGGTTGGGGGGGGCGAGATGTTAAACAACGCCACTCTGGCTTTCATCGGCAGCGGCATCATGGCCGAGGCCATGATCAGGGGCATCCTGAACGACGGTCTGACAGAGCCCCGTCGGATCATCGCCAGTGGCCCCCGTCCCGAGCGAGGCCGAGACCTGGAAGAGCGCTACGGAGTCAAGGGCACCACCGACAACCAGGAAGCGGCGCAGGCAGGCGACATCGTCGTCCTCTCTATCAAGCCCCAGGTGTTGCCCGTCATCCTGGACGAGCTGCGTGGCCTGATCCGTCCCCACCAACTCGTCTTCTCCATCGTGGCCGGGGCGCGCACCGAAATCATCGGTCAGGGATTGCAGCATCGGGCCATCGTGCGGGTGATGCCCAACACTCCCGCCCAGATCGGCGAAGGGATGAGCGTGTGGACCGCCACCCCGCAGGTGACGGAGGAGCAGCGCGCCCAGGCCCAGGCCATCCTCCAGGCCCTGGGCCAAGAGATCTACGTCGAGGACCAGGACGCCCTGGACATGGCCACCGCCGTGAGCGGCACCGGCCCCACTTACGTTTTCCTGATGATGGAGGCGCTGGTCGAGGCCGCCGTCCACCTCGGCTTCTCGCGGCGGGTGTCTATGGATCTGGTGATCCAAACGGTGCTGGGCTCGGCACTCTTCGCCAGGGAGTCGGGCAGGCACCTGGCCGAGCTGCGCAACATGGTCACCTCGCCAGGGGGCACCAGCGCCGAGGCCATCTACCAGTTGGAGAAGGGGGGCTTGCGGACCATCATCTCCAAGGCCGTGTGGGCCGCCTATCAGAAGTCCAGATTGCTGGGGGAGATGAGCTCCAGGCGGGGGCTGAGGAGCACCTCCCCCCTGGAAAGCCCTGGAATCCCGACCGAAGGGTTGGAGGAGTAGAATGTCATTGCGAGTCGGCCATGGCGCGGCCCGCCATTCTAAAGGACAGAAACTTCCTGGTGTCATTGCGAGGAGGCGGTTTTTGCCGACGAAGCAATCCCCAGGTCGCGAGTTGGAGATTGCTTCGCTCCGCTCGCAATGACGGTGGACAAGTTTCTGAGTAGGCGCGCTGTTTGCGCCGAAGCAATCTCCAGTTTGCGGGGTGGGGATTGCTTTGCCCCCTGCGGGGCTCGCAATGACACGTGATGTTGGAGGAGAAGCTATGGACAAAATCAAAGTAGGCATCTTGGGAGCCACGGGCATGGTGGGGCAGCGGTTCGTGCAACTGCTGGCCGATCACCCCTGGTTCGAGATATCTGCTCTGGCTGCCTCGGAGCGTTCGGTGGGGATGCCCTACGGTGAGGCCTGCCACTGGGTCATCGCGGAAGAAATGCCCACTACAGTGAAAGAGATTGTCCTTCAGGGATGCAAGCCTGATCTCTCTTGTCGGCTGGTTTTCTCCGCCCTCCCGGCCGAGGTGGCGGGGCCCGTCGAGGAGGAATTTGCCACAGCGGGCTACGCCGTCTCCAGCAACGCCAGCAGCTACCGCCTGGCTCCAGATGTGCCTCTGCTGGTACCCGAGGTCAATCCCGATCACCTGGCCCTCATCGAGATCCAGCAGCGAAGGCGCGGCTGGAAGGGCTTCATCGTCACCAACCCCAATTGCTCCACCGCCCAACTGGTGCTGGCTCTGAAACCGCTCTGGGATCGCTTTGGGATCACAGCCCTCAGCGTGGTGACCTTGCAGGCTCTCTCCGGCGCTGGTTATCCCGGCGTTCCCTCCCTGGACATTCTGGACAACGTCATCCCCTACATCGCTGGCGAGGAGGGGAAGGTGGAGAGGGAGCCGCTCAAGCTGCTGGGGCAATTAGAGGGGGAAGCGATCAGGGAAGCGGAAATAGCTATCAGCGCTCAGTGTCACCGCGTGGCCACGCGGGAGGGGCACCTGGAAGCCGTTTCGGTGAAGCTGGGGCAAGAGGCAGGCTACCAGGAAGTGGTGGAAGCGCTGCGGGGCTTTCGAGGGCCCCTCCAGGGGTTGGGCCTGCCCAGCGCGCCAGAGCATCCCATCGTGGTGCGAGAGGAGGTTGATCGCCCTCAGCCCCGCCTCGACCGCGATGAGGGCAAAGGAATGAGCGTGGTGGTCGGGCGGGTGCGGGAATGTCCGGTGCTGGATTACAAGTTCATCCTCCTGGGCCACAACACCATTCGCGGGGCGGCGGGAGCCGCCATCCTCAACGCCGAGCTTCTGGCGTCTCAGGGTTATTTGGATTTCCAGGAAGATCCTGAGGGTTTCAGAAATCCTTAGTAGAAGGGGGAAAGATGTTCGAGCGAGGGACGATCCACGATATCCTCGGCGACCTGGTGGTTTACCGCAACCTGGAGCCCGCCGACGAGCGGCTGCGGAGTCCCCAACTGCCCCCTCTGCCTCCCCCCCAAAGTTGGGGGGGAAAGAGGGGGGGCGTGCCTCGCAAGGCGGAGCCCGCCTACGCCCAGGCTGTTCTGCGGATTTTGGGCCAGGCCCAGGCGCTGCGCTCCGACCAGCGCCTGCAGCGACTCATCTACATCGGCGATACGGCCATGAACGACGGCCAGGCCATTCGCAATCTGGGCCAGCACCTGCCTGTCTATGGCTTCATCGGCCACGAGAGGCTGGAGGAGAGCAAGCGAATCGAGATTGAGGATGGGATAATGCTGGCCAACCGCTGGGCGGCGCTGGTTGATTTCGTACACTTCCTCCAGGGAGAGGGTTTCGCTTTCGACGAGGCGACCGCAGTCCTCGTTGACCTGGATAAGACGGCCTTCGGTGCACGAGGGAGGAACTCTCAAGCCATTGACGCGGCGCGGGTAGAGGCAGTGCGCCGCACCGTCGAGGAGGTCTTGGGGGCCAACTTCAACGAAGCGGAGTTCCGGGTGGCCTACGACGAGCTGAATCAACCCCCATACCATCCCTTCACCGCCGACAATCAGGACTATTTGGCCTACATCTGCCTCATGGTCGGCGGTGGGGTCTATGACTTCTCCCAACTGTTGACCGACCTGGAGGCCAGACGCCTTTCCTCCTTTGCCCAGTTCGTTGAAGCCTGTGCTGAGAGGCCCATTGGCGACGAGCTGGCCCCTGTTCACCGCGAGGTCTACACCAATTTCCGGCGGGGCGATCCCACTCCTTTCAAAAGTTTCCGTTACCGGGAATACGAGGAGACGGTGAGGCGGATGGATTGCCTGCCCGACGATGCAGGGGAGGAGAAGGTTCTCGCCGAGGAGATCGTGATCACCCGAGAGGTGGCCGAGGTTTGTCGCTTCTTGAAGGGGAAGGGAGTCCTGCTCTTCGGCCTGACCGACAAGCCCGACGAGTCGTCCACCCCCCGACCGGAGCTGGCCCAAAAGGGGTACTTGCCCTTGCACAGGGTCACCATGAAGGTGGTGGGGAATTCTATTTTGAGGGTGGAGGCCTGCCCTGAGCCTAGTCGAAGGGTTGGAAGTTAGAAAAATGGACATTTTCGTTTCAAAACATTTAACATGATTTTATACGACTCCTGAAAATTTTAAGGCAATTCAAGCCTTTTCAAGTTGAAATTTCGCGGAAAATGTGGTAAAATATAATTGTTATTATCTGACCAGCGTGTAGCTTAAGGAGGAGCTATCATGTCCATGAGGACCAGGCTTTCGACGGCCCAAGCGACGCAGCAGGTGTTCTGCGTGGCAGACCTGACTCTGGATTTAGCAAGCAGAGAAATTAAGGGCTGTAATGGCAATCATAAGCTTACTCCTAAAGAATGTGAACTACTCGCGCTATTCATGAGCTATCCAGGGCGAGTACTCAGCCGCAAGTTACTGATGAAAGAGGTCTGGGAGACCGACTTCCTGGATGACACCAGAACCTTAGAAGTCCACATCTGTTGGCTGAGGAAGAAGATCGAGGAGGATTGTCGTAACCCTCAGAGGCTGCGTACAGTCCGAGGCGTCGGTTACCGCTTTGGGTAGTGTGCTCATCTCCAATAACCAAGACCATTTTCCCCCAATTGATGGCGAGGAGTTGCACTCCGAGCCCCCGTTCGGCAGTACAACTGCCTCACATCGGTGTAGATAACCAATATCTAATCATTTTCCCCTGCCGGCCTTGTGGATGTGCTTACATGGCTGCACGCTATTTTATGATGGTAAGCATTTCACAACTCCTTTCCCCTGGCTCTTTCTTTCCCCCAAGCAAGCTATGCCCCAAGAATGGTGTCGTACCGGGCTCCGCTGCCGTTGAGCAGGGCCTGCCAGATGAAAATCTTGACCTGCCGTAGGTTAGCCCATTGTTGGACCAGCAACGTCCGATCCCTCAACGCGGTTGACGTGAGGTGGGGTTTGTGCTATACTGACTATAGTGGTGCAATTTTCTATCCCGGTAACTACTCAGCCTCTGTTGTCATTGCGAGCGTTTTTTGCGAAGCAATCCCCAACTTGCGAATTGGAGATTGCTTCGTCGGCAAAAACCGCCTCCTCGCAATGACAGCCTGAGTAGTTACCTATCCCGCACCACTTATTTCAGGAGAGCCATGAAAAGGAAACCCGTAGGGTTGCTCCTCGCCCTATCCCTGAGCCTCATCGCCTGTCTGCCCCTGCTGGCGGGTGATGGCCCCATAAACACGCGAGGGGGAGGCGATAGTCCCTTCTTGCTGGTTCGCCTCCACCAACTGGTTTCCAATTTGAGCGCTGGCATCTTCCCTGCCCGCTGGATGCCCGACGCCGCCTATGGCTTGGGGTATCCTTTCTTCAACTACTACGCCTCCCTGCCCTACTACCTCGCCGCCCTGTTCAAGCTGTGCGGCTTTGGCTTCATCTGGTCCGTCAAGCTGACTCAGTCGTTGGGCTTTATTGCCGCCGCTGCCTCGATGTATCTTTTGGCCAAACGCTTGTTTCACCGAGAGGCCAGTGCCATATTGGCCGCCCTGGCCTACACCTACGCCCCTTACCACCTGGTCAACGTCTACGTGCGGGGCGATGCCCTATCGGAGTTCTACGCTTTTATCTTCTATCCTCTCATCCTTTGGACGCTGCTGCGCCTACGGGACTCGCTTTCGGCGGGCAACGTCGCCCTGGTCGCCCTTGCCTACGGCGGGCTGATCTTGACCCACAACGTCTCGGCCCTCATGTTCACCGCCTTTATGGCTCTCTATATTCTTCTAGTAATTTCCAACTCCCAACTTCCAACTTCCAACCCTTCGGCTAGGCTCAGGGCAGGCCTCCAGCTTCCAACCTCCAAAAGGCTTGCCAGGAGCGCCCTTGGCCTGGGCCTGGGCCTGGCCATAAGTGCCTGGTACTGGCTGCCGGCCTTGCTGGAGGGGAAGTACGGGCAACTGGAGCATCAGACTACCGGCTATTTGCACTACAGTAACCACTTCCGTGGCCTGGATCTGGTACAGCCCTCGCTTCTCTTCGACTATGCCATCCAAGCAGGGCAGACGCCCTTCGCCATGGGCCTGGCACAGGCGGTGCTTGCGCTCATTGGTATGGCGGCGATCGTCGGCTGGTGGATCAAGCGTGGCCGCCCTGAGGCCCACAGCGCCTTCCTCATCGCTGGCCTGGCCCTGGCTACTTTTCTCATCACCCCCCTCTCGCGTCCCCTGTGGGACAACGTGCCGCTCCTGCCCTTCGTGCAATTCCCCTGGCGCTTTTTGTCGGTACAGGCCTTCTTCGCCAGCCTGGTCATCGGCTACTGGGGAGTCCCTAACTTGTTGGGGGCACAGGGCAATAAGCCCGAACAAGTTCGGGACCCCGGTTTGGGTTTGCCCAGGCCGCGATTGCTGGCCTGTATCGTGGGAGCAGTGCTGCTGGCGGCTTCCATGGCAGGCCTCGAGCCCGAGTACCTGCCCATCGGCGAGGCGGACGTCACCGTGGAGCGCCTGATGCTTTACGAATACTTCACCGCCAACGTCGGCACCACCATCCGCCACGAGTATCTGCCCCGCTGGGTGGTGCCTCGCCCCTACACCTCCGAGGCGTTGCTGCGCAGCGGTGAGAAACCGCCACCGCTGGTGATGGCCGGAGAGGTGAAAGCTGCTGAGCTGGTTTGGCGTAAGCCAGCAGCCGAAGGGTGGATGCTCGACGTGACCTCACCTCAGGCGTCCCTGGCCTTCCACACTTACTACTTCCCCGGCTGGCGGGCCTATGTGGACGGCCAACCCAGGGAGGTGCGGCCCGTCGAGAACCTGGGCTACGTTGGCCTCGATCTCGACCGGGGAGAGCACCAGGTCGTCCTGCGCCTGGAGCGCACACCCTTGCGAGCCCTGGCCGAGGGGCTATCGCTGATCGCGGCCTTGGTCGTCATTGGACTCCTAATCGCCGCGAAGTTGACGAGGCAACGAGACAATGAGGCAATGAGGCAACAAGGCAACGAGGCAACGAGGTATTCTCCCCTCATTGACTCGTTACTTGTTAACTCATTACTCCTTGTCATGGCAATCTTGCTGTTAGGCATCATCAGATTTCGGACTTCGGACTTCGAACTTAGGGCGTTGGACGTAGGACGTAAGACATCGGACGTAGGACGATCAGACCTGACCATGGATTTCGACCGCCTGCCCTACCTGCATCACAATCCCCAGGGGGTCAACTTCGGCGGGAAGGCACGATTGCAGAGCTATCAGTGTTCGGTTGACGAGGTGAAAGCTGGCGAGACCGTCGAGGTGGTTCTCCACTGGGATGAGGTCAAAGGCGAGGGTCTTGAAGCCGACGTGTCTTTGCTCTCCCCTGCCGAGCACCTCTTCCACACCAGCGCTGGCCTGGCCGAGGATAGCGACCCCATCCCCCCCCAGCGGGGGGGGACAGAGGGGGGGGCGACGCACCACCATTTGAAAGTGCCTGAGGAAGCCGTTCGC
>Ga0194112_10001820_pt1 | contig 30985 bp, 23 predicted proteins | sample TA2MahC400mmetaG_FD_146191 | JGI IMG/M metagenome (GOLD analysis project Ga0194112, IMG submission 146191) | Freshwater microbial communities from Lake Tanganyika, Tanzania - TA2015016 Mahale Deep Cast 400m | ecosystem: Environmental > Aquatic > Freshwater > Lake | place: Tanzania: Lake... | reverse complement strand
GCGCTGGAGTTGGCCCGGGGGCCGCGGCGGCGGGTGCAGCCGCCGTCACTCTGCACGCGCGCTCGGCCCTTCAGCGCTACGACCGCCGCGCGGACTGGGCGATTATCCGCCACTGGGCCGAGGCCCTGCCCCTCCCCGTTTTCGGCTGCGGCGACCTGATGGCCCCGGAGGACGTCCTCGAAATGCTGCGCCAGACGGGCTGCGCGGGGGCCAGCATCGCCCGCGGCGCAACCGGCGCTCCGTGGCTCTTCCGCCAGGTCCGCGAACTGGCCGAGACCGGCTCGTACCGGCCCGTGACGCCGGCCGAGCGCGGCCGGGTGCTGCTTGAGCATTACGCGGCCCTTCGCCGGCAGTGCGGCGAAGCGGGGGCCATGCGCTACATGCAGCACATCGGGACCATCTACGCCCGCGACCTGCCCGCGGCCCGGGCGGCCATCCGCGCCGCCCGCAGCGAGGAGGACTTGCGGCAGATCGCCCGGCGATGGTTCGCCGGCGCGGAATCCGAGTAGTCAGTTCCGGGTTCCAGGTGCAAGGCACGCGGCCGCCAAGGCGGCCGGCTGAACGTGCCGTTTGCCGTTGCCGTTTGCCGGACTACGATTCCCGACTCCCGACTCCCGCCGTTACCCTACCTGTGGATAACTTTTTGGCCGCGCCCGCGCACCCAGAAAATGCCCGTTTTGACCCCTTCCGGAGGGGCAAAACGGCCCTGGCGCTAGCGCCAGAGGGGGTGGAGACCCGAAATGTTAAGATGGGTAAGGCAAAATCGCGCGCTTTTTGAACGTTTTTGATCGATTTTGACCGGAACGTGGTCCGATTTTGCGTTTTTTGACCGTTTTTGACGGCCTGCCATATTGGCAGTTATAGATACTTCTTTGTGGAAAACTTTTTCCGGGGCCGAGTTTGCTGCGGCACGGCCGGCCCCCGGCACGGCAGGTGGCAACCGGCCCGCCCCATTCTGGTGTGGCAGGGCCAGCTTGTCCGGCCGTGCCACGTCTTGGCAGGGCGGCCGCGGCACATCTCGGTCGGCAGGCGGCACTTTCGGGGGGAGCAGCCCTCGCCAAAAGTACCGAATCATAAACTCTATGCTCCAGGAAGCCCGCCGGACGCAACCTGGATGGCCACTTCGACACTCAAGGATGGGGAATCTGCGAAAAAAATCTCGCCGGCGATTTGCTTTTCCGGAAATCCGTGCTATGGTCTTATCGGACCCTAGCCAGTCCCCGAGTGACTACGTGCGCGGCATGGCTGCGCCCGCTGCGCGCTTTGCCGCGCGCGGCGGCCGGAACGTCGGCGCGCGGGGCCCGGGCAGGGCCCACAGACGTTGGCGGTTTGGGCCAATGCGAGGGGTAGTGAGCCCAGCGCAGAGGCCCTTTTGTTTTTTGGGGAAAGGCAGAACCGCCGGAAGCATGGCAACGGGGCGCCGCCGGCCCCGACAATTGGAGTGACCCACGGTCTTAGCCCCTGGGGGGACATGAAAACCGCAAAGGAACCGTCGCGCCGGGCACTGGCATCTTCAACTGTTCCTGTGGCTGCGGCACTGGCCGCGTGCGCGGTCCTGCTGGCCGCAGCGCCCGCCCAGGCCGTAACCTACGGCCTTAAGTCCTACGCGCCCACCTCCGGAGATTCGTCGGCGCCGACGCACCTGTACACGTTTTTCGAGAACGGCTCCGGCCTTACCGCCATCGGCGCGGTAAGACTCGGGGGCGCAGACATAGACGCCGACGGCCTGGCCTTTACGCAGCAGTACGGCCTGCTGGCGTTCAACCTTGCCGGCGGCGGCTCCACGCTGATCTCGATAAACCCCACCACGGGCGTGGCTACAACCATAGGCTCCTTGCTCTCCGGCCGCAACATCCGCGGCGCTACATTCGACGGGTCAGGCACTATGTGGGCGTTGGACTCCGCGGCCGACCAGTTGCTGACCATCAATCCGACCAGCGGCGCGGTCCTCACCCAGGTCGGCCTGACGCTCGGCGGGAGTGCTTTCAACCTGGGGACATGCACAGACATCGCTTTGCGGCCGGACACGGGCGTATTCTACCTGACCAACGCTGCTACGACCTACACCCTGAACGCAGGCACGGGGGCGCTCACCGCGGTTTACACCGATACGGGGCTTGGCCTGGCCGGCGCGGCATTCTCGCTATCGGCACCCGCTGACTACCTGTTCACATACGAGATCAACGGAACAGACGACATTTTCCGCTACGACGTGGACCCGTCTTTCAGCGGTCAACGCTTTACGCCAACATCATTCCGTCTTTCAACGCCGGTCGCGGAGACCTGGCAGCCCAACCCGTCCCCGAGCCGCTCACCCTGGCCGGCGCGGGGCTGGGCCTGGGCTGCCTGGCGGCATACCTGCGCCGGCGGCGGGGGGCGTAGGCGTTTGCGGGCCGCAGCGCGGGGCCTTGCGCCCCGCGCGGCAGGCCAGGAAGGTCGGGCGGCGCGGTGTCTGTGCGCCGAGCGGTTTTGTACGTGGCCCCGTGCGGCTTGGGCCGCGCGGGGGACGTGCGGCGCAAGGTGCGCCGGCACGCAAGAGAATCCTCCACCATAGCAGCGCATGAAGGGGGGCAACATGAGCAAGGCAGCGAAGTGTTTTCAGGGCGGGGGCTTCGGCAGCCCGCCCCTGGCGGCGGTTGCGGTCCTTGCGGCCCTGGCGCTTGCCATCGCGCCGGGCCGGGCCGAGGGCGTGTCTGTCATCACGAACGGCAGTTTTGAGAGCGGCTACAATCCGCCCACGGGAACCTTCAGGACGCTTCAGGCCGGCACCGCTGATGCGGATGACATCGACGGCTGGCTGGTGACCGCCAATAGCGTGGATTGGATTTGCACCTACTGGCAGGCCGCCCACGGGGTGCGCAGCCTGGACATGAGCGGCACGGCTGCGGGAACCATTGTCACGGCAACGATCTTCAGTACCATTCCTGGGGAGCCGTACCTGGTAGAGTTTTACATGTCCGGCAACCCGGATGGCACGCGAGGAGTGAAAACGCTGAAGGTCATTGCGCAAACTGGTTCCAGCACCTACGAGCAGACGTTCACTTACGACACGTTGGCCAAGGGCAACACGCGCACCGACATGAAGTGGGAGTTACAGTCCTGGTACTTCACGGCCCAAGGCGCCACCACAACCCTCGGCTTTGCCAGTCTGACCAGCACTGCATATGGGCCGGCGCTGGACAACGTGTCGGTGGAACTCGTACCGGAGCCGCTGACGCTGGCGGGGGTGCTCCTGGGCGTCGGCTGCGCGGCCGGTTACGTCCGCCGGCGGCGGGGGTGAGGGCCGCGGCGGGGGTCCGGGTGGGCGCGCGGCGGCCGCGGCGCACGAGCGCGTATCAGAGCCGCGACCGTAAGGGAGCGGTGCCGTGGCTGTGCCGCGTCAGCGGTGGGGGCGGGCTGCGGGGGCGGAGAGGGTGCGGTTCCTATGAGGTGCTTGAGTCTGTTTGCGGCGGCGGCCTTGCTGGCAGCCGCCGGCGGCAGGGCCGGGGCGAACACGGTCGAGTCATCGACCCTGTGGTTCGTGGGGACGCTTACACCCGAGGCGGGCGGCGGGTACAGCGGCACCATCGACATGGCATCCGGCAAGTACTACAATCCGGGCGGCGGCGGCGCAGGCATCTGGACTGACGGCGGCTTCGACGTATACGCCCGCCAGGGAGGGACGGCCTACGTCCAGGGCATGACGCCCGACACCTGGACCATCGGGGCAAACCACGACGCCTACTCCGCGGCGGGCCCGTGGGGCACGTGGTACGACCCGGACTGCGCCGACTGGCGGTCGTACGAACTGGAACTGACTTCGGACCACTGGTACCTGCGGTACAAGTCGCCCTCGGAGAAGGCGCTGCACGGGGCCAACCCGTCGCCGATGTCCGGCGCGATGGACTGGGGCAACCTGATTGCCCATGAGACCGACGCGGGCACGCAGTACGGCACGCTCGACCCGTACGGGCACGATCCGAGCACGGCCCACGGCGGCGGCGCAGGGGCGTGGGACTGGAGCGTCACCTGGGGGACGGAGGTCGTCCCGCTCCAGTACGCCGACTTCAAGGTTACCGTTACCTATCTTGGTAACTTTTCGGGGGAAGATACGTATGAGGTCTCGCTGACGCCCGTGCCCGAGCCGCTTACGCTGGCGGGGTTGCTCCTGGGCGTCGGCGGCGCGGCGGGATACGTTCGCCGGCGGCGGGGGTGAGGGTCGCGGCGGCGCAAGGCGGCGGACGCGGCGGGCGGAGAGGCGGGGCTGCGGGCGGGCATCTCCCGCAAGCAGGCGGCAGCGGGCAGCATCGCTGTCCATCCACGGTAGAGGGGTCAGGCCGGGGGGAACATGAAACCGGCAGCGGGACCGTCTTCCTGTCGGGGTGGGTGCAATTCCTCTTGCTGGCCGCGCGTGGCGCTCGCGGCGGCGGTGTTTTGCGCTTCCACCGCGGCCGATGCGACCACGTACGGGCCGGAGTCTGCCGCCGGCATGGCTCCGGCTCGAGCGCCCCTGGCGCCGCTTGACCCGTTTGCTCCCGAGGAAGGGCCGCTCCTGCCGGACATCGGAGAGGTAAGGGCGGGCCGCGGCGGCGGCGTGGACGGGCTGCCTGCCCTGCCGGCGCGGAGCGCGGCGGCCTTCGGCGTCGGGCCGGGCGGCGGCGCCGGGGATGGCGGCGTGCCGCGAGAGGCGGGCGCCGCTCCGCGCGATGCGGCGCGGCCGGGCCGCCCGGCCGCGGGAAACGCCGACGACGATCCGCCACGGCCGGACAAACCGGCCGTGCCACATCCTTCAGGACCCGCACCCGCCGGCGCCGCGACCGGGCAGGCACACGTCAGGCTGAGGCTCGACGGAAGCATGGCCGGCGGGCCAGGCGCCGGCGATGGCGCGGAGGCCGCAGCCGGGCAAGCCGTCCGTGCCACGTGGTGCGGCGTGCAGCACGGCGGCGTAATTCTGGACGAGAGAGGGGCGGCTTTCGAAGTGCGCGTGCACGGCAGCCGGATGCCGGCAACGGGTGCATCGCGGCTTCTGGCGGACGGAAGCGCACGCTGAGAGCGCCTGGCAAGTCAACGGACCGCTGCGCGGCGGCTCCCCTGAGCCGCCGCGCGACGATCGGGCCTGGCGCCATCGAAATCGCCTGTGGCGCGGCGGGCCGATACGGAGGGCGGGCCGCGCGAAGTTGCGCTGTAGGACTACCCCTTTCCCCGCTCGAAGACCGCGCGGTCCCACTCGCCCTCGCTCTTGGCGACGACGACGGCCGCGACGGCGTCGCCGGTGATGTTGACCACGGTGCGCAGCATGTCCAGGATGCGGTCCACGCCGATGACAAGGGCAATGCCCTCGACCGGCAGGTTCACCGAGGCCAGGACCATCGAGAGCGTCACGAGGCCCACGCCCGGCACGCCCGCCGTGCCGATGGATGCCAGCGTGGCCGTCAGGACGACGGTCGCCAGGCCGCCCCACGAGAGGCCGATGCCGTAAACCTGGGCGATGAACGCCGTGGCCACGCCCTGCATGATGGCCGTGCCGTCCATGTTGATGGTGGCCCCGAGGGGCAGGACGAATCCGGCCACGCTCTTCGAGACGCCGTTTCGCGTTTCCGTAACCTCCAGGTTCACCGGCAGCGTGGCGTTGGAGGAAGAGGTGGAGAAGGCCACAGTCATGGCCGGAAAGTGGTTCCGGTAGAACCGCAGGGGCGACACGCGGCCGACGAGGGCCAGCAGGAGGGGATAGACCACGGCCGCCTGGAGCGCCAGGGCCCCGGCGAGCGTCAGCACGTACGCCAGGAGAGGCAGGAGCACCTCCACGCCCTGCTCTATCATGACCTTGGCGATGAGGGCGAAGACGCCGGGGGGCGCGAGATATAAAATAATCTCTATGGCCCGCATGAGCGCATCGTTCAGGCTCCCCAGGAAGTCGAGCACCGGCCGCGCCTTCGGCCCCACCTGCGCCAGGGCCACGCCCACCAGCAGCGCAAGGACGATGAGTTGCAGCATCTCGGCGTCGACCATCGCCTTCAGGGGGTTGCGCGGCACGAGGTTGACGACCACGTCCATGACGAAGGGCGCTTCCCTGGCGGCATACCGGGCGTCGGTGGGAATCTGGATGGATTGGCCCGGCCGCACGACGCCCTCGGCAAGCGCAAGGGCGATGACCATGGCCAGAACTGTGGTGCCGATGAATATGCCCATGACCTTCAGGCCGACGCGGCCGAGTTTGCGCGGGTCGCCCACGGAGGCCGCCCCGTAGGTGAGGGACACCAGGACAATCGGCACGACCATCAGCGTGATGGCACGGAGGAAGAGTTCGCCGACGGGCCTGAGGACCCAGCGCAGGGCCGCGGCGTTGAAGTCGGCCGGCAGGAGGTAGCAGGCCGCCAGGCCGCAGGCCAGGCCCGCGATGAGGCCGACCAGAATCCACGTGGCCAGCGCAGGGCGTTTCATGGGCGGGGGCATCTTAGCGTGCCCGCCCGCCGCCGTCCACAGATTGTGCGCGGGCGCACCGGCACAGGCATCCGCAGGCGGCGCCCTGCCGGGGCCGCGACCGCCGCCGGGCGGCGGCGCCGGCCCGCCCGGCCCGACCGCGGCCGCGGCGGACTTGCAGCGTCCCGCGGCCTCTTACGGCGCGGCCCGGCCAGGGGCGGTCTGAGGCGGGCGGGGCCCTGCGGCCGGCGGCTGGCCGCGGCGCCGCGGCTCACTTGTGTAGATAATCAGGAACTTCTTATCGGAGACCTGGACCGCCGCCGGGTCGCCGCCCCCGATGCCCAGGTAAGTCGGCCGGGTCCACTCGCGGCCGTCCTTCGAGAAGGCCCACCACATGCCGCGAGGAGAGTTGCCGTAGAACCGCATGCCGCCGCCGTACGGCATGAGGTTGCCAAGCCAGTTGACGCCGTCGGCCGAGGGAATGTCGTCGAGCCGGGTGAACGCGAGGCCGTCGTCGGAAACGGCGTGGTAGGCCCCCTCGTCCGGGCGTCCGCGCGGCGCGGTGTAGTGCCACTTCCCTCCCAGCCGCAAGACGGCGCAATCTATCACGGCCCGGCCGGGCGCCGAGAACCGCACGCCCGGCTCGAACCGGTAGCGGACGCCGTCGGTCGAGATCGCCGAGTACGTGCCGACGCTTGCATCGAGCAATCGCTGCCCCGCGGGGCTGCACGAAAAATACATGCGTATCCGCCCGTCGGCCGCCAGCGCCAGCGTCGGGTCGAACGGACGCTGGTACGTCTCCGGCAGCCCCTCCACCGTAATCGGCTGCGGGGCGGACCACGTCTTGCCGCCGTCTTCCGTAGTCTTGACGGCCACGCGGTCGAAGTGCGGAGAGTCCCCGGCGGGGAACCACTGAAACGCGGCCACGAGTCGGCCCGCGGCGTCCTTGATGAGGCTCGGGACGCCGCCGCCCTCGACAAACGTCTCGGCGGGGGCGAAGGTCGTGCCGTCCTCGCTCGCGGCGATGAGCAGGTCGCGTTCCCACGGGCCGCCGCCCGCCGCAGGGCCACGGCCAGCAGGCGGGCCGGGGCCGGGCGGCGGTTGCCCAGGACGCGGGCCGGAAGCGGACATGGGGCCTTCGCCCGCCGCAGGGCCACGGCCCGCAGGCGGGTCGGGGCCGCGGCCTTCAAGGCGGCCGGGTCCCGCCGGCGGAGGCGGCACGGGTTCCGTAGGCGCCTGCGGATACAGGACGGCATCCAGGTTGGCCGCCCAGTTGCCCGCCTGCGTGCGGTCGGCCAGTTCGCAGACGGCGGCCTGCATGTAGAGGCCGATCGGGGGTCCGGCGGGCTGGAGGCCCTCGCGGATATTCCCTCGGTCCCAGGCGCGGCCGGCGTCGTTGTCGGCAAACTTGCGCCCCTCCGCAGCCAGCAGGCCGGGGCCGGCCTGGAGAATCCGCTCGACGTACGCCCGGTCCGGGTTCAGCCGCACGAAGCGCGCCTTGGCCTGCCGGAAGCCTTCGATCTGCGCCAGGATGTGCGGATGGTCGGGCGCCGCTTGCACGTGGTCGCGTTCGCCGGCGTAAACGATCACGGCCGCGCTGGGGCACTTGCGGACCGCATCGGGGACGGCGGCGGAGGCCTCGCGGTCGCGCCAGAACCGCTCGGCCTCGGCCACGGAGGGGATGTGAGGCGGGCGGGTCTTGCCGAAGAGCGACCGCCGCTCGGCCTCGCGCAGGATGCGCGGCGAGTACCATGCCTTCAAGCCGCCGCCGACGTCGCGCAGGAACACGTTGGCGGGGAAATCGTCTTCGGAAGAGAACCTGCCGTCGCCGTTGATGTCGAAGTAGAGCGCTCCCTTGAGGGCCGACGGCGGCGCCGGGCCGCGGCGGGGGAACCCCGACGGCGGCAAGTCGTCCGACCACGCCAGCCGCCCGAGGTCCAGCACGCCCGTCTTCGGGTCGTAGGCGGGGTTCACGCCGCCGCCGAGCCCGCCCAGTTCGACCGGCACCATGCCCTCGCCGTACGGCGACTCCATGGAGGCGTACCACGCCAGGTCGGGGAACTCCTCGCCGTGGCGGGCCATGACCAGGCCGCAGGCGTTGCCGCCGTGGCTGGATCCCAGCAGGCCGCAGTTCGCCTTGAGGACCTTGATGTTGCCCGCCAGGTCGTCGATCCTGCGGCCCTGCTTGTCGGGGGCGCGTCCGGTGGCAAAGCGGATGACGTCGGCCAGCGCCCGCGTGCAGTCGGGGCCGCGGAAATCATACCGGCCTCCGCTGGCGGCCTCTCCTTCGCCTCCGCCCGGAAAACCGAAGAAGATCTCCACGAACCCGAGGCCGAAGAACTCCGGACGCCCGACGGCCGCGCCGGGTTCCACGCCGCCGGCGACGTGAATCACCACGGGGGCGCCGGCGTCGTAGCGCGGCCTGGGCGGCGGCAGGACGCGCACGGCTATGCCGCGCTCGCCCCCCGCGGAGGAAGGCACGAGCGTGAGAACGCCGAGTTGCTGCTGCGGCGGCCGCAGTCCGCCGCGCGGCCCGCCCGGCGGAAACGGCTCCGCGCACCGCGCCGTGGAGCCCATCGCCCCCAGCCAGGCCGCAACCAACGCCAGGCAGACGCTCCTGCTGAACATGGCGGATTTCCTCCCGGGCCTGAGAATCAGGGCCGCGACCGCCAGGGAGCGGTGCAGTTGCGCACCCACGCCCACGGCGCCGCTCCCTTACGGGCCTTCGCCCCGCCGTAGGGGCTACGGCCCGCAGGCGGGTCGCGACTCTGATTCTGTCGCTGTCTCGGCGCCTTACAGTTCCCACCCCTTGCGATACTCGCGGCGGATGTACGCGGCGGCTTCCGGAACGTTCTTCGCCCGCAGGTTCACCGGGTCCCACTCGATTTTCTTGCCGGTGCGGATGGCCACGTTGCCGAGCAGAACGACCTCGGTAAGGGGGCCGCCGTAGGCGGCGAAGTTCGACCCCGGGGGCGGGCCGCCCCGGATGGCTTCCAGCCATTCCTTTTTGTGACCGGTGGAGCGGCGGATGAACGGTTCCGGCGGCTGGAACTCCCGCATCTTCTCCGCCGGAAGGATTTGCGGATTCGCCGACCCGTGGACCAGGATCTTGCCCTCGTCGCCGATGAAGAGCGACCCCTCCGGCGGCAGCGAGCGGTCTTCGCGAAGTTCCGGCGGGCGCGGCGGCCACTTGCCCCCGTTGTACCAGGTGAGCGTCACGGGCGGCAGGTCGCCGCGAGCCGGGAACTGGTAGGTGACCACCGCCCACTGCGGGGCGCGGTCGTGGGTGTTCCCCTCCGAGGCGGCCTCGACGGTGGTGGGGTGCCCAAGTTTCAGGGACCAGAAGGCCCCGTCGAAGAGGTGGCAGCCCATGTCGCCGAGCCTGCCGGTGCCGAAGTCCCAGTGCATCCGCCAGGCGGCCGGGTGGAGACCCTCGTGGTAGTCGCGGTACGGCGCCGGGCCGACCCACAAGTCCCACTCCAGGTAGGGCGGCGGCCAGCGGCGGAAGGGGGCGGCGGGGGGTTCCGCCAGGGCAGGCCGCGCCGGGGCTTCGCCCGGCAGCCCCGCTTGCGCCGATCCGGCCGCCGCAGCCGGGGATGCTCCGGCGGAGGCGGCGGCTTCGGCGGGCCCGCCCGCCGGCGCATCCCAGGACGCCACGGGGCGCATAGGCGCCGCGCCGGGCCACGGCGGGGGGGCACCCCGGGGCGGGCCCTGCGGCGGACCCTGGTTGGCCCAGGCGTGGACCTGGCGCACCTTGCCGATGGCGCCCGACTGGACCCACTCCACCAGGCGCGCCATGCCGGGGCTGGAGTGGCCCTCGTTGTCCAGTTGCGTGGCCACCTTGCAGCGTGCGGCCGCCTCGCCGAGCGCCCGGGCCTCGTAGACGGAGTGGGCGAGGGGCTTTTCGGTGCAGACGTGCTTGCCGAGTTTCATGGCCATCATCGAGGCGGCGGCGTGCGTGTGGTCGGGCGTGCAGACCATGACGGCCTCGACGTCCTTCTGCTCCTGGAGCATGCGGCGGAAATCGGCCCAGGTCTTCGCCTGGGGGTGCTCCTCCGCCGCGGCAGACAGGAACCGGCGGTCCACGTCGCACAGCGCGACGATGTTGGCCCCGTCCTGGACGAGCCAGCGCCGGTCGAGTTGCCCGATGTTCCAGACACCGATAACCGCGACGTTGACTGCTTCGTTGGCGGCATAGGCGCGGGCCCGCCCGGTCGGCAGAAGCGTGACCGCGGCGCCGGCGAGCGCGGCCTTCAGGAACTTGCGGCGGGTCGTGCGAGCGTTCATGGCGCACCTCCTGCGGGAAACAGAATATCCGTCCTGCTCTCCTGCCTTTACAGTATCAGTGCCGCGGCCCCCGCCCCGGGTAACGCAGTTTATATTTCGCTTCGCCTTTCTCCGACGCGATGTTCACCCCGAGAACACGCGAGGCGCATGCCGCCGGCACGTTCGTCGGCAGGGGAGCGTCCGACAGGAAGCAGGCTTGTCAAAGCCTGCCGGCGAGGCAGCAGGGCTTACGCGGCGCGGCCGGGTGAACGGCGCCGCTTCCTTACGGTCGCGGCTCTGATTACGGCGCCGCTTCCTTACGGTCGCGGCTCTGATTACGGCGCCGCTCCCTTACGGCCGCGGCTCTGATTACGGCGCCGCTCCCTTACGGCCGCGGCTCTGATTACGGCGCCGCTCCCTCGCGGTCGCGGCTCTGAAACTACATGTCGGCCGCCGGCATGTGCCTGAGTTGGTCGAGCGTGAAGACGGGTCCGTCGCGGCAGACGTAGGTGCTGCCGACGTTGCATCGGCCGCACTGCCCCACGCCGCACTTCATGCGGTTTTCAAGCGTCGTATATACATCCTTCGGCGCGAAGCCGAGTTTCAGGAGCACCGGCAGCGTGAACTTGATCATGATGGGCGGGCCGCAGACCAGGGCCACGGCGCCTGCGCCGGGAGGGGCCGCGTGGTCCAGCACGAACGGGACGAAGCCGACCTGGCCCTTCCAGTCGGGCGTTTCGCCGCCGGGGTCAACGGCGGTCACGAGTTTCACGTCCGGCCGCGCGCCCCAGTCGGCCAGTTCGTCCTTGTACACCAGGTCGGCCACGGTGCGCGCGCCGTACACGATGGTCACCGGGCCGAAGTCGCCTGGGCGGTCCAGGACGTTCCAGATGACGCTGCGGATGGGCGGCAGGCCGATGCCGCCCGCGATGAAGACGATGGCGCGGCCCTTCCACGATTCAATCGGAAAAGAGTTCCCGTACGGGCCGCGGAACGTGACGGCCTGGCCGACCTCGCGGTCCCTGATTGCGGCCGTGACGCGGCCCGTGCGCCGGAAGGTGCACTCGACGTACCCCGTGCGGGTCGGCGGGCTGGCGACGCAGAAGGCGCTCTCTCCCGCTCCGGGGACGCCGTAGAGGCCGAACATCCCGACGCGGTACTTCTGGAAAAAGCGCACGCGGTCGGCCTCGTCGGCGAACTGGAGGCGCAGGGTGCGGACGTCGGGGGCCTCGTCCCTCGCCAGGACGATATTCATCATGGCAGATTGATATATGGCGATGGTCATTTTGCGGCCGCCTTGCGGGCCTCGTCGATTTCGCGGCAGACCTGCGAGATGGCCAGGCGCGCGGGGCACAGCCGCGCACAGCGCCCGCAGCCGGTGCACGCCAGGCCGCCGAACCGCTCGACGAAGTACCGGAACTTGTGCATGACGCGCTGGCGCCAGCGCGCGGCCTGGTCGGGCCGCGGGTTGTGGCCGCCCGAGTGCTGCGTAAAGAGCGCAAGGCCGCACGTGTCCCAGTTGCGCAGCCGCACGGCCTCGCTGCGCGTGCCTTCGTCCTGGATGTCGAAGCAGTGGCAGACGGGGCAGGCGTAGGCGCAGGACCCGCAGCCGAGGCAGGCCAGGCCCAGGTCGCGCCACAGGGGCGACTCGAAGTTCTCGCCGCACCAGTCGGTGACGGCCTTCGAGTCGAAGCGGACGGGCACGCTCGCGGGCGGGTCGGGGCGGGCGTCGCCGTCGGCGAGGACCCCAGCGGCGGCGGCCAGGAGTGCCTGCCCTTTTTCGCCCAGCGCTTCGAGGATGAACTTGCTGGCGCCGTCGGCGCAGCGCAGGACGGCGTCGGCCCCCAGGCGCGCGTCGGGCGCCCCGCCGACGCTCGTGCAGAAGCACTCATCGTCGGCGGCCGCGCACACCAGCGCGACAAGGGTCGTGGCCTCGCGCCGGGCGTTCCAGGCGTCGTCGCGGTATTCCCAGTTGAAGACCTTGTCGAGGGCGACCATGGCGGCGGCGTCGCACGGGCGGACGGCAAGGACGGCGGTCTTTGGCGCGTCGACCGGCGCCGGCTGCGGCGCGAAAGAATCGCCGTCGAGGCTGTAGCGCGCGATGACCTCGCACCGCGGGAACAGGAACTCCTTGACGGAGTTGGCGGGAATCGGGCCGGCGTCGATGGCCAGGCCGGGCTTCCACTCGGCCATGCGGACCTGGGCGCCGTCGCGCACGGGGGCGACGACGCGGTATCCTGCGGCGGCGAGGACCGCGGCCAGGTCGGGCAACTTGTCGGCGTCGAGTATTTTCATTTGCAGGTTAACTTCATTCGTTCATTTGTGGGCTGACGCGCTCGCCGTCGGCTCGCGGCCAAGCGTCGGCCACATTGTTCAGCGTACGAAGCCCTGGTCGTCATCGGGCTTCCAGGAGCCGATGACGGGCTTGGCGGCCGGGTCGTAGCCCGGTTTCTCGCCGAACTGCTTCGCCACCTCTTCGCTCAGGGCAAGGTTCAGGAGCATCAGCGGGATGCCCTGCGGGCACGCGGCCTCGCAGGCCCCGCACAAGGTGCACCGGCCCGCCTGATGAAACGCCCGGATAATCTGCCACGCGAAGTTCCCGTGCTGCGCGGCGGCGGTGGAGATCCACTGCGGCACGTTCTTCTCGACGATGCACCGCGCGCAGTAGCAGAGCGGGCAGGCCGCGCGGCAGGCGTAGCAGCGGGTGCACTTGGCGAACTGGTCGGTCCAGAACCGTGCGCGCTCCTGGGGCGACATCGCATCGAGTTTTGCAAGCGCCTCAAGAAGTTCAGGCGACGGCGCGAGGTCGGCGTACTTTTCCTTCAGCAGCGCGGCCGCGCCGGCCAGGTCGAGCACGCCGTGATAGGCGTCGGGGCCGACGGCCAGGACCGTGGCTTCCGTCAGTTGCGACTCGGCGGCCAGGACGACGAGGCTGCGCATGACCGCGGGCGGGGCAACGACGGCTACCGGCCCGCGGCTGCGGACCTCGGGCTTCCTGAGGTAAACCGCCAGGTTCTGCTTGCAGAGGTTGTCATATATGAGCACGTCGACCCCGGCGGGGTCGCTGACGAAGGCGGGGGCGCGGTGCGGGCCGCGGGCCCGGTACCCGATGACGAGTTTTGCGCGGCCCTCGGCGAGGAGGCGGGCGGCGTCGGCGCGGATGGCCTCGCTGGTGCTCACAGCCGCCTCCTGGCCGGGTTGGCCGGCTCAAGCGGCCCGGCTGCGCGGACCTTCTCGGTGATGTCGGCGACGAGGTCGGCGAACTTCTGCCCCTCCGCGGCGGAGACCCACGAGAAGAAGAGGCGCCGCTCGTCTATGCCCGTCAGGTCCAGCAGGCGGCGGAACAGGGCCCACCGCCGCCGCGCGTGGTAGTTGCCGCTCGTGTAATGGCAGTCGCCCGGGTGGCAGCCGCTCACCAGGACGGCGTCGGCCCCGCCCTCGAACGCCTTCAGGATGAAGAGCGGGTCGATGCGGCCGGTGCACGGCAGTTTGATGATGCGGACGTTGGGGGGATACCGGAGGCGGCTCGTGCCGGCGAGGTCGGCCCCGGCGTAGGTGCACCAGTTGCAGACGAAGGCGACGATGCGCGGCTGGAAGGCCGCGGCCGCTTCAGCAGTTTTCGTTTCGGTCTGAGCCATGTCAGTCGCTCAAATACAGACTGGAGAATGCAGAATGCGGAATGGGAAAATCGCGGCCCGGGCGATTCGCGCGCCGTTCATTCTCCATTCTGCATTCTGCATTTCTACAATCACTCCAGCGTTGCGATTTCCGAGAAAACCTGCTCGTCGGTGAAGCCTTCAAGGTCGATGCAGCCGGAGCGGCAGATGGCGACGCACGTGCCGCAGCCCTGGCACAGGCCCTCGTTGACGCGCGCGACGGTCCTGACGAGGTGCCCCTTGCGGTCGCGGATTTCATGGTCCTCTACGGCCCCGTACGGGCACGCCTGGATGCACGCGCGGCAATGAACGCATGTATTCTCGTTGACGCGGGCGACCACGGGCTCGCGCTCCAGTTCCGGCCGGGCGAAGAGGCCGAGCACCTTGGCCGCCGCGGCCGACGCCTGGGCAACCGAGTCGGGGATGTCCTTCGGCGACTGGCACGCCCCGGCGAGGAACACTCCGGCGGCGGCGGTCTCAACCGGCCGCAACTTCGGGTGCGCCTCGCTGTAGAAGCCGTCGGTGTCGTAGCCGACGCCGAAGAGTTGGGCGAGTTTTTCGCCGCCCGACCGCGGCACGACGGCGTCGGCCAGGACGACCATGTCGGCCTCGACGGTCACGGCGCGGCCGGCCAGCGTGTCGGCCCCGCGGACGATGAGTTTGCCGTCGGTGCGGCGGTAGATGCGGCTGACGCGGCCGCGGACGTACTCGACGCCGTCGGCCTCCACTGCGCGGCGGATGAACTCCTCGTAGCCCTTGCCGGCCGCGCGGATGTCCATGTAGAAGACTATCGCCCGCCCGTCGTGCACCTTGTGCTTATATAGCATACCGTGCTTGGCAGTGTACATGCAGCAGATTTTGGAGCAGTAGGCCTTTCCGACCTTCTCGTCGCGGCTGCCGCAGCACTGGATGAAGACGACGGTCCTGGGCACCTGGCCGTCGGAGGGCCGGCGTATTTCGCCGCCCGTCGGGCCGGAGGCGGAGGCCAGGCGCTCGAACTGGAAGCCGTCGATGACGTCGGCGAACTTCCCGGCCCCGTATTCGCCGTAGGCCGAGTGGTCCCACAAGTCGAAGCCGGTCGCCAGGACGACCGCACCCACCTTCACCTTGACGAGTTCGTCCTGGTCCTTGAAGTTGACGGCCCCGCGCTGGCACGCCTTGGCGCACGCGCCGCACTTGCCCTTGGTGAGCATGATGCAGTGCTCGCGGTCGATGACGGGCTTGTTCGGAACGGCCTGCGGGAACGGCCGGTAAATGGCGGTGCGGGCGCCCAGGCGGGCGTCGAACTCGCTGGGGATTTTCCTGGCGGGGCACTTGGCCCAGCAGTCGCCGCAGCCGGTGCACTTGGACCAATCGACATACTTGGCCTTGCGGCGGATGGTCACCTGGAAGTTGCCGACGAAGCCCTCGACGGCTTCCACCTCGCTGTAGGTCATGAGGGTGATGTTGGGGTGGCTGGCGGCCTCGACCATGCGCGGCGTAAGGATGCACTGCGAGCAGTCGAGCGTGGGGAACGTTTCGGACAGTCGCGCCATGTGCCCGCCGATGGAGGGACCTCTCTCGACCAGGATGACCTTCTTGCCGCCGCCGGCGATATCGAGGGCGGCCTGGATGCCGGCGATGCCGCCGCCCACGACGAGGGCCGTAGGCTCGATGGGCACGCGGATGGGGTACAGGCTGCGGTTGCGCTTGACCTTCTCGACCATGACGCGCACCAGGTCGATGGCCTTGGCGGTGGCGGCCGCGCGGTCCTCGTGCACCCAGGAGCAGTGCTCCCGCAGGTTGGCCATTTCCAGCAGGTAGGGGTTGAGGCCGGCCTCGGCGGCCGCGCGGCGGAAGGTGGGCTCGTGCATGCGCGGGCTGCACGCACCGACGACGGCGCCGGTGAGTTTCTTCTCGGCGATGGCCTGCCTGATCATCTGCTGGCCGGGGTCGGAGCACATGTACTTATAATCGGCCGAGTGAACGACGCCGGGCATCTTGGCGGCCGCGGCGGCGACGGCGGCGCAGTCGACGGTGCGGGCGATGTTTTCGCCGCAGTGGCAGATGAAGACGCCTATGCGCGCCATGGGTCAATCTCGCTTACTGTCGCCCCGCCCGTGCGGGGCGCACGCGCCCGCCTGCGACTCACGGCCAAGCGCCCGGCGCTGCGGCGCGTCGCGCTCGCCGCGGCTTCGCACTCGCCGCGGCATCGCGCTCGCCGCCGGCTCACGGCTAAGCAGGCCGCGGCTCGGCCCGCGAGAGCAGGCGCATCGCATCCACAAAGTGGCAGTCGAGGCCGAGTTCCTTCGGCCCAAGCCCCGCCGCCAGGCCCACAAGTTCCGTCAGGTACAGCACGGGCACGTCATACGGTCCGCGGCCGCGGGAGTTAATCGTCAACTGGCGCATGTCGAGGTTCGAGTGGCACATGGGGCATCCGGTGACGATGCAGTCTGCGCCGGCGGCGCGGGCGTCGGCCAGTATCTGCTCCGACAGGTCGACGACGGCGTCGGTGAACGACATGCTGAATCCGCCGCCGCAGCACTCGGTGGCGAAGTTCCAGGGGACGACCTGTGCGCCGGCGGCCTTGACGGCGGGCGTCATGGACGCGGGGTTCTCGGCGTCGTCGCCCTCGATGATGTTCTCGCCGCGGCTGAGCAGGCACCCGTAATATGTCGCCACCTTGAGGCCCGCCAGCGGGGCCGCGAGTTTGTCCTTGAGGCCGCCCGCAAGCAGGCGGTTGACGAATTCAACCACGTTGATTATGCGCAGCGGGCCGCGGTACTCAAGGCCGGTGACCTGGCGCATCCTGGCCGCCAGGTCGGCGCTCCGCGCAAGGCGCACCACCGTGCCCTTCAGACGCGAGAAGCAGGCGGCGCACGGCGTGAGGATTTCGGCAAGGCCCTGGGCCTCGGCCAGCGCAAGGACCCTGTACGGCAACGCTACGGCCAGGTCGTGGCTGAGGTTATGCGCGGCCGTGGCGCCGCAGCAGTTCCAGTCTTCAATCTCCTTGAGTTCCACGCCGGCGAGGCGCGCCAGGGCGTGGACCGACATGCCCAGTTCGCGCCCGCTGCCGTGGTCGCTGCACCCGGGATAGTAGCCGAGCGGGGTCACAGGCGGTCCCCCTTGCGGCAGGCGGCGAAGATGCGTTTCATCTGGCGGCGGTTGCGGACGACCTTCGGCACGAGCGGCAGTTTGCCTCGCACAAGCATCCTGGGCGCGAGCGTTACGTCGCTCACAAGGTCGCCGCTTGTCATCTTGTAGAGGGCCGTCAGGGGGATTTCGCTCATGCGTCCGGCCTTCTCGACGACCTTCAGGAACGCCTTGTGGAAGGCCAGGACCTTGCGCTGGCTGGCGGGGACTTTGCCCTGCTGGTACGAGAGTTCGCGCAGGGCGTCGATGACGGCGGCGGGATCGAGTTTCTTCGGGCACCGCTGCGTGCACGTAAGGCACCCGGCGCAGACCCAGATGGCGGCGCTCGAAAGGAGCCTCGCGGCCGCCTCGTCGTCGCCGATCTGCACCAGGCGCATGATCTGGCTCGGCACGACGTCCATCCACCGGGCCATGGGACACCCCGCCGTGCACTTGCCGCACTGGTAGCACTCGGCCACGTCAACGCCTGTGGCCCTGCGGACATGCTCGGCCAGTTTGGAGGCCGCCGATTTTGACACGGCGTTACTCCCTGCGCGAGAAGTATTAGCGCGTTCTCGTGATGCGGCGAACCGTCTCAGTCGGCAGCCATAAGGCTTACTCGAACGGCCGCCCGATACAGGCGCGGCCGGTTACGGGCCGTCTGGCTCGCGCAGAATCATACGACCTCGTAAGCGGCTTGGCAAGGCAGATTTCCGGGCGCCGCACCAGCGGCCAACTTGCCGCAATCGGCGGCGCGTCGGCCCCCTGCAACACTCGCTCGGCGGGCAAAGTCCACGCGGGAAAACCGGCGGCCTGGCCACTGAAGGCGGCATGGCCGAAGGCAGACCGCTCCGCGCTATTCATGCCGCCCACCCTGCGTTGCAAGGGGGCCGATGAGCCGCACGCCAAGTTCCAGAAACTCCTCGGCATGGGCAATCTGTTCCGCCGCTTCCTCCGGCGTAACGCGACGGCCCTTCCCGTAGTCCCCCGCGTGCCGAGTAACCATGCCGACTTCCAGATAACGGTGGAACTTCGGCGGCACGGCACCCGTCTTGCAGAAGTGCCTCGCGAAGGCGGCATGCACTGCGCTGTGCTTTGAGAAAGCGAGTTCCTTGCCAAGCAGGAAGGCCTCTGCCACATAGAGCATGGAATAGTAAGCCCGGGAGGCGGCAAACCCGACGTGGCCGCTGTCGCGCAGGAGCCTGGCTGCCTCCAGGCTTTCTCTTGCCTTGCAGAGGAGGTCCCGCTGTTCCTCTGTCACAAGGGCACTCCTTCCCGGTGGACGTTGAGCATGAGAGGACTGCGTTCCCGCTCGAATTCGTCCTGCGAGACGAAGACGCAGGCGATGGACTGCTCATGCTCGTAGGCAATCGCCCAGACATCGTCGGTCGTGCGGCGGATCTCCTGGCACGGGTCCACGGGGCCCTTCAGGACCACCAGGACGTCGATATCGGACCCCGGCTCGGCGTCGCCGCGCGCCTGGGAACCGTAGAGGACCATGGCAACCAGACGGTCGCCGTAAAGGCCCTCGAAGCGCCTTCGCAGTTCCGCCAGGATGGCTCGCACATTCTCGGTCATGGCGCCGATTGTCCGAAAGACGGGCGGCCGTGTCAATCTGTCACAACCGTCATTTGTCATTTGTCACTTGTCACTTGCCACTTGTCAACGGCACGAAGAACGCGGGGAGCGCTGCTGCGGGCCACGGGCAGTGCCGTGGCTGTTGGCAAATGACCAATGAGAAAGGACAAATGACGGCCGTCACTTCTTCTCGCCCACCGGGCCGCCCAGGGCCATCAGCCGCGCGCGGGCCTTGGCCTGGTCGGGGTCTTCCGGGTAGTCCTCGACGGCCGCCTGGAGGAGGAGGCGGGCCTTGTCGGGCTGGCCGAGTTTCACGTGGCAGTCGGCGGCCAGCATCAAGAGGCGCACGGCGTACGGGCTCTGCGGGTTGGCGCCCGTCAGGTCGAGGGCCTCGGCGAGCGCGGCGGCCTTGTCGCCCTGGGCCAGCAGGGCCGAGGCCTTAAGGTACGACCAGTTGCCGGCGAGTTTGTCGCCGGGGAACTCCCACGCCCAGTCGTCGAGGAACTTGAAGGCCCATTCCCACTGGGCCTGGCGTGTGTAGTCCTCGACGTACCTGGCCAGTGTGCCCACGCGGATGGCGGCCTCGCTGGGGGAGAGGCTGATGACCTTGATGGCCGCGGCGGCGGCGTAGGCCGCGCGGGCCTTGACGCCGTCGCCGCGATGGCGCCAGATGTCGCCGAGGCCGACGTGTGCGCGGCGGAGGATGGCGTCTGCGCCGCTGGCGGCGTACGTTTTCAGGACGCGCTGGAACTCCTTCTCGGCCTCGTCAAACCGCCGCTGGTCCTTCAGGAGGACGTCGCCGATCTCGGCGGCGGCCTGGGCCTTGGCCGGAGGCGGCCTGATGCGAGCCTCAAGGGCGCGCAGGGCCGCGACGGCCTCGTCGGGCTTGTCGGCCTTGCGGAGGTGTTCCGCCTGGAGGAGTCCGAGGCGGGGCACGTCGCCCTCGCGGAGGTCGGGCCGGCGGAGCAGGGCCGCCGCCGCCGCCACCAGCGGCTCGCTCATCGCCTCGCGGTCAAACAGGCTGACGGCTGCCGTCAGGCTCCGCAGGTCGAGGGTCGAGAAGTCGTACTGTGCGGCATCCTCGGCGTAGCGGCGGACAGGATCGATGCCGGACTCGGTCTGCTTCCACCAGTTGCGGTCCACGCGCACCTTGGCGCGGAACGTCGAGGAATCGGCCAGGCGGATGCACTTGAGGGTCACCGTGTAGTCGCCCGCGGCAAGGTACACGTGTGCGGGGCTGGCGGCGGAGGAGGTCTGGCCGTCGCCGAAGTCCCAGGCGAACCTGGCCCCGCCCGTCAGGCTGGCGCCCTTGCTGAGGTTCCTGAACTGCATGCGGATGGCGTACTGGTCGGGCCACCACGTCTCGCCGGCGTTCGAGGCGAAGAAGTCGGCCACGAGGCGCTCGCCCGGCAGGTCGAGTTCCAGCAGGGCCGCCTCCACCACCGGCAGGAAGGCCCGCGCGGGTACCACCTCGAACCGCGGGGCCTGCGGCGGCTGCCACGCCGCAACCATGGTCGTCGGGTTGCCGGGGCTGGTGTTCCAGTATTCCAGTTTGTGGGGGGCGGCCGTAAGGGCGACCAGCGCGGCGTGGCGCGCGTCGCCCAGTGGACCGTGCGGCCCGGGCCAGGCGACGGCGGGCTGGCCGTCGATGACCATCCACGATCCGCCGCTCGACGTGGTGGCCATCGTGTACGCGCCCGTGGCGGGCGGGGCGAACCAGCCGGTAAAGCGGTAGATGGCGGGCCTGTCGCTCTCGCCGAAGGGGTTGAAGGCGAAGGAGACGTGGCTGACGAAGTCGGCGCCGATCGGCTGCGCCTTGTCCCAGGCCGCCTGGACCTGCTCCAGGCGGTCAGGCTGCGGGCCGGACCACCGCCGCACCTCCAGCAGCAGGCCGCGCTGGGGCTGCCACGGGTCGGGCGGCGGGGCCTTCGGGTTGCCGTAGTAAACGTAGTAGCGCGTCTCGGCGCTCGCGGCGGCGAAGGCGACGCGGCAGAGGTCTCCGGGGCCCATGCAGATAACGCGATGGCCGACGAGTTGCCGCCCGCGCACCGCCACGCGGACGTCGCTTCCGTCGGGCTTCGCCAGGCCACCGTGGAGGAACGTACAGACGGCCACCTCGCTGCCGGGGTGGCGCGCGGGCTGGACCCTGGCCTCGACGGTGCGGCGGGCGGTCCACTCGGGTGAGAGCCACGGCGCGGCCGGCTCGGCCGCCGAGGGCGACGCGGGGGCGCGCAGCAGCGCGGCGGGGCTTGCCACGGCGTTGCCGGGGCGAGCCGGGGGGGCAGTCGCGGCAGCAGCGTGCGGCGGCGGTCCGGGCGCGGCCGCCAAGGCGATCGCGGCGGCCAGCGCGGCGGTCAGGACCGCAACGGCGCGAAAGCATGGCACCCACGGAATCAAGGTTGACGCTGAGCAGAAACGCAAAAAGTTCAGAAGGCATTGCGCGGCAGGCGACGTACCCGCCGCACATTCATGAGCGCACGGCGCGGCGGGTGCGGAGACCCACCGCGCCCAACATGCAAATCCAAGGTTGTCGCTAGCCCCTCGGCGGCGCGGGGGCCGGGGCGGGGGCGGGGACCGGCGCGGGGGCCGGGGCCGGCGGGCGCGGCAGGGCCGTGTCGCCGCTGATGGTCTTCTTCGGCTTGTACTCGGCGTTCATCGTCCGCAGGACGTCCTGCGTCAGGTCCACGATGTTCGTCGGGTACAGGACGCGCTGGTTCATGATGCGCTGCTTGAGGTCTTCAAGGCCCTGGGCCTCGTTGACGTCGATCTGCGGCGGGGCGAGAAAGGCCTTCGTGAAGACGATGTCTAAGCCCTTCTCCCTGGCCAGGCGGGCCGAGACGGTGGCGATCTGGCGGTACATGTCCAGCAGGACGTCGCGGTGCTTCTCCTCAATCCTGGCCTGCTCCAGGGCCGACCAGGCCTGGAGTTGGACCTGGGCCTGGCGGAACTCCTCGTTGGCCCTCTTCCACTCGTCTGAGCCGCGGTTGAAGCCGTCGCGCCTCAGTTGCATTTGCTGCACGGCCTTGAGGCGAGGCTCGGTGGCGGCGCGGAGGGCGTCCATTTCATTCTTGAGGTCCTCGTTGGCGTCCTTCGTGCGGGCGTACTCGTTGACCACGTAAACGGTGTCGATGACGCCCGCCTTCAGTTCGGCCGCGGCCGGCGCAGCCGCTCCCGCCAGCAGGAAGGCCCCCGTGACGGCAACCAGCAACCACTGTGCACGGCGCATACGATGCTCCTTTTCTAGAAGGTCTACCCCTGCGAGTCTGACACAATTATCGGACAAAGGGGGCGAAAGTCACTAGGCAAAATGCGCCCGACGTTTCGAGCCGCGGGCGTAGTATCAGAGCCGCGACCGTACGGAGAGCGGCCCGAAAGGCGCGCCCCCCTCGCCCCTCGCCCCCCGGCCTCTCGCCGCTCGCCCCACGCTAGAACGCCGTGCCGATGGAGAACGCGAAGATCTCCGTCTCGTCGTCGCCGTCCTTGGCAATCGGGAATCCGAAATCCAGCGCGAACGGCACCGGCCCGAAGAACGGGACGGTGAACCGCACTCCGAAGCCGACCGACGCCCGCCACGTGCCGATGCTGAGGTTCCGCTCGACCGTGCCGGTGTCGAGGAACAGGACGCCGCTCAGGGTCTTCTCGAAGATGGGGAACTGGTACTCGGCGGAGGCCAGGGCGATGAAGTCTCCGCCGACGGCGGTGTCGTTCTTTCGCGGGCCGACGCCGCGGTACTCAAAGCCCCTGATGCTGCCCTGGCCGCCCGCGAAGAAGCGCTCGAAGATCGGGGCGTCACCGAAGATGTGCCCCACGCGGCCGTGCAGCGCAAGGACGCTGCGGCGGTCCAGGACGTCGCGCGTCACGGTCCAGTACCGCCTGCCGTCGGCGACGACCTTCGTGAAGGTGTAACTGCCGCCCAGGGCGCCGGCCTGCTCGACGCTGGCGCTTGCGCGGTACCCCTCGCTCGGGAAGAGGAGGCTGTCGGTGGTGTCCTTGACGAGGCCGAGTTCAACGCTCGTGAGGCCGGAGGAGCCTTTGACCTTGCGGACGTCGCGCGGCGCGTCGGCGTCGATGCTGCCGATGTCGATGCCTTCGAGGCGGAAGTTCAGGAACGCCTGGAGGTCCTCCTTCAGTTCGCGGCCGAAGCCGAAGTTCAGGCCCACGCGCCGCTCGTCGTACGAGTCGCGATTGCGCTCGAATAAGAACAGGCTCGTCGAGAGGCTGTACTCCGAGCCGCCGATGTGCGGCTCGCGGAAGTCGATGCGGTACCGCTGGAGTTGCGTGCCCGGCTCAAGGACGATCTGGAACAGTTGCCCCGCCCCGCGGAAAGCCTCGCCTCGCCAGAAGTCGCCGGGCGACTTCGGCCAGTCGGCCAGGTCGAAGTTCCGCTGCACGAGCGAGATGTTGCCCAGCAGGCCGCTGTTGGAGGAGATGCCCGCCCCCAGGATGAGGTTGGCCGTCTCGGTCTCCTCCACGCGGACCAGCACGTCCACCACCTCGGCGCTGGCCGTCGGGATGGTCGTGATCTGCACCGAGCCGGGCTTGTAGAGGCCGGTGCCCTCGAGGCGCCGGCGGGCCTTCTCGATGAGTTTCGTGTTGACCGGCTCTTCCGGGAAGAACCGGAGTTCCCGCCGGACGACCTTGTCCTGCGTCAGGCGGTTGCCCTCGACGCGGATTTCGCCGATCTTGACCGGGGCGCCTTCGTCCACGCGGATCGTCACGTCCACGAGGGCCGTCTCGTCCGTGAAGTCCACCGCCGGCCGCACGGCCGCGTCGACGTAGCCGTTCTCGCCGTACTCGTCGCGCACGGTCTCCAGGTCGCGGGCCACCCGGTCGGCCGTGTACGGGACGCCCGGGGCCAGTTGCAGCAACTTCTGAAGATACGACGGGGCGAACCGCTTGACGCCGTCCAGCGACACCGAGCGCACCTTGTAGCAGGGACCTTCCTCGATCATGAAGCGGACCGCAAGGCGCGTCTTGTCGGCGTTGAACACCAGTTCCCGGTCGACCTTGACGTCGAGGAATCCCTGGTCGATGTAGTAGTTGCGGATGGCGGTCACGTCGCGGCCGATCTGTTCCTCGTCGTACGTGCCGGCGCTGAAGATGGGGAAGTAGGCCCGCGTCTCGATGCGGCCCTCAAGTTCGCGCGCGCCGATTGAAGGGTTGCCGGTGAACGTGACCTTCGAGACGCGCACGTGCGGGCCCTCGGTGATGACGTACCTGGCCTCGCGGCTGGAGGCCAGCCGGACCTCGTCCAGCGCGACCCGGGCGAATCGGTAGCCCGCGTCGTGGTACTTGCGCTCGATGGCCCGCGCGCCCTGGAAGACCTTGTTGCGGTCCAGCAGGCTGCCCGCGGAGACGCCGACGGCCTCGGCCAGGTCCTTCTCGGAGAACTTGCGGTTGCCCTCGAAGAGGAGTTTCTCAAGGACCGGCCGCTCGGTCACCTCGACGACCAGTGCGAGGCCGTCGGCGGTCTTTTCGGGGCGGAAGACGACGTTGTCGAACTCGCCCAGGGCGTGGATGCGCTTGAGGTCTTCATCTACGGCGGCGGGCGAGTAGGTGCTGCCCTCCCGCAGGCGCATCTGGCCCAGGATGCGGTGCGTCGTCACGCGCACGTTGCCGCGGACGACCACGCGGACGATGCGTTCGCCGGCGGCCTCGGCCTCGCCCGCCACGGACCGCATCGGCAGCGCAGCCGCCGCGCCGACCGCCGCCCCCAGCGCCGCCACGAGCGCCAGGATGCGGGCAATGCGGTACGCCGACCCGCCACGTGCCGGCCGACCCATCGGGTGTGCCTCTAGTAGCGTCTCATCCGGAACGCTTCCGCCACAGGCGGCAGCATTCTACAGAAGGCCGCAAGCGGGCGTCATCAATAATAATCGGCCGGGAAACTGTAAGCCCGGCGGCACCTCAGCCGCCCTGCGATGCCGCCGGCGGCGCCGGCCGGAACGACAGAAGCGGCCACAGCAGCGGGAACAGCGTCACAAGCGGCAAGAGCAGCCCGCAGTACAATGCGTACGGCTCCGGCTGCGCGCGGCCGCGAACGCTCCGCAGGAACCACGCCACCCCCAGGACAACCAGGACCACGTTCTCCAGGAGCATGGCCGTCCGCACCCATTCTCTGCCGCGCACGTACAGCCGCCCCTGCGCGGCCGCGAGGGCGAAACAGATCGCCGTGGCGGCGTACGTCACCCACACGGTCGGCGGCGAGCCGGCCACGCCGGGCGCCACCGCCACCAGCAGCCGGTGCATGTAGGCCGCGAAGATGAAGTAGAAGTTCAGCGAAATGGCTGCCGTCTCGGCGGCCGCCAGCAACCAGGCCAGCCGCTGCCGCAGCCTCGGATCCCGCTCCCACTTGGCCATGGGCGCCTCCTGCGCCGCCGTCCCGGCATTGACCGGCGGCGCGTCAACATTGTCCCCGTGGGCGCCATGCTTTCGCGCCGTTGCGAAAGCATGGTCGTGCGAGGCCCGTAAGCATGCTTTCGCAAGCGAAGCGACTCCGCCGAAGCGGCTTCGTCGCTCGCGCGAAGGCGGAAGCATGGCGCCCGCACTTTGCGCGGTCGGCCGGGAGACCGACCGCGCAAAACTCATGTCGCACCGATCAGGCTTCTTCAAACTTCGGGCCGACCAGCGTGTCGAACTCATCGAGCGTCGAGCGGTCGCCGCTCGTGATGAGCCGCAGCGCCTGCTCGCCGCGCGCCGCCGCACGCCCGATGAACCGCCGGGCGCTCGTGGCCTTGGCCGCCGAGCGGCGGGCCATCCGGAGCCACAGGAAGCCCAGGTACACGTCGATGGCCGCGTCGACGAGCGGCCGGGCATAAAGGTCCAGGTAATCGGCGGGCTGCTTCTTGACGAACTCGACGGCCTGCTGGAGGCCCGCGCGGAGTTTCCCCAGGACCTCGGCCTGGGCCTCCAGGCCGGCGGGCGTCGCGGCGGCGGCCAGGTCGGCGAACCGTTTCTCGGCCGTCCCGCTCGTCACGCCCCTCACGGCCGCCACCACCTGGAGTTGGCTCGTGCCCTCGTAAATCGAGGTGATGCGGGCGTCGCGGTACAACTGCTCCAGCGGGTAGTCCTTCATGTAGCCCGAGCCGCCGAGGACGCTTATCGCCTCGTATGTCACACGGTTGCACATCTCGCTCAGATAGTACTTGGCCGCGGGAGTCAGCAGGGCCGCCAGGCGCTTGTACCGTTTCTGTTCCTTGTTAAGTTCGGTGCGCTTCGCGGCGTCCTTTTCGCGCTCCGTGGCCTGCTCAAGGGCGTACTCGAAGTCGGCGGCCAGCGTGGCCTCGTAGAGAAGCGCCCGGCCCGACTCGACGCCCAGTTTCATCTCGGCCAGCAGGTCCGCCACGGCGGGGAACCGCTCGATGCTGCGGCCGAACTGGACGCGCGTGGCCGCGTAGTTGCGGGCGGCGCGCAGCGCGGCCTCGGCTATGCCCAGGCTCTGCGCGGCAATGCCGATCCTGGCCCCGTTCATAAGGGCCATTACGTACGTCACCAGGCCGCGCCGGCGCTCGCCCACGAGTTCCGCAGGGGCGTCGCTAAACTGCATCTCGCACGTGGGCGACCCGTGGATGCCCATCTTGACTTCCGTGCGGCGGATGCGGATGGAGGGCCCGCGCTCGGCCAGGAAGAGGCTCAGGCCCATGCCGCCCGCCTCGTCCGGTTCGCTGCGCGCCAGGACGAGCAGGACCTCGCCGCAGCCGTTCGTGATGAAGCGCTTGACGCCCTGGAGGCGCCACTGGCCGGCGGCGTCCTGGCAGGCGCGGAGTTGGACGTTCTGTAGGTCGCTGCCCGCGTCGGGTTCCGTCAGGACCATCGCCCCGGTGACCTCGCCGGAGGCGAATCGGGGCAGGAACCGCCGCTTCTGGTCCTCAGAGGCAAACATGTTGATGGTTTCGGCAATGCCCTGGAGGCCGAAGATGTTCATCAGGCTCGCGTCCGCGCGGCTGACCATCTCGGTGGCCATCGCGTAGATGATGCCGGGAAGGTTCAGGCCGCCGAACCTCCGCGGCAGCGTCGCCCCCATCAGGTCCGCCTTCGAGAGCGCATCCAGGGCCTTGCGGATGCCGGGGGCGTACCGGACGCACCCCGCGTCGGCGTCCAGGTGCGAGCCGTCGGCGTCAATCTGCGGCGAGAGCGGCGCGATCGTCTCGCCCGCGATCTCGCCCACAAGGGCAAGCACCCGCCGGTAACTGTCGGCCGCGTCGGCCGCATCGGACGGGGCGTAGTCGTACGCGGCGGCGTCCTCGAAGTTCGGCTCGCGCAGGGCGACCAGAGGCCCGAGGTCCATGTGGTCCAGGTGGAACTGGACGTCGGCGTTATCGGCGAAGAAGTTGGCCACGGTTACACCCGCTTCTTGATTGCGTCAATCATCATCGGAAGTACGCGGCTGAGGTCGCCCACGATGCCGTAGTGGGCCACCTGGAAGATGGGGGCGGCGGGGTCGGAGTTGACGGCCACGATCTTCTGCGCCTCGCTCATGCCCGCACGGTGCTGGACGGCCCCGCTTATGCCGACGGCGATGTAAAGGGCCGGGCGGACGGTCGTCCCCGTCTGGCCCACCTGGTGGTCCTTGTCGATCCAGCCGGAATCGACGGCGGCGCGGCTGGCGCCGACGGCGGCGCCCAGGACGTTGGCCAGGTCCCAGACGAGGCGGAAGTTGTCTTTGCCGCCGACGCCCGCCCCGCCCGCCACGATGATGCGGGCCGCCTTCAGGTTCACCTTGCGGGGCGCGGGGTGGTGCTCCAGGACCTTCAGGACGAAGTCGCTCTCGGCCAGGTCGGGCGCAAAGCGGACGATTTCGCCGCGGCGCGACGGGTCGGCCTCCGGCATCCGCATGACGCCCTCGCGGACGGTGGCCATCTGCGGCCAGCGCTCAGGGTTGACGATTGTTGCGATGATGTTGCCGCCGAAGGCCGGGCGAATCTGGTACAGGACATTCTCATACGTTCGACCGGTGCCCGGCTCGGCGTGCTCGCCGATGTCCAGGTCGGTGCAGTCGGCCGTGAGGCCCGCACGCACGGCGCTGGCGACGCGCGGGGCCAGGTCGCGGCCGACGGGCGTCGCGCCGAAGATGACGATCTGCGGGCGCTCGCGCCGGACCGCCTGCGCCACGACCTTCGCGTACGGGTTGGTCTGGTAGCGGGCCAGGCGCGGGTCCTCGGCCGCAAGGACGCGGTCGGCCCCGTGGGCGATGAGGCGCCTGGCGAGCGCATCGGTCTTTGCGCCCAGCAGGACGGCCGCAAGGCGGACGGCAAGGCGGTCGGCCAGTTCGCGGCCCTTCGAGAGGAGTTCGAGGCTGACGTCGTGGAGTTCGCCGCCGTTCTGTTCGGCCACGACCCACACGTCGCCCTTGAGGTTCTTTTCGGCCATGCGCCTTGTCGCTTCCGCGGAAAAAGCCGCCTTTCGCGGCTGCGAGCCCCCGGGCACGCAGGCGCTTCGCAGGCCCGGACGAACACACCCGCGGCTTCACAGCCGCGGCTCGACCCCTAACCTATGGTATGATCTTCGATCAACTCGTGGACCATGCCGGCGACGGCGCCGGGCTCGGGCGGCACCTTCTTGAAACCCGTGCCCTTCAGGACGACGGCCTGGATGCGTTTGACCTTGGTGGGGCTGCCTTCGCGGCCGCACCAGGCAAGGTCGGCGCCCACGTCGTCGAGGGTCCACTGCGTGATAAGGAGGCCCCTGGCCGCAAGGGCCGCGGCCCGCGCCGCCGCCTCGGCCGCCGCTTCCTGGGGCGAGGCGTCGGGCCGGGCAGCCCTCACCTCGGCCTCGACTTCCGCCGCTGCGCGGGCCTTCTTCACGGCCATGATGCGCTTGGCCGAGGCGGGGCGCGGCTCGGGACCCTGGTCGGTCACCGTCAGCAGGCACGGCAGCGGGCACTCGACGCGTTCCCATCCGGCGCCGGTGCTCCGCCTGGCGCGGACGCGGCCGCCGCCCACGTCCTCGACCGCCTCGACGTAGGTGACCTGCGGGAGCCCGAGTTTCTCGGCCGTCTGCGGGGGCACCTGGGCGGTGTCGCCGTCGATCGCCTGCCGCCCGCACAGCACCATGTCGACCGGCGCCTCCGCCGCCACCCGCCGCACGGCGCACGAGAGGATGTAACTGGTGGCCAGCGTGTCGGATGCCGCCGCGCGCCGGTCCGTGAGGAGCACCACGCGGTCGGCCCCGCGCTGGAGGCTCTCGCGCAGCACCTCGCACGCCTGGGGCGGGCCCATGGTGATGACCGTCACGCGGCCGCCGTAGCGCTCGCGCAGGAGCAGCGCCAGTTCCAGCGCTCGCAGGTCCTCGGGGTTAAAGACGGCCGGCAGGGCGCTGCGGTTGACGGTGCCGTCGTCGCGCATCGCCTGGCCGGTGATGCGCTTGGTGTCCGGCACCTGCTTGGCGAGGACAACAAGGTTGTACGGCATCCCTTGCGCGTCTCCCTCCCCAGGTGCGTTTGCGGATGGCCACGGAAGCGAAGTAGATTACTGATGCGGCCGGGCATAATCAAGCAAAAGCCCGCGCACGTTGCGGCGTTCAGCCGCGGCCGGAACGGCCGCGGGCGGCGCCGTACCGGCGACGGCTAAACAACAGCGGTCGCCCAGCGCCGCACTCGTTTAGCCGCGGCCCGAACGGCCGCCGGCGTCGCCGTACCGGCGACGGCTGAACAACAGCGGTCGCCCGGCGCCGCACTCGTTCTGCCGCGGCCGGAACCGCCGCCGGCGGCGCCGTACCGGCGACGGCTAAACAACAGCGGCCGCCCCGGGGCGGATGGTTCCGTCGCCGGGCAGGCGGCCGATGTGGACCGGCAGCCGCTCCTCGCCGCGGATCGGCTCGATGTACTTCATGCGGTACCGCTCGGACTGCATGCGGCAGGCGTGGCGGTGCGGGGCGTACTCGGGGTGCGCGACAAGCCGCCGCCAGATGGCCTCCAGCGGCTCCTCCAGGACGTTGCCGAAGGTGACGGGGTTGAAGTCGCACGGGTTCACGTCGCCGTAGCAGGTCATGTAGAACTGTGCGAACCCGCCGAAGCAGCCGCCGCCGTCGTAGGCGTTGGCCTTGGCCTGGGCCGTGACTCCCATCGGGTGGTCCGATGCGCCCCACCGCTCGGCGATGGCCCGGACGCGCTTGATGTCCTTGCGGCCCATGCGTACGTGGGGGGCGCCGAGGAACTTGCCCGTGGGCACGCAGTCGAAGATGGTCACCTCGTGGAACCCCTCGCGGCGGGCCAGGGCCAGGATGCTCTCCAGGGCGCCGGACTCGACGGCGTCGTGGCTGCCGTAGGTGGAGATGCCCGTCAGGATGCCCGCGGCGCGGGCCCGCCGGGCGCCCTCGAATGCTTTCTGGAACGCCCCCGGCAGGCGCCTGAGTTCATCGTGGCGGGCGGCGGTGGCGGCGTCGATGGATACGTTCAGGCTGTCCAGGCCCGCCTCGGCCAGGCGGGCGACGTTCTTTTCGGTCAGCAGCACGCCGCTTGTGAACATCATGGCGTGGGCGCGGGTCTTATCGACGTGGGCAACCAGGTCCGGCAGGTCCGGGTGGACCATCGGCTCGCCGCCCGTAAAGACCACGTTCGAGACGCCCAGGTCGACGGCCTGGTCGATGACGCCCCGCAGTTCGTCGGTCGAGAGTTCCCGCCGCTCGCCGGCGGTGAACCGGTCGGCCGAGCAGTGGACGCACCGGCACGGGCACCGCGGCGTAACGGAGAGGGTGCACGTGCCGGGGAAGACCATCTTCTCGGCCATCGTGCGCAGTTTGCGCTCCAGGTGGCGCATGGCCGCCGGGGTGGGCATCGGCGGATTGTACAGGTTGTAAACGTTCTTGCCGTTCTTCTCGGCAATGACCTTGAGGCGGTTGATGACCGCCAGGAATGCCTCAACCTGCCGGGCGAACCGCCCCTTCATGGGTCCGGCCAGGTCGCAATGGATTTTCTTGTCGGCCCCCCGCCAGGTCTTAAGCACGAGCAGGCGCACGCCGAGCGGCCCGGTAATCTC
>Ga0194112_10001819_pt1 | contig 30994 bp, 26 predicted proteins | sample TA2MahC400mmetaG_FD_146191 | JGI IMG/M metagenome (GOLD analysis project Ga0194112, IMG submission 146191) | Freshwater microbial communities from Lake Tanganyika, Tanzania - TA2015016 Mahale Deep Cast 400m | ecosystem: Environmental > Aquatic > Freshwater > Lake | place: Tanzania: Lake... | reverse complement strand
TCAGATCGGCCGAGGCGATCTCCTCGTGATGGTCGGTCCCACAGCTCGCCGCGACCCGGCGCGCGTAAGGAAGCTCGTCGAACTTCTCCTCACGAACTCCGATCGAGAATGTCGCCAGCTTCCCCGCCGACTCCGATGCGGCCATCGCGGTGATCAGGCTCGAGTCGATCCCCCCGCTCAGGAAGCAGCCGACCGGGACGTCGCTGACCAGGTGCCCCCTCACCGTCTCGCGAAGCGATCCGTCCAGGCGATCGAGCAGCGCATCGTCGCTCCCCCGCTCCTTGTCGATGAACGAGAATCCCCAGTAGCGCTCGACGCGCGCCTCTCCGTTCTCGTAGATCAGTCTGTGGGCGGCGGGGAGCTTCCGGATCGATCGAAAGAGCGTCCTCTGGTCTGGAATGAACCGGAGGGAGACGTAGTGGTAGAGCGCCTCCATGTCGATCCCGCGCCGCAGGAAGTCCCCCGCCAGCAGCCCCTTGACCTCGGAAGCGAAGGCGAAGAGGCCCGGCGCCGCGAGAAAGAAGAGCGGCTTCTGGCCCATGTGATCCCGCGCGAGGAGCAGTCGCCCGCGCCGAAGATCGAGCAGAGCGAAGGCGAACATCCCGTCCAATCGCAGCACGCAGTCGTCGCCGTCGCGATCATAGAGGTTAAGGACAACCTCCGTGTCGGACTCCGTCCGGAAGACGCGTCCCTCCGCTTCCAGCTCCGCACGGAGGCGGCGAAAGTTGTAGATCTCGCCGTTGAACACGATGGCCGCGGCGCGATCGACGCTGAACATGGGTTGGTGTCCGGTCACGAGATCGATGATGCTAAGCCGCCGATGGCCGAGCGCCGCGCCATCGAGACGCTCGATGCCGACATCGTCGGGTCCGCGATGGGCGAGGGCGGCGACCATCTCGTCGATCCGGGCGAGACGCGATGGATCGCTCGCGATCACCCCGGCGATTCCGCACATGAGATCGCCCCCCAGGTCTCCGTTACAGGAGACCGCGCTCCCGGTACCAGGCGGCCGTTCGGCGGAGCCCCTCGTCGAGATCGATCGCCGGGCGGTAGCCCAGATCGCCCTTGGCCCGGCTGATGTCGAAGGCGCGGTTCTGCCGGTACCAGTCGACACGCCGCGGGAAGATGGGCGGCGCGATCCGGAAGGGCCGGCATACGTTCTCTACGATGTGCCCCGCGACGATCAGGGGAGTGAGAGGATAGTGGCGGATCTCGACCCGCGCGCCCAGCGCCTCGCCGACTTTCCGGACGATCTCCTCGATCGAGTAGTACCTCTCGTCGGCGATCAGGTAGGTCCCTCCGTCACCCACTCCCGCTTCCGTGCAGCGGGCGAGGACGTCGATGAGATTGTCGATGTAGAGCGGGTGGTAGAGAGTCTTCCCGCTTCCGAACATGGGAAACCATCCCTTGGAGACCCGCTTGAAGATCATGTAGAAGCGCTCCGGATCCCCGGGACCGTAGATCGCCGCCGGGCGGAGAATCACGGTCGCCATGCCTCCGGGCGCTCCGGACTGAACCACGAGCTCCCCCTCGTGCTTCGTCCGCTGGTAGTAGTCCGCCGGGGTGATCGGCGCGTCCTCCCCCGCGGGCGGCTTCTTGATGTCTCCGTGCACGCCGCAGGTGCTGCAGTAGATGAACCTTCGCGCCCCGTGCGCGGCGGCGCTCTCGAGGACGGTCCGGGTTCCGCCCACGTTGACTTCATCGTAGTGGGACTCCGGGACGTTCAGCTCGCGAAAGGCCGCCGCGAGATGGTGCACGACGTCCGCTCCGGCCATGCAGGAGTCGACGACGGCCCGATCGGTCACCGAGCCGATCCGGACATCGGCGCCGAGATCCCGGAGGCGCTGGGGCGCGAGCCCTTCGCGGCAGTCGAGGGCGACGACCCGATGCCCGTCGCGCAGGAGCCGCTCGACGAGGGCCGAGCCGGTGAAACCCGTTCCGCCGGTCACGAGGATCTTCACGCTGCCTCCATCCCCGCTGGGACTCTCGATTCGATCCGGGCCGCCCAGCCCTCGCCTCAACTATCGTCCGGGATTTCCAGCTACTTCGTTCATTCCATTGCCGATAACCCGTATGATAGTGCATCTGCGCGTCCTCGGGGCTCTCGGCTTCTGATAGGATCGGTCCGGCCGAAAGGAGACAAACCGGCGGTCGCGCGCGAGAATGGAGCGGCTCCTTGTCGAAAACGAGAATCCTCGGAATCACGGACGGGCAGACCAGCGGCGCGGCGATCATCGAGGGGAACCGGATCCTCGCCGCGGTCAACGAGGAGCGGATCGTCCGGATCAAGCTCGCTCGGGGCTTCCCGCGCCAGGCGATCCGGGAGGTCCTCGCCCTCTCGGGGACCGATCCCGCCGAGATCGCCGGCGTGGCGGTCGCGCAGGTCAACATGGAGATCCGCGAGGAGATCCTCCCCTGGCCCGGATGGTTCGAGGCCCGCGACCAGGACGAGGATCTTCACAGCGCGTTCTTCCAGTTCGCGTCCCGATTCGGAGGCATCGCGCCGCGCGTGCCGATCCTGAGGCGCGCCTACTACTCCCTCAGAAGCCCGGCCTACGCCCACCGGCGGAGGCGGATCCGCGAGATCCTCGAGAAGGAGTACGGCATCGTCGCTCCGGTCCGCTTCTTCCATCACCACTACGCCCACGCCACCTCCGCCTACTACTCCAGCCCCTTCCGCGAGGCCCTGGTCGTCACGATGGACGGCGGAGGCGACGGGCACTCCTCGCACATCTACGGGGCGCGTGACGGCGAGCTCAAGCTCCTCAACACGGCCGACTCCTACGATTCCCTGGGAAACTACTACGCCTACATCACGGCGATCTGCGGCTTCAAGGCCAAGCGGCACGAAGGGAAGATCACGGGGCTCGCCCCGCGAGGCAGCCCCGTCTACAAGGAGCTCCTCGGATCGATGATCGTCGCCGACGACGGCCATACCCGCAACACGGGCAGGATCCTCTTCAAGCAGGCAATGGAACAGATCCGCCGCGCCCTGCCCCAGGGATGGAAGATCGAGGACCTGGCCGCCTCGATCCAGACGGTCGCCGAGGACGTGGCGCGCTCCTACGTCGGCCACTGGGTCCGCCAGACCGGGCATCGCAACCTCGCCCTCGCCGGAGGACTCTTCGCAAACGTGCGGATCAACGAGGAGATCCATCATCTGCCCGGGGTCGAGGCGACCTTCATCCATCCCGGCATGTCGGACGAGGGGCTGGCGGTGGGCGCGGGGCTCGCCTATTCCGCCGCGATGCGCCGGTCCGGAGGCGAACCCTATGCCCCGAACGGGCTGAGGGACGTCTACTTCGGCCATGAGTACGGGGACTCCGAGATCGAGGCGGCGATCCGCCGGACGGGTCTCGAGGCCAAACACCTTCCGGGCCGCATCGAGGAGACCGTGGCCGAGCACCTCTCCACTGGGAAAGTGGTCGCCCGTTTCAACGGCAGGATGGAGTACGGGCCTCGGGCCCTCGGGAACCGGAGCATCCTCTACCAGCCGGGCGATCCATCGGTCAACGACTGGCTGAACGAGCTGCTGCGCCGCACCGAGTTCATGCCCTTCGCTCCGGCCTCCCTCGTCGAGGCCACGGACAGGCTCTATGAGAGGGCCGAGGGAGCGATGGACGCGGCGCGGTTCATGACGATCACGTTCCACTGCAAGCCATGGATGGCCGAGCGATGCGCGGGGGTCGTCCATGTCGATGGAACAGCCCGTCCCCAGATCGTGAGCCGCGAGGAGAATCCATCCTACTACAAGATCATCGAGGAGTACGCCAAGCGGACGGGCGTCCCCGTCATCATCAACACCTCGTTCAACATCCATGAAGAGCCGATCGTCCGCACGCCGGACGACGCGATCCGCGCCTTCCTCGACAGCGGTCTCGACTACCTCGCCATCGGCGACCATCTCGTCACGGGCCCGGTCGGCTCGTACGCGACCCGCAAGAAGTGGGAGGGGAAGAGCAAGTGGGGACGGCGGATCGACTCTCCGACGTCCCGGTGAGACGGCCGGCGCCGCCTCGCTCTCCCATGGCATTGACGAGACGCGCCGGAGCGGGCAGAGTGGCCCGCGTGGCGGCGATCATGAAACGCGGCGCCGAAGCGGGCCGCGCAGCTCGATGAAGCGCGATCCGGAGCGCCTCTCTCGGGGCGGGTACGACCTCCTCGTCGTGGGCGCCGGCATTCACGGCGCCTTCGCGGCGTGGGACGCGACCCTCAGGGGCCTTCGGGTCGCGATCATCGATCAGGGCGACTTTGGAGCGGGAGCCTCCGCCAACAGCCTCAAGATCATCCATGGAGGGCTCCGCTATCTGCAGCAGGCGGACCTGCGGCGCGTGCTCGAGTCGGCCCGCGAGCAGGCGATCCATCGGCGGATCGCCCCCTGGTGCGTCCGCCCGCTCCCCTGCCTCCTGCCCGCCGAGGGCTCGCCGACCAGAAGCCGCGCGGCGCTCGGGCTGGCCCTGCGGATTCACGGCGCGATCGCCGCGCGCGCCGCGCGGGACATGCGGGGGCTGGAACCCCTCCCCCCCGGCCGGATCGTGGAGCAAGACCAGATCGAGAGTCTGGCCCCGTCCCTCGCGGCGAGAGGGACGAAGCGGGCGGCCCTCTGGCACGAGGCGCTGGCGGTCGACACCGAGCGACTGACCCTGGCACCCATCCTGGCGGCGGCCGAGCGCGGCGCGGATGCTGCGAACTACTTGCGTGCCGAGCGAATCCTGACCGACGGCGCGGCGATCGCCGGCGTTCGCGCCCGGGATCTCGTCTTGGGCGGCGATCGCCAGATCGGAGCGCGGTGCGTCCTCCTCGCGAGCGGCGCGCTTTCGCGCCGTGAGTCGGCCGAGCTGCTGGGATCGGCGCCGCCATTGATCCGGAGCGCCGTGGCGATGAATCTGATCGTCCGTCCTCTTTCCGATCGCGCGGCCTTCGGTCTTCGCGCCGCGCGCCCGGACGCTCGAGGTCCCCTCGACAGGGAAGGTCTCACTCTGTTCTTCGTCCCCTGGCGCGGGACCACGATGATCGGAACTTCATATCGGCTGCGCCCGGAGCGTCCCGCGGAGAGCGAGGCGACGATCGAGGACATCCGGAGGCTCATCGACGCGGCCAACCGGGCGCTCGGCGCGGAGAAGGTCAGGATGGACGATGTCCTCCACTTCCACTGCGGCCTCCTTCCCGTGACCGGAGGGAACGACGCGAGGGGAAGCCGCGGCGATCTGAGCGAGCCGGCCCGAGGCGCGGCGATCCGGAACGCCGATGCGCGATTACGTCTCGCCAACCGTCACGCCATCATCGATTGCAAGAAGACGGCGGGGATCAGGGGACTCGCGGCGCTGGTCGGCGTCAAGTACACGACCGCGCGCCTCGCCGCCGCGGAGGCAATCGATCTCGTGTGCGAAAGGCTCGGGCACGCCGGCGGACCGTGCGCGACCGACACCGCGATCCTCCCAGTTCCCCCGGACCCGGAGATGGGCGAGTCCTCGTGGCCCATCGACAGCGATGGCGCCAGTCTGGAGGGAGCCGTCCGCCGGGCGATCGGCGATGAGATGGCCGTCCATCTGAGCGATCTCGTCTTCCGGCGGATCGGTCTGGGAAGCGCCGGGCCCCCGCCCCGCGCGATCCTCGAGAAGCTCGCGACCCTGATGGGCGACGAGCTGGGATGGACGGACGCCGAGCGCGGGGGGGAGATCGATGCCGTCCTGCGATCCTACGCTCCTCTCCCCTGCGCCGGCTCCACGGCGGTGCGCTCATGAGAGTCCTCTTCCTCGCCCCCCATCCTTTCTTCCAGAACCGGGGCACGCCTATCGCCGAGCGGGCCTATATCGAGGCGCTTGCCGAGCGCGGCGACTCGGTCGACCTGGTCACATACGGCGAGGGGGAGGATGTCGAGCTTCCGGCCCTGCGGATTCATCGCATCCGCCAGCCGAGGGTGATGCGCGGCGTGCGCCCGGGATTCTCGTGGAAGAAGATCGCCTGCGATCTGCGGATGATCGCGCTCTGCGGGCGCCTCGCGCGCGAGGGGCGCTACGATCTGGTCCACGCCGTGGAGGAGTCCGTCTTCATGGCGCGAGAGATCAAGCGCCGTCATGGCATCCCGTACGTCTACGACATGGACTCCTCCCTCTCCCAGCAGATGGTCGAGAAACACCCGGTCCTGGGCATCGTCCTTCCACTGCTCGAGCGGATGGAGAAGACCGCCATCCGGGACAGCCTGGCCACTGTTACCGTCTGCCGCGCGCTCGAGGAGATCGCGCGCCGTTGCGCGCCGGGCGTCATGGTCGAACGGATCGAGGACTTCAGCCTCCTCACAGGCGACGAGGCGATTGACGAGGAGCTGTCGCTCGTGATCGGGCTTCAGCCCGGTCGGTCCCGCGCGGCCGCTCCCATCGTCCTTTACGCGGGCAATCTCGAGCGATACCAGGGCGTCGATCTGCTCGTCGAGGCCTTCGCGATCGCCCGCCGGTCCGCGCCCGAGGCCCGCCTGGTCGTGATCGGCGGGACTTCCTCGGATATCGCGGCGCTCGCGCGCAAGGCCTCCCGCCTCGGGCTCGCCGATCGCGCGCACTTCCTCGGCCCGAGACCCCTAGCGTCGCTGGGGGGATATCTCCGCCAGGCCGCGGTCCTCGTCTCGCCGAGGACCCGCGGGCTCAACACGCCGATGAAGATCTTCTCCTACATGGACAGTGGAGTGCCGATTCTCGCGACGCGCCTGCCAACCCACACGCAAGTTCTCGACGACGGCACCGCCTGCCTCGTGGAGCCGACCACGGAGGCCATGGCGCGAGGGCTGGAGGAGCTGCTCGCGAACCCCGCGCGGGCGCGGGCCATCGCCGACGCGGCGCGCCGGCGCGCCCGCGAGCATTACAGCCGGGAGGCCTACCGCGCCAAAGTCGATCGATTCCGGGAGCGGCTGAAGGAAGCGCTCCGCCCCAATCCTGAATGGGCCCTAGCGCTCTACCGCCGCTCGGTGATCAAGCAGCGCAAGGTCGCCGAGATCATGCGACTTCTTCCCGACCCGCGAGGGCTTCTCTGCCTGGACATCGGCGGAGACAACGGCGTCGTGAGCCTGCTGTTGCGTCGCCGGGGCGGCGACTGGCGCAGCGCCGATCTCGACGCGAAGAGCGTCGATGCCATTCGCGATCTCGTCGGGGGCGAGATCCATCGCCTCGACGGAGGACCGACGTCCTTCGCCGAGGGGGAGTTCGACCTGGTCGTCATCATCGACTTCCTGGAGCACATCGCCAATGACCGCGGCTTCGCGGCCGAGCTGGGACGGATCGTCAAGCCGGGCGGGAAGCTGATCGTCAACGTGCCTCATCTGCGCCCGCGCTCCGCGACGCGCCGGATTCGCGACGCGATCGGCCTCACCGATGCCTGGCACGGCCATCTCCGGCCGGGATACAACAGGGAGGAGCTGCGACGGCTCTTCTCGGCCGATTTCGACTGCGACACGGAGCGGACCTACTCCCGTTTCTTCTCGGAGATGATCGACACGGCCCTCAACTGGGCGGCCGAACGCAGGGCCGCGCGCGCGGTCCGCCCGGGAAAGGGAACCATCATCACGCGGTCGGAGATCGAGGGAATGAGGAAGCAACTCGCCGCGCTCGCGTTCGCCTATCCCTTCCTTCGCGCGGCGGCCGCGATGGACGCCCTGCTCTTCTTCCTGCCCGGCCACAAGCTGATCGCCCGATTCACGCGCCGCGCTCGTTGAGCGCAAGGACTCTTCCGGGTGGGCCCTACGCGGTCCCTTTCGCCCCGCTATGCTCGCGTTCGCGGCGCGGGGCTTCAGGACCCCGCAGGGCCCACCGGCCCGCCCATGAGAGCTCCTCCGAACCGGTGGAGATCATCGTCCGTTGTCGCGGTCGCTCGCTGCCCAGCGGCGTCTTCCTTCCGCGAGGAAGAGAAGGCCGCCGATGATGGATGAAGCGAGACTCTCCGCGCGCAGGATCAGGGCGACGGCCAGCCCTTGCGCGGGCAGAGCGCCGGCCGTGCCAAGGTAGACGCTGAACGCCCACTCCCAGATCCCCAGCCCGTTGGGCGTCAGCGGAACCGCCGACACGAGAAGGATCAGGGGGGTGAGGACCATCGTCTCGACGAGCCCGACTTCGAGGCCGATCGCGCGCGCCGCCAGGAAGGTGTTGACCCCGGCGAAGAGGTGGAAGAGGAACGAGTAGGCCATCGCTCCCGCGACGGCCCGCGGCTGCTTGCGAAAAGTGTCGACCTCGGCGTGGATGAGGCCCAGGGAGTGGAGGATCTTCGCCCCCCAAGTTCCACGCGATAGCGCCGAGAGCGGCGAAGCGACCGCCCTGGGCCATCGGATCGCGGCGGCCAGGCAGAGGCAGCCGGCGATCATGAGGATTGACGTCCAGAGAACGATCGGCCGGCGGAGCAGTTCGGGCCGAAGGATCAGCGCCCCTGCGCAGAGGAGGATCAGCGCGAGAAACCCCGTGAACCTCTCGAGGAAGACGGAGGCGATCGAGCGCGATTGCGAGTCGATCTGCCGGCCGAGCACGTAGCCCCTCACGAGGTCTCCCCCCACCATCGTGGGGAGGAAGTTGCTGAAGAAGTTGCCGATCGTGTAGAGGCCCATGAGTCTCAGGAGGCCGACGCGCGCGCCGCGGGCGCGAAGGACGAGCTGCCACTTCAGGCAGCTCAGGCCCAGCAGGAGGATCGTGACGCCCGCCAGGGGAGGCAGGAGATTCCAGTCGAAGCGGCCGAGGACCGAGATCGTGTGGGGAAGCGTGTTCTCGCGCGCGAGGAGGAGAGCGAGGAGGACGCCCCCCAGGGCGAACTTGAGCGCCAGGACGCCCGTGCGCCGGCTCATCGCGCCTTCTTCCCCTCCATACCCCCTCCCGCGCGCGTCCGCGTCAGTTCTCGTCCAGGGAGGCCCGCCCCAACGCGATGACTCGATCGGCGAGCGATCTCATCCGTTCTGACGGCGGCAGGCCCAGTTCCTTGATCATCATCGCTTCGTACTCGTGGTAGCTCGAGAGCGCTTCGCGGCGATGCCCGAGATTGAGATGGGCGAGCACGAGGTGACGGTAGTGGCTCTCGCGATAAGCGTCCATCGTGAGCGCGCGGCGGCTGAGCAACACGAGTTCCTCCCACTCTCGCGCGGCGGCCCGAAGCTCGAGCAGGCGCTCGATCGCCGGGAGCATGCGGTCGCGTAGGTGTTCCCGCTCGGCCGCAACGAACTCCTCGTAGGGGCTCTCGGCCAGGAAATCCCCCTGGTAAAGCGACATGGCCTCGAGGTAGCGCTCCTTTGCGCGGGCCCGCTGCCCCGCATGCCAGGATCGCTCGCCCTCGCGGAGCACGTCCTCGAGCCGCTCGACGTCATACTCGTGTCCCTCTCCCGCCTCGAGCCGACAGGCTTCGTTGCGAAAGCGAACATAGCGGGATTCCACGTTCCGCGGCAGATCGGGCTCGAGCGTCCTGCGCAGGACCAGGATGCTCTGACGAAGGTTGTTGATCGCCTTCTCCGGTTCGGCGTCGGGCCATAGCGTTTCCAGAACCACATCGCGCGGCACCCAACGAAAACGGTGAACCAGAAGCAGCAGGAACAGCCGCAGCGCTCGCGCGGATCGCCAGCCGCCATGGGTCAATCTGAGCGATCCTGCAAGGACATCGAGTTCGCCCAGCGCGCGGATCTTGAGCGGGTGCTGAGGTCCGACCGCGACCACTGCGAGCGCCTCGCGGGCCGCGCGCCCGCCCTCTCCCTTCCGGGCGGCCGCCTGCGCCAGCGCTCCACGCGCCTGCTCTCCCCCGATCATCGAGATCAGACCGACGATGCGCTCGCGCGCCGCAGGATCGGGATCCGTCATCAGCGGCCTCAGCCTCGGGATCGCTTGCTGCCCTGTTCCGATCAGCAGAGAGGAGACGTACTCGGTCTCGATCCCGAGACGCAGCGCGTCGATGAGAACGGTCATCCCCTCCTCGGGCGCGATCTCCCGCAGGAGGGCCTTGTGTCCCAGGCGCGCCACGCCCGAGAGAAGCTCCCGCAGAAGGCGCACGCGCCGCCCTCCGGCGACGTCCCCCGCGGCGAGGCGGAGCAGCAAGGCGTGGTGCAGATCGTAGTGCGCGCCGATGCGCCGGAAGAGCGCCTCCGCGCGCCGCCAGTGAAGGGCGGCCCTTCCGGGAGACGACTCGAAGCTGCCCAGCAGGAGATGACACCTGCCGAGCTGCCATGGCGTCTTGGCGGCTGTCGCCGACGCGCACGCGGTCAGCGCGAGCCTCCGCGCCGCGTGACGGTTCCCCTCCCTGAGCGCTATCTCGGCCAGACCCAGGCGCGGAAGCACGGCGAATTCCTGCTCCTCGAGCGCTTCTCCGGTCTTGAGCACGAGTTCCAGGTGCGTCCGCGCGGTCCCGAGGTCTCCCTCCAGCAGGGCGATGCGGCCGAGCGTTTGACGCGCGTACGCCTCGACCGACGGGTACTCGAGCGCTTCGGCCAGGCGCTGGCCCTCGGAAGCCAGATCGAGCGCCTCGCGGCGATCGCCGGCTGCGAGGGTCAGGTCGGCCAGGAGGCATTGGGCGTGGCAGACCTGGCGACGCATGCCAAGCTTCTCAAGAGTGACGAGCGCCTGCTGCAGCGCCTCCCGACCCCGCTGGAATTCGCCCCTCGTGCGATGCACATTGGCCGCGAGGAGAGAGAGCGCGCGGGCCTCGCCGAAACGATCCTGATGCCTGCCCAGGATCCTCCCCCCCTCCGTGAAGAGCGCCTCCGCCTCATCGTTCCTGCCCAGCTCGCTGGAGGCGACCCCGGCCTGGATGAGGATTCCCGCGCGCGTCTGCCAGTGGCGCGCTCCCGGCTCCGCCTGCCCGCGCCGGGCATAGTCGAGGCCGGCGGCATAGCGTCCCCAACGGCAGCACAGGCGGCCCAGCAATCGCATCAGATCCGCTCGCTGCCGCCCGCGAGTCGAGAGCCGGAGCGCCTGCTCGTAGTGGCGTTTCGCCTCCTGCCAGCGAGCCTGAATGTCGCAGAGTCTCCCCATCACGAGCTGCGCGCTCGCATGTCGGTCGCGCTTGTCCGCGGGGATCTTCGCCAGGGCCTCGCTCACGGCATGATACTGGCCCGAAACAAGCAGCCCCTCGCCCACGCGTTCGACGAGACGCAGGGCGCCCGGGTAGTCGCCTCCTTCGACATGCGCCCCCAAGGCATCGACCCACGCGCCCGCGCGCGTCAGCGCTTGCGCCGCGCGACGCTGCAGCCGCGAGATCTCGGCCGCAGGAAGCTTCCTGCGGAGCTGCTCGAGCAGGAACTCGCGGAAGAGCTGGTGATAGCGATAGTGGGGCGGGTGGCCTCCACTCGCGAACGTGAAGAGATGCCGCTCGCGCAGGGTCTCGAGAATGACGCCGCTGCCGCGCATCTCCAGGACTTGGTCGCAGAGCGCGGGATCGAGCCGTGACAGGAGCGAGGACCGGCACAGGAAGTCCTGCGTCGCGGGATCGAGGCGGCGCAGCACCTCCTCGGCGAAGTAGCCGAACCACCCGGTTTTGGCTGCCGCGACGCGCGCCAGCGCGGCATCGATCGCCGCCGAATCGTCCCCCTCGAGGTTCTGCAGGAAGATCTCGATGCCCGCGGCCCATCCTTCCGTGCGGCTCGCGATCCTCTCGTAGACCCGCGCCGGGTGAGCGGCATCCGGGAAGTGCCGCCGATAGAGGAGTTCCACTTCGGCCGCGGTCAGCTTGAGATCGTCGGCCGCAAGCGCCGCGACGTGGCCCTGGGCGCGCATCCTCGCCGTCCCGAGGCCGATCGGCTCGCGCGAGGCGAGCGCGAGCGTCGCCTCCTCGGGAACGAATCGAATCAGCCGCTCGAGGAAGAGCTCCATGCCCGGAGCGCTCGAGGCGAGATGTAGGTCGTCGATCACGAGCAAGGTCCGCGACGCGCGAGCGCGGAGAGCGTGCACCAGCAGCGCGAGCACCTCGACAGCCGGGACGTCCTCTGCGGCGGGCGCCCGCGCGCCTTGAGCGATTGCTCGAGACGTCCCCGATTCGGCGAGAGCCCTCAAATGGGCCAGGAACGAGGCCTGGTCACGGTCGGTCTCGTCGATTGCATACCAGAGGCATGCGTCCCCCAGCTCGCGGGCCCTGGCGGCGAGAAACGAGGTCTTGCCGAAACCCGCTCCGGCCGTGACGAGCAGAAGCCGCTTCTCCGCCCATCCGGTCCACAGGCGGTCGAGCCTCTCCCGAGCGACGTAGGACGCCGGCAAAGGGGGTGGCGTGAGCTTGGCGGGAAGGATCGGCAGGTTCACGAGCTACCTGTTCGCTTCACTCCGCTCTTGTTTGCGCCTCGACCGGCTAACCGGGTGAGCCCCAAAATCATAGCCCACCGGGGCGGGAGCCGGCAACCGGGCAGCGTCCTGGCTCGGGACGCGTGGGCCCGCCTCCGGCGGGATCATCTGACGGCTCGCCCGGTAGGACCCTCGGCCGCGGTTCCTCAGGGGCGATCCGCGTAATCCCCCCGTAACGCGCCCCTCCTAGTCTCGGATCGTGAGTCAGACAGAGGCACGCCCGGTCGCAACGGCGTGCCGCAGAAGAAAGGCGAGCCATGGCGACGTTCATCGTCCGGTTCATCGACCAGAGAGAACCGTCGTTTCGAGGCAAGGTCCGGCATGTGGCGACCGGCGAGGAGTCGGTCTTCACGGATGAGAGCGGGCTTCTTTCGTTCTTCGACAAGATGAATGTCCTTGGAGCGCAGGCCCGGGCCAACGCGGAGCTCGTCGAGACGCATCGCGGCCGCGTCATCGTGGACGACGAGTCGCCTTCCGTCGATGATGGAGTGTCGCAGCCCGGGTAGGCCCCTGTTGGCGCGACACCTTGGTCATGACCCTCCCGGTCAAACGCACCCGAATAGAGGCGGAAAGACGATCGCGACAATCGCCGCCCACACCGCATAGACGAGCAAGTAGTTCGTCTGCCACCTCTCGAGGCCCGCGAACGGTCCGCGCCCCCGCAGAAAGCGGATGTAGAGGACGGCGGACCAGGCGAGATTGACCAGAAGGATCACGTTCTCGCCCAGGGCGGCCACGCGGTTCGGGGTGATGCCGAACTCGGTGATGCGCGTGGCGATGGCCCAGAGCGCCACCAGATCGGCCACAAGGGCGCTCAGCACCAGCACGACCTGCACGACATCGAAGGCGCCGGGGGGCGAATGGGGATCCCGGGCGGACACCGAATAGAGCAAGAGGCCGAGGACCACGACGAGGAGGAGGTCGAAGGCGATCAGCACGTTTCGCTCGATGTCCACTCCGCGTCCGGTCCAGAGCAAGGTCCCGAGATACGCGATCAGCACGGCCGCGAAGAGGGGCGTGAAGAGGCGCGTCAGCACGGGCGCCATGTTCTCGATCACGCTCTGCTTGGCCTCCACCAGCCATGAGGCGACAATGACGGCTCCCGCCGCGCCGCACGGCAGCAGCCACGACTGGAAGAATGGCTGGGCATCGATCCCGGCGGCCCCGAAGATCATCGTCATGAAGGCGGCGAGGACTCCCCCGCCGAGGGCGATCAGCACGTAATAGACGAAGAGCTCGCCCGAGAACCGGATGAAATCCATCCGGCCCGAGACTTCGCTCCATCGGCCGCCAGCGTAGACGATGCCGACCAGCAGCCACAGCGCGATCGGCATGTGCATCGACGCGAGCGCCTCGGTGTGGCCGCCCGGCGCAAAGGGATAGGCGTTTGCGAAGCAGGCGGCCGCCACGAAAGCCGCCGCCGCCCACCGGAGGGCGGTCCTCCCGGTCCGCCGCTTCCAGGCGAAGTAGGCGATCAAGAGGGGCAGCACGAAGAAGGACAGGTTGCGCGCGTAGAAACCGGCATTCTTGCCGATCTCGATGCCGAAGAGCGCCGGCGCCTTGATGGCGAGCGCCGCGCCCGCCGCCAGGCAGAAAGCGACGATGGCTTCAGTTCGAGCCCCGGATTGCCGCTCCCCGCGCTGGGACGGCGCGACGACCAGTTGCTTCCAGAGGCGGTCCGAGTGCTCGCGCGCGAACTCCCGCGAGAGGGCGTCGAGGTCCCCCATCCGCTTCACCGCGACCAGGAACGCTTCATCGACGGCGAGCCCCGCGTCGATCAGGACCGCGATCTGCTCGCGCAGGTGATCCTCCAGCTCCGCCACATCCACGGCATGGATCGCCTGGCGACGGCGGAGGTAGCTCCGCCATGTCGCGATCTGCTCCTCGAGATCCGGTCCGTGATCCGGGGGCGGCATCGTTCAGGCCTCCCGCGCAAGTGTCGCGACTGACGCCGGCTGGCCGGCCGGGACACAAAGGGAGAGGGCCCGCCATGCGCCCCGCAGCGTCGCGTCCACAGTTTGCCACTGCCTGCGGTCCTCGGCGAGCTGAGCCCGGCCCCGGGAGGTGATCCGGTAATACTTGCGGCGGCGGCCGCTCTCTGCGACCCGCCAGCGCGCCCCCACATGGCCGAGCCGCTCGAGCCTGTGCAGAACGGGGTAGAGCATCCCGTCCGTCCACTCCATGCGTCCTCCGGACAGCTCCTGGACTCTCTTGAGGATGGCGTAGCCGTAGCTGTCCCCTTCGGCCAGGATCGCCAGGACGATCGGGGTCGAGGAGGCGGCTGTCAGGTCCTTGCTGATTTCCATGTCAAGCGTCCCACGGCGCCAGAGCGGTCTGGAGGAAGCCCGCCGCTTCCCTTCGCGCGGTACATAGCAGCACTATACATAGTGGTACAAGGCATGTCAACCGCCGATGAGGATCTCGGATCCGGCTAAGTCTGGCATGCAGCCGGTTTGCGCTGGAGGCCGGCCGCGGATTCTTGAGGACGCTAGCGTCCGAACGGGCGTATAATCAACGCGTCCGCAGTGATCTGATCTGCCCAGGAGGGAGGTACTTCATGCGGCAGCTCCTGCTCTCCATCGCCCTGGCTCTGTTCGCCTCGTCCACTTCCTTCGCCGAGACGTATGTCGTGCTGCCGGACGGCACCGGCGACTTCCCCACCATCCAGGCCGGGCTCGATGCGGTCGTCCCCGGTGACGTCATTGAGCTGACCGCCGGCACCTACACCGGCGACGGCAACCGCGATCTCGACTTTCTTGGGAAGGATGTCACCGTCCGATCGCAGACGGGCGACCCGGCGACCTGCGTGCTCGACGGGGGCGGGTCCGAGACCGATCCGCACAAGGTCTTCCATCTCCGCAACGGCGAGACCGGGCAGGCCCTTCTCGAGGGGATCCAGATCACCGGCGGAAGGAGCGGCGAAGCGCCCTGAGGAGGCGGCGTGCTGCTTCAAGGGATGAGCTCGCCCACCTTCCGGAGCTGCCTCTTCGATGGGAACCACGGGAGCGCCGTCTTCTGCTCGACCGGCTGCGCCCCCCGCTTCGAGAACTGCGAGTTCCGGAACAACGCTGGCTTCTATGGCGGCGGAATCTACAGCGTCGCCGGGTGGCCGGTCGTCAATCGATGCTCCTTCTTCGGAAACTCGTCCTCGCTCTCCGGCGGCGCGATCATGGCCCACGCCGGCGGAGTCACCCTGGATGGCTGTGTGTTCGATGGGAACGCAACCGACGACTGGGGCGGGGCGCTCCAGCTTCTCTACGGCACGCAGGGCCAAGTGTCCAATTGCCGCTTCCTGAACAACAGCGCCCATGAGGCCGGCGCGGTCTTCAACTTCTTCGCCGACCTGGTCCTCGAGGGTTGCGCCTTCATAGGGAACACGGCGTACGCGGACGGAGGGGCTTTCTCGTCGGGGAAGATGTCCACAACGATCATGCGGAACTGCACGTTCTATAGGAATGGCGCGCGCTGGGGAACGCTGATGTGCGGCGAGTCATGGACGCGCCTCGAGAACACGATCATCGCCTTCGGCGCCGAGGGGGAGGCAATCGAGGTGGCGTGCCCGGTCACGCTCGTCTGCTGCAACATCTACGGGAATCCCGGCGGGGACTGGACGGCCTGGATCGAGGACCAGCTCGGCATCAACGGCAACATCAGCATGGATCCGCTGTTCTGCGACATGGCGAATGACGACTGCACACTGAACGCCGCCTCGCCTTGCGCGCCGGAGAACTCCGGAGGCTGTGGGCTGATCGGGGCGTTCCCCGTGGCTTGTGGCGCGACCGCGGTGGAGCTGACGACATGGGGCGCCATCAAGGCGACGTTCAGGTAGAGCAGACCCACGCCATCTGGACTACACAGGCGCAACTGCCAGTCCCGCTCAGGAGAAGCCGTTCGACCTACTCGCCGAACGGCATCTCGTTGGAGAGTGGCTCCCGGGGCAATGCGGATCAGAACTTCGAGCAGTCGATCACGAACCTGTACTTGACCTCTCCCCTCACCGCCCGGTCATAGGCCTCGTTGATCTGCGCGGGGTCGATCCGCTCGATGTCGCTTGTGATCCCATGCTTCCCGCAGTGATCGAGCATCTCCTGCGTCTGAGGCAGCCCGCCGACGAGAGATCCGAGGATGCGCCGGCGCCCGAAAATGAGCGGAAACGCCGACACGGAGAGCGGGGTCGGCGAGGCTCCCACCATGATCAGGGTGCCGTCCCTCTTCAAGCAGCTGAGATAGCCGTTCACGTCGTGCTCCGCCGACACGGTGTCGAGGATGACGTCGAAGCGCCCGGCGAGCGGGGCGAGCGCATTGGTCCCGCTCGTGAGCACGAACTCGTGCGCGCCCAGGCGCCGGGCATCCGCCGCCTTCGAGGGCGAGTGACTCAGAACGGCACGAGTTCACGAAGCAGCCGACGCCGACCAGGTCGCCCTCTTTGTAGCGCGTCACGCCGCTTCCAACATCCACCACGCGGCCCACGATCTCGTGTCCAGGCACGCAGGGGTAGACGGTGAACTGCCATTCGTTCCGCGCGAAGTGGATGTCGGAGTGGCAGATGCCGCGCTACTTTGGCGCCCACTCATCACTGAAGTTGTCCATGCGGCCTGACTCACGACCGAATACTAGCATGCAGTCGCCGTGGGCTTCCTGCACTGAACGGAGATCAACTTCGAGGTCTCGTTCGGCGGGGCGTCGGTCAACCAGTCCGCAGCCTGGATCTCCTCGAATCCTGCCGCCCTGGCGTATTGCAGCGCGTCCTCGAGCGTGAAGGTGCGGCCCCACCTTTCGTTCGCCTCCGATTCCACCAGGCGGCCGCCCACGAACTTGTCGACGATGAACAGCCACTGCCACACGTTGGTCGCCGGATCGTGCTTCATCCGCTTGCGCCACGCGATCACGGTGTCATCCGGACCGCAGATCCAGTCACCGGTCCATCGATCGTTGTCCTCATAGGGAGCCGGCACGAGCTGGAAGTCGTAGATGAAGTGGCCCCCCGGTTCCAGGTGGGCCATGACCCGGGCAAACGTCAGGTGGATGTCCCGATCCTCGGTGAACAGCCCCAGCCCCCCTGAAGCAAGGAAGATCAGGCGAAATCGACGCTGCAGGTCGAGATTCACCATGGACTGCTCGTGGATCTCTGCTTTCAGGTTCTTCGCTTTGCACGCGGCGAGGCATCGCGCCGTCATGTCCTCGGAGGTGTCGACTCCGATGACGTCAAGGCCCTGCTCCAGAAGCGGAATCAGGATCTTGCCCGTGCCGCTCCCCAGCTCGAGCGCCGGCTGACCCAAAGCCCTGACCTTCGCGGCCAGGTAGTCGACCTCCTTGCTCGGCCCCATCGAAGCGGAGACCAGCTCGTACCACTCCGCATGCAGCTTACGGTACTCCTTGTGTTCCAACTGGTCCTCCTCCGTTCGGGCATCTCGGCCAACAGGAAATACGCGGGAATCCACGCTCGCAGTCGATCCGTTCGCGTGGGCCACTGTCGGCCAGGAGACACTTCGAGGCGACGCCCGGTCTCATGGCTTCGGTGGACCGAGAGCCTTCTCGAGCGCAAGATGCGCCCTCGATCCATGGTAGTAGGCGAAGCACGATCGGAGCAAGCGACACAGCGGTTTCTCCGCGGCAACCGTCCTCTTGACATGCAGGCGCAGGCTTTTCGAACATCGCCGCCATCGACTTCTTCGTCGTTTCAACCGTTTGGAATCGGGTCCCCTTCGTCTTCCTCCTGCTCGCGTGATCAGGACTTCGGGACCGACAACGGACGACTCGGGAGGCGTATCATGCGGACAGGGAGGTGAACATGCCGAAGGGTCTGCGCGAGCTTCTCTCGGCGTTGGCGTGCGCGTTCTCAGTCGCGTTGGCGCTCCAGATGCCGTCACCGACCACGGGGCAATCTCCGGCCGGCCGACCACCACCGGCGCAATCTTCGACGGAACAGCCGCCGGCCACGCCATCCCCGCCGCCTCGGGGGATCGTGCCCATGATCCTCGATCACAACCGGATGATCGTCGAGGTGCAGGTCCAGAGGAAGGACGGCACATGGCGGAAGGCCCTCCTTTGGGTCGACACTGGGAATCCGGACTTCATGTTGAGCGAGCAACTGGCGCGCGATCTCGGCCTCGCTCCCCCCGCGGAGGACGGGAAGCCCTCCGATGCCGCTCCATCGGATGTGGATGTCGTCGAGGCGCCGGCCGTCCGGTTCGGCGGGAAGGATCTCCGCGTGGACAGCGTGCGTACGACGGTTATCTTCCGGCGACCCTGGCTCTTCAATACCATGCATGTCGACGCGAATCTCCCCTCCACGGTTCTGATGCACTATCAGGTCGTCTTCGACTATCCCCAACGCATGGTGACCATCGGGGATCCGGGAAGCGTTGAGCACCGCGGCCTGCGCGCTCCTGCCGTCGTCAATCCCAGAACCGGCATCGTCCAGCTCGACGCCCTGGTGGGTCGGGACAGCCTCAGCTTGGCTCTGGACAACGGGGCCTCCTACAGTTTCGTCTCCGCCGCTGTGTTTGACCGGCTCGTCGAGGACCATCCCGAGTGGCCCTGTTCAGTCGGGGCGGTCGGCTGCGCCAACATCTGGGGATGGTGGCCCGGAGAGCCGGACTACCCGATCACTCGCCTGCCGGAGATCACCTGGGGCTCGATTCCCCTGGCCCAGGTCGGTTTGGTCGGGCTCCCTGACATCTTCCGGGGCGGGGCTTCGCTCAGCGCCTTCTACTCCCAGAAGGCCGCCCGCGCTGTCGATGGCTTCCTGGGCCCGAATGTCTTCAAGGCCTTCTGCGTCGAGATCGACTACCCCGAAGGCGCGGTCTACTTCGAGAAGGGACCGGAGGTCGATCCTCACGACCTGGACTTGGTCGGTCTGACCTTGCGACCGGAGGCGGATGGAGGCTACAGCGTCATCGGAGTGATCCAGAGAGGCGGCAGGCCGGCTGTCGAAGGGGTCGAGACCGGTGACACGCTGCTGCGGATCGGCGATCTCACGGTCGCCGGAGCGACCATGGGAACTGTCATCGATGCCCTTCGGGGGCGACCGGGTGAAGTCCGCATGCTCGTGCTCGGCCGCCAGGGGAAGGAGATCCGGGTGGAAGCCGCGGTGCACCGGTTTCTCTGAGCCGCGCCCGCCTGACGCGGCCCGGCAGCGGCCTCGTTCCGGGGCGGAGTCTCGAGGATGTGGAGTCCAGGGTCCTCCCCGCCGGCTGCCCGACTGTCCCACGACCTGGACAAATCCATTGCAATTGTCCAACAGAAGTGTATCTTGTCGACATGCGACCCGCTGCGCACATCCCCCGGCTTCTTGCTCCTCCCACGAGGTCGTTCTTCCTCTTCGGCCCGCGGGGGACGGGCAAGAGCACCTGGCTCAGGCAGACTTTCCCGGGGGCTCCTCGCCTCGACCTGCTCGATGCCTCGCTCTATCTCGAGCTGGCCCGCGATCCCCATCGCCTGGAAGCGATCATCGGCAACCGTTCGGCGAACTCCTGGATCATCCTCGACGAAATCCAGAAAGCGCCCGCTCTGCTCGACGAGGTCCATCGATTGATGGAGTCCCGTCGCTGGCGTTTCGCTCTCTGTGGCTCTTCGGCGCGGAAGCTGCGCCGAGGCGGCGCAAACCTGCTCGCCGGGAGGGCGCTGACTCTCAACATGGAGGGGTTCTCTGCGGCGGAGTTGCGGGATAGATTCGATCCGGGTTTCTCGATCGATTGGGGCCTCCTGCCGTCCGTCCAGATGGATCGATCCCAGGCGCCGGAGATCCTGGCCGCCTACGTGAACACGTACCTCAAGGAGGAAATCAGAGAGGAAGGCCTCGTCCGGAACGTGCCGCCGTTCCTCCGGTTTCTAGGGGTCGCCGGACAGATGAATGGTCAGGCGGTCAACGGGCACAATATCGCCCGCGAAGCCGCTGTGCCGCGCAGCACCGTTGACACGTACTTCGCTATCTTGACGGACACACTCCTCGGACACTTTCTCCCGGCCTGGAGACCCGGGGTCAAGGTTCGGGAGTCCGCTCACCCCAAGTTCTACTGGTTCGATCCGGGGGTGGCTCGGGCGGCAGCGGGGCTGCATCGTGATCCCCTGGATCGGTCGTGGCGAGGCACGGCGCTGGAGACCATGATCTACCATGAACTCCGTGTCTTCAACGAGACCGCGGGCAAACATCGCCAGATTTCGTACTACCGCACAGCCTCTGGCGTGGAGATTGACTTTATCGTCGAGACCCGCAAACGTCAGACCGGCAGGGCGCCGCAGGTCGTGGCCATCGAGGTCAAGCTCTCTCCCAAATGGGATCGATCGTGGGAGAAGCCGATGACCGAGCTTGCCGCGCAGTCGGGACTGAAGGTCGATCGCTGCTTCGGCATCTACACGGGGTCCAGGGCCTACGATTTCGAGAATGTCCGCGTTCTCCCAGTGACCGGATTCCTGAGGGCGTTGCACTCGGGGGATGTCTTCTGAGGCTTCGCAAGCCGTTGCGCGCGGCCCGCTCGGCTCACCTTGCCGATCACCGAGGGGGACGAGTTCGAACCCCGTCTCGTCTGAGGTGGGAGCGTTCCGGGTCCGCGAGCCACTCCCTCCGTTTGGGGAGAGACGCAGTGAGTCTCGACCCGATCGGGACGGCCGGAGACCGTCGCGGATCGTGCCCGACCGGGATCCTTCTCGAACAGAGAGTCGGCGCTCGACGTCCAGGAGCGACTGGCGAATGTGGTGGCCACGGGCATCACCCCGCCGCTCATGCCCGCCATCGAGGTCTGGCCGTGGCGCGACAAGGAGGTCATCGTCGTCGAAGTGTTCCCGAGCTCCACCCCGCCACACCACGTCAACGTGGAGGGGGTAGAGCGCGGAACGTACGTCCGCGTGGGCGCTTCCAACCGCCTGGCCGACGAGGCCTTGCGCGAGGAACTGAAGCGAACGGCCCGTGACGAATCCTATGACGAGCTCCCGCTACCGACCCTGAGCTCTGAAGCCATCGACTTCAGAGCAGCTTCAGAGCTCTTCGCCCCGGTGCGGAAGCTGAGACGGGAGGATCTGGAGTCGCTCCGCCTTCTAACCCGGCATCAGAGGCGGCTTGTGCCGACGAACGGCGGGATTCTCCTCTTCGGCGTCCAGCGCGCGGTGGCCTTTCCGGACGCCTGGGTGCAGGTCGGCAGGTTTTCGGGCACGACGCGCACGCACATCCTGGACACTGACGATATCCACGACTATCCCGCTGCCGCCATCTCCAAGACGGTCGAGTTCGTCCAGAAACACGCCCTCCGGTCCTTCCGGGTCGAGGGGATCCGCCGAGAAGAACACTGGAGCATCCCGTTGCCGGCGGTACGAGAGGCGGTGATCAACGCGATCACCCACTCCGACTACAGCCAGAGGGGTGCGCCAATTCGGATCGCGGTGTTCGATGACCGCGTGGAAGTGGAGAGCCCCGGCCTCCTCCCCTTCGGGCTCACGGTGGACGACATCCAGGCCGGCGTCTCCCGGCTGCGCAACCGTGTCATCGGGCGCGTGTTCAAGGAGCTGGGGCTCATTGAGCAATGGGGCAGCGGCATCGGGAGAATGATCGACGCTTGCCGGACCCACGGCCTTCCCCGACCGGAGTTTCTGGAGGTCGGCACTCACTTCCGAGTGATCTTCCGGCTCTTGGGGCAGTCCCCCCCGCCCGTGGACCCGGTCGAAACCCGGATTCTGCAGGCCATTGAAGACGGCGGCGGACTCAGCACAAGGCAGGTCGCGGAACTCGTGGGCCTGTCTCCGCGTTCGGCCCGCACCAGGCTGAGGAGCCTGGTTGACCGAGGATCGGTCGTCGAGATCGGTAGCAGTCCGACCGACCCGAAAAGACTCTATTACCGGCGATCGGGAGACCACCGGTAGTTCACCCCGTCGGGTGCGGGATCTGAAACGACATCGCGCCACAACCCTTGTAGGGTCGAAGTCTGGCGTGGCGATTCGTAAGTTCGCGATTGTCTCGAACCAGAGACCGCGCCCGGAGTCTGAGGACCACGCGATACCGCTTGCCCGAGGCGCGTTTCGTAGAAACCCCGATCGCTCTCGCTCTCAGGGCTCTCCGCTAACAGGAACGCCGCGGGAAGTCCGCGGCGTTCAAATGGCTCCCCGGACAGGGAATTGCTCGAACCGTCCGGGCGTTCGTGGGTGCCCTCATCGCGGCGTAGCCGACTCTGAATCGGTGCGAAGTGTCCCAGGTCGCCTCGGTGACACCTCCGATGCAGGTCGCAGGAGGTTGATACGCTATTGGTTGGACTCGGCTGGTCATTGGCACTCTGCGGGGGACACGGGGAAGCGATTGGCAGGAGGCTCCGCCGCCACTCGTACTCCCTTCTTCGCCCTCGCGCCAGTCCATACGCCAAAAGGGACACTCTACGTCCCTTTTCGCATATGTATTGCACGCCCACGGCACGAGGAGGTACCCTCCGCATCACCGGCACGGTAGACGGAGGGCTGGCCAATGTCGCCCAAGGACGAGCAGTCGCAACCCAAAGGTCTTGCCGACCTGGTGGATTCCTATCAGGCGGCCGGGCGCTACGTACTGACGCGCGAAACAGCGCTCGAAGCGCTGCGGACAAACGATGAGGCCCTCAAGAAATCGGTGCAGCGGTTGGCGGCCAGGCGCCGCCTTGCTGTCCCCCGCCGAGGCTTCTTCGTCATCGTGCCTGTCGAGTACCGCCACGCCGGAGCGCCACCCCCAAGCTGGTTCGTCGACGAGCTGATGAAGTTCTGCGGCCGTCGCTACTACGTGGGGCTCTTGAGTGCAGCAGCTCTGCACAGCGCGGCCCATCAGCAGCCTCAGGAATTCCAGGTCATCACTGACGTCCAACTTCGTCCGGTCGTCGCCGGTCGAGCGCGCATCAGGTTCTTCCAGAAGCTACGGATCGACCGAACTCCGACCAGTGAGACAAAGACGGAAACGGGATTCATGCGCGTAGCCACTCCGGAGGCGACCGCGCTCGACCTGCTGCGCTATGTCGAGGCCGCCGGTCACATCGGCAACGTCGCCACCGTGCTTGCTGATCTCGCCGAGAAGCTCGACGCGGGACGCCTCGCGGAGGTCGCGAGGATCGAGGGGGACCTGCCGAACGCGCAGCGCCTCGGATATCTTCTGGAACAGGTCGGTGCGGAGGTTCCCGCCGGCCCGCTCGCCAACTGGATCGCGGAACGGCGTCCCCGGTACATTCCTCTCCGGCCCGACCGCTCCATACGCAGCACACGCAAGGACGCCCGCTGGAGGATTCTTGTCAACGAGAAGATCGAGGCGGACACGTGATTCCCCGCGCGCACGTCACGGTATGGCGAGCCCAGGCGCCGTGGGCCACCGACGCCCAGGTGGAGCAGGATCTCGTTGTCTGCCGGGCTCTCGTCGATCTGTACTCTGACGACATCCTCTCCCGCGAGGTCGCATTTCGCGGGGCACCGCGCTCCACAAGCTCCTTCTCCGACCGGCAGTTCGGTACTCCGAGGACATTGATCTCGTCCAGGTTCACGCCGAACCGATCGGGCCCGTGCTTCGCGCGATGCGTGCACAGCTCGATTCCTGGCTTGGGGAGCCGCGCTGGAAGCAGGGCCAAGGGCGGGTGACGTTCGTTTATCGATTCGAATCGGAGATGCGACCGGTCACCCCGCTCAAGCTCAAGGTCGAGATCAAAACGAGAGAGCACTTCTCCGTCCTCGATCCGCGACGAGTGCCGTTTCGAGTAGACAGCCCCTGGTACTCAGGCTCCGCCGATGTGCTCACTTACCAGCCCGAGGAGCTTCTCGGAACCAAACTGCGAGCACTATACCAGCGAAAGAAGGGCCGCGACTTGTTCGACTTGTCAGAGGCTCTCGCACACCTGGCCGATCTGGATGCCGCACGCATTGTCCAGTGCCTGACACGTTACATGGAGAATGACGGATTGAGGGTCTCGCGCAGAGAGTTCGAACAGAACCTGGCGGAGAAGATCGAGGATGCGGTCTTTCTCGGCGATGTTCCCCCACTCCTCGCGCTTGGCACCTCCTTTGATCCGCCGGCGGCACTCCGACGCGTGCAGGAAGCGCTCATCTCACGACTGCCGTAGGGAGGCTGAGAGCTACCGGCGGGTGATGTGGCATAGAGGTCAAAGGATGGCCGTTAGTGCCGGGGCTCACGCCATGCGTCGCACGTCAGGGCTATCAGGTCACGCTACAAACCGCAACCAGACCTCATGCAACTCGACCGGCGTTTTCAAAGCAGAATCTGAGCATTTCGCCGCGGTTCTTCGGGCCGCGGTGGGAAACCCCACCTATCCCACCGGACCCCGGTCGTTTTCTCACGAAACGGAGTACGCGGCCGGCGGATTGGCCGCGGGCGGATATCCTCCCGGGCGGCCGGAGACGAAGAAACCCCGATCGCTCTCGCTCTCGGGGTTCTCCGCTAACAGGGACGCCGCGGATAGTCCGCGGTTTTCAAGTGGCTCCCCGAACCAGACTCGAACCTGCAACCTCCCGGTTAACAGCCAGCCCCCTGGCAGACCTCGGGGGCGCCCGGATTACTCATCCTTCTCCCCCTGCCATCCAGTATCTCGCTCGAGTTCTGCGATCAGGTCTCCAAGCTGACTCAGTAGATTCGGTAGGTGCTCACGGGCCACCCGATAGACTTGCTCGAGGTCGACCTCTCCGTAGTCGTGCACCAGGATGTTCCGCATGCCAATGATGAGAGTCCAGGGCACGGCGGGAGCCCGCTGTCGACTAGATCCGCTGACCTGTCGGGCTGCCTCGCCGATGACCTCCACACATCGAATGACGGCATCCTGAACGAGCGCGTCGGAAAGAAACGCTGACAGCGTTCGAGAGCCAAGATGTCGCCTCGCCCGCTCCGCGTTCAGACGCATGTCCTCACACTTGACGAGATCGCGAGCAAGAGGATCAGGTTTGTTCATAGAGTGGTCGGATCTGCTGGAGAGCGAACCGGCGGAAGTACTTGTTGGCCGATCTTTCCACAGATGCTCGGGTCAACAGATCGACCCTGCGACCGAACAAGCCCTCCAGCTCCTGCTTCAGCGCCACGAACTCGAGGCCGATTCCCACCCCGGGCTCAAGAGTGACAAGGACATCGACATCGCTCTCCGGCCTCGCATCCCCTCTCGCGAAGCTGCCAAAAACCTCAAGGCGCGCCACGTGGTAGCGACGGCACAGCTCGTTCAGACGGTCATGATCGAAACACAGATCCGTTACGGTCATGGGCCAGCCCCCTTCGCGCCGGCGGCCATCCCGCTGTGCTGCGCCGCGCAGAATGCCGGGCTCGGCAGTCCACGGATTGGGGACGGGTGCGCATTGCTCCCATCCCAGAAGCCCCCTCTGCCCTTCCACGTGGAGAGAAGAGCCAGGACACATGCTCCCCGGGTAGGACTCGAACCTACAACCCTGCGGTTAACAGCCGCATGCTCTACCATTGAGCTACCGAGGAATAATCGCTTGCGGCGCCCTCGCGCGCTCGACTCCGGCAGGCTGCCACTCCGCCAAGGCGTTGCTCCCGCCGACCGCCGCTCCGGCAAGCCGCCGGCAACTGCGCGCGTCACCGCTCAGATCTCCGAGTCTAGCGGAGGCCCCTCCTCTTCCGCAACAGCAGAACCGGCCAGCGGCGCGCCCCCCGCTGCGCCCGCTCGCAAATCCGATCCACGACCTTGAAACCCGCGCCGGCGCACGCTTCCGCGAATCGATCCTCCTGCTCCGCCAGAATCCCCGCGGCCACGAGCTCTCCCCCAGACACGAGCGATCGGGACATGCGCGGCATGAGCGTCTCGAGCGGCCCGAGCAGGATGTTCGCCAGGACCCATCGATATGGCCCTGCGCCGCGTGGGGGCATCGTGCCCTCGCGGAACTCGATCTGCGCGGCGACGCCGTTGCGCTCGGCGTTCTCCCGCGCGCTTCGCGCCGCGTCCGCCTCGGTGTCGAAGGCCTCGACAGGCCCGAGCCCGAGCTGCACCGCCCTGATCGCCAGAATCCCCGTTCCCGTTCCGACGTCCGCTGTTGCGAAGCGGCCCTCGAGATCCCCATCGCCAGGCCTCAGCCTCTCCATCAGTTCCAGACACCCGCGCGTCGTCGGATGATCCCCGAGCCCGAAGGCCATTCCCGGATCGAGGCGGATCAGATCGATCTCTCCGGCCGGAGCCTCCTCCCAGCTCGGGAGGACGATGAGGCGCTCCGTCGCGCGGATCGCCTTGAAGTGCCGCTTCCACGACTCCGCCCAATCCTCGCCGCGCATCGGGCGCGCGCGCACCTCGGCCGGCCCGACCGGCACGCCGTTCGCTCGCAGCTCGCGTAGCTTCTCCCTCGCCCACTCGAGCGGAACGATGGCATCGCCCGGGAAGTAGGCCTGCAGCAGGACGAGCCGCGCGCCGCGCCTTCGCTCGACCGCCGACCCGAGAACGCCCATCTCCTCGAGAAGCGCCTCGAGCGCTTCCGCCGCGGGCTCGCTCGTGCGCACGAGCATGAGCTGCAACGAGGGATCCTCGGTCATCACCCGCTCAGGATAGCCGCGCGCCCCCGTCCCGTCAGCACGATGAGGCGGCACCGCCGGTGACATCTCTCCGACACCGAGGGGACCATCTCGCGGCCGTCGCTCCGACACGCGCCATCCAACCGATCTTGCAATCTATTGCAGGTCAATGAGATACAAATGGGGGCGTCAGAGAGTAACACCGGCACGAACGTTGCATCTTGCATGCATCGGTGGGCGCCCGGGTGGGTCGGTCGGAAGGCGCGATTCGGATCGGCCCGGGATGCCGCGAGTCAGGGTAGGGAACCCGACGCGCCCCATCGACGTAATAGCAGGTGCATCCTCTCTAGCGAGCTAAGAGCCCGCGGCGGGGGGACCGGTCCCAACAGCACCGGTCCCCCCGCTTTTCGTGTCATAGCGCCCGTGGCCCGTGCCTGGCCCCCGCCGCGCTCCCGAAGCCCCGCGCCGCGAACGCGAACATAGCGGGGCGAAGGGAGCCGGCGGGGGCAGCCGCGCCGCATGGTCCGCCGACCCCGCGAGGCGAAGCGCTGGAGCCCCGCGCCGCTTGCGGCCTAGCGCGGCGGCGGAGGCGGGGGCTCGGCGATCCGCGCGAGGCGGATCATCTCATTGACCTCCCTCTCGAAATCCCTCTGGAAGAGGATCATCCGCGCCCTCCGCTCTGCCGAGAGTCCCTCCATGAGCCGAGCCTCGAGATCGCGAAGCCTCGCGCTCGTCTCCTCCTGAAGCGCGCGGAGCCTGTCGAGCAGAGGCTGCAGATCCTTCTCAGACGCGGCCCGTCGCTCGAAGTCGGCCTTCTCGAGGAGCTCCCTCATCCTCGGCATGATCTCGCGCCTCTCGCGCTCGACCCTCTCCCTCTCCTCCGCGAGCTCCCGCATCCGCACCGCCATCCGCGCGGCCTCTTCCTCGTTGAGACGGAGCGCCTCGCTCAGCCTCGCCATGCGCAGGTTCTCGATCATCCGATGCAAGCGCTCCGGGCTCGGTCCCGGCTCAACAACAGGCAGAGGCTCAGGGATGGGCGGAGGCCCGGGATGCGCAGTCGCCTCCGGAGGCGGGACCGGCCTCGGCTCCGGCGCCTGCGGTTCGGGCGAGTGCATTGCCGGACGATGGGCCGGCTGAGGGGCGTCTTCCAAACCGGCGGCATTCAAGGAGGACGCCAGAAACCCAGCAGCCAGAAGCATCGCTATGAACATATATAGGCAGATCAAACCATGTTTGAACATGTTTAGACACCTCCTCACCTCTCACATTGCCTCATAATCGAGGCCCCTCGCGCCACCCGCGCCGCCCAGCCGCTGTCTCAGCAGCTCGCGCAGGGTCTCCCGTTCGGCCTCGCCCATCTCGTATGCCGCCTCAAGCGCGCTGGACGGCTCGCCTATCGGTCTCACCGCAACGGCGACCGCAGGCAGGCTGATCAGAGAGTCGAGCCTCGCCGCGGGGACCCTCGCGATGGCGTCGGCCAGGCGTGTGCGGGCTTCCTCCACGCTGGCCTCGTTCCTCGCCGCGACGCCGGTCAGCTCTTCGCCGGTCAGCGCCTCGCCCCTCGCCGCGGATCCGCCCAGCGCGCCATCCCTCGTCGCGGATCCGCTCAGCGCGCCATCCCTCGCCACAGATCCGCTCGGGCCGCCGCTCCTCGGCACGGAGAGGGCGACCAGGGCGACCGCCGCGAGCGAAGCCATCGCCCACGCCAGATCGCTCCTTCGCCGCGCCCGATCGAGCGCGCGCCAGCGAAGCCTCCAGGGCTGCGCGACTCCCGACCGCGACGCATCAGTCACCTCCGTGCCCTCGATGCGCGCTGCCGCCTCCAGAGCCCCGCTCAACCGTCGAAGGGAAGCGATCCGCGCGGCGCAGGCCCGACACTCCTCGACATGCAGGCGGATTCCCCGTATCCCTTCCGGCTCCTCCCCCTCGAGAATCCAGGCGGCCAGAAGATCCTCGTCGGGATGCTCCGTCGCTCGCTCCTCGTTCATCCTCTCTCCTCGATCTTCGCCCGGAGCCGCCGGACGGCCTGGAAGTAGAGCACGCGCGCCGTCGCCTCGCTGTTTCCCATCCACTCCGCCACCTCGCGGAAGGGGAGCCCCTCGAAGTGCCGCAGATGAAATGCGGTCCGCTGCGCGGCGGGCAGGCGCCCGATCTCCCCTTCGATCAACCGCGCGTCCCGCGCGATCTCGGATCTCTCCAGCGGATCCTCGCGGACGGCCGGCTCCGCCTCGCCCTCTTCCCCGTCCATCGAGACCATGCGGCGGAATCGGTCCCGCTCCGCCCTGTTGAGCGCGAGCCTCACGCCGATCTGCCCGAGCCACGCGCGGACGGTGCGCCCGTCGCGGATCTGGTCGAGGCTCCGAAAGGCCTTCAGGAAGGCTTCCTGCGCGACGTCGAGGGCGTCTTCCCTGTTGCGGAGGATGCGGCGGATTCTCTGGTAGACCTGCTCGTAGTGGCGGCGGACCAGCTCCTCGAAGGCCTTCTCGTCTCCGGATCGAGCCGCGATCACGAGCCCTTCGTCCGAGATCTCCATCATCCTCCCTACCGAGCGAGACACATGCCCGGCAGGCGTCGTTTAGCGCGCCCTCGCCCCGCAGACGAGATAGCCGAGCGCCCACCGGCCGCCCCAGCAGTAGAAGGCGGCAAGCTCGGCGATCTCGACCGGAATCCGAAGCACGGGAGGGGCCTCCTTGGGGCTCGCCGCGGGCTCTCTCTCGGGACTCCCTCCGGCAATCTCCGTCTCGAGCCCCCGCGCGGCGAAGTCGTAGTAGCTGTTCCACGCGCTCTCGGGGACTGGAAACGCGAAGAGGGGATCGAATCCGCACACGGTCAGAAGCTCGTGGTAGCTCCGCTCATTCTCGTAGCGATAGAGACCTTCCTCAAAGACCGCGCGCACGGCCGGCGAGATCTCGAGTCTGCCGAGGGGGCTCCCCGGAGCGGACGAGGCCAGAACGCGCGCGATCCGCTCGGGCGCGGGCGAGTCGAGGTAGATCAGATCCGACAAGAGAAGGGCGCCCGAGGGCTTCAGGAGCTGGCGGATCCTCTCGAGCCCCTCCGGTCGCCCGATGTAGGTGAGCGCGCCGCCCAGGGCGAGAACCAGGTCGAAAGTGCCGTTCGAGAGCTGGACGTGCCGCGCGTCGGCGCACAGGAACTCCATCCGTTCGTCCAGACCCGCTGCGAGCGCGTGCTCGCGCGCGACCCGCAGCAGCCCTTCATCGAGGTCGACGCCGGTGCATCGGGCCCCAAGCTCCTCCGCAGCCAGGAAGCTCGCGCCCCCCGATCCGCAGCAGAGGTCGAGGACGCGGGGCGCCTCGGGCAGATCGAGCCCGCGAAGCGCGAGGCGAAGGATCTCGTCCGTCAGCGGCGCGAGGTGTGGCGGCCGTTCCATGTCACTCTCCTCCATCCGATCGCGAGGGCGCGCGGCCCGACGCGCGACGCGCAAGAGCCCGGAGCTCGGCCGAGCGCATGAACTCGACGTGCGAGAAGAGGGCGAGCGCCCCGCTCCCCGTTCTCCGCGCGCGCTCGAACACCTCCGCTGCGCCGCGCCCATCGATCTTGTGAAGCCCGAGTCCCGCGACGATTCGCCCGCTCGCGCCGGCCTCGTTCGCGCCCTCGCGCAGCCACTTCTCCAGCCGGTCCGGCGATTTCGTGTAGGCCATCAGCAGCGCGGCGTCGATCCAACCCTCGCGCAGCCACCGTGGCCAGTCCTGCGAGCAGGCGCGCCGCGCCGCGGCGGGATCGGGAATGACGGCGGCGGTGACCTCGATGCCGGGGGACGCGCTTCGAGCGGCGTCCGCGATCCGCTCTACCGCGCGCGACACTTGCTCCATCTTCCATCGATCCCAGTGGTCCATCCACTCACCGCCGGCCTCGCCGGCTTCGCCGGCCTTCCCAGCCGCGCTGCCCTCGTCGGCTTCGCCCGCATGGTCGCCCTCGCCGGCCCCGCTCGCCCCGCCGGCCTGCCCCGGGATCGGCCCTCCGAAATCGTCGATCAGATAGGCGCGGCGGCTCGCTTCGTCGTATCCGGCGTCGGCATACGGGTAGCGGATGTAGTCCAGATGCAACCCGTCGAGATCATAGCGAAGCACCAGCTCGCGGACGGCGCCCTCGAGATAGGCGATCACCTCCGAATTGCCGGGGCTCATGTAGATCCCCTCGACTCCCGCGCGCCGGCGCTCCGCGCTCGATAGCTCCTCCAGCGATCGGCCGTCGGCGAGGCGCGCCTTCCATTCGGGGTGCCGGACGATGACATTGCGCGCGCCGT
>Ga0194112_10001818_pt1 | contig 31004 bp, 33 predicted proteins | sample TA2MahC400mmetaG_FD_146191 | JGI IMG/M metagenome (GOLD analysis project Ga0194112, IMG submission 146191) | Freshwater microbial communities from Lake Tanganyika, Tanzania - TA2015016 Mahale Deep Cast 400m | ecosystem: Environmental > Aquatic > Freshwater > Lake | place: Tanzania: Lake... | reverse complement strand
CTGAGAATTTGAACCCGGGATCACCGCCTTGAAAGGGCGGTATGCTTGACCGGTCTACACCACAGGAGCCCTAGTTGCATTTTTATTTTATCCATAAAATCTTTTGGAACCTGCCAAAGATTTTATTATCAGCTACTTTAGGATAAAATCAGATGAGCTCATTAATCAAAAAAATCGATGAACTAATCGAGCAACACAGTCTTCTAAAACACCCATTTTACCAAATGTGGTCTGATGGAAAGCTGTCAGTAGAATCACTTTCAGGCTATTCAAAGGAATACTTTCAATTGGTAAAACATGTTCCATCATTTGTTGCAAGCGTGGCAAAACATGCCCCTCAATCAAACTTAGACGAGCTTAAAGCAAACCAAAAAGAAGAATCAGAACACATCATACCTTGGATTAGATTTGCAAAAGCCTTGGGAGTATCAGAAAAAGAGCTTGAAAAATACGAGGGCCTTGAAAAGACAAAAAAGTCAATATCTGAGATGTCATCTCTCATGGATTCCCTTGAAGGAGGTGCAGTTGCGATGTATGCACTTGAAAAAGAGATCCCACAAATAAGCCAGACAAAACTAGATGGACTTTACAAGTTCTATGGCATTACAGATTATGACGCAACACAGTACTTTGAGCTACACAAGGAAGCAGACATTAGACATGCTCATACATGGCAAAAGATACTGGAAAGAAATTCTCAAGACTACAAACTACTAAAAATTGCAGAAAGGTCACTTTTTGCGCAAAACCTTTTACTTGATGGTTGTTACGAGACTTACTGTTAGTGTCTATAACATTTTATACTGAAAAACAAAGCTGTTTTTTCGTAGGGCCCGTAACTCAGCTTGGTAGAGTAACCGACTCATAATCGGTGAGCCAAGGGATCGAAGCCCTTCGGGCCCACTCAATTAGTTTTAAAATGAGTTTTGCACTAAGATCATTGGCTGCAATGAAGAATCAGAGTTATATCTGAAGAATGATGTGAAGGCATTTGTCTGAGCTGCCTATGATCTTATGAGGTATTTGTGCGAAAAAATTTCGCAGTATATATAAAGCCTTTTTATAAAAACACGAGAAGTGCCGCAGACTAAACCTATTGTAAGTATCGAAAACGTAGTTGCATCTGCAACAGTTGATCAGAGAATGGACCTAAACGAAATTACAAAAAACTTTCCAGAAACAGAATACCATCCAGATCAATTCCCTGGACTTGTGTATAGATTAAAGAATCCAAAAACCGCAACACTGATTTTTTCCTCAGGAAAGATGGTCTGTACTGGAAGCAAGTCAGCTGATATGGCAATAAAGGCTGTAAATACAGTAGTACAGCAGCTAAGAAAGGGAAAAATCAAAGTCAAAAAAGACCCAGTAGTTACAATTCAGAACATGGTGGCATCTGGAAACCTTGGTGGCAAAATCCATCTTGAATCCGCAGCTCGAATAATGCCACGTAGCATGTACGAGCCAGAGCAATTTCCAGGCCTAATCCACAGAATGCTTGACCCAAAGACTGTATTGCTCTTGTTTGCATCAGGAAAGCTCGTTTGTACTGGTGCAAAAAAGGAAGAAGACGTATACCGCGCAGTTCACAACCTACATACAACACTTGAAGAAAAAGGCCTAATGATCTACGACTAATCACTTTATCTGATTTTTTACATTTTCTAGTATTTGCTTCGAGACAAGGTTTTCTTTATGTAAAATTTCTGTAATTTCTAAAATATTAGTTAGGCTGTGAATCTTTACTCCTTGTGATTGTAACAACTTGTCTGCACCTTCCATCCTGTTTATGACAACATACGCATCAGTTATTTTTGCACCTGCTTCTTTTAGCAAAGTTATCGCATTTGAGACAGAGCCACCTGTTGTTGCCACATCATCTACAATCAAAATTTTTGCATCCTTTTCTATTTTGCCTTCAATTGATTTTGAAGTCCCATACTCTTTTGGCTTTGTCCTGACATAAACGAGTGGTTTTACAGTCTCAATTGCCAAAGCAGAGGCAATAACTAGACCTCCTGTTGGGACAGACGCAATACAGTCAAAGTTGTCATAACCAATTTGGTCTGAAATTAACGCTTGGAGGCCTTTAATCATCTTTCGAAACTGGTGGGGAAAGCTTGGAACAACTCTAAGGTCTACATAGTAGGAGCTTTTCTTGCCACTTGAGAGCGTAAAATCACCAAACTTGATCGCGTTATTTTGATGCAAAAAAACAGCAAACTCTTTCACAAATTCCACACCAAAATTAACTGTGCTGGATTTATTTTGGTTTGTTTTTTGATTCATCTATGCCTGAAATCTGGCTTAACTACGGACCTACAGACGTTGTGCTTGACATACAGGCAGAAAACCTTGGCCAGCAGCTAACCTCAGAAGGAAAAATCCTTGAGGACGCAGAAGTCAACTCTAGACTAGACTCACTTGACCTAACAAAGCCACTTGAAATCATAGTTTTGAACAACTCAAAGGTAGTACAAAAAACTCTACTTGCCCTATTTACAAAATGTGAACAAAAGTCCCTTCGCATTCCACGCATATTTGCAGAAAAAAAAATCATGGATTCATTAAAGAGCAATTTGCCTGAGGGTAGCTCTATTTTGGAATTTGAAAAGCCGGATCTTTCAAACTCTAATCTTGTTTTTATTGGCGAAATGGAATTTGACGGTCTTTTTGGCTATGAATCTATATCAACAAGACTACTTCGAAAATTTGGAACAGAAGATATGCTTTTGGCATATGAGAAGAGAAAAGGCGAACTCCCAGTCCCAGGACAAGACGTTGAAAACGTTTCTGTTGCAAAACAGTTTGTTGACAAATTTGAAATATCTGCAATAGAAATTGCGTCAAACTCTAGTGGAATTGTTGATCTAGCAATAGGTCATCCCTCCTCTACAACATCTGTCTCAAAACCATTTTTAGAATCTGCATCAAAAGAAATTGGAAAGCATAGAACACTTATCATCAGTACTGGAAAGGAATCAAGCAACGACTCACTTGACAAATCACTTTCATCTCTTTGGAACTGTAGTGAAGCGGTACGAAATGAGGGACTTGCAATACTTCTTGCAGAATGCACTAGTGGAATTGGCTCTAGTGCAATTCAATATTACATTGAAGGACAAATGAGCCTTGACAGACTAAAAAAACCAGCAAAATACATCAGCGGGATGGAAACTCTGTTGTTTTTGAATGAGCTCCAAAAAAAGTTTCAAGTGGGACTAGTTTCTATACTCCCTGAATTTTACTTGAAAAAATTAAACATTCTATCCTTTAGTGGAGTTGCACAAGCAATGAATCACATATTAAAGGTGCAGGGCGCTAGGCAAAAAGTTGTTGTTGTATCAGATGGTGCACGACTGTTGTTAAAATAGAATCGATGTAGGTAACGGCGCACACAAAACTGCCAAAGCAATCACAACAACATACAGTCTTTTTCTATTCTTTGATAATGGTGAGATATCATCAAGCGGTGTTGCACCAGGACTGCGTGAGCTAAGCATCAGAATCAGCATTGCCATTACCCAGTACCCAAGCAAAACAAGAACGCCCATACTTGCATACGTTGCAATTCTATGCCATTTTTCTCCAAACATAACACGTGCGATATGGCCTCCATCAAGCTGCCACGCTGGAAGTAAATTCAAAAATGTAATTAAAAATCCAAGCCATGCTGCAAACAAAATAGGAGACATGATAACCTCAGTATCTGCTCCGCTCTTTCCAAACATAATCAGTGCTAGAGTTAACAATATGTTGTCCTCCATTTTGACAAGCTCTGATCTTTCAAACAACTCATCTGCTGTTTGATTGTCAATTACTGGTGATGTATATGCACCAAATATTGAAACAACTATTGCAACAACAAGCCCTGCTATTGGTCCTGCAATTGCCACATCAAACAAAATATCGCGATTTATTGTCAATCCCCTTGACTGGATAAATGCACCAAACGTTGGAATGCCAAGAACTGGAATTCCTGGAATAAAGTAGGGCCAAGTTGTCTTGATCTTGTGTATCTTGGCAGCAACCAGATGTCCTGTCTCGTGTATTCCTAAAATGCCAAGAAGCGAAAATGCGTACAAGACTGCCATATCAAATGGATCGCCAATGTGTACAATCGAGTTTGCTCCCTCGGTTCTAAAGTATCCATCAACCATTACTAATACCACAACTATTCCAAACAACACTCTTGGGGTCCATGACTTTGAGAGCCATCCTTTCTTCTGGGGCGGGAACCTGTTGACAAGAATATAGGTTCCATAAGAATCCTTTTTCATTCTACAAATGAGGTCCCTTTGCTCTAAGCGCTGGGCAAGATAGACAAACTTTGACTTAAAATCATCATCATCTATTTGAAAACTTAGAGTCTCAGGGGAACTTGAAATGTTATTTACTTTAAAAATAGATGAGACAGTTGAAATTACTTCTTCTTGTGTTGGCTCACTCACATTTTTAAACTAAAACTAGTCCATTAATTGTTTTTGCAGTCTATAATTAAATATTTGATAATTGAAAGTATCATTATTGCAAGTAATACTGCGACAGATTGGTGACTGTGTAGTTCGAAGATGTGAGGCAAGCGATCTAATCTCTGTCATGGAGATAAACATGAAGACACTTCCTGAACACTATTCGGATTATTTCTATGAGAGCCTGCTTGCTGAGCTCCCAGAGGCATTTCTTGTAGCAGAAATCGGCGGACGGGCAATTGGATATATAATGTGCAAAACCGAATATGGATTTTCAAATTTTAAAAAACTTGGATTTGTAAAAAAAGGCCACGTAGTATCAGTTGCAGTACTGGATGAATATAGAAGAAAGGGAATTGGTCGTACTCTAGTTGAAGAGGCACTCAAGGGAGTCCAAATAAAAAAATGTGATGAGCTATACCTTGAGGTACGATGCAGCAACAATGAGGCAGTACGATTGTATGAAAAAATGGGATTTATCATAAAGCAGAGACTAAAATCATACTATCGTGATGGCGAAGATGCCTATCTTATGACAATCGAGTTTACTTACTAGATTCAAATAAATAACTGCCGACAGGCTTGTAGCGCAATGCAAAGACGCAAGGCACTTGGAATTACGATCTTTGTTTTGTGCATTGTTACCTTTTTTGTATATGCGTACTTGCTAATGCTTTCTGAATGGAGTCCAATTGTACTACATCTGTCTGTTTTGATGATAGCAGGTGGAATATTGGGTGTGATTTCATGGATTGGATATACCATGGCAACTACAAAATCAAGCTCGTCATCTATCATAAGTGATGACGAGGAAAAAAAATAATATTATTTTGATATTTTTGCATCAACCACAGTTTGGTAGTATCTGGGGCCAACCGCTCTTACCATCCTAGAGTATAATATTTCAGATTTTACTGGCGCAATCTCTAGGAAGTGCTTTTCCAATAACTTGGGAGCCAGAGTTTTTTTGTCTGCATGAATATGTGAATAATAGTGAATTATTGCATTTTTTTTGGCAGCAGCTATTGCAGAGTCTAAAAACTCGTCTGATCTTTCAGGAAGAAGCATCAGAACTCTGTCGCCTTTTCCTTCTATCTTTTCTTTAATTATTTGTGAAGCATCGCCATGTAGTGAAATTACATTTCCTGCAAGCTTGTTTAGTGAAATATTTTTTTCACATAATCTAGCAGCATCTGGGTTAATGTCAATGTTGTAAACTGTACATTTTTTCTTTTTTGCAGCCATAATTGAAAACATTCCAATACCTCCAAACATGTTGATTACAGTCTCGCCATCTTTTACCAAATCTGCAATCCTGTTTCGCTCAGTTGAAAGTCTTGGGGAAAAAAACACCTTTTCTACATCTACTAGAAACCTGCAGCCAAACTCTTTGTATTCGGTTTGTGTCTTGTTCTCTCCTGCAAGAATCTCCAGATCCCTTATCCTAAAATCGCCTTCAACAGGTGAAGACTGGTAAAAGACGGTGTTTGCGTTTTTTATTTGCTCAAGCAATGTTTTACCAATAATCTCTTTTTTGCCAAGTAGCGAGTCTGGAATTCTCACTATTATGATATCGCCAATCTGATCAAATGCAGAAAAAATCTCTTCACTTTCTTTTTCGGATAGCACACTTTCAAGTGCACGTTTTAGCATTCGTGTCAATTCTTGTAATAGAAATGGCCAGACTCTTTTTGTTGTTTATCTAACCTACTTTCGCCCTTGTTGACACGTGGTCTGAGGCTTTTTTCATCACGTCTAAAGGTAATGTCAAGTGACTTTAGGAACTTGTTCATTGCATCAACCTTTGATAGAGGACTAGTCGCAACACCTTTCACACCTGAAACTCCCTCAAAAATTACCATCTTGTCTGAAATCAAATCCATTAACTGCAAGTCATGGTCTATTATTATGGCAGACTTTGCATATGAGCGGACAAATTTTTGGATAAACTTTGCAATTGCAATTCTATCTTCGACATCCAAAAATGCAGATGGTTCATCAAGTGCATAAAGGTCAACTTTTTGCAAAAGACATGACGCTACTGCAACCTTTTGCAGCTCACCACCTGAGAGATTTTTCACAGATTTGTTGTATAGTTTTTTGATTTGTAGAGGATCAATTATCTGCTCTTCTTCAATTGATCCCATGATTGGACCACCGTTTGCCTTGTCAAGTAAGGCAACAACTTCAATGTCAATATCATTTGTCAGATATTGTGGTTTGTATGCAATCTTTACTTTTTTGTCTATTTCACCAGAATTTGGTTTTTCAACACCTGCAACCATCTTCATCATTGTTGTTTTTCCCAAGGCATTTGCGCCCATAATCCCAAGTACCTCGCCTTTTCTTACCTGGCCTGGCTCAATTGAAACAGAAAATTTTGGATACTTTTTTTCAAGCAATGGATATGAGATTATCACATCGCCTTGGGTAAAATCATCAACGGATGTTGATGCATCAAATGTGAATTTTTTATCACGAAACCTTACATTCTCACCAGGAAGATACCCATCCAAAAATACGTTTATTCCAACCTTTGTTGAAAGAACACCTGCAACAATGCCGTATGCAGCAGGAACTCCATACAACACTTGGATATAGTCACTTAGATAATCAAGCAATGTAAGGTCATGCTCTACTACCATCACACTTTTTCCAATCTTTGCAAGACTATGAATTACCCTTGCAACACCTGCTCTCTGATATACATCATTATACGATGATGGCTCGTCAAAAAAGTAAAAATCTACATCCTTTGAGGCTGCGACAGCTACTGCAATCCTTTGCAGCTCACCACCACTCAACTCCTTTAATTTATGATCAATAGAGTTTTCAAGTCCTAGCTCCTTTACCAAATCCATTGAAACTCCGCGTTCATCAAACTTTTCTAAAAGCTCCTTTCCTGTACCATCAAAGGCCTCAGCTACGTTGTATACCTGCTGTGGTTTTATCGAGGCTCTGATCCGTTTTTCTTTAATTTTTTCAAAATGAGACTTGAGCTCAGTTCCGCTATAATATTTCAGAATGGCATCCCAGTCAGGCGGTTCTGTATAGTTTCCCAAGTTTGGTTTTAGATTTCCTGCCAAAATGTTTACAACTGTACTTTTCCCCATCCCATTTCTGCCAAGCAGGCCAACAACCTCGCCTTTTTTTGGAACAGGTAACTTGTAGAGTCTAAATGAGTTTATTCCATACTGGTGGACCTTGTCTGTTGCAAGCTCTGTTGCCAAATTTACAATTGTTATTGCGTCAAATGGACAGACCTTTACGCAAATACCGCAGCCGTTGCAAATGTTTTCATCAATCTGGGCCTTTTTGATCTCTTCATTTAGTATGATGCAGTCAGCACCAGATTTGTTTACTGGGCAATACTTGATACACTCCAGGCCACACTTTTTTGGCTGACATAATTCCTTATCAAGTACTGCAACACGATGCGTCATAGCGTTCTGGGCCTTTTGTATAATTTATAGGTCATTAAGGAAACATCCATCTTTTAGTTACATTAATAGAGAACTTTGCAAAACATTAGCTCAAGCCGGCCATAGCGTTAGGGTGCGACCCAGTCCCATTCCGAACCTGGAAGTCAAACCTAATGTCGCTGTTGTGTTACTAAGGTGCGAGAGCTCTTGGGAAGCAACAGTGCTGGCATTTTCTTGAAATTAATATAGATTGAATTAACACAGAATCAACATGGCAAGCTGTTCTGTATGTGGTGAGCAATTCACAGACGATATTCGATTTCTAAACCATATGATGGAAAAACATGGTTTTAGAAATCCAAACACTGACAAACCTGATAGAAATAGCAGGGGCTACTAGATATCTAAAACATACTGGAAAAAACCTTAGTAATATATGAAAACATACTATTGATCTGATCTAAAAACTCGTCCGATTTTTTGTTATTTGCATCTTGATAATTGTTGATTGTATCCGATTCGAATTTCTCTTCAGTTATTTTTTTATTTTTTATTTCTTCGACTAATACAGTTGTAGTTGTTTTTTTATCATACAAAGAATTTTTTTCATTAATCTTTTCCAAATTTTTATTGGCAGAAATATTTGTAGGATCAATTTGCAATACTTGATTATACAACACTATTGCATCATCATAATTACCACTAGTTGCATAGATGTTAGCTTTGTTGTTTAAGGCAGGTATGAATGCTGGGTTTAGCTTGAGGACTCTATCATACTGTTTTATGGCATCATTATAAAGTACTAGTTTGCTCAAAGCTGCACCCTTGTTTGTTAAAATTTCAATATTTGTTGATTCTTTACCAAGCTCTTCATCGTAATAGTTAACGGCCTCTTCAAACTTGCATAATCGTGTCAATGCAGGACCCATACTATCATAATAAAACATTTCATACTCAAACTCGCTACTATCGCAACTTAGGTTAATTTCGTTTAGTATCATTCCAAGCTCGACTTCTTCAGGAGTCAATTCAATATTGTTTTCTACTAGTTTTGGTTGTGATTGTTTTTCATTGACTGGTTTTAAGATCTGATTATTATCATGCTCGTTTTTGCTAGGTTCAATATTTGCAGTGCTTTCTGTTACTTTCTTGTTTTTAACTATGACAGTAACATCTTCATCTTTTTCATCTACTTTATTTTCATTAGTTTCTACTGTATCATCTGTTTCTTCTGATGATGTATTTTCAGGTTCTTCCTGATATTCAACAAAATCAAAAAATGCTGTCTGCTTTGCATTAGCATAGAATGCAACAGCAGAGTATGTGCCTTCAGTTTTGAAATTTACACCTGCTTTTACAGGAAAATCAACTGAAAAGTATCCATCATCATCAACATCTCCAAAATAAAATCCAGCTGGGTTTCCAAATGGGTCGTATATGCCAATCAGTACAGTAGGTTCATGTTTTTCAAAAATAACACCGTAAATGGTAATAAGATCATTATCATAATAAACTGCTTTATCTGTCGCAAATAACATTGTGTCAAAAGACTCTTCTACGTCTTCAGCAAAAACAGGAACTGATAAAACTTGTAAAATCATAATTTGGAAAAAAACTAAGTAAATTTTGCCAATTTTCACACGCAACGATTCGTAGATAATTATTTAATTATTGTGTAGAATTCATACTAAAAATCGCAATTCAAAAAAGATCAGTAATTACAGAATTTACATTCTATTGGTTTTCAAAATTCTACTAAAACTTGATTCAAGGCTTTCCCAGAAACAGAATAGGTTACCAAAATTTCGTAACCCATTTCATACAATTTATCTATGATAAGGTTCAATCCAGATGAGTGGCATCTGAGCTTGAAACTATTTTAGAACCAATATCAAAAAAGATTTTTTCCACTCCAACACCTTCTGAGCTAGTAATTCAGGATTTTGCAGTAATTATGATAATTGCGTCAATTATGGCACTAATTTCATTTAAGCTCAAGCAACCAATGATTATAGCTTACATTGCAGCAGGAATGATAATTGGTCCCTACACGCCACCATTTAGCTTGATCACAAACATAGACATGCTCAACGTCTTTGCAGAAATTGGAATCATTGTACTTCTCTTTGTAATAGGAATGGAATTCCCCATTGACAAGCTAAAAAACATTGGGAAAAAGGCCACAATAATTGCAACCACAGAAGCCTTTGGAACTTTTACACTTGGATATTTTGCATCTCAGGCTATGGGATTTTCACTATACGATAGTATGTTTGTAGCACTTGCCATCTCAGTCACAAGTACTGTCATAGTAATGCGTGTTTTAGAGGAGATGAACATGGTTAACGAAGAAGCAGCTGATCTTATAGTTGGTGTTGCAGTAATTGAAGACATTATAATAATTTCCATGTTAGCAGTTTTACAGTCAATTGCATCTACTGAAAGTTTTTCTTTTACGGAAATAGGAATCTCAATTGGATTTATTGCAGCATTTATTATTGGAGCAATAGTGGTGGGAACTAGGACCATTCCACGTTATGTGAACATCATTGAAAAAACAAGACACAATGAATTTTTGATTATTGCAACGCTGGGAGTTGCTTTTGGATTATCGGTAATTGCGTTTAAGCTTGGTATCTCAGTTGCTACTGGCGCATTTTTTGCAGGTGTTCTTGTAGCAGGAACAAAAATGAGACTTACAACAAAAAACTTGGCAACACCAATACGAGATATGTTTGCAGCGTTGTTTTTCATATCTGTTGGTGCTCTTATGGATATAAGACAAGCCCAAGTGTTCATACTTCCAGCAATTGCCTTAGTTGTGGTATCATTTTTTGCCAAATTCTTTACTGTATGGATCTCTGCAAAAGTGCAAGGGTTTGGAAAGAAGACATCACTTAGATCAGGATTTGGATTATCCTCGTCTGGAGGGGAGCTTGCCTTAGTCACAGCAAAAGGCGGCTCTGATGTAGGCGCTACAAGCTCATTTTTGTTGCCACTTGTTGGAACAATGACAATAATTACGACATTTCTTTCGCCTTACGTGATAAAATACGGCTGGAAGCTCACTGACCGTATAACAAAAAAAGTTTCAACCTAGTTTTCCAATACTTTCAAAGTTTTGCCAAAAACCTGTTTGAATGTTCGAGGCTTGCCATCTTTGAAAATTTGTCTACAACAATATTTCATTGAAAACTCTGCCATCGTCTCAATTATTGGCTGCAATGCTCTACCTTTTTCTGTCATTTCATATTCTATACGAATTGGTGTCTCGTCGTAGATCTTTCTTGTGATAAGATCGTGTTTTTCCATCTCTTTTAGTCTGACAGAAAGCGTTTTTGGGTTGATTCCTTCAATTGACTCAAGAAACTGATTGAATCTTGTCTGGTTTAGCATCATCATGTTACGCAAAATATGGATTGTGAATTTTTTTCCAACTATTTTGAAGGTATTATCTACAGGACAGCACTTCATTTGTTCTGAAATCAGTTTCAGTTCTTGTTCATTCAACTTACTAGAATCTCACCTACTTTCATGTTAGTTACTTTCTAATTTATATACTTACCTTTCTATAGTTGCTATAAGAAAGTAACATGGAATGTACAACAGAATCATGTAAAATGGAAACTGATGCATGCTGCTCATGTACTTGTGAATGTGGTTCTAACAAACCATATGAGGAGTGTTGTGGTTGTGAATCGCCAGATCCAATCCAGCAAGCCATGATGATGTGGCACAAGTCATTCTTTGCAGCACTTCAAGAAGCACAAACAGAAAGACTACGCAAGCGAATAGAAACTGCTTTTGGTCCTACAATGGACAAGGCAGCAGATGCTGTCATAGACACTGTAGGAAAAGTTTGGAATTCTATGCTTGTTCAATCTGAGGCAAAAAAAGACTTGGCATCAAAGTTGCAGAAGATATATTCTGAAACAAGTAGGAAGTAATAATTCTCCCCAAAACTTCCTATTTTCTTTTTTTTATTTGAGACATAAGACGATGTTTATCTGATCATAGTTTTATCGATCGATATTTTTTGGCCTTGATTTGTCAAGGTTTGATGACAGGAATTTTAATTATGACGCGACGAGGACTGGTACCACCCAAACATGCAGGGCTCAGGCGTAGAACGCCATGGCATGGGAGTCCAAAGCGCTCCTTAGAACTTTGGCACCATTCCACATTTTGTGAAATGGCAACGTTCCAAGTTTCCTCGTCATATAATATACATCAAAATAATACTTAAACTGCACTCATTTTTTCCTAATCTGATAATATCTTGGCGATCTAATTAGATAGATAATCAAGGATCAACCTTACACCAAAGCCTGTGGCACCCTTTGGATTGTAAGATTTTGGTTTCGAACCAGTCTGTATCCATGCAGTTCCCGCAATATCAAAATGGGCCCACGGAGTATTGCCAACAGCATTTGCCAAAAACGCTGCAGCGGTAATTGTTCCAGCAGCTCTCCCAACTCCAATATTTTTGATGTCTGCAACATCTGACTTTATCATATCCATAAAATCATCATCAATTGGAAGCTGCCATATTTGCTCCGAGGTTCTAGCAGACGCGCTTTTCAGTTTTTCAGTTATTCTTTTGTTGTTGCTGACTAGTCCTGCAACGTTTGCACCAAGTGCAACTATACATGCGCCTGTCAGTGTTGCAAAGTCAATTATCTCACTTGGCCGGTATATCTTTACTCCATATGCAAGTGCATCAGCTAGGATCACTCTTCCTTCTGCATCTGTGTTTAGAATTTCCGCAGTTTTTCCACCAAACAATCTGACAATATCGCCGGGTCTGTATGATTCTCCACTCGGCATGTTTTCAACAGATGGAATAATCCCAACTAGATTAACTGGCAATCTGAGATCAGATGCTGCCTTCATTATTCCTAAAACCGTACAGCCACCACACTTGTCAAACTTCATCTCATCCATTTTCTCACTTGGCTTAATCGAGATTCCACCTGTGTCAAATGTTACAGCCTTACCTACAACTACAACAGGCTTGTCTTGTCTTTTGCCTCTGCGATATTCCAAGATGATTAATTTTGGTTCGTTTTTGCTTCCCTGACCAACAGCAGAAATCCCACCAAACCCTTTTTGTCTTAGTTCACCTTTTGATAAAATAGTACATTTTAGATTGTTCCTTGACGCAAGTAATTTTGCAAGGCCAGCTAGCTGTGCAGGCGAACATTCGTTTGGTGGAAGGTTTGCAATGTCTCTTGTATAATTTACAGACTCTGCAGTTTTTTTTGCCCTTAAAACAACATCATCAATCTTGTGTGAGCTAACAAGTACTAGGTTAGGCACTTTGCCTTCATTTTTTTCTTTTTTGTACTTGTCAAATGAATACATTGACATCTCCGCTCCTTCAACTATTGCAGAGACTGTTTGGTTGATGTTAAACTGAAGATCCTCTGGTACAATAATTGTAAAATCTACTAGTTTTAACTCACGAATTTTTTGAGCAATCTTTCCTGCAACCATTCGTATAGAGTCTGTTGTTGTCTTTGGTTTTTTTCCAAGACCCACAATGACTATTTTTTCTGCAGCGATTAACTGATGTGTATGAATTATAGAAATAGATTCAAACTTGCCTTGAGTTTCCTTTACTGATTGATTTACTGCTGACTCAAGCTTGGCTGGTAGTTTTGGAAGACCTAGTGGTCCTTTTGAGTTTTCAAACACAAATACGCAAAGCGCAGCAGTCTTTTTGTTTAATGATTGGGTTTTCTCTGATTTTATGTTCATAATTTTCTTAATCTCTAGTTTCCTGTTTTATAAATTCCGTTTTCTTTCAAATCTCTATTAATCTGTTTTATTCATTCGTGCTTTACTAGATAATTATGCCTAAATACACAAAACCTATGTTAAAACTAGGAAAATTATCGATCCACTAGTTCATATTAGAAGGCAAATTCATCGGTTTTGGCTACTAGAAAATGGTATTACAAAATTTGAATAGTCGCTGTCCATACTGTGGGAAAAATGTTCCATTAACAGACAGCGTCACTGGTGAGCGATTTTGTGGAAAATGTGGTTTTGTAATGTCAGAACGAATGGAAAACGCAGGACCTGAGTGGAGATCTTTTTCAGACGATGATCAGAGCAAAAGCAGAACTGGAGACAAAACATCACTTAGCCGACATGATATGGGGCTAGCTACAATAATCAATCCTGCAAACAGGGATGCAACAGGAAAAAAACTCTCAAAAGGCATGCAAATCTCAATTGGCAGATTGCGAGTATGGGACAGCCGAAGTCAGAGCCAGCCAATTGATAGAAACCTAAGAGATGCATTTAACGAACTTTACAAAATGAAAGACAAACTTGCCTTACCTGATGCGGTAATTGAAAAGGCAGCATACATTTACAGAAAGGCACTTGAGAAAAAACTTGTTAGGGGAAGATCAATTCCAACAATGATGGCAGCATCACTTTATGCTGCCTGTCGTGACGCAGAGACTCCACGTACACTAAAAGATGTTGCAGACACTACAAACATCAAAAGAAGAAACATTGCAACATGTTACAGACTGCTTATTCGTGAATTTGATCTAAGAGTTCCAGTAGTTGATTCTGTTCAGTGTATTTCTAGAATTGCAAGCAAAGCTGGACTGTCTGAAAAAACAAAACGTGATGCAATAAAAATTCTAAGAAAAGCAGAGCAAGAAGAGGCATCTGCAGGGAAAAATCCTATGGGCCTTGCAGCAACTGCACTTTATGTTGCCTGTCTTGAAAACGGCGAAAACGTATCCCAAAGAGAAATTGCAGTGGCATCAAATGTAACTGAAGTAACACTTCGAAACAGGCTAAAAGGATTCAAAACCCAAGGCATTTACAAATACTAGTTTACGTCCACTTTTCAGGCTCTTGTTTTTTGACGCGAACATCATCAACATATACTGCATCTTGATCCTCAAAGACAGTATGCCATCGCTTGTCATGAGGAAGCATTCTATCTAGTTGTTTTACCTTCTTGTTGGTTGGTGCTCTGTTTAGCAAGGCACCCCATCTCATATTTGGTATCCTTGGCATTATTTCGTTGATGTCCTTCATGATTTTTTCACTTTTCTTACCATTCTTAAATTTTTGTTTTGATAAACATAAAATATACTTTTTTTGAGCTTTGGATGCAAACTGTTTTAGAATCTTGTAATTATAAAGAAAACAGCAAAGCCAATCAAAAAGGTAATTCCTGCAATGCCTAAACCCTTAAGCCATGCTGGAGGCTGACCTCCCTTTGCAAGATACTTTCCTGTAACTAGCCTATAGTTGAAAATTGCAATAATTGGTGCAATCAGAAATGAAACTGCAGTTGCAAAATCAACTAATTGTGTTAGATTGCTGCCAAACGGAATTACCACAATCAATGAGCCTACTGCCAAGGACACTAGCAAAATAAGATATGTTTTTCTAAATTTTGTAGCTTGTACTATCTCATTTTCATTTTTTGTCACAAGTAACTGAGTTATCCTTACAATAGATCTAGAGTAACCATCAAAAACTGCAACAATAGTTCCAAACATCACACTAAAAGCAGATGATGCAATGATAAGATAACTCCAGCTACCTATTGTTTCAGTATAAAGATTGACAACTTTATCTGCAAAAAGAGCATTGTTATTTGGCAACGGTTCTGGTGAACCAAAAAAGATGTATGCTCCAAGAAATACAAAAAATACAGCTAAGACAGATGTAACGAGATATCCTATGTTAAAATCAAGTAATGTTTCCTTAAGACGCGGCTTGAAGTTTGTCTGCTTTATTCTCTCAAGTGTCCACAGGCCATGCCAGCTTGAAATATCAACAGGCATTGGCATCCAGCCCATCAAAGCCACTAAGAAAAGAATGCCAGCTTGAGTTAGAATCTCAGGTGGCTTTACCTGTTCAATATCTGTTGCAGGACCATTAATCAGTGCAACTACAAATGCAATTGTTGTTGATACAACCATAACTGCACTTATGATCTTTATCAGAGAATCAAATGTTCGATATTTTCCACTGGCTAGTATGGCAATGCAAACTCCAAAAAGAATAACCAAAGACCAAATCCCTAAAAAGGAAACACCAAACAAGTTCTCAAAAAAACCTGCTGTCACAAAACCAACAGCTGCTGTTATGATAAACATCGAAGCCAGTGTTATTATCAGATACAAAACAAGGATTGGTTTTCCAAGTCGTAGATATCCATCAATTATGCTTGTTCCTGTGACATTAGAGTAGCGTGAACTGAATTCAAAAAATGGATACTTGAAGAGGTTTGCAAGACACACAACACCAAGCAACAAAAAACCAAATTCTGCACCAGCCCTTGTTGATTGAATTAGATGTGATACCCCAATTGCTGTGCTTGCAAAAAGTATGCCTGGACCAAATGTTTTCCAAAATCTTTGGTATCTCTCGCTCAACCTTTTACGTATCCGTTGATTTGCTTTTTATCTATTACAGCTATTTCTAAGACTAGCTACGCGAAAATCTTGACCTAAAAAGCAGCCTAGACTCTTTTCTGATTTATTGCGAGTTTTTTGCTATTTGATAAAAGACTTGCAGAACGCAAGAAGACAGCCTTTGTGTCCTTGCAACCTATATCACAAGACTCTTGCACCATAATACTTTCCGAGTTTCCTTTTGCAGAAATTATGGCAAAAAACAGTGGAAGCAGGGCAGCACGACCTCCATACGCTGTGTTTTTATCAATAAACCAGAACATACTCAGTGCACTAGAATCCAATATATCATCACGAATCTTTTTCCCAAGATCAGTATAATGGCCAACAAGTCGCAGTCTTCCTTTTGTCAAGAAATTGATGAGTTTTGCAAACTTGATGCAAAGATAGCATTTATCATCATATAGTACAAATGGCAACATATTTTCTAGATCCATGACTAGTCATAGCTTTTCTAGAGATTAAAATTTTCAGGACTAGCTTTTAATTTTAAATTACAGCGGCAAAAACCAAATATGCATGGCTACAGTGGCATTAAGGGGATTTTGGTAAATTATGGGAATGAATTACTATCAGATTAAAAAAAATGCGCGCAGAGCACGTAAACTAGTCATAAGAGGCACAACTGCTGCAGGCTCTGGACATCCCGGCGGATCATTTTCTATGGCCGAGATTATGGGCTGTCTTTTGTATAAATACATGAGATATGATCCAAAAAATCCACTCTGGGAGGACAGGGACAGACTAGTCTTATCAAAAGGCCATGCATCGCCTGGACTTTTCTCAAATCTGGCAGTTGCTGGGTTTTTTGATGAAGCAGAAATTGATACGCTCAGAAAACTTGGAAGCAGGCTGCAGGGCCATCCTGACTACAAGTGTCCAGGCGTAGAGTTTTGTGGAGGCTCGCTAGGAATCGGACTGTCATTTTCAATAGGAAATGCCCTTGCTGCAAAAATCGACTCAAAGAATCATCGAATCTTTACAATAATTGGTGATGGCGAATCAGACGAAGGCCAGGTCTGGGAGGCTGCAATGACTGGAGCAAAATACAAAGTTGATAACATGACTGTAATACTTGATAGGAACTTTATCCAACAAGACTCTTACACTGAAAAAATTATGCCACTTGATGAAGAATTAACTGGCGATGATCTTTCTGAGATGTGGAAGGACGCAAGCAGGTGGAAGCTAGGCGACAAGTGGAGATCCTTTGGATGGAATGTAATTGAAATTGATGGTCATAGAATAGAGCAAATTGATGCCGCACTAAAAAAAGCAACACAGACAAGAAACACTCCATCAATAATTGTAGCAAGGACAGTCAAGGGAAAAGGTGTAGAACACATGGAGGATAATCCAAAATGGCACGGCGTTGCACCAAAAAAAGAGATTGCACCAATAATTGATCTAGAGCTTGACTGCCAGTTTATGATTGCACCATCAATCATAGCCGGAGACATGGCAAACCTTGAAAACGAAGTCAAGCGATGTGTAGAAGGAAGAGCCGACTATATCCACCTAGATGTAATGGATGGGCAGTTTGTCCAAAATACAACATTTGATCATAATAAAATAAAAGAGCTAAGGCCGCTAACTGTAATTCCATTTGATGCACACCTTATGATAAACGAGCCAGTAAAACATGTAAACGACTACATCAATGCTGGTTGTGATATAGTTACAGTTCATGCCGAAGTCTGTGACGAATCAAGCTTTGGTGAAATCAAGGATACACTACGACAAAACCAAGTCGGTATTGGTCTTGCAATAAATCCTGACACAAATCTACCAGAATGGTCTTTTCAGTTTTTGTCAGATCTTGATCAGCTAATCGTAATGTCTGTTGTTCCAGGAAAGTCTGGACAAAAGTACATCGAATCAACACATCAAAAAACACAAGACCTTGTCAAAGTACTGACTGAGCACAAATTTGATGGCTTTATTGAGGCTGATGGAGGCGTAGATTTGACCAACGTTGGCCAGTGCTTTACAGATGGTGCACGAGCCTTTGTTGGAGGCTCTGCAATAATTGGGCAAAAAGACGTTCGCGGCGTAATTTCTGATTTTCGCAAAGAAATCCTCAAGGCAAGACGCAAACTTCTCATAAAAAAGGCATATGACCTTGGCGGAAGAGATTTGGTGAACAAATGGATTGAGCTGCACTTGATTGGTGACAAAAAAACTCAGCTTATTCAGATGGCAAAGGAGCTTGGATACAGTTGAGTGAAACTCTAACTGACATGCGAACTGAATACGGAAAAACGCTAATTGAGATTGGAAAGGAAAATCCAAACGTTGTAGTACTAGGGGCCGACACTACTGACTCTCTAAAAACACTATCATTTGGAAAAGAATTTCCAGATCGATTTTTCAATGTAGGGATTGCAGAAGCTAATTTAGTTACAGTAGCAGCAGGCCTTGCATATGCTGGCAAGACTCCATTTGCAAGCACATATGCAATATTCTTGCCAGGACGATGCGTTGATCAGATTCGAAACGCAATTGCATATCCATCACGTGACGACAAAAACGGGCTAAACGTAAAACTTGTTGTGTCTCATGGCGGGATTTCAGTTGGTGCAGATGGCGGATCGCACCAGCAAATAGAAGACATTGCAATCATGAGGGCAATCCCACATCTTACAGTATTGATTCCGGCAGATACTATAGCAGTATCAAAGCTTACATGGATAATGTCACAAAGATATGGACCACACTATATGAGGATGGCAAGATCTGCAACACCTCTAATTCACCAAGAATCACAAGAATTTGAAATCGGCAAGGGGATTGTTTTGCGTGATGGCACTGACTGTACCATAGCCGCATGTGGAATTACAGTAAAGATGGCACTTGATGCAGCTGACCTGCTAAAAAAAGAAGGAATCTCTTGTAGAGTAATTGATGGGTTTTCAATAAAACCAATTGATGAAAATCTTTTAGAAAAGGCTGCAAAAGAAACTGGCTGCATTGTTACATGTGAAGAACATAATGTAATGGGTGGATTTGGCTCTGCTGTTTCTGAAGTGGTGTCAGAGCGACATCCTGTACCAATAAAGCGAATCGGTGTTCAGGACAAGTTTGGCGAGTCTGCGCGAGACAATGAAATTCCACAATTACTTGAAAAGCATGGAATATCATCAATTAATATAGCAAAGGTTGCAAAGGAGGCTAGGAGCAGAAAATGAAAATCTTCCTTGACACTGCCAACCTAAAGTCAATTCGAATGTATAATGACATGGGATTACTTGATGGAATAACAACAAACCCCACACTTCTTTCGAAAGAAGGAGGCGATCCTCACAAGACAATGGAGGAAATTTGTAGCATAATCAAAGGCGATGTAAGCCTAGAGGTTGTAAGCACAGAATATTCCAGAATGTTGGATGAGGGAAGAAGATTACGCAAGTATGGAAATAATGTTGTTGTAAAATGTCCAATGACTGCAGATGGACTACAGGCATGCAAGAGCCTGACAGCAGAAGGAATTCCTGTTAATGTTACTTTGGTGTTTTCTGCAAACCAAGCAGTTTTAGCTGCAAAGGCTGGCGCAAAATATGTGAGCCCATTTATTGGAAGACTGGACGATATTGGCCAAGACGGAATGGGTCTGATTCGCGAGATTCATCAAATATTTCAAAATTACAAGTTCAAGACTCAGATTCTTGTTGCAAGCATTAGACATCCAGTGCATGTAGTTGATGCCGCAAAGATTGGAGCAGATGTTGTAACGTTGCCTCCTGATGTTTTAGGAAAGATGCTAAAACATCCACTAACAGATATTGGTCTAAAGAATTTTCTAGCTGACTGGGAAAAACTAAAGGCTGAAGATCCAAATATCAGAATCTAGATGGATCAATACGTACTTTAATTTTGAACTCAACGAGTTTATTGATTGTCAGTAAAAATGGTATGCCCCCTCTTTTGCCTTAGAAATATGTGCTGATCACGTAAAGGTTAAGATCAAGAATTGTATTAGAAAATTATGTCGTATGGACGATTAAGAGATGTTGTAAAATTCACAATTCCAGTTGGATTGGCTCTCTTGATCTTAGGTGTAATTTTATTCATGAATTCCGATGTTGGAACAAAACCAGAAAAACTTGGTATTGTTTTCATGATGTATAGTGGAATAATTCTTGGAATAGGCTTACTGCATTAATTGCATTAAAATCTCCTAAATAGAATTGACCCTAAAAGGTCACAAATCACATTACAACATCTAGATTATAATATGAACAGGATTTGTTTTGAATCCATCACATTTGATATTTAGCGAAAGTCGTATTTACTCAGGCTCATTATAATATCATGAACTCCGCAACCATTTGGCATAGTAAGGTATGTTCTGATTGTAAGAGAATGAAGTGCCATAAAGGATGTAATTGTGACTGTCACTGGGATCGTAATAGGTAGGCTAAACCATACCTGAAAATCCAATAGTTATTATGTAACCAGATATGCCCAAGAATTATGTCGTATGACAGAAAAATGTATCCTTGTGTTTGCGCCGACTGTGGCAAAAACGCTGAGGTACCATTTCAACCAAAAGAAGGAAAGCCAGTATATTGTCGCGAATGTTTACCAAAACACCGCTCATATGGTTCAAAAAGATTCTAGCTAAAAATTTGTTTAAACTAAATTAAATCAAAGTTAGCTTTTCTTTTATTTTTTTATTTCAATTAATTTAACAAATATCAAACATTTGTTAATCTACTGTTATTAGACAGCATGACGTAAAATTATCTATGAATGATGTCTTATCCGCAAATGTAAAACCTCAAAAACAACAAAACTTGGAGTACAAAATTTTCCAGCAAAAATGTGACAGACTGCTTCAAGAAGATGAGATAAGATTTGCAGGTCTGATAAATAGCATGGGAAGACTAGTTGCAGGCGGTTTCAAAAAAGGAATATCGCCGCTTGAAGACGATGCAGAACGCCAGAAAATGTACATGGAACTTGCACTTCGAGTCTCAATGAGAATGGAGTTTGACTATAGTCTTGGAAAAGTAAAGTATTCTGCATCAAGAAGAGAAAAATCAGTTATGATGAGCTTTCCAATAAACAACACTGTACTCTTGATTTCAGCAGAGTCTGATGTAGATATTGACAATACTGCAAAAAAGATAATGAAGTTGTGTGGTCTTAGTTGAACGACTATACATGTACCTGCTCATGTGGTTGCCAAAACCCTGCAGATGATTACGTTTGTCATAACTGTAGGATAGGTATGTGCAAAATTGGAATGAAAAGATAGATGAGCCAAGATCTTGAAGAAAAACCACAAAAAAAGAAGCTAAAATACAACAATGTTTACAAAAAGAGATACCGACAAAAATGAGTGGAACATTTTGTCCGTTTTGTAAAGAACTAGGATTTGATATAAATCTGGAACTGACAGAATCTATGCTTTTGATCTGCACTCGTTGCTCAAGAGCCTTTGCAGTAAAGACTAGTAATGGAAAAAGAGAACTTTATTTTGAAAAATATCTGTAAAACTAACTTGTATAGTGCTAAAAACTAGGACAAAATTTTTCAGTTTGAAACACCTATAATATAACTGATGAATCATGAAAAATTCATAGATAGAATCATGGATCTTGATGAAAATATCAGATATGCCACAATTTTTGATATGGATGGAAACCAAAAGGTAAGCCGAGTAAGAAAGGGAATAAAACCATATCTTACTACTGATGAAACAAAAGAGACACTAGAGACTTCTGCAAATGCATGGAAGTCAAGAATGAAACACTATGACAAGATTGGAAAGGGACTGTATGTTCTGGCAGTTTATGAAAAGCTTCGAAGAGTTACAGTCCCACTAAAAGACAATCACTTAATGCTTGTAACAATTGACAACAAGGGAGGCAAAGACATCATAGATAGAATCCTAAACCAGCTATACGGCGATTATACAAAGTTTTAAGAAAAAATTACTGCTAACACACTAGCCTTTTTTGAGCTCATTAACTATTTTTGCCTCAAATCCCGAACTGCACGAAAGATTTTCTAAAATAACAACAGATACAGCCATATCAATATCATGTGGTGAAAAGTCAAGCTGATCTTCAGACAAAATCGTCCTGACAAGACCATCTCCTGCAGAAACGCCGTTTACAATAGGCTCAGAAAAAAGACAAAAATTTGCACCGTTTGGCACAAGCCTTGCAATCTCAGAGTGCCATGGGCCAATAAAACCATCTATTGTATGAACATTTGAAAAAATACCTTCCAAGCTACCATTATTATCCTGCACAAGCCATGCATAGCCAAACGAAATCACTTTTGATTTTTCAAAATCTTCACCTGTGCTAGGAAGATCAGATTTTGTATTTACTGAAAAAGATACTGCGCCTCCAGCATTTCTTATCTCATAGTTTTCAATCTGCGAGTATCTTTTCTCTGCAAATTCAGATTCCAAGTTTGTGCCAAAATTACTAATCTGAAACATGGCAATTAAAATCAAAATAAAAGCAACAATTCCAGAAATTACAGCAATATTTTTGGTTTTCATATGTTGAAAAATCTCACGTGTAAATTAAAATCTAATTGAACTTTTGATGCAGATATTTTATGCAGTATACAATAGATTCATGGCTTTTTTATAATTGGCAAAATTGTAGATATCCGCATATTTTTGTATAGCAGCAACATCATTTGCAATATCTAAGTAATACAGAAGGGAACCAAAATCTTCTTTTTTCATCACGCCGCTTTTCAGATATGGTTCTAAATTCCCAACAAAATCTAGTAGTATGTCAAATGAATCCCTAATCTCTACTCCATTAATTGTAGCCTCGATTAATCCACTAGTTGAAATTATATCAACGCCATTTGGACTTGTGTTTAGATCATCATCATATACATAAAAGTTCAAGGCAGTTCCAGAAGCTGCAGGAATTACCTCAAACATCTGAGATTGTGGCATAGTTTTTGATTTTTCAATCACTTGGAGATTAATAGTCCATCCTCGCTCAACTAGTCTTTTTGCTGTTTCAGGTTTTACACAAAGCGGCATGTTGTTACTTGTTTTAAAAATAAGATCAAATCCACTTTTACAATTCACATCAGAAGGCAAGACTCCCTGTAAGACCTGCATTCTTGGTGACATGTTGCCATTAGATTCTAAAGAGTCTTGGAAATTTGAAAACAAAAATACTGTTATTGCAGCTACAAAAAGCCAATAATACATAATTCTAGTTTGTTTTTATAAAATAAAAACGGTACTTATCATTGATCGTAAATCATCAATTTTTTCTCTTCTAAAAGAGAATGTAAATTATGAACTGATCTGTATACTTCGGCCTCTTTTTTTGCACCAGTACATACCAATTTTCCTGAAGCAAAAAGCAAAATCACAGTCTTTGGGTCAAGCATTCTGTGGATTAGGCCTGGGAACTGTTCTGGCTCGTACATGCTGCGAGGCAACACCCGAGCTGCATGTTCAAGATGAATCTTTCCACCAAGATTAATTGCAGCAACTATATTTTGAACTGTAATCACTGCATCTTTTTTTATCTTGATTCCGCCTTTTCGCAGTTTTTGAACAACGGTTCTAACTGCTTGTATTGCCATCTCTTCTGATTTTGCACCAGTGCAGACCATCTTGCCTGTTCTAAAAATCAGTGTAGCTGTTCGTGGAGTTTTTAGTCTAAAGACAAGTCCTGGAAACTGATCAGGATGATACTCGGTGTCTGGGAATTTTTTTGTAATATAGTTTAGATCAATTTTCTGATCAACTGATGCAGAGGCTACGACATTTTCAATACTTACAACAGGCTTTGTTTGTGGCATTTTGAGTCTTTTATAAAGGGCCTTTATATATACATAGTAAAGTTTCCGACTCTCTAGTGGTGGCCTATCCACTGGTATCTGTATTCTTCTTCGATAAGGTCTGTTTTGATCTGGTTCTTTTTGATCTTTGGTTTTAGGTTAACATCAAAGAAACCAAGCTTTCCCTTGTATGGAATTGGTACTCGAAACTCTTTTGCATTTCTAAGACAAAAACCATACTTTCTGCTGTAGAAATTTTTTGAGGCAAAATGTCTCTTTGCATCTTTTCTTACTTCGTCCTTTGAACTGTATTTTTTTACGTCATAAATTTCGGCCTTGCCAATTATTGCGCCAGTTGGAAGATTTGCTTTTATTTTCAGTCTCTTACAGTCTTCTTTTCTTATTTTTATTGGAGAATGTATCAAAAACTCGCCACGAAAGTTTGTGTTCCAGTTCCGTAATTCGATTGTCTTTTTGCCCTTAACTATAAGCTCGGCAAATGGCTGTGATACAGAAAGACACTTCATGCAGTTTGTAGTGATAGTGGATGATTAAATTTTATGCAAAAATATGGGGGTTACTTGCGGGAAAACCACTTGTATATTGTCTTTATCTGCTCTGATACTATGGAATTAAGATCCTTTACTTTTTTGTCCATGGCAGATACTAGGTTTTCAAGCTCAAAGATTCGGCTGTCTAGTTTTTTATTTTCCTTTTTTAGTGCATCATTTTCTGCTTTTAGCTTGTCTATCTCGCCAAGCAGTTTAGTGTTTTTTTCCTTTAAAATGCTGTTTTCGGTAACAATTTTTTGCAACTGATCATTTTGTATGTTTATGACAGGTTGCTCATATTGTGCAAATGTAATTCCTTTGACATGACTTCCAAATATCTCGACAAGCTCAACATCAGGGTTTAGACTAAACTGTAGCGTTCTGCTTTTTTGTGTAGTTTTTGTTTCCTTGTATAACACTTCATCACCATCTGCAATTACCAAAAAGCTATCGTCTTTTCCATTATACTTGGAATCAATGAGGTTTCTACCCAAAGTAAGCTCAAGTGATCCTTTTGTGTCAGTTACCTTGACATCTAATGCAAGTACCATGTCATTGTTGTCAAGCTCATAGTTTGTTATCTCTACTCCATTTGTGTTGTATTCAAAGGGGGTCGCAATCTTTGCATCTGCTACTCCTGCTAGCATCCCAACTAGTGCAAAAACCGCTAATGCAAATCCTGCCTTCAAATCAGGCACAAATCTGTGAATTTGCTATTCAGCAAAAGTGTAATTACTTTTTGACTCGTTACATCATTCTATTTTTATTTCACAAAACTTGTGCAGGAGCAGTCTAAGACAAGACAGGTCTGTGATTGTCTGACATGGTCATATAGAGAATGCCTGCAGTTGGCATTTTTACAAACCCGCCTTTCTGCTTCGCGTTTGATAATTGCTTGTGCAATATTATTTGCCTGCTCTTTTGTATGTCCCTTGTCTACATAGTAGTGTACTATCTTGCTGTACAATATATCAGGATCAAATGATTTTTCAACCATTTCCCTAACCTATTATCTACAACTTCATCATAGATAAGATTAGTCTAAACAGAGTATAGCTATCCGACATTTTATATGATCTTGTGGCAGATGATATGCAAAGAGGAGAATGTTGTTGGAAGTAAAGGGAAGTAACATTGACAACACTCTTTTTGCACGTTTTCAACAAGAGATATGGAATAAAGTTCCTCACCTGGAAGAAAAAGACGGCAAGGTTGTCAATGCAACACCGCTAATTGATATTACTAAAGATTTGAAAGAATGTGCAAAAACTGTGTATAACCAGAATCTTGCCAACACAGATCTACAAGTTTTTGGCAAGTTTGATTCTGGCTTGCTAGCAGGTTCGATCAAAGTAAGACCCGCTGTTCACATAGTCCACGATGCCATTGTTGCAGGAAAGCTAAAGAATGGTCAGACAATAATTGAAGCTACATCAGGAAATTTTGGGATAGCACTAGGTCAGTTATCTAAACTTGGATTGAGTGTAGTTACACTTGTCTCAAGAAAGCTACAGGAGGGAGTCTTTGAGGAGCTAAGAAACGAGAATATTCGCATCATGGATCTTGATATGGACATCTGCCCTGCTCCAGGGATGAAAGACAACCCAAACCTTTTGGCCGCAAAAGCAACAGCCGCTAATATTCGTTCACAATTATCTGAGCTTGGATTTGATCCTACAATTTTTGATAAAGCAAGCTCTGAGGTACAATCACTTTTAGCTAGCCAAGACATCATAAGCTTGGCAAAGTTTCTTGCCAAGATCTATGGCTGTTTTTGCCCAGAACAATATGACAACGAACTAAACATTAACGTGCATAGAAATGTTACAGCAGCTGAGATAGATCAACAATTACATGAAAAAGGAGATTCACTGGAAGACTATAGAATTGTCTGCACCTTTGGTACGGGCGGTACATCTGGTGGTCTGAGCAGATACTTGGCTGAAAAATATGGCAAAAAGTCACTGCATGTAGTGTTTCCACTAGGTGCTCAGGATGTTGCAGGAATTAGGACAAAAGACAAGGCATCTGGCTTGAAGTTTTACGAGCCTGAGCTATATGCTGGAGAACATGAAGTAGATTTTGAGCAGGCAAAACGTCTTCTAAAGTTTTTTGTAGACAAAGGCTACAACATGGGCGAAAGCAGTGCTCTTGCACTTTATGCTGTAATGCAGTTGGCAAACTTTGGTGGCGGTAGAAAGTTTGTTGTTATAGTTGCTGATGGGATAGAAAAGTACAAAAAGAATCTAGACTCTATGGCAAAAAAACAGACTCGCACTCAGATCTCACTACAAGAAGCTGTATCAAACATAGGCGACTATGATAAAATAATCTGGATTCATACCCAGTATACTCCACGAGAAGAAGGAATAGAGTTAATTGCGAAATCTCTTGGTGTTGATAAAAGTAAGATCTCTGTGCCAAAGGCAAGAACAGTGGGGCAACTATTAGCAACACAACAAATTCCAGAAGAGCTAAGTAAAGATTTGCAAGGGTCTAAAGGCAAGGCATTGCTTGTTTGTATGGCTGGAAATACTTCGCTTATGGCAGTTGACGTACTTGCGAAAAAAGGCATAGTAACTGAAAGTTTGATTGGTGGGATAACAGCACTACCTGAAGGAAAAAGCAGACAACTTGCTGAATTGATCAAAGTAGCTACAGAATAGTGAGAACCTAACTTCCACCCAAAACACTTAGTACTCTTTTTGGAATGTCATTGATTCTACTGACAGCAAGTGTTCTCTCATAGCCAAGATATTTCAGATTGTTTGCAATTATTGTTGCACGTGTAGTGTCAGGTCCTACTCCAATTGCGACCATCTTTATTCCAATCTGCTTGAATGCCTTTACCATGTTTCGTACAGCATTAGGATCAGATGGCTCGCCATCAGATAAAGTAAGAAAAATGTCTGGCTTTTTTGAGTACAAAATAGGATACATCTTGTCATAAACTTCGGCCAACGGAGTTCCACCATTTGCAACAATCTGTGCAAGTCTTTTTGCTGCAACATAATTCCACTTCATGTTTTCTGGCTTTATCAGCCAGCACACAACTTGCTTTTGTTCTGTGTTAAACGCATAGACTGCAAACTTTACCTTAAGATACGACAAGACCTCACATAGTGCAAGTGTTGCCTTTTTGTATTCAAGCTGGTCTGCTGAAATGCTTGAAGAGTGGTCAAGCAAAATTACTATTCTTGTATTTATTGTCTTTTTTATGTCGGTAAAAAATGGATAATGTCCTTCAATGTATGTTTCTGCATCAAACTCATCGCCTGCAATAACATGTTGCTCCCTCCAACCTGTTTTCCATTGCCGAAACTTTGCCTTTAGGTTGCTTATCAAGTCAAGGTCATAGATTTTTGTTTCATCAACGCTTGTCTCAGCCGGGATTCTAATTCCAATTGTATCAGTACCAAGACCAATGTTTTCATTTTTTCTGTTTTCTTCAAGCAAGACGCTGTATTCATCAAAGATCTCCTTTCCTTCAAGCGCTGACTTGGGATCAATTTTTCCTAAATCATTTTCGCGGTACTTGGCAATCTTTGATAGTGCTTTTACCAAATCTTGTTCTGTTACTGCAAGTCCTGGTCCACGTTTTGGGGCAGAAAGTGGAACTGTGATCAGCGCATCAAGGTCAAGCATTCTTAGTATTTCAGGAATTTTTGTCTCAAGCCATTCTGTGTCATAATTTTTTTCAATTGCATCATCTAGAATCTTTTTTGCATACTCTACTGCCTTGACAACTTTATCAAAACTGCTTGGCTGTAGCTCGCCTTTGATGTCACCAATCAAAAAGTACTGGTAAAAGGCCTCAACCATCCGTGCCTTTCCATAGACGGAGCCAAGTAGTGGTCTATAGCTCCACATGTAAGAATAGTTGAAAATTAGCTCTTCATCCATTCCCTGCCAAAGCTTTCTTCCCAAAAGTTCGATTCTGCGAGTCTCAATTGTATTTAGGATAAAGCCAAACGCATGATCGCTGCTTAGAATTTTTTTGCAGAATCTGACACGCATTGCCTCATGCCAAAGCGAGGTTCGAAACTGCCTGTACTTTTGAAAGTTGTTTCCATTGTATCTGTCAATTGGTGTTATAATGACTCGATTTTCATGCAGTCTTGTACGAGTTTCAGTTTTGTTTGAAATCTCGATTGTTATGTTGTCTTTTCCAGACCATCGCCTGACAAGAAATGTTGCAATGTCAACTAGTGTGTCATTTCGTAAACTAAGTGCCTGCATTAGTTACCAAACATCGATGTTATGATGTCGCTTACCTTTTGGTATTCCACGTTTCCCCACTGTGCATACACGTTTGCAAAAACTATGTTTGCTGCCTCTTTTGGACTGGTTCCAGAAGCTAAAAGCTTTGCATAAGATATTGTCTCCCTAAGACTTGGAGAGTAGTATAGCTCCTCTACTGCAGCTGCCTGTCGTAGTGTGTTTGCTAGTTTTATTCCAAGAATCAATTTCTCATCATTTGGACCAGAAACGTGTCTTTTGATTATCTCAAGCTCGATTTCTTCTGGCGGATATTCTAGTCTGATTCTTACAGGAAATCTGCTGATTAGCTGTGGCGGAAGCTCCTTTGTTCCAACATGGGTTAGCGGATTAATTGTTGCAACAACAAACCAGTCCTTTTTTGCCTCTATTGTCTCGCCAGTAGACTCTTTTAGTACGATTTGACGTCTGTCGTCTAGTGCCTCATCTAGTCTCAATAAAACATCAGCTTCTGCAGAGTTTATCTCATCAAGGTATAGCATGCTGCCTTCCTTCATAGACTTTATCAAAATCCCTTCATCAAATCCAACTGAACCATTTTCCAAAGTCTTTGTTCCAACAAGATGGCTCTCGCGAGTCCTAAGACTAAAATTGATTGACTCTAGCTTTGCGTCTTTTCTTTTTGCAAATTCCCTTACAAGTGTAGTTTTTCCAGTTCCTTTTGGACCGATAACTAGAACAAACAGTCCTAACTGGTGTGCCTTGTTTAACACATCAAACGAATTATTCCAGTCTAAATAGGAAGATTCTTGTAACACAAATTTCGGTGGTTCGTCTCAAATTTAAAACTAGTCTAGTTTGCAAATGAACCAAGCTTTGTGTTTGCCTCATCTAGTTTTTGGTGCAGCTTGTTTTTCCATTCCTCAAACCCATCTGGCGACCCAGGAAAATTGTAATAGTGTTGTGTTAGCCACTTGTTTTGCTGGGTTGTGTATCTGAGGCCTTCGGCAAGTTTTTTGTTGAGCGCTCCACGAATCATCATCCCGATTTTTCCAACCATACTAAAGTCAGGATGCTCGCCTTTTGATATTGCCTCAACATCAAGATCACCCAAAAAGTGTTTCATGCCGTAACTGATTTGATCATTTGTCAGAGTCTGAATCAGTCTTCGAAATACTTCCAGTCCTGCTGTCTTGTACCCATACTCGTTTATGAACTCCTTGTTGTATTTCCACAGTCCTTTTTCTGTTACATCGCCTGACTCTATTGCCTCGACAACAGATTTTCCGATAATTGTTCCAGCAACAAGTGCAGGACCTATCCCTCCTGCATCAAGTGGCTTTGGCATCCATGCAGCATCACCAACTATGGCATAGCCGTTTGCAACAAGGCAGTCGTTTTGTCTTCGAACAGATACCTGAAAGTTTCCAGTAGCATTGTTTTTGTCAATTTCGTCTTCTGATAGTTTTGGATTTTTCATTGCCCTGTTTCGTGCAACATATTGATCAATCAAGCTAGATACAGTATCAGTTTTTTCCATTCTTGCATTTCGTTGATCTAAAAGTGATTTCTCAACTCCAAGACCAATGTTTACCTTGTTTTTCCCTTTTGGAAAGACCCAGCCATATCCGCCAGGTGCAATGTCTTGGTCAAGATGGATTATGCAATAGTCTGGATCAAACTCGGTAAGGTCTTCTTGAGCCTTTTCAAAATACATAATGTATCTTCCAGTAGACTCGATATCGCGACGATCAATTTTTTTTTCAATCTTTGTTGTATTTTTGATGCCATTTCGTAGCATCGATGTTATGCCTGTTGCATCGATTACAACTTTGGCAGTCTTCTTGAAGGGCTGCTTTGTCTTGTTGTCTATTCCCTCAACCCCAATCACCTGGCTGTCATCGTAGAGAAGACCTGTAAGATTTATCTCAAAATCAAATTCGATTCCTCTTTTTTTTGCCCGCTCGTTTTGAATTTCGGGAAGTTTTTGTCTATTTAGCATATAGCCTGCGCCATCAAATGGAATCGCAGTTTCCCTGTCTGGTGAAAATGCCATTACTCCCTTTACATGGTGTTCGATTTCAGGCTCTGTCCATGGAACCT
>Ga0194112_10001812_pt1 | contig 31070 bp, 29 predicted proteins | sample TA2MahC400mmetaG_FD_146191 | JGI IMG/M metagenome (GOLD analysis project Ga0194112, IMG submission 146191) | Freshwater microbial communities from Lake Tanganyika, Tanzania - TA2015016 Mahale Deep Cast 400m | ecosystem: Environmental > Aquatic > Freshwater > Lake | place: Tanzania: Lake... | reverse complement strand
GACATCATAGTTGCTCGACACCCGCACGAAGAGAACGGCTCGGTCTGTCGCCAGAACTGAAAACACAACAAGCTTTTTCTCGAACGGACCGCGTGGACTCAGCGGTTCCTCGCAACCCGACACTATGCTGGCAAAAAATGCTGCGGCGAGCAACACAGTTGATGGGTAACTTTGAGGCATGACTCGCTCTTCAACCAGAATCACGGCGTGCCGACCAGCGAGGCTCGTCTAGACACGAACTCCGAGCACAGTTGTCATGTACGCATTTCCCCCACCAATGACAACACTATGATGATGGCAGATGCACGTGAGAGCTAACCGTTTTGGGGAGGCAAATTCTCTCTCCTTATATTGCGTCTCTCTATGCTTTTGGCTAAAATGATCACACCTGCAAGAAAAGCGAGACACAGAGATCGTCGCCGATGCTGAGACAGAACATCATCCCTACCTTGCCTTGCCTCCTTTTGCTGGCAGCCTGCAACCAGCCCTTTGATCCGAGAGCTCCACTCAAGGAGCAACTGGTGGTCTTTTCCATTCTTTCAACCGACCGTGATGTCCAATTCGTTCGGGTGCAGACTACATATATGCCCCCAGACTTCGACCCGCTTACGCATGTGTCGGAGAACCCCGTTACGGACGCTGTGGTGAATATCAGGGGCCCGAGCGCAAGCTATGTTCTGCGAGATACGATCCTCGCGCGACAGAATACAAGTCGATACAAGTTTCCTATGCACGCGTATGTTCTCAAACCGTTCGTTCCTCAGCGCGGTTTGTGGTATGATGTGATCGTCCAATCACCTACCTTCGGGACCGCCTTCGCCACTGTCGTCGTCCCGGAGAAGACGGCGATTTCCATTTCGGCGGTTGGGCAGTCGACTCTGTACTTTCCCGACAGGCACGGGCCTGACGCGATTATTCAGTACCAAGCGAATGTTTCCCACTATGCCAAGGGGTACGTTGGACGGCTGTTCATCGACTATGACGTTCTAAACGGAACACAATGGGTAGAAGAGCGTATCGAAGTGCCGATCGTATCCGGGGCCGGGGAAGAGAAGCGATATACCCTCGAGGCTGCAGTATATCCGCGACTGACGCCAAAGCCGAGCACAACGCAAACGGGCTTTGTCTTCCGGAACGGTTACTACAACGCCATGGTCAATCACCTGAGGTCCACTGTGTACCCGCAGCGGAGAATCACCTTCAACCGCGTCGTCTTCCAACTTCTCCAAGTCGAAGAAAACCTCTACCTATATTACAATCTCGTTGGTGCCTACGAGGATCCCCGGTCCATTCGCCTGGATGCACCGTCGCACTCAAACATCGACGGTGGGATTGGCCTCGTCGGAGCGTACTCGCTCGACTCACTTGTGCAGATTCTGCCCGAGAACTTCATCGGCAACCAATAGCTTTTTCTCCGTTGTTTTCGTCTCACTTCTCAATTTTTGCCCATCAGCATCTTTTTCCATGCCACAGGAGCTTTTCACCTGTGAGCGGGGTTCCAGTCCCCCCCCATACGGCATGCCGCCTTATGTGTACGAATCATCGTGGCGGGAAAGGCGGAACCGTCGCTTTTCGGACGAGATGGGCGCGATTGGCGGACGTCCCGACAGAAAGCATGATTGCGCAGGGCGGTCTGCCTGACCACAAGTCACGCAGCGCGGTCGGGCAGGAAACCCGCCCGACTCCCGACACCACAACGCATCCTATGGAATGAGGGCACTAGCCAATTTTTCAGCTGCGACGCTTGTGCGAACGTTGCGCAATCACATGATTCCCAGCGTTCGCAGGAGAGCCTGCAACTCAGGCGTGCCGCGGAAGAGATGACATCCCAAACCACCTTGGTCAGCAGCGCTAAGGTTTTCCTCCAGGTCATCGATGTAGAGGATTTCCCGCGCTTCAAATGGAAGCTGCTTCAGAACCTTTTCAAAAATCAGCGGTTCCGGCTTCAACGACCGAAGCTGGAAGGAGAGAAAGTGGTGAGGAATAAGCTGAAGGACGGGAAGGGCGCTGCGGCATGAATCATAATGCAGCGGGTTCGTGTTGCTCAACAGTCCCACCAGCACCGACGACGCCACGCGGCGCACAAGGTCTTCCATCCCCTCAACGGGTTTGCCCACAACGGCTAACATCGCTTGGGTAAAATCTTCGCGGGTAAAATGCCTGTTGCCCCCGTAGGGGTAGGTCTCAGACCCACCTCTACTGTGATTAAACAAATCATCCAACCGGTCCAAGTATTGTTCCGTCGTATCATCGCCCCGCTCGTAGCGTCTTACGATTTCAACCACATGCGGGCGATAGTATTGCCGACTTTCCTGCGTGCCGATCCCCAACGTTTGAAGAAACGCCTCGGGATGTATGTAGACGAGCACATTTCCGAGGTCAAAGAGGATATATTTCGGTTTCTTCATCGTGCTCTTCCGTTGTTGCCATCAACTCCAGAGCTTTGACGAGTGCGGAGTAGTCATCTTTGCCAAATCCTGCCTCCCTCGCTCGTGCGTATAGCGTGCCGGCAGATGGCGTGCGGTGATCGCGCTCGGTCTCGGTATTCTCATGAATCATCCGCGAAGCGTAACGTTGATCCCCTCCCCAACCTCGATCACCGCATAGTGCCCTCGTCCTGCTGGCCCACAGTTGACCATCTGTGTCTTGCCAATCGAGTCGATGCCGCGGGCCTCGTGGATATGTCCGCAGACGACAACATCCGGCTGATGTTGCTCGACAAACTCCCTGACGGCGCTGCTGCCGACGTGCTTCCCCAAGAATATCTTGTCCAGCTTTGTATCGCGTGGAGGAGCATGGGGAACAAAAATCTTCCATGCTGCTGGCTCAACATCACGCCATCCTGCGTTTGCACGCTTCTTGATTTCCTCCTCTGAAATCTCGTACGGAGTATGCATCGGTGTGACGGGTGAGCCTGAGATGCCGAAAAAGCCGACATTGTCAAGCAGTCTCCCCTTCGCGTTGATGTCCACACCGAGACGGCCTAACCTTTCTTCAACTGGGGGGGGATCCATGTTTCCGGCTACAACCAACAAGGGCTTGTCAAAACGATTGAAGCCCTTGACGGCCTGCTCAGCCTCGTCCGGCGTACCGTGGGTCGTCAGATCCCCACCAATGATGATCGCATCGAACGGAGCCTCCCGGCTGAGGATCTCGATGACCTTGCTGTAGGCTCCGTGGATATCAGTGAAAGCAAGAATACGCATGCTGAAATGCCAAGCTCTAAATCCGAATCTCTAAACAAACCCGAACCTGAAACCGCGGACTGAAAACTCTTCTTCGAAGATCGGAAGAAGTTTTGATATTTGAAAACTTCATTTTGTCCGGGTCTAGGATTGGCCATCCGGTGGTTCACATTCAATCCTTGTTTCTTCTCGCTTCGATAGGTACCTTCTCTCCACATTCGGTATGGGAACGCGACTCCGGTGATAACAAGAGACTACATGCTCCGAATGATCCACCAGCTGGCACAGGTTCTCGCCAGGGTGCTCAAGCTGAACGAGGAGAAACGGTACGACGACGCCTTGGGAGCGATTCATCTCTCCTCCAGGCAATTGCTCGGCATGGACATCGGATTGCTGGTATCTCTTTCAGATGAGGCCTTGATCCGCGTGCTGAGCCTCGGCGACCGCTTCGATCTCGAGAAAGGCCTCGTCGCTGCAGCACTCCTGCGAATGATCGGAGAGGTGAAAGCCCAGCAGGGAGACGAAACAGCAACCTTTCACTGCCGTACAACGTCCCTCAGTCTGTTCCTTGAACTGCCCGCACACGACGGCGGGACGCTCCCAAAAGAGTATTACGACTTGACCGAGGGCGTGATCTCTCAATTGTCCTCGTACGAACTTCAGCTACCGATCCAACACAAGTTGTTTCGGTACTACGAGTACGCTGGACGGTATGATCTAGCCGAGAATGTCCTCTTCGAGATGCTGCAACAAGAGCCCGGCTTTGTCTCTGCAGGAGTGAAATTCTACACGCGACTTCAAGCGAAAAGTGACGACGAGCTCAACAAGGGGCGTTTGCCGAGGAATGAGGTCGAGGAGGGAATGAGGCATCTCGAACAATGGTTGAAATGAGCGCGATTCTTGGGAAACCAGACTAAGGTTGACGGCACGCGCTAGTGTCGAGTCCCAAAGATTCCCTTGAGAAGTCATCAACGCGCATTTGCTTGAATTCAGATTGTCGTGCGCCGCTTTGGTCAGCACACATATTCACTTGCACCATCCGACTCCAAAGCCTGCAGATTCGACGAAGTACTTGTCATCGACCGATCCATTGTCAACCGGGAAAAATCGTACAGACTATGTTGAACGTAGACTAGCGGCCACGCACTGGAGGGAAACATGAAACAGCTTACTGATCTCTCCCGCGAAGAAATGATCAAACTGATTGATGTATACGCCAAGAACTGGCTGGCCCACGACGGGTGTTGGTTTCTCGCTGCCGAAGAAAAACTCGGGATGGCAGCAGCTATGGAGCTTGACGCGAAATCCTGGGAACGCTTTGCCCTTGCGGAAGCCAGACGAATCATGAGGGAATTCGAAATCCCTCCTGCGGGGGGCCTCAAGGCTTTGGAGCAAGCGCTACAGTTCCGGCTGTACGCAGCCATCAACCGTCAGGAGATTGAGTGGGTCGATGAGAAGACAATGATCTTCAAGATGCTCGACTGCCGGGTGCAGCAGACGCGTCACCAGAAGAACCTGCCAGATTTTCCGTGTAAGCCGGTCGGCTTGGTCGAATTCAGCCAGTTCGCCAGCGCCGTCGATTCCCGGATCAAGACAACGTGCATCGCCTGTCCACCCGACCCTGTATCTGATTTTTGCTGCGTTTGGGAGTTCACGATAGATTCGTGAACCAGGAAGATGGAGAGATTCAAACTCTCCGGCAAGTAAGAGATGTGAAAGGCGCCGACTTCGATGCTTTCGTGCTGGTTGGCAGCGTGTTACAGGAATGAATTCCGTGCCATTTGTTTTCGCCACCTCAAAATAGAAAGGACAACTCTCGATGAAGATGACAGTGTTGATTACTGGCGCCAACGGGGAGATCGGTCACGGATTAATTGACCACCTTGCCGAGATGGACAGCGTCGACATCGTTGCGCTGGACCTGCACCCGCTTGATGAGTCCCTCCGCCGGAAGTGCGTTCGCACGATTGTCGGCGACATCCTAAACGCAAGCATCCTGGAGAGTCTCTCCACAGCACATAATTTCGACTCCATGTATCACTTGGCCGCGCTGCTCTCAACACGTGCCGAACGCCAGCCACCACTGGCACATCGGGTAAACGTCGAAGGAACTCTTAATCTTCTCGAGATCGCCATCACACAGTCTCGCCTCCAGGGAAGGGAAGTGAAATTCATCTATCCAAGCTCGATCGCCGTGTACGGACTTCCGAGCCTCTCGGTGAAGAACCAGACCGCGAAGATCCGGGAATCAGAATGGTGCACACCTCGCACGATGTACGGGATCAACAAGCTGTATTGCGAGCAGTTGGGAAACTACTATGCGAACTTCTACCGCCAACTCGATGCTGAACCAACGAAGGGGCGGATCGATTTCCGATGCTTGCGGTTTCCTGGCCTCATCAGCGCAACGACGCTCCCGACGGGAGGCACAAGCGACTACGCCCCGGAAATGCTCCACCAGGCTGCACAGGGTAACGCATACGTATGCTTTGTGCGAGAGGATACACGCATTCCATTTATGGCAATGCCGGATGCTATTCGCGCCCTCCTTCGGCTGGAAGCGGCACCCCGCGAATCCCTCACGCAGCAGGTGTACAACGTTGGAGCATTCAACCCCTCTGCTTCAGAACTGTATGGGCTTGTACAGCAGGCCTTTCCCAAGACTGAGGTTTCTTTTGCACCGGATCCGAAGCGGCAGGCAATCGTCGACAGTTGGCCCGCCGATGTCGACACCACAGCAGCAAGCCGTGATTGGGGGTGGAAGACGTCATACTCTCTGGAAAAGGCGTTTTGGGAATACCTCGTACCTGCCACACGAGATCGCTATCGATCGATGTGAGATCGTACACTGGAGCCTCCGCAAGATCTCGAACTCATTCATTGTGTCTGCATTTCCTACCCCTTCATTGTGCCGATCGAATAACTGCCCACTCGTTGTCGTCTGTAACAGCAAAAAGCTCCAGACGGTTCGCTCGCTTGACCACCTCGTGAAGTGCCTCCGGCTCTATGCAGAAGAATCCGGTCGACAGTGCGTCAGTTTCGAGCGCAGTGGGCGCGAACACCGTTGCGCTCAGCAACGCGCGGCCCGGGCTTCCGGTACGAGGGTCCAAGATATGGCCTACACCTCGGCCGTCAATGGTCACATACTTCTCGTAACAGCCTGAGGTCGATGCCGCTCGGTCAACAAGGCTGAATCTCGCCAGTATCTCGCTCGGGCGTGAAGGATCCGGGATGCCGATCTCCCAACCGTCGCTCTCCGGGGCAGTGCCAAGCGCATACGCGTCACCACTGTGATTGATGAATGCACGCTCGATGCCTGAACGGCGCAGAGCCTCAACTGCCCGGTCCACGGAGTAGCCGACCGCGATGCTGCCGAGGTCGATCCTTGTCCGACGATTCAGCAGAGCGACGCTGTGTTCGGCATCATCCACAGCCACATGCTTCATACCTACAGCCTCCAGAGCATCTCTTATCTGGGTCTCCGTGGGCACCTCGCAAAGGCTTTGTTGCGATCGGAACCCCCACAGCTCCATGAACGGTTCGACCGTGATGTCGAATGCCCCGTCGGTCGTAACCGTGAAGCGCCGGGCGTGCTTGATGACTTCAATGACCGAGGGATCAACCTCGATCGCCTCCCGGCCCGCGGCCCGATTCAGTCGCGATACCTGGCTCTCCGGCTTATAGAGACTCATCATTTCGTCCACACGGCGAATCTCGTCAAAGGCGCGGCTGATAGCTTCGTTCGCGTGGGGCCTGCTTTCTCCGCACGCCGTGATCGTAACGACGGTTCCCATCAGGTACTGCGCACGGGTGACCCACGCTTCCGGCGCAACGGCTGATCCATTCACGGACGAGCGAACTGACGAGAGGAGCGCGAGTCCTGCTCCCGCTCGCCCCGACATCTTCAGGAATTCCCGGCGCGTGTATCGTGCTCTGCGGTCCATCGATCTGATCAAGGGAGGTGCCGCTCTAGCTCGTCGACTGATTCCTCAACCTGCTCTGCAGACTCCGCTTGCGCGGACTGATCGGCCCTGGGACGTGCCTGCCACAGAAAGATCCCGAGCGACCCGAGAAGGAAGATCAAACACGCTTGGAGCCCGACGAAACCGATCACTTTCAGCACCGCGAATCCCGGACTCACGAACCGGACAAGCCAGCCAGCCGATTCGCCGAGGAGTGCCGAGCCGAAGGATGCGGCAATGAACGTAATCTTCACCGGTTTCGAAAACGGCGCAAAGATCAGCAGGTGCGTTAGCATCAGCAACACAACAGCGATCATTGCCAGATGACCGTGGGTCACTTCGAGCATTGATTGGTATGTGCGCGCGGGCCGGAACTCTTCTTCCGACCCATTGTAGTACACCACCACAGAGGCGGGAGAGAGATCCATCTTCCCAAAGTAGAGTGCGAAGTTGGTGACGACGAAGCCGATAAGCAACACCAACGTCAAGCCCAGCGTCAGCCGCATCAGTGGATGGCTCTGAAAGCTTCCGTTTTGCAGGTACTTCACAGTCACCTCTCCTTCGGAATGACGAGTTCGTACATCACCAGAATCCTTCTTATCCCTTCGGTGATGCTTTGTGCCGTGAGCGTTGCTCCGACGGTGTTCTGAACTCCACGCTTCAGCCACAGGTCGCTTCGCGCTGTTTTGTCCGCGAACAAGGCAAGCCAACGTTTCGGCGGCAAATAGTCTTCCGGCTCGTAGAAGGCCAAGAGCTCTACGGCTCGCACCGAGCCGTGCGGATCCACCACCACCATGAACGTTTCTGGCATCGTCCGCACGATATGCGTCTCGAGGAACGCGTAACCATCCACGCCTCTGCTCCCGCGGGCAACGTAGTATGTCACGAGCTTCGATTCCACGCTCGCCCTTGCCTGCGCCTGGATCTGTTCCACCTGCCCGTCGGTCAGGTACAGCGTCTTGCGGTCGATCGACATTGCACGCGGAAAGTGCACCCTCAATGCCTCGTCACGCGTAAGATAAACCTGCGCGTTGGCGTGGTACGGCATCGAGAAAAAGAAGAAGGCAATCAATACCGAGCGTATGGTCACGTCTGATTGAAGGAAAGTCCGCGCCAGCGCACCTCTACCAGGACTCAGTGTTTCCACTTCACGTCCATCGCCCCCTGTCAGAAAAGATAACTCACAGCCAGATTCCACTGGTTCACCCCCGTCTTCGCCTCGTTCTTGTTCTCGCGATAGTCGAACTTAAAAGCAACGTTCGGGTGTGGCTTGTAGCTAAGACCGATGGCGAGGATGCTCCGGGCGTTCGCCTTGTTCGCGGTATAGCCGGAAGGGACTTCTGCCTGCGTATTGTAGCTCTCGTACTGCACAAACGGCGTAATCGACTGTTCGGACCCGGGCCGGCTGAACGGCAACAGGTCGAGTCCCGTGACAACGTACCACCCCGTCATCTTCGAACCGATGGTCCTGCCCAACGCTGCGCTCAGGCGATCGGCCTCGTCGAGGTTGACCTGAGCGTAGAGGGCGCGCAACTCAAGGCCGCGCCATGCATACTCACCATGCACGCTCAGCATCGTTGTGGCCGCGGAAATCTCTCCCCGCGCATCAGTGGCATCCTGACCGGAGTTTCCGACGTAAAAACTTCCGCCCAGAACCGTGCCGGCAAGCCCACTGTACTCCAGCTTACCCGTGAAGCCGAAGTCCTCCGCAATCGCCTTAGCTCCGCTCTGCCGACCGCCCCGCACTCCCTCGCTGTCCGAAAAACCGGCAGCCCGCAACCCCTCCACGATGTACGCACGATAGCTGAGCGACGGCGCAATCTCACCGTAGAGTCCTAACCCATTGGTCCGCCACGTGCTCGGAATGATCAGGCGCTCAACCTGAGGCCGCAACGTGGTGAAGAAAGTGGAAGGCTCGTGCTTCTCGTTAATGATCCCCAACGGCGGCAGGACCATGCCAGCCCGGATATTAACAGCCTTCGAGAGTATCAACTCAACGTAACCAAACTCGACTGACACAGTACCAATTGGACTCCCTCTCGAATCCAGCTTCCCGGTCGATCCGTGCTCGAATTCGACCTCTGAGTTGAACAGGATCCAGTCATTGAACCGGAATCCGACATAGATAACATTCCGCAGGTAATCGATCTGGTCGGATCTGTTAGCTTTCTGGTTGTCCTCCTGCTTCCTGGCATAATTCTCATACACAACCTCGCCGTATCCGGCGATAGAGACTCCGGACTTCTTCAGCGTGTACACTTTGGATGCGGCCGGTCCCAATCCGCGTTGCCCTTCGCGTGTGGCTTCAGCCACCTCTCCCAGTCTCAGTCGCTCGATCTCCTGAGCAAGGATCTCGATCCTGCGGTGCAACTCTTTCAGCGTGTCGACCGATGCTTCCTGTGCCCGCGCAAACGGGGCAATAATCATCAGCAAAGATAAACATGACGGAATGCGTGATGCGAAGCTCATCAGAACCTCCTCAGTTGTTGGTTGTTGGATTTGTTGTTCTTGAGAACGCCATACCCGGACGCCGGTGATTCTGGCTTGACAAGCCTCCGCGTTGTAAGTATATTGATGTACGTAAAGAGGCTCGTCACTTCGTGACGCTCTTTCGATCGGGTGCATTACCATCGTCCTTTGGCGAGGTTTCAGTATGGTGATGCACTCGTTTTTTTGTGACAATAGCCCTACAGCGCCGTCTTCGAGAGCACCTTCCTGGTGGCCGCGACCGGACATCCTGCATTGTGGACGCACCCACTACAGCCAGGATCGATGACGGGCACCTCAGTCAAGCAGCGCGGACATCGCCCGAGAAATGGGTTATCGATGACGTACCGGCATTGCGGACACGTGCGCGCCTCGGTACGCAGCTTCTCTTCAAGCGTCATCATATCAGCATCTGTGACAGTATCCCACCCACAAGGAAGGCTACAATCCACGTACCAACCCAGACCAACGATGCAATCTTCAACCCACGCTCCTTGAGCATGATCATCAGCGAGGCGATGCAGGGGGTGAACAGCGTTATCGTAACAAGGGCGACAACGATCTGGTCCCCGGTGAGTGCCAGATTGTACAATCCCGCGGCCCCGAAATCCCTCCTCACCATTCCCATAACAAACGATGTCGCTGCCTCTTTCGGCAATTGCAGCCAGGCGGTTGTGAACGGAGCGAGGACATCCTGCCAGACCGCCAGGAGGCCCGTCACATGCAGAATTCCCACGCCCAGGGCTCCGCCGAAAAACCACGGTGTCGCCTCGCGCATGAAGTAATATGTCCGATATGCGGTTTTCCGGGCAACGTTGTCAAACCTCGGGAGCCGCATGGGTGGTAAATCAATGAGCAAGGGTGTTGTCACGCCGGGAAGTGTTCGGTGGAGAATTGTTCCAACAGCTACAAACACGGCAAGAATGGTAAAGGAATAGATGAGAATCGCCCGGAAACCTGCACCGGCCAGGAGTGCTGCGACGACAGCAAGCTGCGCGGAACAGGGAATCGCAAACTGAAGGATTGTTGCGGCAATGGTCTTCTCCCGTTCGCTTCCAAGCATGCGAGTCGTGATAGTCGCCATCGTAACGCATCCGAAGCCGAGGATGAGCGGAATGATGGCACTACCGTTGAGTCCAATAGCGTTCAGGCCTCGATCCACCAGAACTGCCAAACGAGGCAGATAGCCACTATCCTCCAGGATTGCCAAGGAAACATAAAACGCGATAACCAGAGGCAACAGCAGGAACAACAGATATGTCACCGTCATTGTCAGTACCCCGAACTCTCCGACCAGGATCGTGCCGAGCCAGAAAGAAGGGGATACATACTCAGCAACGACGTCGCGAATCCATGGTTCCCACAGCTCATTGCCAAGTGTCGTTTCTGTGAAGCCAACGATATCCTGTGCTACGAGCTTGCCGACAAAGAGGTAGACGAGGTAGAGTACCGCCAGGAGCATCGGTATGCCCGTCCACGCATTGACGGCCAGGCGCCCGAGAGCCGAGGAGAGTCGCGCTCCGCCGCGGCGATCGGAGAGCACCGCGTTAATGATCAGGTTCACCCGGTTGCGGCGCTCAATGTAGATCGAATCACGGTCGTGTCCGGGACTCACCCCATGACGCGCGGCGATCGCCTCGTCACCCTCCAGGATCAGGAGTGCCTCTGCTTCCGACCCGCTCATGCTGAGCATCGTGTGCAGTTTGTGATGTAGTGTGGAATCCTGCTCACCGCACCGCGCCTGCTCAAGTGCTGCATCAATCTGCTCAAATCCTGCACGGGTCGTGGCAGTGGTCGAGAACACGGGAATGCCGAGGGAGGCGGAGAGTAGCTGCGTATCGATCTGAAGCCCAAGCTTGCCGACTTCGTCCATGAAATTTAGCATCACCGAGACCTTCTTGCCCATATCGATCAGCTGCTGGGTGAGAAAGAGATCCCGCTCAAGGTGAACGGCATCAACGATGTTGAGGATGATATCTGCTTCAAGGACGATGTCACGGGTCACAACTTCTTCATCAGTGAAAGAAGATATCCCGTATGCACCGGGTGTGTCAAAGACTTCGTACGACTTGAAGCGACCTTTCGTAACCTCCACAGTTGTCCCGGGATAGTTTGAGACATCGACGTAGACGCCGGAGAGGAAATTGAAGAAGAGAGACTTCCCGACGTTGGGATTGCCGACGAGCGCAACCTTGAGGACAGCTTCGTCTTGCGAAAGACTCATGCCGAAGTGCCTGTGATGCTCAACGTGCTCGTGTGGAGAGATGCTCTCTGTACCTGACATCAAGGAGCCGTTCACTTTTGATACCTGTCGCTCTGAGGTCGCTGCGAATCCGCGCGGGCAACGAGGATAGATTTCGCCAGTGACATCCCAAGCGCTATTTCCTGTCGGTTCTTTTGGACAACGATCGTACCGCCGGGGAGTCTCTCGAGGCAGCGCACAAGTTCGCCCTTGTGGATTCCCAACCGAATCAACTGCGCTTTGCTTTTTCCATCCGGGAGTTCGACTATGATGTACCAACTCCCTTTCCTTGCGCAGTGGAGAGAGATCCCGGCTGTTTTCATTGGTGAAATTCGGATTTCGATGATGCTTGTGCAGGATGACTTCTATATACGACTAAATTAGTCCTATTATACTCAAATGTCAATGAGATCAACCAGAAAGAGGAGAGAAAATTTCAATTGTAGGAATGATTACTGATATCTTGTCTACTTCTTTACTTTTCACTTGATAATTCTCTGACGGTTCGTATATCTATGAGTCGGAACAGAAACTACAACCCTCAGGCTTACATATGATCACACTAGTTGGCAAGGTAGTTTTGATCACCGGCGGATCGCGGGGCATCGGCGCAGCTATCGCATCAATGATGTCGGAGGCAGGTGCAACAACTGCACTCACGTACAATGCCGACAAGGCAAGTGCGCAGCGCGTGGCACGTAGGATCGCGCGCGGCGGCAGTGAGTGTCTCATCATCCAAGCGGATGTTTCGAAAGCTGCTGATGTGCGAAGGACAGTCAGGACTGTGCTCGACCACTTCGGGCGTATTGACATCCTCGTCAACAACGCCGGCATCTGGAAGCGCGGCCGCATAGGAAGAATGACTGAAGCTCAGTGGGACGAGACATTGGATGTCAATCTCAAGGGGACATTCCTTTTCTCCAACCAGGTCATCCCGGTGATGAGGAAACAGAGAGGTGGCAAGATTATCAACATCGCAAGCACGGCTGGTCAGCGCGGCGAACCGTTTTACTCACACTACGCTGCATCCAAAGGGGGTATGATTGCCTTCACGAAAGCTCTGGGAGCCGAGCTTGCACCGGAGAACATCATCGTGAACTGCGTCTCACCGGGCTGGGTCTACACGGATATGACGGCACGCGTGCTTCGCGATGCCAAACAGCGGAAGGAGGTCAAGAAACTCATTCCTCGCGGACGTGTGGGATCACCGGATGAGATCGCTGGAGCGGTGCTGTTTCTCGCGTCAGACCTCTCGAACCACATCGTCGGGGCAGCGATCAATGTAAATGGAGGAAGTGTCCTCTTCGGTTGATTTACGCGATAATGAGTTTTTTTCTTGATTTCGACCCCAAATTTTCTGAATTTCCTGCGTAATTCCTTTCGTTTGTCACGTCTTCTTCGAGGGAACGACTGTCATGTCCCACAAGAGTAAATTCTTGCGAGGAAAGAAGATCGACCCTCGCCCCATTCCGAAGAAGATCGATGTTGTCAGTCTGGTTGACAACTATTTTCAGGCATACAACGCGGGTCGGTTTGCTGAGGCATGCCACCTTTTCACCCAGAAGATGCTTCAGCCGAACGTTACGGTGGGGATGAGTCTGACGGGGGCTCTCACACCGGCCGGATTAGGCGGTTCCTGTGTTGTTCCGCTGATGAAAGCGGGGTTCGTCGACTGGATTGTGAGCACGGGAGCCAACCTTTATCACGACACGCATTTTGCGATCGGCCACTCCTTGCATAGGGCATCGCCGTTTGTCGATGACAGAATCCTGCGCAAGGAGGAAATTATTCGCATCTATGACATTCTTTTTGACTCCGAGGTTTTGGTAAGCACAGACGAGTTTTTCCGAACAGTGCTGGAAGCTGCAGAATTTCAGATGGAGATGAGCACGGCGGAGTTCCACTACAAGCTTGGAAAGTACATCTACGAGCGCGAACGGCTCATAAAGCTTCCGTTCAGTAGCGTGCTTGGGGCAGCGTACCGCTATGGTGTTCCCATCTACACTTCCTCTCCGGGCGACAGCTCCATCGGGATGAATGTAGCCGAGACGGCACTGTACGGCAATCGATGCAAGTTTGATGTGCTTGCCGATGTAAATGAGACAGCTTCAATCGTGCTCGATGCTTGCCAGAGCGGAGGCCGCAGTGGTGTTCTGATTTGGGGAGGGGGTTCGCCGAAGAACTTCCTGCTTCAAACCGAGCCCCAGATTCAGGAGGTGCTCAAAATCAACGAGAAAGGGCATGATTTCTTCATTCAGTTCACCGATGCTCGGCCTGATACCGGCGGGCTTTCCGGCGCCACCCCGTCCGAAGCCATTAGCTGGGGCAAGATCGATCCGAACCAACTTCAGGATACGGTTGTTGCGTATGTAGATTCAACGATTGCGATGCCCATTTTCACATCATATGCGCTGGCGCGGTGTAAGCCTCACCGGCTGAAGCGGCTGTACGACAGGCGGTCTGCAATGATGGGCCGATTGAGGTGGGCAGCGGACCGAGCCAAGAAATTGGCCATCAAACGAAAAGAGCATAGTCACTAGCATGTTCACTACAGAAAGGGCTCTTTCATGAATCGATACCAGGAACTGCTCGACTTGATCCAGACCTTCCAAAAAGACTTCGAGAAGTTCTATGTGAAAGGAAATAAGTCGGCAGGTACCCGCGTGCGTAAACATATGGCTGCGTTGAAGCGGAAGGCACAGGAGATACGCAACGAGATTCAGGAAATCAAGAAAAAGGAGAAGGGGGAAGGCGGACCCGAGCCGGGACCGGTCGCCTGAGTCCGGTCGGCAACACCCTACTCGGCTGGCGAATCGCATCTCCATCGGCTGCTCCCAAAGCGGCCGATGGAGGAACCGATGCCTCCTACAAGCCTCTCTTCTCTCATTCCTTTGCAGCTATAAAACCATGAGATACATTACCCCTGTTCTCTCCCTTGCTTTGATTCTTTCTCTTGCTGCTCTCGGTCAACAAGCGTCACCGACACCGAACCCGCTGCGGGTGATTCCCACCCCTCAGGAATTCACGCCAAGGTCAGCTCCATTCAAGATCACTTCTCAGACCCGGATCATACTCGGTAGCGGCGCATCGGGCGACGACAGGTTTGCAGCGGAGCAGCTCAACGACGAGCTTTCAACCTTGAGAGAGCTCCAGTTGAGAATTGTCCGCGAGGAATCGATCCGGAAGATCACATCCGGCTACATCTTCGTCGGCTCTCCGCGGAGTTCGTTTGCACAGCGATGGCTTACGTCGGCGGGGATCAAACTTGGCCCCGAGTTGCGCGCAGAGGGGTACATCCTCAGCGTTGATGCTCAGGGTGTTGTCATTGTCGCCGAGTCTCCACGCGGACGATTCTACGGCGTCATGACACTGCTGCAAATGCTGGAGCAGGACAAGAGAAGTCTTCTTCTTCCCGGCGCCCTCATTCGCGATTGGCCTCTCCAGGCAATCCGGGGCATTACGGATGACCTGAGCCGGGGGCAGGTCTCGACGATGGATAATTTCAAAAAAATCATCCGGTTCCTTGCGCGGTACAAATTGAATGTGTATTCGCCGTACATCGAAGATATCTTCGTCTTCCAGAGTCATCCGCTGATCGGCAAGGGCCGGGGCGAACTAACGGCAGCGGAGATGAAAGAACTGGACGCTTACGCCAAGCGGTTTCACGTGGAGGTTATTCCAATCTTCGAGACGCTCGGCCATTGGGAGAATATCCTGATTCTGCCGCGGTACGTGCAGTACGGAGAGTTCCCGGGTGCCCATACGCTCAACATCTCCGACGAGGCAGTCTACCGGATGCTCGATGAGATGATCGGTGAACTCAGTGCTGCATTCAGCTCCCCGTATTTCAACATGGCAGCGGACGAGTCGTGGGATGTTGGACTCGGCGCGAACAAGGAGCGGGTAGCGGCGAGCGATCTCGCAACAGTTCACGCCGAGCATTACAGCCGGGTCTTTGACATTCTCAAGAAACACAGGAAGAAACCGATGATGTACGGGGATGTCCTCCTGCACAATCCCGCGATACTCGACAAGATCCCGAAGGATGTCATTATCGTCGACTGGCATTACGGCGCGAGCGACCGCTATCCAAGCACAGAGGTGTTTCGCAACGCCGGATTTCCCTACGTCGTTTCGCCAGCTGTCTGGAATTTCACGGGGCCATTTCCGAACTACCTGAACACCGTGGCAAACATCCAGAACCTCACTCGTGACGGTTACCTGAACGGCTCACGCGGCATCCTGACGTCCAACTGGAACGACTATGGTGGCGAGGCGCTGCGAGAACTGAACTACTACGGGTACGCGTGGACAGCAGAATGTGCCTGGCAGCCGCTCAAGGCGGATGTGAGCTCGTTCAACACCCGATTTTTCTGGCAGTTCTTCGGAAATCGTCACGCAGGACTGCTCGGTGAGGCGGTCTACGCCCTGCTTGGGAATCCTCTCAATCAGATGAACTGGCATGAGCTCTGGCGCCACCCATTGCTCCCGGAGCGGCCTTCAACGATTCCGTACGTCTTGCGAACCAGCTCGCTGCAGTCTTCCATACCACTCGCGGAACAACTCCTGAGCCAGCTTGCCTCGCTGACGACCCGGAATCAAGAGCACCTCTTTTATCTCAATTTTATCGCGCGCCTGAGCCACTGGTTCGCAACCAAGCTTTCGCTCAGCCAGGCCCTCGGAAGGTTGTGGCGGGATACGTTGCACAGTGTCGATCGAGATTCAGCGAAACAGGCTTTACTCGTTTGTGCCGGTGCTCTGGCGACCGATCTCAAGAAACTCAAAGAGGAGTTTTCCCTCCTCTGGTTGAAAACAAACCGGAAGGCCAATCTGCAGTATTTGATGCTTCGGTATGATCGTCAGTCGGACTACTGGGAGGAAACCCTACGAGAGCTCGCAGGTGCGCAGGAGCTTCCCGACCCGACGATACCAAGCAGGTGGATCTATCATCCGGACGGCAACCCGGGGAAGCGTGACACAACGGCCAGGCAAGTGCGGAGAGCCTTCTTCAGAACCACATTCCCCGTGGAAAGGCCCGCATCGAGTGCGAAGCTGCAGCTCATCGGAGATACGTACGCGAAAGTCTGGATCAACGGCGTAGAGGTCGGCGATGTTCTGGGCCGACGGTCGCTTTCGCTTTTCGTGGAGCACCAGCGCGTCAAGCTGTGGGAGGTCGGATCGCTGCTGAAACCGGGAGCGAATGCGATTACCGTGGAGGCCGCGAACTTTGACCAGTTTGGCTCCGCCGGCGTCAATGTTCTCCTGGAGATCCGGAATGGTGAAACAACGGATACAGTCATAACCGACCCGACGTGGTCTGTGGCGGAGTCCGCAACAGACCGTTGGAAGAGCCCTGAATTCGATGACAGAACGTGGAAACGTGCTGTTGCACTGGCCTATCCGTACGCGGTCATCCGGCCAAATCTCGTGACCGGCCGCCCTTCATGGATTGAGCGGTAGGCGAGCTTCTACCCGATCTCACATGGGAATGGCCGGGGTCGCTTTGCTCACGTGGAAAAAGAGCTCCGTTTCTGCTATATTGACGTGAACGCTTCGCCCCGCAGTTCATTACATCGAGAGGGAATGGGGGAACATGAAGAAATATGTCCTGATCGGGTTGATTGCTGGAGTAACGATCTCGGTCCTTGCCATCTATTTCCGGCGGAAGAAACTCGCAGGAACAGAATTCCACGGCTTCTTCGATTCATCCGCAGTAGCAGATGAGCTGTTCGGAGACGCCTTCGAGGAACTGCCTGACAAGCCTTGAGTGCAGTTCGTTCGACGCGCTCTAAGGCCACTTCATTCACGCGTGTCACCTCCTGACCCTCCCCTGGTTTGCACTGCTATTGTTTTCCTTTCGCGTTACGCTGGCAACTGACATATCGCGAGCAGAGCACAACGGAACTGAAAATATCGGATAACGGCCGATCTGTGTTGTCCGCCACAGAAGGGAAAAGCTCGATTTCGCAGATTGAGGAGAAGGGCGGCTCATACCGCTGAACATCAGCGCGGTGCACGCCCGCAGAATTCTCTCGCCGCTTGCCTATGAATTCTTCAGGTTCAGAACCCCCCACACCCTCTGTGCTAGGCACGCTCCTCAAGTCTCTCCAAGCAGAGAGCGATCAACTGAAGCAGGCGCGCCAGGAATTCACGTTGTTCAGTGGTGAATATCGGGGCGAGTTTGCCAGATACTTCTACTACCGGTTTGAGGTCCCCGAAGGACTCTATCTTCGGGGCATCGAGCGTGCATCATTCACGTTCAGCCAGCTCCAGCCGACCACGATTGAGGGGAGAATTATAGGCCAGGAGAGTCAGTTCATTACGGTCGCTGTTCCGGTAAACTTCGGGGAGGTCCTTCCGGAGATCAAATGCACGTGGAGCTACAACGACCATCTCAAGCCGACGATCACGGCGCTCAGCAATGCCGCAGCGAATCACCCCATTCTCTCGCTCCTGTTCCACCCTGAAGGACCCGGCAATGCCCTTCCCTCAGCTATCGAACCGGCCTTCCTTCCCGCTACTCCACCTGATCACCAGGATGCCGTCAAGAAGATCTTCCACAACCGTGTCTCATTTCTATGGGGCCCGACCTGCTCCGGAAAAACGTCGATCCTTGCCTTGACTGCACTGAACTTCCTCAAGGCCGGCAAGAAGGTCCTTCTCGTTGCCGACAGTCAAGATCGGGTCGACCGAGCGGTCTTCTACATGCTCTCCCTGGCTCCGGATCTCCATGTCGATATCAAGACAATCGGAACCAGAATTGGATTGCCGTCCAACTCGGACGCGGAGCCTCTGAAGTCGTTCTCACTACAATATGACATCACCGCAAAGAGAAGCCAGAAACAGAAAGAGGTCGAAGAGCGACTCGCCCTTCTTGACACTCATTGGCGGATAAAGGTCAGGCAATTCCTCCATGAAGATTTCTATGCAAAGCTCACTGACCTCCGGGAGCGGGCGAACGAAAACCGCAAGCAGCTTGCCAATGTCGCGGAGGAGCTCAAGGCGCTCAAGGAGACGATCAGCAGGGCGCAGAACGCATCGATGCTCGAAAAGCTGAAAAAAGGATTCAGCAAAGAGGAATCGGCTGCAGCACAGAAGGAGCTGGCAGACAGACAAACGCTGCAAAAGAGGCTGCAATCCATCCAACAGGCATTAACGACGGAATTGATACGGACGGAATCCCAGGTTCCGATCGAGGCCAATGAGATGAGGGACTACTACGCAGCTACGAAACGGCTGGGTGAACTCGGGGGAGTTCCAAAAGTGATGGAAGATGTAGAATCCGTGCTCGCCGTTGACGAGCGTGAAATGCTGTCGTCGAAGCGTTTCGTTGTGGCGACGGTCGACCTGATGCTTTCCGACTCCCTGCTTCGAAATCTTCAGTTCGACGTGGTCATGGTCGACGATGCTGAAGCAACGTCGATGCCCCAGCTTGCCGCGCTCGCCCTTCACGCCACCGAAGCGATGGTCCTTGCAGGCGATCCGTTCCAGCTTGGCCCGGAATCCTTCTCGAGCAGCGATATTGCTCAAACCTGGTTGCAGCGAGATATTTTCCTGCACACGGCGCAGACCGACCGGTTGCATGAGCTGTTCGAATGGTCCCAGAAGAACTCACAGTGGTGTATCTTTCTGCCGTCTCAATTCGCGGCGACGCTAAAACTCTCTGCGTTTGTCGCCTCAGTTCTCTACGACGACAGACTCAGAGTTTCTTCCTCGCCGAACGGCAAAGGGAAGATTTTCTTTATCGACACGAGCGATCTTCGATCGTCGTGCCGGCAGTACATCGGAAAGAAGCGGATCGTCCCGTACAACGATCTGCAGACAAAGCGTATGATTGAAGTGCTGAAGCACGCGCTCATGCAGCCAAATCGGTGGGCGGGAGACGTGTGTGTTGTCGTACCTTTCCTCGGCACCTCCCTCCACACGAAGCTGCAGCTTCGCCTGAATGCTCTTCGCAATGTCGAGGTCGGTACGCCTCCAATGGTCAAAGGGCGCCGCAAGAAAGCAGTCATTTTCGATACGACGATGGCGGGGGTCGATTACACGATGCGGCATATCGACGATAGGAAGATCGGCGAACACCGGATCGCCCGGCTCTTCAATGTGATCTTCTCCCTCGTGGAGGAAGACCTCTACCTTCTGGCAGATATGTCGCATTTCAGGTCCGTCTACAAAGACCGTCTATTCACGAAACTCCTGATGCTCCTGCAGTCGCAGGCAGACCCCCTGCCTGCATACGCACAAGCAGCAAGGCAATTTGATCAGCTCGAATGGGATGCACGCGCCCGCATCCTCGAGCCCCCCCAATTGGGCACTACGCCTGCAGTGAGTGATATCCGCTTGACGCGCGCTGCGAGCCCGAAACATGCCGATGTCGAACTCGAATTGCGCATGAGGATGATGGCACGGCAGCAACCTCAACCGGTGTCGTCGAGACCCAGGAACTTTGAGCGCGAAACCTTCACGTCTGTGCACCGGGTGCTTGGACTGACCAAGGATGTCAATCTTCTCTCGCAGCACATCGGCGGGGATATCCTGTTCCGGCAGTCGTTGGCGACGCATCAAGCCGCAAGCCGACTTCCGCTCGATGTTTGCCGCAGCGACGAAGAGTTTCGGAAGATCATGGAGCAGTGGAACTTGTTGATCTATGAGATGTCCGGCGCTGGAAAGACGGATCTCTCGTTTTTCGCGAAACAGACACCGGAAGCGAGCGTCATGTGGGACATCAGTAACCTGAGAGCGTACTACTCATCGACCATGGAGGCTGTTGTTGAAGAAGGAAAGCACCGGGTCGCTGCTTCAGTCTCGAAAGTTTTTCAGGAGTGCCTCGGCAAACCTCAGCCCGCGAATCCTGTCGAATGGTCAACCGCGTACCTGAGCTTCCTCGGCAAGATGGAAGCCTACCTTATGTGGATCTCGGAGCAACTGAGGAGGTGAGTTCACGATTTAGAATTCAGAAGCTCCACGGTTTCGCATTCGCTTCGTCGTCCCGCCTATCGTTTTTGGCCAATCTTCCAAGTATCTCCGCTCACCGCATCAATATCTGCTTTGCCAGTGGCGTGGTTTGACATACCTTGAACGCATCTCGATTTTAGGATATATTGAATCTTGAAGACGGAATGAAACGGGGAATATCGAATTCTCCCCGGTCGTTCCGCAATCCCCAATTTATGATCCGCGACCGACATGTGGGAATGGCTCCTTAGCACGGCTCTAGTCCTTTTCTTTGTCCTGCTCAATGGCTTCTTCGTTGCAGCGGAGTTCGCCATCGTCAAAGTCCGTTCCACACAAATCGAGCCGCTTGCGGCAAAGGGGAACTGGCGCGCGAAGGTGGCAAAAGACGTGATCACTCACCTGGATGCCTACCTCTCCGCCACCCAGCTCGGCATTACGATGGCAAGCCTGGCTCTCGGTTGGCTTGGTGAGCCGCTCGTCGCAGACCAGCTCCGACCGCTGCTGGAGAAGATTGGGATCGACAATCCCAAGCTCGTCTCGGGGATCTCGTTCGGCGTGGGCTTCGCCATTATCACCTTTCTGCATATCATCCTAGGCGAGCTGGCACCGAAGTCACTCGCCATTCAGAAAGCCAGCGGGACCACGCTGTGGACCGCCTATCCGCTCAAAGTATTCTTCACCGTCTTCAAGCCGATCATCTGGACTCTAAACTCGTTGGCGAATGCGATCCTTCGCGTCATTGGCATTCAACCCGCGGGCGAGTCCGAGCTGATGCATTCTGAAGAGGAATTGCGCCTTCTTCTCGCCCAGGAGAAAGGGGTCTCGGTCGCCAGCCGCCAGATTGTGCTCAACGCGATGGACTTCCGACGCAAACAGGCACGCCACTGTATGGTTCCGAGAACGGAGATGGTCACCCTCTCCCTTTCTGGGCCAGCGCAGGATAGTGTGGAACTGATGCGGTCAAACAAGTACTCCCGCTACCCAGTTTATAAGGACTCGATTGACAACATCATCGGGATCGTCTATACAAAAGACATTTTCAAGCAGGACCGGCATCTCAAGCCGGATTTCTCCCTCGTATCGGTGTTGCGTGATGCGACGTTCTTGCCGGAAACCGTGAGCCTCGAGCGCGTACTGGAAACGATGCTGCAACGGAAGACTCACATGATCATCCTTGCTGACGAGTATGGGGGAACGGCCGGACTGATTACTCTCGAAAATGTTCTCGAGGAACTTGTTGGGCCAATCCAGGACGAATTCGATCGAGAGCCTCCGGAGATTACGAAGGTGGATGAAGGCGAATACCTCCTCGATGCGAGCGTGACAACGAACGAAGTCGAGCGGCTGATGAGTCAAGAACTCTCCCCCAAGGATATTCTCTCGATCGGTGGCTTTCTCCTCGAGCAGCTTGGACACATCCCGGAGCGTGGTGAGCAAATCCAGGTGAACAGCCTTGAGTTCACAGTCGAACAGGTAAGTGATCGCACTATCGATCGCGTGCGGGTGAAACGCCTCTCAGCCGATCAACAGAGCGAAGAACCCGAAAATCCGTAATTATCATCCAACCCACCGTATCGTCTTCAATTGTCGTCACCTCTGTTGATTCGTTCTATGAGACATTTCCAGCGTTTCCACATTGCTCTCATTCTCATTCTTCCTTTTTCCTCTTCCATTTATCATTTTCCATTTCTCGTTTTCCATTCTTCTGTATCCGCCCAGCTCTCCGTCCCGCAATGGCCGAAGGACGCCATCTGGTATCAGATCTTTCCGGAGCGCTTCCGCAACGGCGATCCCGGAAATGACCCGACGGCAGAGGAGGTGGAGATCGATGCCCGACGGGGGTGGCGTGTCTCGCCGTGGACAAGCGATTGGTATAGGCTCCAGCCATGGGAAGAGAGACACAGCGATAGGTTCTACGAGAATGTGTTTGATCGCCGATATGGCGGCGACCTTCAGGGCGTGCTGGAAAGGCTGGATTATCTTGCTGACCTAGGAATCAACGCAATCTACTTCAATCCGGTCTTCGAAGCCCTCTCTCTTCACAAATATGATGCGTCAACTTACCACCATATCGACAAGAACTTTGGCCCCAACCCGCGAGCGGACGCGAAATTGATGCGGCAAGAAACCGATGACCCGGCGTCCTGGAAATGGACCTCTGCGGATTCACTGTTTCTGAAGCTTGTCAAAGAGGCCCATCGCCGCGGCATTCGCATCATCATCGATGGAGTATTCAATCACTGTGGGACCCGATTCTGGGCGTTTCAGGACGTCAAAGTGAACCAACAGCGCTCGCGCTATGCAGACTGGTTCGACGTGAGAAAGTGGGATGATCCGGCAACCCCGCAGAATGAGTTTGACTACAAGGGATGGTGGGATTACAAGGAACACCCCGAGTTTCGCGAGGGACCCGCGGGCTTCGTCCCCCCGGTGCGGGAGTACTTCTTCAATATTACGCGCCGCTGGATGGATCCAAACGGCGACGGTGATCCCTCGGATGGGGTGGATGGATGGCGGCTCGATGTCGCAAACGACGTCTCTCACCAGTTTTGGAAGGAATGGAGAACGCTGGTCAAGTCCATCAATCCCGACGCCTACATCGTTGGGGAGATTTGGGATGATGCATCCAACTGGCTTGGGGGCGATCAGTTCGACGCAGTAATGAATTATCGCTTCGCTCGGGCAGTGGTTCGGTTCTTCATCGACTCCGGCTCACGCAAGTACAGCGTATCCGACTTCGATCGGGAACTGGCTGACGTCCGCAGAGGCTACCCGTCTGAAGTCAATTATATCCTCCAGAATCTGATCGACAGCCATGACACCGACCGGCTCCCGTCGATGATCATGAATCCCAACAGGACATACGATGATCGCAACGGGCTACGGTACCACCCCGATTACAACATCGCCAAGCCGACAGCGGGGGCCAGGCAGATCCAGAAGCTGATCCTGCTGTTCCAGATGACATACGTCGGCGCACCGATGATTTACTACGGCAGCGAAGCAGGGATGTGGGGCGCCGATGACCCGGATGATCGCAAACCGATGGTGTGGCCAGAGATCCAGTACGAGAATGAACGGTCACACCCCCTTCCCGGCAAGACATGCACGAACGACGAGGTGAAGTTCGACGAGGAGTTGTTTCTGTATTACAAGCGGCTTGTTCGAATTCGAACAGAGAATGAAGCCCTGAGGCGGGGTGATTTCACAACACTACGTGCAGATGACGACGCCGGGGTCTATGCGTTTGTACGAAAGCAGCGCAACAACGAAGTTGTTGTCGTGATGAACAACAGCGAGAAAGAGAAAGCAGTAGACCTGACCCTAGGCGGTCGTCGGAGTTATCGTGATGCGTTGACGGGGATAACCATAGCAGAATCAGATCAACTTGTGCTCGTCCTGAAACCAAAATCGGGTTCGATCCTCGTTGGAGAACGGTGAAAATCTCCCACAAAGACGTTCATCCGGAATTACCCAAGCTACGCCGCAGATGATGAGAAGCGTTGTGCACCCAAAAGACTTGACACTCACGCGGAATCTGGTAATTTGGTATATTGAGGCGACGATGAAACTCAACAACTCCGCGAAATTCCTCCTTCTGTTCTTTCTTTCCCTCAGCGTCACATTCTTCAACGGCACATCGCGCCCCTCCTCTCCGACCTCCAAAGCTCAGCAGGAAAGCGACTTTAAGCAGCGTCGCCTGAGGATGGTCGAAGACCAGATGGTGGAGCGATACATCAGCGACCCGGTGGTGCTGCGGGCGATGCGAACCGTTCCACGGCATCAGTTCGTGCCTCTCGAGCTAATCGACGAAGCTTACTCTGATCGTCCTCTCCCTATTGGTCACGGCCAGACGATTTCTCAGCCCTATATTGTAGCCCTGATGACCGAGCTACTTGCCCTCAAGAAACACCACCGAGTGCTGGAGATTGGAACCGGCTCGGGATATCAGGCAGCTGTGCTGGCTGAGATTGTTGATTCTGTCTGGACCATCGAGATTGTGGAGCCACTGGCGAAATCTGCCGAGGAGCGACTGAGAAAGCTCGGGTACACGAACGTGATTGTACGCTGCGGAGATGGATACGCCGGCTGGAAAGAGCACGCTCCATTTGACGCGATCATCGTTACAGCATCACCTGAGCAGATCCCGCCGCCGCTCACCGAGCAGTTGAAGGAGGGTGGCCGGATGGTCATTCCGGTCGGTCCGGCGTTCTCCGTTCAAAGCCTTCTCCTCGTGACGAAACAAAGGGGCAAGATCACAACCCGCAACGTCGCTGCTGTCAGGTTTGTGCCACTGACCAGAGAGCGGTGAGTCAACATCTCACGCGTGTGGAACGGCGACGTGGGATTTTCCCGGTCTCTCCCGATCGGCCTGCGCGTTCGCGCCCTGGAATCGCCATTCCTTCTGCCACGGGCTCAGGGAGTGAGCAGATGCTCCTGTGACCTAGCCCCCTCAAAGTGATCCAAAAACAAATGGAGAGATTTTGTATTTTGGGTCAAAGGAGGCATCAATGGGTAGACAGAAGCACACAGCTGAACAGATCATCAGCAAGCTACGAGAAGCGGAGGTGCTGCAAGGCAAAGGGATGAGTTTGGAGGAGGTCCTTCGACAACTGAACATCAGTGATGCGACATACTACAAGTGGCGGAAGGAGTATGGAGGGCTGAGGCTCGACCAGGCCAAACGGCTGAAGGAGCTGGAGCAGGAGAACAGCCGGTTGCGGAAGGTGGTATCGGATCTGTCGATCGACAATGCGATACTCAAGGAGGCAGCCCGGGGAAACTGGTGAGCCCGGTCAAACGGCGCCGGGCGGTCAGAGAGCTTCAGGAAGCGCTGCAAGCTTCCGAGCGACGAGTCTGCCGTGTTTTGGAACAGCCACGATCAACGCAACGACGTCCGGCAGTGGTCAAGACAGATGAAGCTGCGTTGAGAGAACGGATGATAACTTTGGCGTGCGAGTACGGGCGGTATGGCTATCGGAGAGTGACGGCACTTTTGAGAGGTGAAGGGTGGCGAGTGAATCACAAGCGTGTAGCACGCATATGGCGTCAGGAAGGGCTGAAAGTGCCCAAGAGACAGCCGAAGCGAAGACGGTTGTGGTTGAATGACGGATCGTGCATACGTCTACGCCCAGAGCATCGGAACCATGTCTGGAGTTATGATTTTGTGGCAGACAGGACCAGCGACGGACGGCCGATTCGGATGTTGAACATCATAGATGAATACAGTCGGGAGTGTTTGAAGATCCATATCGACCGACAAGTTAAGGCAACAGATGTATTGTACGAGTTATCGGAGCTCTTTGTGGAACGTGGTGCTCCGGACTATTTGCGATCGGACAATGGGTGTGAGTTTACAGCACAGCCGATCCGTGAATGGCTGCAGAGGCTCGGAGTGAAGACATTGTTCATCGAACCAGGGAGTCCTTGGGAGAATGGCTACATTGAGTCGTTCAACGGAAAGCTGAGAGATGAGCTCTTGAACGGGGAGATCTTCGATACGGTCCTTGAAGCGAAGGTCATCACAGAACGGTGGAGAAAGCAATACAACACTATCAGGCCGCACAGCTCGCTCCAGTACCGGCCACCGGCACCAGAAACATACTTCCTGCGGCAGGTCGCCAATGCCTGACAATGGGAAAAACCGAGATCAACATTGGCTCACGAACCGGGGGCAGATCAGCTGCCAATCTCAACTCTCTTAAAGGCCTCCCAATCCATGCCCAACCAGAGCATGCGGTTTCGATGATACAAGTGGTAGCTGAAGGCATTCGGATATGGCGGAGAACTTACGGCAAGGTCAACGGTTTCTAGATTAAGCGGTTCAAGAATATTCCCGTGGATCACCTTACACTTGGAAGGGATACCGACCAAATCAGCGAGATTCTTGAGGCGCTCAATAGCGTCAGCTAGAGCGCGAATAAAGCGGCGGATCGTCTCACCCCTACCTATCTGCTTATTCCTTCGAACGTACCTTGTGTCTGAATCTTGACGTGAGACCGTCACAACAATTGAAGAAAACACGGTCAACGCAACATCGCGAGCTCGTTCACTGTTAAGCTGGTGGCAAGAAGCTTTGAGAAGGGCGAGTTCTTCAATCACATGAGGATCGAACCAAAAAGCAATGGCATCTGAGTCGGGCTTCTGACTTTCCAAGTCCTCTTCGATTTTCGAAGGAAACAGTGAGAGAGCACCGCTGATTCTCGGGCTGTCGGCAATGATCGAGAGATTCTCCCTCAGTCTCCCTAACGATTCAATTTCGGAATCATTCAAGATTGAGGTCTTAGCCCGGGAGATGAGGCACGCAAGAGGATTGGCGTCTATCCCTATTGCGTTTCTCTTGAGAAGCAAAGCCTCAACCAGAGTCGTCCCACTTCCACAGAACGGATCGAGGACTGTTTCACCGATCGATGACAACTCCTGAATGAGGGTATTCGGAATTTGAGGGATAAACTTCGCAGGATATGGATGGAGGGAGTGTGTCAAATAGCCTGTCCCAATTCCTTCGAAATTCCAGTCCATTGTCTTCAGTCGCTCAAGGGCAATCTCCCAGCGTTCAAAAGCAGCACGGTTTTCACGCACCCCAAGGGGCTGTTGATTCCCGCGAGCATAACTGACAATGATTTTTGCCTCATCCTCCGAAAAGAGGCGCCACCCGTTGCGATTACGTTTGGGCTCGGGCACTCTTTGATCGCGTAGCCAGCGTAGTAGGGTATCTTTGTGCACTCCAGCGAGATGAGCGACTTCCTTGGTAGTCAGTATCTTGTCCATTCCGTTCTTCAAATGTCTATGTTGGAACTGAAGCGCGTCCCCGTTCAATTCAGATCAGGCCGAATTTGCCGAGACGGCTTTTTCTCGGCGGAAGTCGCAGTCTCAAGTTATGCCTATATGCAGCCATATGCAAGGTTTTTCTCTCCAAGGCTGCTCTTGAGGTAAGCGGTGCGTTGTCCCGTCGACATTTGTGCTGCTGCAAATCGCAAAATGCGAGTGACCGAGACCCACAGTTGCCACTGTCGTTTTCGCAGCTTCTTGCCCAGTTTGTTTCTATCGTCGCGGCCACCCGAATCACGCAGACACTTCCGTGGGGAAGCAAACAGAATTGTTCCCGACTGCGTGTTAGCTCGACTCCTGCAACCTCAAATGAATACCCCCTCATATACAGGAACGGAATCAGGTAACACCTCTGAGAGGGAGAGCCTGAGTGCCCGATCCCCTGATTTTTTGCACCACCGACTACTACCCCCACCACTGAAACAGCAATCCCCACACCGTTACCACCACAGCCACTGCCACAGAGAACCGCAAACCACCTCAGTCTCTCATCTCACCAAAAGCCCTCAAAGCCTCCTATCTGATCTGTCTACCGTCAGTCTCCGCTCCCAAACTCGTAGATTGTCACACACCCGATTTCGGTTTAGTTCTGTGCTTCCTCCTTCTGTACCACAACGCGATCAGTCTCGGACCGCTGTGCACTCCGAGCTTGCTTAGAAGAACTGATCGGACTGTCTCTATGGTTCTGACCGATACGCGTCGCCTCCTGGCAATTTCCTTACTCGTGAGTCCTTGAGCCAGTAGCTTCCAGGTCAACAATTCTTTCTGGGAGAGAGGTTTGCCCAAGAGCCGTTTTTTCGTCTTGCGTCTCAAATCTTGTGCTCCTGCTTCGATGGTTCGACAACTTGTCTTTGCACATCAGAACCTACTTCTTTTTCAGTGGGAAGTCCAAAAACAATCTTCGTTTCCTTCACTCTTGTCCACTTCTACTGAAACTGCAATCCGCACAAAGTTGCGGCGATCTTGAAAACTCACGAACTACTGATTCAGTGCGCTGACGGCATCGTTGACAGCCTGCCTAAATTCGTCGATAGAATCATCAAAGACACGGATCGTAGTTTTCTGCTTCTTGTCGCCATGATTCCTGCTCTCGCAGATTGACAAGTATCTACTTCCGTTCTTTGCCTCCTTCAAGTCGATGAAGTATGTGGTTCGTCCTGCTCGAACCATCGTCGAGTATAGCACATTGGTGGTTGCCACTGCATTCCTCCTTTCATATTGTGGCCATGATGACCATGAAACAGCAATCCCCACACAGTGGCGGTGTGGGGATTCTCAACCACCTCTTGCCTTACATCGTTTCACCAAAAGTCCTTAAAGCCTCCTGACTCAACTCACTGTTGACCACCTCGGTCTCTGTCCCGCAACTCTTCGGTTATCTAAACACTAACACGGTAAAAGGAAGCGTTTGGATCATTTCTTGCAGTAGAGTGTTACCAAGTTTGAGTACCTTTCGTTGGACACTCTGTACTTTTTCAGCTACTTCTTCCTCGGCTCGAAGGCAAACATTGGGAAGAGAGTAGTGGAGTAACCAGAACTTTCAACGCCCTTGATGACTTGATACGTTATCTCGGATGTGGCAGAAAGCCATATTCTGTTGTCTGTATAGCCGCGTGCATCCGGGTGTTGAACGCGTGACTCGCGTGGAGTTCCGAACCACTTAGTGAGTACTGCTGCGATTTTATTCACTCCATCCATACACTCCGCGGATGGTCTGATGCCAGAAGGCTCCACAACCGGCCGCTCACAGCTCTCAGGCACCAAGATAACAGCACTCACTGTGACGCTAGCTCCAAAGAAGAAGATGCTAATTTTGACATACTCATCCATCATTGTTGCATATCGGTCCAGGCAATACGGTGTGCCTCGATCGTATTTGACAGGGGGTCCGCTGGCGTAGAAACCACCTAGCTTCTGCACTTCAGACAGGCTCATCCCAAACGCGAGACTTCCGAACAGGTCAGGATTGATAAGTGACCGAGTCAGCGGCACAGCGGGGCCTTCCTCCGTTGCTGGTGGCGGCGGTGTGTTCTGTTCTGTTGGTGGGGATGTTCTTATCGTTCCTGTAGTTTGTTCCGTGGGCTCTGAAGCACTGCCACCGAACACAGATTTCAGGAGGTAGATCAGGAACATGAAGCCCCATGTCGAGGGCCACTTCATTCCCCTGACCTAGCCCCCTCAAAGTGATCCAAAAACAAATGGAGAGATTTTGTATTTTGGGTCAAAGGAGGCATCAATGGGTAGACAGAAGCACACAGCTGAACAGATCATCAGCAAGCTACGAGAAGCGGAGGTGCTGCAAGGCAAAGGGATGAGTTTGGAGGAGGTCCTTCGACAACTGAACATCAGTGATGCGACATACTACAAGTGGCGGAAGGAGTATGGAGGGCTGAGGCTCGACCAGGCCAAACGGCTGAAGGAGCTGGAGCAGGAGAACAGCCGGTTGCGGAAGGTGGTATCGGATCTGTCGATCGACAATGCGATACTCAAGGAGGCAGCCCGGGGAAACTGGTGAGCCCGGTCAAACGGCGCCGGGCGGTCAGAGAGCTTCAGGAAGCGCTGCAAGCTTCCGAGCGACGAGTCTGCCGTGTTTTGGAACAGCCACGATCAACGCAACGACGTCCGGCAGTGGTCAAGACAGATGAAGCTGCGTTGAGAGAACGGATGATAACTTTGGCGTGCGAGTACGGGCGGTATGGCTATCGGAGAGTGACGGCACTTTTGAGAGGTGAAGGGTGGCGAGTGAATCACAAGCGTGTAGCACGCATATGGCGTCAGGAAGGGCTGAAAGTGCCCAAGAGACAGCCGAAGCGAAGACGGTTGTGGTTGAATGACGGATCGTGCATACGTCTACGCCCAGAGCATCGGAACCATGTCTGGAGTTATGATTTTGTGGCAGACAGGACCAGCGACGGACGGCCGATTCGGATGTTGAACATCATAGATGAATACAGTCGGGAGTGTTTGAAGATCCATATCGACCGACAAGTTAAGGCAACAGATGTATTGTACGAGTTATCGGAGCTCTTTGTGGAACGTGGTGCTCCGGACTATTTGCGATCGGACAATGGGTGTGAGTTTACAGCACAGCCGATCCGTGAATGGCTGCAGAGGCTCGGAGTGAAGACATTGTTCATCGAACCAGGGAGTCCTTGGGAGAATGGCTACATTGAGTCGTTCAACGGAAAGCTGAGAGATGAGCTCTTGAACGGGGAGATCTTCGATACGGTCCTTGAAGCGAAGGTCATCACAGAACGGTGGAGAAAGCAATACAACACTATCAGGCCGCACAGCTCGCTCCAGTACCGGCCACCGGCACCAGAAACATACTTCCTGCGGCAGGTCGCCAATGCCTGACAATGGGAAAAACCGAGATCAACATTGGCTCACGAACCGGGGGCAGATCAG
>Ga0194112_10001810_pt1 | contig 31079 bp, 26 predicted proteins | sample TA2MahC400mmetaG_FD_146191 | JGI IMG/M metagenome (GOLD analysis project Ga0194112, IMG submission 146191) | Freshwater microbial communities from Lake Tanganyika, Tanzania - TA2015016 Mahale Deep Cast 400m | ecosystem: Environmental > Aquatic > Freshwater > Lake | place: Tanzania: Lake... | reverse complement strand
GCCCGGGCCAACCAGTCGGCGCGCGAGGGTTGTGCCGCCATGCGGGCGGAGGCCTCCGGCGCCGTCAGGCCCCGCGCCACCAGGCGGGTCAGGCGCACCTCGTCGGGGGCATCCACCACCACCCAGCGCCAGCCCGGCCCGAGCAGGTCCACCGGCAGCGGCATCTCCACCAGGATCACCTCGCTGCCGGCCCCGGCCACCTGCGCCGCCAGCGCCTCCCGAATCGCCGGATGGGTGATCTCCTCCAGACGGCGGCGGGCGGCCGCGTCGGAGAACACGATCCGCGCCAGGGCATCCCGGTCGACCCGGCCCGCCACCATCACCCCGGGCCAGCAGCGCGCCACCGCTTCGGCCGCCGGTCCGCCCGGCGCGAGCACGGCGTGCCCGGCCCGATCGGCCGAGAACACCTCGGCTCCCCACGAGGCGAAAACCGCGGCCGCGGTGCTCTTCCCGCTGCCGATGCCGCCGCCGAGGTACGCCCGGATCTCAGGGGTCATGTCCCCGACGATACCGCCCCCGGGTCAGGACCCCTTGCGGCCCTTGCCGGGGAGGAACAGCCGGGCCAGGGCGGTGAAGGCGCGCGCCACCCGGGAGCGGGGACTGAGAGCCACCACCGGGACCCCCTCGTTCACCGACCGGGGGACGAGCCGGTCCGACGGGATGGCGCCCGCAGTGCGCAGGCCCAGCGACCGCTCCACTTCCACCAGGTCGAGGCGGGCCTTGGCGTTGATCCGGTTCACCACCAGGTGCATCCGTTCCATGGGGTAGCCGCCCGCCCGGAGGATGTCGAGGGTCACTTTGGCGTTCTTCACGCTGGTGAGGTCCATGTCGACCACCAGGACCACCTCGTCCGCATGGTCGAGGAGGGTCATGAGCACATCGTCGAGCACGGCACCGGTATCCACCACCACGTGCCGGTAGAGGCGGCGCATCATCTCCACCACCTGCACCACCGCCTTGGGCGCCACCCCCTCGGCGGCGGCAGGGTGCCGCGGAGCGGGCAGCACCCGCAGGCCGCTCTCGTGGCGCAGGAGCAAGGCATCCAGACGCGCCTCCGACAGATCGTCCACCTGGCGCGCCACCTCGGCGATGCTGTGCACCGGGTCCATCTGCAGCAGCAGCGCCACATCGCCGAACTGAAGGTCGGCGTCGACGATGGCCACCTCACCTTCCCCGACGGCGAAAGTGAGCGCCAGTGCCAGATTGGTGGCCGTCACCGACTTGCCCGACCCGCCCTTCCCGGCCATCACCAGGATCACCCGGCTCTCGCCGGACGGCTGGGCCCTTCCGGGTGCGGCTGCCCTCGACGGAAGTGTCGGCGGCAGATCCACCACCTCGCCCGAGGGAGCGGGCGGAGCGACCTCGGCCGTACTGGGAAGCGGGGGGGCCGTCGGAGGAGGCGGCGCGAAAGGAGGGGGCAGGGGTTCGGTCCCCTCCGGTGGCGGCGCGGCCGCGGCGGGCTCCACCGGCACCGGCGGAAATGCGGTGGCGACGGGGTCCATCGGCACGGCCGGGGCGGCCGCCGGCACGGGAGCAGCCGTCGCCGCCGGGATAGGAGCAGTGGAGGCCCCAGCCACCCCCAGCATCTCCGCGGCCGGGGCGGCCGCCGGCACGGGAGCAGCCGTCGCCGCCGGGATAGGAGCAGTGGAGGCCCCAGCCACCCCCAGCATCTCCGCGTCCGGGGTGGCCGCCGGCACGGGAGCGGGATTCGTCGCCGCATCGTCGGCGAGAGCCAACTCGAGAACCACATCGCGAGCCACCGCCTCCCTCCCGGCTTCCACCCTCGCCGCGGTCCGAGCGCCGAGGGCGGCGGTCAGCTTGCGCTGGGTGAGCGGCATGTCGACCACGTCGGCGAAGCCCGAGCGCAGGGCCGCCAGCAGGACGCGGTTGGTGACCACGTTGGCCGCCAGCACCAGGTGAATCGACGGATCGACGCCCAGGAGGGCCGCGGCCGCCCGGACGCCGCCTTCGTGCCCGAAAGAGGGGCCCAGCAGGGCCGCGTCCACCCGACCGCCCACGGCGATCTCTTCGGCCTCGTCCAGAGAGCGAGCGGTCAGGGCCCGCTCGTGTGCCAGGAGCACCCGGGCGTCCTCGACGAAGTCGAGGTCGGGGTCGACGATCAGGATCAGCCTGCCCCGGCGGGCCATAGCCACCTTCCTCCGCGTGCCCCGCTGGCACGGTTCGTGGTGACTAGTCCTTCGGAAGGAACCCGGGCCGGCTTGAGGCCCAGTTCCCCGGAGCCGCCTTCCTCCCCGGCTACTTCCGGCCGATCCCCTTCTCCTTCAACTCCTGGAGGATGGCCTCGAGCGAGGCGTCGGCGGAGAAGGAGGGCTGAGGCTCCGCCGCCTCTTCCTCGCGCTGGAACTCCTTGCGCTGGCGGCGGCGCGGCGCCACGCGGCGCTCCTCGACCCACTGCGAGCGCTGCGACCACTCCGGCGAGGCCTGCTTGATGGAGAGGCTGATGCGCCTCCGGTCGCCATCGATCTCGGTGATCTTGACCTGCACCGCCTGGCCCACCGACAGCTCCAACTCGGGGCTCTCGACGTGATGCATGGCGATCTCGGAGACGTGCACCAGACCCTCCACCCCATCGATCACCGACACGAAGGCGCCGAAAGGCACGGTCTTGGTGACCGTCCCCTCGACCACGTCGCCCACCGCGTGGGCCGAGGAGAACGACTCCCAGGGGTCCTCACGGGTCTGGCGGATGGACAGCGAGATACGCTCCCGCTCGCGGTCCACCTCGAGCACCTTCACCGTCACCTGGTCGCCCACCGACACCGCCTCGCCGGGATGGCTGACGTGCTGCCAGGACAGCTCCGACACGTGCACCAGGCCGTCCATTCCCCCAAGGTCCACGAAGGCCCCGAAGTTGACCACCGAGGACACCACTCCTGAACGGATCTCGCCGGGCTGCAGGGCATCCAGGAAGGCCTGGCGCTGCTCCTGCTGCTCCTCCTCGAGGAAGGCCCGGCGCGACAGCACCACGTTGTTGCGGTTCTTGTCGAGTTCGATGACCTTCGCTTCGAGGGCGGTTCCCACGTACGGCTGGAGGTCGCGTACCCGCCGCAACTCCACCAGGGAGGCCGGCAGGAAGCCGCGCAGGCCGATGTCCACGATCAACCCGCCCTTCACCACCTCGATGACCTGCCCGGTCACCGTGCCGCCGGCCCGCATGATCTCCTCGATGCGCCCCCAGGCGCGCTCGTACTGGGCCCGCTTCTTGGAGAGGATCAGGCGGCCCTCCTGGTCCTCCACCTGGAGCACCAGGGCCTCGATGGTCTCACCGACCTGCACTACCTCGCTCGGGTTGACGTTGTTGCGGATCGACAACTCGTTGAGTGGGATGATCCCTTCGGACTTGAAACCGATGTCGACGAGCACCTCGTCCGGGTCGACCCGCACCACCCTCCCGGTCACCAGGCTGCCCTCCGAGAAGTCCACGACGGTGCGCTCCACTGCGGCGGCGAAGTCCTCGGCGGAGAGGCTGCCATCGCCCGGTTCGTCCGCCGACGCGGCAGCTTCAGGCTCGACGGCTTCCGGGACCACTGCGGCAGGCACGGGCTCGACGGCTTCCGGGACCACTGCGGCGGGCGCACCGTCGGCGGCTACCGGGGTCTCCGCCTCAGCCTGCGCCTCGGCCGCCGGGGTCTCCGCCTCAGCCTGCGCCTCGGCCACCGGGGTCTCCGCCTCAGCCTGCGCCTCGGCCACCGCCGGGTCGCCGGCGGGGGCGCCGGTCTTCGTCTCGCCTGCCTCCGCGGTCACCGCGTCCGCGGCTATACCGGCCGTGGTGTCGTCCGCGGCCGGGGCCTCCGTCTCGCCCTCCGGCAGGTCGCCGGCAGGCGCGTCGTAGATGTCATCGGTCATGGGTAAGTTTGTCTCCTGGAAGTGGGCTTTCCCGCGATCACGCGATCCCCGGGAAGCGGCCGCAAGGGTATCACACCCGCCGAAGGCGCCCGTTAGCCCTTCGCCTCCGCCAGGCTCGAGCCCACGCCCAGGTCCACCCGCAGCGGCACCCGCAGCGCCACTACCCCCTCCATGATCTCCCGAGTCTGGCGGGCCACCGCTTCCGCCTCCGTCTGGGGGACCTCGATGACCAGTTCGTCGTGCACCTGCAGCAGCAGCGAGGCCGACGGGTGTCGCCCCGCCAACTCGGCATCGAGACGCACCATCGCCTTCTTGATGATGTCCGCCGCCGAACCCTGGATGGGGGCGTTGAGCGCCATGCGCTCCGCCGCCTGACGGAGCCGGAAGTTGTCCGACGACAGGTCCGGGAGGTAGCGCCGCCGCCCCAGGATGGTGGTGGTGAAGCCATCGTGCCGCGCCCGGGAGACGATGCCCTGCATGAAGGCGGCCACCTCGGGGAATTGGGCGAAGTAGGCATCCATGTGCTCCTTCGCCGTCTCCGCGGGGATCTCGAGGCGCTGCCCCAGCCCGTACGCCTCCATGCCGTAGAGCAGCCCGAAGTTGATCATCTTGGCCCGGCGGCGCAGTTCGGGGGTCACCTCCTCCGCCGCCAGCCCGAACACCCGGGCGGCGGTGGCGGTGTGGATATCGGCGCCCGAGGCGAAGGCCTCCAGCAACCCGGCGTCGCCGCTGAGGTGGGCCAGGATGCGCAGTTCGATCTGGCTGTAGTCGGCCACCACGAAGGTGCTGCCCGGCGGGGCCACGAAGGCCCGCCGGATGGTGCGTCCTTCCTCGGTCCGCACCGGGATGTTCTGCATGTTGGGGCGTTCGCTGGAGATGCGGCCCGTTGCCGCCCCGGTCTGGTTGAAGACACCGTGGATGCGCCCGTCGGGGGCGATGAGGGGCAGCAGTCCGTCCACGTAGGTGGAGCGCAGCTTCTCGAGCTCCCGATAGGCGAGGAGGTGCTGCACCACCGGGTGCTGGTCGACCATCTTCTGCAGGACCGAGGCGTCGGTGGATGGGGCCCCCTTGGGAGTCTTCTTGAGCACCGGGAGCCGGAGTCGCTCGAAGAGGAGGTCGCGCAACTGCTGGGTGGAGTTGAGGTTGAAGGCCTGGCCGGCGGCCTCGTGGACCTTCCGTTCCAGGGTGGCCAGGCGATCCCGCAGGCTCTCCCCTAACTCCGCCAGGTAGGCCCGGTCCACCAGGATGCCGGCCTCTTCCATGCGAGCCAGCACTCGCACCAGGGGCAGTTCGACCTCGCGATACAGCTCGAGGCCGCCCTGCGCTTCGAGGCGGGCGGTCAGGGGCGCCACCAGCCGGGCCACCGCCACCGCCCGCCGCCCGGCGCGCTCCAGGTCGAGAGGCCCCGCCTCGAAGTCGAAGGCGCCTTGTGCCCCCCGCACCGCGGCCGCCGCCCCTTCCGGTTCGATCTCCAGGCCGAGCGCCTCCAGCGCCAGGCTGCTCAGGTCGGGGGTGCGCTCGGTGGGGTTGATGAGGTACCCGGCCAGCGCGGTGTCGCAGACGAGGCCTGCCAGGTCGGACCCGCTCTCGATCAGGGCTCGCGTCAGCGGCTTGGCGTCGTGGAGGGCCTTGGGCACCTGGGGGTCGGCCAGGATGGGGCCCAGCCCCGCCAGGCGCTCCGCCGTCACGAAGGCCACCCGCTCCCCGGTCCCCGCCACCACCACCCCGGCCAGCGAATCACCATCCCACACGGGTTCCAGGGCCAGGGGCTCCTCGCCGTCTGTTGGGAGCAGGGGGTCGGCGCCCGCCAGGACCTCCACTTCCAGGATCGCCCCCGCCGGCCCGGCGTCATCGCCCCCGATCTCCTCCAGTCGCTGCCACAGCGAGCGGAAGGCCAGGCTCTCGAAGACCCCCCGCACCCGGGCCCGGTCCCACGGCGCCAGGATCAACTCCTCCGGTACCGCCTCCACCGGGGCGTCGCTCCGCAGGTAGGTGAGGTCGCGGTTCAAGAAGACCTGCGCGCGCGCCCCCTCCAGGCTCTGCCGCAGACGGGGCGGCTGATCCTCGAGGTGAGCGAAGATGCCTTCCAGGTCCCCGTAGTCGGCCACCAGGCGGGCCGCCGTCTTCTCCCCTACTCCCGGCACCCCCGGCAGGTTGTCCGAGGTGTCACCCCGCAGGGCCGCGTAGTCCGGGTACCGACCCGGGGTGACGCCGTAGCGCTCCTCCACCCAACGGGTGTCCGCCATCACGGTGTCGCTGATCCCCCGCCGCGTGTACACCACCTTGATCGACCCCCCCACCAGTTGGAAGGCGTCGCGGTCGCCGGTGACGATGAGCACCTCCCAGCCCGCCGCGGCCGCCCGTCGCGCCAGGGTGGCGATGACGTCGTCGGCCTCGTAGCCCGGGGCGCGCAACTGGGTGATCCCCAGGCAATCGGCTACCTCGTCGATCAGCGGCAACTGCTGCCGGAACAAGTCGGGGGCCGCCTTGCGGGTGGCCTTGTACTCCGGGTAGGCCTCGTCGCGGAAGGTCGCCTCGGGGGTGTCCCAGGCCACCGCCATCGCCTCCGGGCGCTCGTCGCCCAGCAGCTTGATGACCATCGAGGTGAAACCGAACACCGCGTTGGTGGGCCGCCCATCCGGGGTGGCCAGGTCGGGCGGGAGGGCGTAGAAGGCTCGGAAGGCGAGGCTGTGCCCGTCGAGCAGGGCGAGGCGGGACATGAGGCGATGTTAGGACGGGAGGGTCGCCCTAACCGAGCCGGGCCAGGAGACGATCCCGCTTGGCCTCCAGGCGACGGCGCCTCTTCTGAGCGCCCGCCACCAGTTGCTCGAAGCGGGCGACGTCGGCGGCGGTGTCGCGGGCGTCCTCGCGGTCGATGGGATTGCCGGTCACCCCGGCGTCGCGCCGGGCATCGTCGTCCAGATGGCGGTGCATCTCGAGTTCAGCGGCGGCCAGGCGCTCCTCCTCGGCGAGGCAGGCCAGTCGTTCATTGATCCGGAAGAGGCGGCGCTCCAGCCAACCCATAGCGTTCTCCGGCCTGTTGACGCGCCCCCTACGATGGGGGCGCGCCGGGATGGCGGAATGGTAGACGCAGCGGACTCAAAATCCGCCGAGGGCAACCTCGTGGGGGTTCGACTCCCCCTCCCGGCACCCCGAGGCCGCGCCCCGTCGCCGCCTACCCCTCGAACCAGTTGGTGATGGGGAGGCGGCGGTCCCGGCCCAGGGCCTTCGGGGTGATCTTCACCCCCGGCGGCGACTGGCGGCGCTTGTACTCGTTGCGGTCCACCATCCGGGCAACCTGCTCCACGACGGCGCGGTCGAAGCCCCGCTTCACGATGTCGTCCACCGCCAGGTCCTGTTCCACATAGGCCTCGAGGATCCGGTCGAGCACGGCGTACGGAGGCAAGCTGTCGGTGTCCAACTGGTTCTCCCGCAGCTCCGCCGAGGGCGGCTTGGCGATGGTGGCTTCGGGAATCACCTCTCCGTCGCGGTTGCGCCACCGCGCCAGGTCGTACACCAGGGTCTTGTAGACGTCCTTCAGCACGGCGTAGCCCCCCACCATGTCCCCGTACAGAGTGGAGTAGCCCACCGACATCTCCGACTTGTTCCCCGTGGCCAGCACCAGGCCGCCGTGCTTGTTGGACAGGCCCATCAGGATGGCGCCCCGGGCGCGCGCCTGCAGGTTCTCCTCGGCCACCCCGCTCTCCGTCCCGGCGAAGTCGGCCTCCAGGACCTCCAGGAACCCCGTGAAGGGCGGCTCGATGGGGATCACCGACAGGCGGATTCCCAGATTCTGCGCCAGCGCCCGGGAGTCGGCCACCGACCCCTCCGACGAGTAGCGGCTCGGCATGGTCACCCCCCACACCGCCTCCGGCCCCAGCGCGTCGGCGGCGATGGCGGCGGTGAGGGCCGAGTCGATGCCCCCCGACAGACCCAGCAGCACCTGCGAGAAACCGTTCTTTCGGGCGTAGTCGCCCAGGCCCAGGCAGAGGGCGCCGTAGGCCTCGGCCGGGGCGTCGAGCGCCGGGTGGGTCTCCGGAGGAGGCTCGGGCTCCCCCTCCAGCAGAGTCCCCCGGCTCACCACCGTCGCCTGCACGTCGCTGCGCCCCGCCTCCGACAGCGGCACATCCACCCAGAACAGGTCGTCGACGAACTGCGGGCTGCGGTAGAGCAACGCGCCGGAGGCGTCGAACACCATGCTGGCCCCGTCGAAGACCAGTTCGTCCTGCCCTCCCACCAGGTTCAGGTAGACCAACGGCAGGCCGGCCGCCTTCGCCCGGGCGGCGAGCATCTCCTCCCGCGCCGCGTCCTTGTCGCGGTGGTACGGGGAGCCGTTGATGTTGAGCAGGATGTCGGCCCCGGCGGCCGCCTGCTGGGCCGGAGGCCCGTCGCCCACCCAGATGTCCTCACAAATGGAGACCCCGGCAACCACTCCGTTGATGTCCCACAGGGCTGCCGGGGCCTCTCCGGGGTAGAAATAGCGGTCCTCGTCGAACACGCCGTAGTTGGGGAGGAGAACCTTGTGGTAGATGCCCCGCACCCTTCCTCCGGCGAGCAGGGCGGCGGCGTTGTGCAGCCGTCCCGGCCCGGCATCGTCCCGCCGCGGGGCGCCCTGGGTGCGGTCCACGAACCCCACCACCGTGGTGGTCTGGCCCGACTTCCCCGCCAGACGGTACAGCGCCTGCTGGCCGGCCTCGACGAAGCGCCGGCGCAGCAGCAGGTCTTCAGGGGGGTACCCGGTCACGGCCAGTTCCGGCAGCAGGAGCACGTCGGCCTGCAGGGCCTCCGCCCAATCCATGGCTTCTTGGATGCGGGCGGCGTTGCCCTGCAGGTCCCCCACAGTCAGGTTCAGTTGGGCGCCGGCGACGCGGATGAAGTCAGTCATGCCGGGGAGCGTAGACCGCTCCCCCGCCGTCCAAGGCCGTCGGTGGGCGCCGCGGCAGCAGAGCGGACACGGTGGTCCCCTGCCCGGGGATGCTGCTCACCTCGACGACGCCTCCCATCGCCTCCACGATCTCCCGCACGATGGCCAGGCCCAGGCCGGAGCCTTCGGGACGCGCCGCCCGGTAGCGCTGCGCCACGTAGAGGCGCTCGAAGATGTGCGGCAAGTCGGCTTCCTCGATGCCCGGCCCGGTGTCGGTCACGGAGAGCCGGACCCGCGGTGCCTCGAGCCGCAGGGTCAGCCGCACCGTGCCGCCTTCGGGGGTGTAGCGGAGGGCGTTCTCCACCAGGTTGCCCACGACCTGGTCGAGGCGGTCCGGGTCTGCCACCACCGGCGGCATCTCCGCCAGGTCGGCCTCCAGTCTCACCTCGCCGGCCTCGGCTCGTCCCCGATAGGCCTCCACGGCGCCCCGCAGGTGGGCGCCGAGGTCGACGGGCTCCGGCCTCAGGGTGAACTCGCCCGCCTCCAACCGCGACAGGATCATGAGGTCCTCCACCAGCCGGCTGAGACGGCCCGACTCCCGATGGAGGACCCCGCCCACCTTGGCCAGAGACTCCTCCCCGGCCACCTTCCCCTCGTGAAGCGCCTCGGCGTACCCGGAGATGGTGGTCAGGGGAGTCCGCAGTTCGTGGCCCACGCTCACCAGGAACCCCCGCTCGCGCCGTCGCGCCTCCTCCAGGTCACCCGCCATCTCGTTGAAGGCGAGTGACACCTCGGCGATCTCGTCGCGACCGCCTGCCGGGGCCCGCGCCCCCAGGTCGCCCGCCGCCAGCCGGCGCGCCGCCCCGCCGAGGCCCTCCAGCCGCCTTCCCAGAAAGCGGGAGAGCCACACGGCGAGCAGCGCCGCCAGGGCCACTCCCAGGCCCAGGGCCAGGAGCAGCCGCAGCGCCACCGGGGCCCAGGGCACCAGTTTGAGGTCGGTGCCGATGACCACCACCACCCGGCCCAGCACCCCCACCGGCACCGGCAGGGCCAGGGCGGCCACCCGCTCCCCGCCGACGCTGGCTTCGAACTGCCGCCGTCCCCGCAAATCGGCCGCTCCGCCGGGGATCTGCGCCGCCAGCGGCGCCTCCTCCCCCACCACCGTGATCCCGCCACCAGACCCGACCACCACCGCCTCCACATAGTCGTGGCCGCCCACCGCCCGCACCACCGCCAGCAGCCCCCCCAACTGGCGCAGGGCCCCGGCGCCGATGGCGCCTCGCTCCCGCACCCCGGCCTCGATGAGCAGCGCGGTAGCCTCGGCCTGGCGGGTGAACTCGCGCCGGGCCGACTCCTCCACCGAGTGGCTGATGAGCAGCGAGGCGGCCAACCCACCCACCCCGAGGGTCACCACGGCTACCAGGACCAGCGCCCAGAAGAAGCGCCGACGCACCGTCAGCCCGCCATCCGGTAGCCGACGCCCCAGGCCGTCTCGATGGGCACCCCCTCCAGTTTCTTACGCAGTTGGCGCACGTGCACGTCGATGGTGCGCGTCTCCCCCACGTAGTCGTACCCCCAGACCGCCCGCAGGATCTGGGCCCGGGTCAGCACCAGGCCGCGGTTCTCCGCCAGGTACCAGAGCAGGTCGAACTCCCGCGCCGTGGGACGGACCACCTCGCCCGCCGGCGTGGTGACCTCGCGCCGCCCGCCGTCGATCCGCCACGGGCCCACCTCGATCACTACCGGCGCCCGCGGCGCCTCCTCGGAGCGGCGCAGCACCGCCCGCACCCGCGCCACCAGTTCTCGCGGCGAGAAGGGCTTGGTGACGTAGTCGTCCGCACCGATCTCCAGGCCCACGATCTTGTCCACCTCGGTGTCGCGCGCCGTGAGCATGATCACCGGCACATCGCTGGTAGCCCGGATGCGCCGGCATACCTCGATGCCGTCCATGCCCGGCAAACCCAGGTCGAGCAGCACCACCCGCGGGCTGCGGTCCCGCACCGCATTCAGGCCCGTGATCCCGTCACCGGCGTGTACCAGGCGGAAGCCGTCCTGCTCGAAGTACATCCGCACCAGGTCGGCGATGGCTTCCTCGTCCTCGATGAGCAGCACCGTCCCCCGGCCGTCCACTCCGCCTCCTCGACCCTCACATGCTCGCCGCCACCCGTTCGAGAGGTGTTAGGCCCACGTGAGCCTTCGATGCGGCCTCACTTCCGGCATCGCCAGGGTAGACGGCCTCTCAGAGGTTCCAGAGCCACTCGGGCAGGTGCTGCTGGAACCACCGGTTCAGGTCGATGAGGCGGCCGGTGACCATCAGCACCCCGAACCCGACCAGAAGCAGGCCCGACACCACGGTGATCGGCCGCAGCCAGGCACGGAAGCGGGCCACGAGGCGAAGGGCCCGGCCCATGCCCAGCCCGGCCAGCACGAACGGCAGTCCCAATCCCAGCGAGAAGACGGCCAGCAGCACCATGCCGGCCGCCACCGTGGTGCCCTCCTGGCCGACTGCGGTGAGGGCCAGGATGCTGCCCAGGGTGGGCCCGATGCACGGAGTCCAACCGAACCCGAACGCCGCCCCCATCACCGGCGGCGCCCAGGCCCCCAGGCGGGAGGGGCGCACCTCCACCCGGCGCTCCCGCAGCAGCGGAAGCAGGAAGCGAGGGGTCCACACCGCGGTGACGGCCAGGAACAGCCCCATGGCCACCACCAGCCATCCGGCGGCAGTGGTGAAGGCCTCCTGGTTGCGCAGGAGCGCCCGGCCCAAGGTCGTCGCCGCCGCTCCCAGCGCGACGAAGACCGCGGTGAAGCCCGCCACGAAGAGCAGGGTGACCCGAAGCAGGCGCCGGGTCGAAGCCCGGCTCTCGCTGAGGTCGGCCGCCGAGTACCCCGACATCATGCTCAGGTAGCCCGGCAGCAGCGGCAGGACGCACGGGGACAGGAACGACAACGCCCCGAACCCGAACGCGGCCGCCAGGCTCAGCGGGCTGAGGCCGGTGATCTCCAAAGTGCCCTCCCGGCAGTCGTGGCCGCTGCAACCTCGCCCGGCTCCCCCTTGTTCCCGGGGTAACCTGCCCCCGGTGCCGTCCCCCCCGCCTGCCCGCCGCCGCCTGGGCGGGGCCTTCGCCTCGCTGGCGCCCCCGGTCCCCCTGCGCCGCCGGGAGGTCGCCGTGCTCGCCCTGCTCGGCGCGGCGGCCTTCTCCCAGGGATGGAGCAGCAACGTGTTCACCGCCACCCTGGCGCACACTCGGGTCACTTTCGGACTGAGCGACCAGGGCATCGCCCTGGTGGAAGTCGTGGTGCGGGCCACCGCGCTCACCGCCCTGGCTCTCTCCTGGTGGGCCGACCGGCGGGGTCGCCGCGGGCCGCTGCTGGCCGCCTTCGCCATCCTCCCCCTCGCCAACCTGGCGACCGCCTTCGCCCCCAACCTGGCTGCCTTCGCCGGCCTCCAAGGCGTGGCCCGGGTCGGCACCATCGCGCTGGGGGCTCTCGGCCTGCTGATAATCGCCGAGGAGGTGAACCCTGCCGGACGCGGCTACGCCTCCGCGACCTACGCCCTGGGTCTGAGCATGGGCACCGGTTTCGGCTGGCTCCTCGCTCCACTGGCCGAGCGCAGCGCCGAGGCGTGGCGACTCCTGTTCGCCGCCGGCGCCCTCCCCGTGGTGCTGGTGCCGCTCCTCGCGCTCCGCTTGCGCGAATCGCGGGCCTTCAGACCCGGCACCCGCGCTCCACTGGCGGTGGCCCTGGGCCGCGGCCTGCGCCGCCGCTTCTGGCCGATGGCCGGCCTCTCCTTCGCCGCCGCCGCTTTCACCGCCGTCGCCGCCGGGTTCATCAACCCGCGCCTGGTGAACAACCTCGGCTGGAGCCAGGGGCGGGCCTCTCTCCTGCTGGTGCTCGCCAGCACCCCGGCGGTGATCCTCGGCCTCCTCGCCGGCGGCCGGGCGGCCGACCTGATCGGACGGCGGCCGACGGAGGCGGCCGCCATCGTCGTCGGCGTCTCAGGTGGAGTCCTGGCCTTCTTCGCCGAGGGCGGCTGGGCCATCGCGCTGGGCATCTTCCTCTCCATCCTCGGCTCCTCGGCGTTCGCTCCCGCCTTCGCCGCCCAGCGGGCCGAGCTGTTCCCCACCGAGACTCGCGCCACCGCCGGTGCCTGGCTGGGCAACGCCGGCATCCTCGGAGCCCTGAGCGGCTTCATCGCCGGGCACTTTGCCATCGGAGCCTGGGGAGTGCCGGTCACCGTCGCCGGCCTGGGCGGCGTGCTGCTGGCCGCGGCCGCCTTGCTACTGCTGCTCCCCGAGACGCGCGGGGCCGATCTCCTGGCCGGTGCCGCCCCTTCCGCTCCCGAGGGGTCGGCCGGCTGAGAGGGCTCGCCCCTACGCCGTCTTGCCGGGGTGGGGGCACCGGTCGGCCAGCGGGCACGAGGGGCAGCGCGGTCGCCGGGCGGCGCACACCTCTCGCCCGAACAGGATGAAGCGCATCGAGATACCGGCCCACTCCCGCGCCGGGTAGAGGGTCCGCAGGTCGGCTTCGACCCGCCCGGGATCGGTGGCGTCGCTCAATCCCAGCCGGCGCGCCACCCGGCCCACGTGGGTGTCGACGGCGATTGCCGGCAAGCCGAAGGCCTCCGCCAGGACCACGCTGGCCGTCTTGCGGCCCACACCCGGCAGGCCGGTCAGAGAGGCGAGGTCGGCGGGCACCTCGCCGCCGAAGCGCTCCACCAGGTCGGTGCTGAGCGAGACCACCGCCCGGGCCTTCTGCCGGTAGTACCCCGTGGAGTAGACCACCGCCTCGACCTCCTCCGGGCTCGCCGCCGCCAAGTCCTGGGGCGAGGGCCAGCGAGCGAAGAGAAGCGGCGTCACCCGGTTCACGTTGGCGTCGGTGGTCTGGGCGCTGAGCACGGTGGCCACCAGCAGCTGCCACGGGTCGGCAAAGCGCAGCGCCGTGCCGGCTTGCGGGTAGCGGCGCTTGAGCCGATCCAGGAGGACCCGGGCGTGCCGCCGGGAGGCGGCCGCGGCGGCGGGACCGGAGGCCATGCGGCCGATCGTAACCGGCGAAACCCTCCTCGCTCCCCTCAGCCCTCGGTACGATCAGGCCGCGCATCCATGATGGCCTCCCTCTCGTGACCACCACCAGCCCGCATCTCCCCGGTGCCCCCTGGCACCTCCTGCCTCCCGAAGAAGCCTCCCTCCGGCTGGGAACCGACCCCGAACGGGGCCTCAGCGCATCCGAAGCCGACCGCCGCTTCCAGGCTCACGGGCCGAACGAGCTCCAGGACACCGGCGGCCGCACCCCCATCCGGATCATGCTCGAGCAACTCCGCGCGACGATGGTCCTGGTCCTGCTCGGCGCCGCCGCCCTGGCGGCGTCGCTGGGGGACATCAAGAACACCGTCGCCATCGGGGCCATCGTGGTGCTCTTCGTGGCTCTGGGGACCATCCAGGAGTACCGGGCGGAGAAGGCCATCGCCGCCCTGAAGCGCCTCGCGGTCCCCGAGGTGACGGTGGTGCGCGACGGCCGGCCGCAGGAGATCGAAGCCCGCCGCCTGGTCCCCGGCGACCTGCTGGTGCTCGACGCGGGGGACCTGGTGCCGGCCGATGCCCGCCTCACGGTGACGGCCGGATTACGCGCCCAGGAAGCCGCCCTCACCGGGGAGTCGAACCCGGTCTCCAAGCGGGTGGAGCCCCTGACCGGAGACCACCTTCCGCTCGGCGACCGGCGCAACATGGTCTACACCGGCACCATCGTCGCCCAGGGACGCGGCCGAGCCCTGGTGGTGGCCACGGCGATGGACACCGAACTGGGGAAGATCGCCGGCTTGCTCCAGCAGACCCGCGAGGGCCTGACCCCGCTCCAGCGACGGCTCGACCGGGTGGGCAAGGCCCTGGCCGCGGCCGGGGTGGCAGTAGCCGGGCTCATCTTCATCCTCGGCCTCCTCCGCGGCGACGAACTTCGCCAGATGGTGCTGACCGCCGTCTCCGTGGCCGTGGCCGTGGTGCCCGAGGGCCTCCCCGCAGTGGTCACCATCACCCTGGCCCTCGGGGCACAGCGCATGCTTCGCCGCCGCGCCCTGGTGCGGCGACTCCCCGCCGTCGAGACGCTCGGCTCGGTCACCATCATCTGTTCCGACAAGACCGGGACGCTCACCGAGAACCGCATGCGCGTGGCCGTAGTCGACGTGGCCGACGAATCCTTCTACTTCACCCCCGAGGTCGATCGGGAGGGAACCGTGCGGCCCGGTGAAGCGCGCCCTCCGGCGAGCGCCACTCCTCCCGTGCTCGCCGCCGTCGGAGGGGCCCTGTGCAACGACGCCCGCCTCGAGGGCGAGCCCGCCACGGGCTACCGCACCGTCGGCGACCCCACCGAGGGCGCCCTGCTGGCGGCGGCCGCCCTCATGGGCTACCCGAAGCCCCACCTCGACGGCGCCCTGCCCCGCCGAGCCGAGGTGCCTTTCGATTCGGAGCGCAAGCGCATGACCACGGTCCACCTCCTGGGCGCGCACGACCCGGGCCTCCTCCCCGGCCTCGACACCGCCGGCTCCCGGTTCGTCGCTTTCACCAAGGGGAGCGTGGAAGGCCTGGTCGCCCTCTCCGCGCGGGTGTGGCTCAAGGACCACTCCGCCCCCATGGATGACAAGTGGCGGGAACGCGTCTTCGCCGGAGAGCAGGCCCTGGCCGAGAACGGCATGCGCGTGCTGGGCGTCGCCCTGCGCCTCCTCCCCGCCCTCCCCGACGCCGTCTCGGCCGACCTCGAGCAGGACCTCACCTTCGTCGGCCTCTTCGGCATGATCGACCCGCCCCGACCCGAGGTATTCGAGGCCGTGGAGACCTGCCGCACCGCCGGGATCATCCCGGCCATGATCACCGGCGACCACCCCCTAACGGCCCTGGAGATCGCCCGGCGGCTGCAGATCACCGAGGGAGGGCCGGCCCTCACCGGGGCCCAGCTAGAGCGCATGAGCCGGGAGGAACTGCAGCGGGCGGTATCCGAAGGGCCCCAGCCCACCCGCGTCTTCGCCCGGGTCTCTCCCGAGCACAAGCTGCGCATCGTCGAGGCCCTGCAGTCCGAAGGCCACATCGTGGCCATGACCGGGGACGGCGTCAACGACGCTCCGGCGCTGCGCCGGGCCGACATCGGAGTGGCCATGGGGGTCACCGGCACCGATGTGGCGAAGGAAGCCGCCGACATGGTCTTGCTCGACGACAACTTCGCCACCATCGTCACCGCGGTCCGCGAGGGCCGCACCATCTACGACAACATCCGCAAGTTCGTGCGGTTCTCCGTGGCGGGCAACACCGGCAAGGTGCTGGTGATGCTCCTCGCCCCGTTCCTGGGCACGCCCCTTCCCCTCCTTCCCCTGCAGCTGCTGTGGCTGAACCTCCTCACCGACGGGCTACTGGGCCTGGGGCTGGGCCTGGAGCCGCCGGAGCGCGGCGTGATGCACCGCCCCCCCTATTCGCCCACGGAGGGCGTCTTCGCCCGGCCCGCCGGCCGGCGCGTGCTGCTCACCGGGTTCGTCATCGGCGCCGCCGCCCTGGCGGTGGGCCTGTGGTACTGGCACACCGCGTGGGCCGCGTGGCAGACGATGATGTTCACCTTGCTGGCCTTCGCTCAGGTGGCCCAAGCGCTGGTGGCTCGTTCCGATACCGAGTCCGTGCTCCACCGCGGCCTCGTCGGCAACCCGCTGCTCACCGCCATGGTGACTCTCGTTGTGGGGATGCAACTGGCGGTGGTCTACACCCCGGGAGTCAACGACTTCTTCGGGGTGGTCGCCCTGACCCCCTTCGACCTAGGTGTCGCCGTGGCGGCCACCGTCCTGGTCTTGTTCGCCCTCGAGGCCGTGAAGCGCTTCGGCTCGGCTCCCGGGATGCCGGCCGCGGAGGGCAGCCGCCCCCTGCCCGCCGCCTCCGGCGCGGCGGCCGGCAAGTCGCCGCGAGACGGGCGTTGAGCGGCACCGGCACCCGCTTGCTCCACGAAGCCATTCGCGACCGCGCCCGGGTGGAGGGCGCCCTGCTGAAGGTGGACGACTTCCTCAACCATCGCGTGGAGCCCGGGCTGCTGGCGGCGGTGGGTGCCGATCTGGCGGCGTGCCATGCGGCGACTCCCCCCGACCTGGTGCTCACCGCGGAGGCCAGCGGCATCGCCCCCGCTCTCGCCTGCGCCCTGAGCCTGGGGGTCCCTATGGTGTTCGCCAAGAAGTACCTGGGGCCGGGCCGCCGCGATGTCCTGGCCCGCGAGGTTCTCTCTCCCACTCGCGGCATCGAGTATCGCGTCGAGGTGTCGCGGCGCGCTCTGGCCCCGGGCCTCCGCATCCTGGTGGTCGACGACTTCCTGGCCGGGGGCCGCACTGCCGAAGCGCTCGGCGAGATCGCCGAGGAGGCAGGGGGCGTGGTGGTCGGCTTCGGGTTTGTGATCGAGAAGACCTTCCAGCAGGGCCGTTCCCGCCTGGCCGCCCACGGCTGGCGGGTCGAGGCTCTGGCCCGCGTGCTGTCACTCGCCGACGGTCGCGTCGTCCTCGCCTGAGGCGCCGTCGCCCTCCGGAGATCCCTCGTCCGCCGCGACCTTCTCGCGACGCCACCACGCCTCGACCAGGTCCCAGACCGCCGCCCCCGCCACCAGAACGGCTCCGGCCAGCAGCACCCAGAAGCCCCCGCCCGGGCCCGCCCCGCCGCCGCTCCCTCCGGGCGCCTCGAGCGCCGCCCGCAGAACGCCGGCATCCGCCGCGGCCGCCCGGCGCGCCAGCATGGCCCCGGCGATCATCGCTCCCCCCAAAGCGACCCCGGCGCCCGCGCCGACGCGGTCCCACAGCCTCCCGCTCGGCCGGAAGCAGAGGGCGAGCAGGATCACTGCGGCGGCGACGACTCCTCCCCGTGCCCCCCCTCCCAACTCCTGCCATATGGTGGGGGCCGACCCCCCCGTCAGGGCCGTGAAGTCCTCCGGATCGATCGCCACGTGGCCCAGGTGGGGCGCGGCGGCGGCGACCAGGCCGCCCAACAGCATGACGAGGCGTGGGATCCGCATCTCCCGCTTTCGGTTCGGTGCCACCCCAGGGTAGGCGAGTCCGGGCTCCGACTGCCGCGGCCCAGCCCGCTAACCTCGCTGGGCCGACCGACCGCGAGCACCGTGAGCCACACAGCCGAGTCGTCCGCGCGATCTCCCTACCGGCTGGCTTTCGAAGCCTCCCGTGTCGTCGTCGCGCTCGGCTTCCTGCTGGCCTTCGGCGCCTTGAGCCTGCCCTTCGTGAGCGCCGAGGGCTTCCGCCAGCCGTCCGTGGCGGGCGACGGACTGATTTCCCTGCTGCTGCTGGCCCCCGTGTTCGCCATGACTCTCGTGCCCGCGCACCGCCATCCGCTGCCGCGACCCCTGGCCTGGGCCTCTCTGGCTCTCACCGCGGTGGCCCTGCCCTACACCGTGCTCAAGTACCTCGACGCCGCCACCCTCGCCGCCACCCTTCGAGGCAGCGTGGGGGCAGGCGCCCGCTTGCTGGTCGTTGGCGCCTGCATCATGCCGGCCGGCCTGGTGCTGGGCCTGATCCGGGTCCGTCTCTATCCGCCTCCCGCGGCCTCCCAGGCCGCGGCGGTCCACCCCGCCCCCGAAGCTCGCTCCCCCCGGGTGCCCCGCGTCCGGCCCCCGGCGCGACCCGCCGCCTCGCCGCCGGCATCCCAATGGCGGCGCCGCCCCGGTGAAGTCCGGGCCGGGGAACCCGCGGTCTCGCCGGCGCGAGTCCCCGGCTCCGCTCCCGACCACCCCGACCGCCCGGCGCGACGTGAACCTGCTCCCCTGCGAGCCGCGGATCCCGACACCGAACCCACTCTCCCCGCCCAGCGGCCCGTCCAGCCCTGGTGGCCGGACGACCTCGACGACCTCTTCTCCTGAGCCGCGCCTCCCCGAGCCATGCACCGCTCCCGCCTCCTCATCCTCAGCGGGACGGCCGTCGCCGGCCTCGGGATGTTCCTGCCCCAGGTCCGCCTCCCCGGCATCGGCCCCGTGGACGGGTTCGACGGAGCCGCCTGGCCGCTGCTCCTGCCCCTCCTCCCCCTGGTCATCCTGGCCCTCGTGGGCGACCGGCCCGAGGGGTTCCGGGCTCCCTCGGGGGTCGTCGCCGTGCTCCTGTCGGGCACCGCCCTCGCCTTCGCCATCGTCAAGGCTCACGATGCCGTTGCCGCCGCCGCGGCGGTACCCGGGGGCGCAGGGCGCGCCGGGCCGTGGGTGGTGCTCGCCGGGAGTGTCCTGGCTGTGGCGGGCAGCCTGCTCTCCTTCAGCCGGAGGATCGGCTGACCCCCGGCCGCCACAGCCCCGGCCCGGCCCCCACCGGAGCCTGCCTGCGATCCGCTCAGGAACCCGGCGGCGCCGGCAGCAGGACCATGAGCGCCACCCCGATGGCGATATAGGCAAACCCGCCGATCACTTGCCAGAAAGCAGTGGGGTTGGCCTGGGGGCGCAGCCCGCGGCGCAGGCGAGTCATCGGATCTCTCTTCTTCATGACCCGGCCGCGCCGCAGTTCTTCGTCGGCGACGTAGTCGTCCTGCGAGCGGTTCCGGCCACCGATGAGCGCCTCGATGGCGCCTACGCCCAGGTTCGAGTAGCCCCCGCCCCGCGCCCCTCCGACGAGCAGCAGCAGGGTGCCCAGACCCATGAAGGCGTAGCCCAACGCCTCGGCGAGCCGCGCCGCGGTGGCCAGCCACACCACCAGTCCGAGCAGCACCGCCGCTCCCAGGCCAACCGCGAAGCCCACCAGGTAGCCGCCCATCCGCTCCGACAGAGGCTCTTTGGAAGCCATGGCCGGGTCCATGCGCGGCAGCGTACCCGGCCCCGGCGGCCACGGCCGCCTCACGGGTCCCGGTATGCTCGGCGCCCGATGCGCCGTCCCCGCGTCGCCTATGCGGCTCTTTCTTTGGCCGCCCTGCTCTTCGGCTCAACCTTCGTGGTGATCAAGGAGGCCGTCGCCCACTTCCCGCCCCTCGCCTTCGTCGGCTGGCGCTTCCTCCTCGGCACGGCCGCCCTGCTCCTCTTCGGCCTCCCGCGGGACCGCGCTGTCTGGCGCGAGGGAGCCATCGCCGGCCTGCTTCTCTTCGGAGGCTACGCCACCCAGACCATGGGCCTGGTGTACACCTCGGCCTCCAACTCAGGGCTCATCACCGGCCTGTACGTGGTCTTCACGCCGCTGCTCGCCGCCCTCGTAGCCCGGCGCGCTCCCCGCCTGCCGGCGGCCGCCGGGGCGGTGCTGGCCTTTGCCGGCCTGGCCCTGCTCACCTTCGAAGGCGGCTTCACCCTGCGCCGGGGCGACCTCCTGACCGTGGCCTGCGCCGTCTCCTACTCGGCGCACATCGTCTACCTGTCCCGAGTGGCCTTCCGCCACCGGGTCATCCCCTTCACGGCGGTGCAGTTGGCGGTGGTGGCGCAGGGCGGCCTGGCCGCCTCAGTTCTGTTCGAGGGACCGCAACTGCCCACCGCCGCGGTCTGGCCTGCCCTCCTGCTCACCGGCCTGGCGGTGAGCGCCGGCGCCTTCTTCCTGCAGGTCTGGAGCCAAACCGTCATCGGGCCGGCGCGCACCGCCATCGTCCTGGCCCTCGAGCCGGCTTTCGCCGCCGCTTTCGCCGCCGTCCTGCTGGGAGAGCGCCTCAACGCAACCGGTTGGGGAGGCGCGGCGCTGATCCTGGCCGGCATCTACGCGGCTCTTGCCGGAGGCGACGACCCGCTACCCGCCGCCGAGGCCCTCACTCCGGCCCACTGAGTCGCGGCGCGCCTCGAGGCGCCGCCGGACCACCAGGGTAAGCCGGAGCAACGCCAGCAGGATGAACAGGAGCACGGCGAGGACCGCCAGCACTTCGGGCCCTTCGAAGTAGGCCGCCCGGCAGGAGGCGAGGCCGTCGCGACACAGCCCCAGGCCATCGCCTCCCCCCGCCAGGTCGAGCAGAGCCAGCAGGGGCACCAGGGCCACCGCCACGATGGCGGCCAGGATCAGAGCCACGGCGATGCGCAGGGCGGTCATCGGCCCGAGGTTACCGGGGGCGGCAGAGCCGGGAGAAGTGGCGCTAACCTGCCCCGGTGCCCCCGCCCGCCTCGGACCTCACTCCGTCTCCCATCGACTATCACCGCGAGGAGTTCACCCCGGAGGAGTCGGCCGTCCTGAGCCGCTTCTTCACCAACACCACCGAGCCGGTCTTCGCCCTGGTGAACCTGCCCGAGGTAGTCAAGGGGGCGCTCTTCGCCCGCTACAGCCGGACCACCAGTTCCCTGCGCCGCCTCTTCCTAGACGAGTTCTACGCCGCACCGGAGTTGGGCATGGCCAACCTGGCCGCCGCCCTCGAGGGCGACCAGGCGGTGCGCCTGCAGCGGGCCGAGGCCCTCTACGACCGGATCTTCGGTGAGTACGGCGACGACTCGGTGGCTCAGCTCGGCTCGGCCCACCTGGCTTGTGAGCAGGCCTCCAACCTCCTCACCAAGGTCCTCGAGCGGGGCCGCCTCGCCTCCTACCTGGAGCAGAGCACCCGCTACCTCCGCTTCGACCGGCCGCTCGGGGGCCGCTACCGCTACGTGCTACCCCCGGAAGTGGCCGCCTCGGCTCTGGCGACGGACTACCGCCGCACTCTCGACGCCTTGTTCACCACCTATTCCGGCCTGGTGCAGCGTCTCGAGGATCACTACCGCCGCCGCTACCCCCCCGATGCCGGCGAGGGCGGAGCTGCCTACCGCTCCAGCCTGCGGGCCAGGGCTTGCGACGACCTGCGCGGCCTCCTCCCCGCCGCCACCCTCTCCCACCTGGGAATCCACGCCAGCGGCCAGGCCTACGAGGCGCTCCTGCTGCGCATGCGGGCCCATCCCCTGGCGGAAGTCAGGGACTACGCCGCCCGCATGCTCGCCGAGTTGCGCCTGGTGATCCCCGCCTTCCTGCGCCGGGTGGACCGCGCCGACCGGGGTGTGGCGTGGAGCCGGTACCTCGCCGACATCGCCGGCCGCATGGAGCAGGTGGCGGCGCAGCTTCCCGGGCCGGCCGAGCCTCGCCCCGAAGTCACCCTCGTGGAATGGGACCCGGAGGGGGAGGCCAAGGTGGCCGCTGCGGTCCTGTACCCCTACGCCGGCCTGCCCGACGACCAGTTGCTGCGCCATGCCCGGAGCCTCTCGCCCGGCGAAATCGCCCGGCTCATCGCCGCCGCCGCCGGAGAGCGGGGCAACCGCCGCCACAAGCCGGGACGCGGCATGGAGAGGGTGAGCTACCGCTTCGACCTCCTCTGCGACTACGGCATCTTCCGCGACCTGCAGCGACACCGCCTCCTCACCATCGACTGGCAGCGCCTGGGCACGGCCCACGGCTTCGTCACCCCCGACGGAGTGGAGGAGGCCGGCGCCGGAGCCGAGTGGCGCCGGGCCATGGAGGAGGCCGGCGCCCTGCATGCCCGCCTGGCGGGCTCCCTGGGCCCGCAGGTGGCCCAGTACGCCGTCCCGTTTGCCTACCGCGTCCGCTTCTACCTGCACCTGAACGCCCGCGAGGCTTTTCACCTGCTGGAGTTGCGCACCCAGCCGGGGGGGCACGCCGGCTACCGCCGGGTCTGCGCCGAGATGCACCGCCTCATCGAAGAGCAGGCCGGGCACCGCGCCATCTCCGCGGCCATGTCCTTCGTGCAGTCCGCCGATGAGGGACTGGGCCGACTGCCCGGCGAACGCCGCGCCGCCGTCCGGCGCGGCCGCGCAGTTCGGGGAGACTGACCGGTCGGCCTACCGCGGCTGCAGCGGGATGCGCAGCACCAGTTGCCCCCCTTCGACCGCCCACTCGGCCGATGCCACCAGGGAGTAGTCGAGGTGATCGCGCTCGGCAGCCTCGACGTAGAGACGCCGGGCCTGTCCCTCCAGCGGAGGGATCCCCCGGGACCGCACCGCGAGGGCTCGCTCCCGAAACCGCTCGATGAAGGCATCGACGTCGAATGCAGCCATGACTCCTCCGGCCGTGATGTCTCCCAGGCTAGAGGATGTCGCCGCCGAACCGCCCCGGCTGGCCGCGCCGGCTCAGGGCCGACAGCTCCAGAAGTACCAGGGCGGGAGCCCGCTCTCGACCGACACCGCCACCAGCCACGCCGCCGCCGCCACATTGGGCTCGGCTTCGAACGGCGACGCCCCCGGGAACCCGGCGGCGGCGGCACGCTCCGGCCAGTAGCGCGGGATGTGCTGGAACAGGCCGGCCGCCCCGCTCACCGGGTTGGCCACCTCCGGGTCCCCGTTGCTCTCGCACCTGATGATGCTCAGGGCCTCCCCGACGAGCGCCGCCGGAAAGTAGGCGGAGACCAGCGGCCTCCAGCGCTCCACCGCCGGCGGAAAGGCTCCCCCCTCGACCGGCCCGGGCACGGTGGTCGTGGTCGCCGCCCCGCTGGTAGTGGTCGTTGCAGTAGCAGGGGTCGCCGCAGTGGTAGTGGTCGTCGCAGCGGTAGTGGTCGTTGCAGCAGTAGGGGTCGCCGCAGTGGTAGTGATGGTGGGAGGCGCCGCTGAGGCCGTCGTGGTAGTCGCGGCGGCGGCCACAGCCCGGAGCGCGGCCTCCTCCGCCTCCCACGCCGCCCGCGCCCTGGAGTACGCCGCCTCGGCTGCGACCAAGGCCTCCCCGGCGGCCGCGGCCAGCCCCTCGAGCCGCATCGCCAGACCCGCCTGCTCCGCCGCCTGGTCGCGCAGCGAACGCCGCAGCCTCTCTCGCTCGGCGGCGGCGACCTCCAGAGCGTTGAGAAACCCCAGGTCGCGCTCCGCCACCGCGGCGGCGTAGGCACGGCGCACCACGCCCGCCGGGTCGGCGGCTTCTCTCCAGCCCACCCGGTCGCCGGCCGACACGTAGAGGGCGCTCACCCGCATCCGCGCTTCCCCAGCCGCCAGGGAGTACCGCACCTCGGCGGCCGCCACCTCCCCGGCCAGGCGTTCCAGTTGCGCCCGCAGCCGGGCCGCCTCCGCCCGCCCCGAGGCCAGAGCCACCCCTGCCTCTCCGGCCTCGGCCCGAGCCCGCTCCAGGGCGGCCGCGGCGCGGCGGAGATCGTCGGCGGCCGAGGCGGCGGCAGCCGGCGCCGTCGGCGCGGCCAGCAAGACGGCCAACACCAAGCCCAAGCCGACCCTGACGTGCATCGCTCCTCCGCCCCCGACCAGACTACCGGGGCCCGCCCGCTGTCGACTCAGCGCAGGATGGCGGCGGGGCCGAGCAACTCCCGCAACTCGGCGTAGAGGGCGCTGCGCGGCTCCACCCGGTGCTGGTCGCCCAGCCGCACCACCGTGTCCTGGTCCCCGCCGATCATGTGCACGAAAACCGGAGCCACCCCAGGGTGGTTGGCCAGCACCTCCCGCAGCCGGTCGGCGAGCTCCCGAGACATGCGGGCCGCCGGCACCTGGAGGCGCACCGTGGGGCCCCCGGAGAGGTTCGGTTCCGCCAGCGAGAGAGCCACCAGTTTCACCGCGTCGCCCCGCTGGTCCACCCGCCCGTTGACCACCAGGATGGCGTCGGGACGAACCTTGTGCCCATGCTCGCCGGTGGTGCGGGGGAAGCAGACCACTTCCACGCTCCCCTCCAGGTCCTCCAACTGGAAGTAGAGCATCGGCTCGGCCTTCCTGGTGTACCGACGGCTGACCGTTCCCACGATGCCCCCGACCGTCACCGTCGCCCCGTCCTTCTCATCGGCCAGGCCCGCGACGGAGGCCGTCGACGCCGCTCGCAGCGCCGCCTCCACCCCGAACAGGGGATGGTCCGAGACGTAGAGCCCGAGCATCTCCTTCTCGAAGGCCAGGCGGGTGGCCTTGTCCCACTCGATCTCCGGCACGATCACCGCCGTCTCCGGCAGCAGATCCTCCTGGGCCCCGAAGAGGGAGAACTGGCCCATGTCCTCAGCGCGACGACGAGTGAGAGCGGCCTCCACTACCTGTTCGAAGATGGAGAGCAGGCCTTGCCGGGGCGCTCCGGTCGCGTCGAACGCCCCCGCCTTGATCAGCGACTCCACGGTGCGCTTGTTGAGAACGGTGGGGTCGACCCGCCGGGTGAAGTCCCGGAAGTCGGCGAAGGGCCCCCCGCGCTGGCGCTCCCGGGTGATGAGGCCCACCACTCCTTCGCCGACGTTGCGCACCGCGGAGAGGCCGAAGAGCACCACTCCCCCGCGCGCCGCGAAGTCCGACTCCGACCGGTTCACGTCGGGAACCAGCACCTGCAGGCCCATGGAACGGCACTCGTTGAGGTACAGCGCGGTGCGGTCCTTGTCCCGCTTGGCCGAGGTCAGCAGCGCCGCCATGTACTCCGCCGGGTGCTGCGCCTTCAGCCAGGCCGTCTGGTAGGCGATCAGGGCGTAGCCGGCGGCGTGGGACTTGTTGAACCCGTAGCCGGCGAAGTGGGAGATGAGTTCGAACAGACGCCGGCCGAGGGCATCGGAGTGGCCCTGGGAGACGCAGCCCCGCACGAACTGCTCCTCCTGGCGGGCCATGACCGCCGGGATCTTCTTGCCCATCGCCTTGCGCAGGGTGTCGGCCTCGACCATGGAGTAGCCCGCCATGATCTGCGCCGCCTGCATCACCTGCTCTTGGTACACCATGATCCCGTAGGTCTCCGCCAGCACGGGCTCCAGGTCGGGGTGCGGGTACTCCACGGCGGCCCGCCCGTTCTTGCGGTCGGCGTACAGGTTGTGCGTCCCGGCACCCAGCGGGCCGGGCCGATACAGGGAGACGAGGGCGATGATGTCCTCGAAGCGATCGGGGCGCAGGCTGCGCATCAGGGCCCGCATCCCGCCGCCCTCCAACTGGAATACCCCCACCGAGTCGCCCGCGGAGAGCATGGCGTACACCGCCGGGTCGTCGAGGGCGATCCGGTCGATGTCGGGTCGCTCCCCCGTGTTCTCGGCGATCTGCTCCAGCGCCCGCTCGATGGTGGAGAGGTTGCGCAGGCCGAGGAAGTCCATCTTGAGGAGCCCCAGGTCTTCGATGGCGTGCATCTCGAACTGGGTGACCATCTCCGCCCCTTCGCCCTTCTGCTGGACGGGGACGATCTCGGTGATGGGCTCGGGGCAGATGACCACCGCGGCGGCGTGGATGGAATCCTGGCGGCGGAGGCCCTCGAGCCCCCGGGCGGTGTCGATCACTCGCGCCGCGTCGGCGTCGGCGGCATGCAGTTCCCGCAGGCCCGCCGCGTTGGAGTAGAAGTCCCGCACCAGGGACTCGGCTCCCTCGCCGGGGGGTTCCAACGCCTGGGCCAGGGTGGCCTCGCGCCCCAGGATGGGAGGCGGCATGGCTTTGGCCACCCGGTCGCCCACGGCATAGGGCAGGCCGAGGACGCGGGCCGCATCGCGCAGGGCCTGACGGCCTTTGATGGTCGAGAAGGTGACTATCTGGGCCACATGGTCGGAGCCGTACCGCTCGGCGACGTAGCGGATCACCTCGCCGCGGTAGCGCTCGTCGAAATCCATGTCGATGTCGGGCAGTTGGCGCCTTCCCGGGTTCAGGAAGCGTTCGAAGATCAGCCCGTAGCGCAGAGGGTCGAGGTCGGTGATGCGCAGGGCGTAGGAGACGATCGACCCGGCGGCGCTCCCCCGTCCCGGGCCGGTGCGGATGCCTTGCTCCCGGGCGTAGCGCATCAAGTCCCAGACGATGAGGAAGTAGGCCGGGAAACCCATGTCTTCGATCACCCGGAGTTCGTACTCCAGGCGATCCTGCACCGTGGCGGGGAGCATCTCCCCGTACCGCTCCCGCGCCCCCTCCACGGCAAGGCGCCGCAGGTACGAGGCCTCGGTCTCCGCAGGGGGAACCGGGAAGTGCGGCAGCAAGATCCGCCCGAAGTCCATCTCCAGCCCGGCCCGCTCGGCGATGGCCAGCGTGTTGTCGCACGCCCCGGGGAAGTCCTCGTCGGGGAAGAGGCCCCGCATCTGCGCCGCCGGCTTCACCCAGTACCCCTCCCCCTGGAACTTGAAGCGAGCCGGGTCGGCCATCTGCGCGCCGGTCTGGATGCACAGCAGCACATCGTGGGCCTCGGCTTCCTCTTCCCTGGTGTAGTGGCAGTCGTTGGTGGCCAGGAGGGGGGCACCGATGCGTTCGGCCACGGCCAGCAGGTCGGGGAGCACCCGCTGCTGCGCCGCCACGCCGTGGTCCATGACCTCCACGAAGAAGTTGTCCTTGCCGAAGATGTCCTGGTACATGCCGGCAGCGGCCGCCGCCGCCTCGAAGTCGCGGGCCACCCCGACGTTGCCCTCCTCGTCGTAGGCCTCGGGGGCCAGCAGTTGGGGAATGTGGCCCCCCAGGCAGCCGGTGGTCCCGATGAGGCCGGCGGCGTGCTCGGCCAGCAACTCGACGTCCAGGCGAGGCTTGTAGTAGAAGCCCTCCAGGAAGGCCCGGCTGGCCAGTTTCACCAGGTTGCGGTAGCCGGTGCCATCCACCGCCAACAGGGTGATGTGGTAGCGCACCTCCTCCCGACGCGGCGGGCGGTCGAACCGGGATCCGGGCGTCAGATAGCCCTCCATGCCGATGATCGGCTTGATCCCGGCCGCCGTCGCCGCCTTGTAGAACTCCACCGCCCCGTAGAGCACCCCGTGGTCGGTGATGGCGGCCGCCGGCTGGCCGTCGGCGGCGACCGCGGCGACGACATCCTCGACCCGGGCGGCGCCGTCGAGCATGGAGTACTCGGTATGGAGATGCAGGTGAACGAAGCCCGGCGGACGCAATCCGGCTCCCGAACTACAGACGTGTAAGAGCCGGGGCACCTTACCACTACGCGTCGCGGCCCGCCCCGGCGGGTCGCGTCACCGAGCCTTCCTACAATCACCGGCCGCAACGGCGCCTTCCCCCCCGGGCGAACCCATGGACCTCGGATACCACGACACGCGCTTGATCGGGGCCCTCGTGCCACGACGCCCCTCCACCGCGGAGATGCTCGGCGGCGAGGCCCAGGCCATCGTGGCCTCCTGCCCCAGGTCCCTGGACGCGTACGAAGGATCCGGGCTCTAGGGTCCCTCCAAAGCCAAGGAGACTGCAGTGAAGATCGGCATCCTCACCGGGGGCGGAGACGTTCCCGGTCTCAACCCCTGCATCAAGGCGGTGGTCCTGCGGGCCGCCGAAGCGGGCCATCAGGTGGTCGGCATCCGCCGCGGCTGGGGAGGGCTGCTGCACACCAACCCGGATGACCCCGAGTCGGTGGCGGCCCACCTGACTCCCCTGGACCCGGCCGCAGTTCGCACCATCGACCGCAGCGGGGGAACCGTGCTGCACACCTCACGGACCAACCCGGGACGGGTGGCCGCGGGGGCGGTTCCCGCCTTCCTCGCCGCTCAGGCGACGGGCGAGGCGCCCTACGACTTCACCCCCCACGCCCTGCGCGTCCTGGAGTCCCAGGGCGTCGGCGTGATCATCGCCATCGGCGGCGACGACACCCTCTCCTACGCGCTGCGTCTCCACGACGAAGGGGTCAAGGTCATCGCCATCCCCAAGACCATGGACAACGACGTCCACGGCACCGACTACTGCATCGGCTTCTCCACGGCGGTGACCCGCAGCGTGCAGTTCGTCCACAACCTGCGCACCGCCGCCGGTTCCCACGAGCGCGTCGCCGTGGTCGAGTTGTTCGGCCGCTACAGCGGGGAGACCTGCCTGGTGACGGCCTACCTGGCCAGCGTCGACCGCGCCGTCATCTCGGAGGTGCCCGCCGACGTCAACCGCCTCGCCGACCTGCTCATGGCCGACAAGCGAGCCAACCCCAGCCACTACGCCGTGCTCACCATCTCCGAGGGTGCCGTGCTGGAGGGTGGCGAGATGGTGCTGTCGGGCGAGGCCGACGCCTACGGGCACCGCAAACTCGGCGGCATTGGGGCGCAGGCGGGCGAACTGATCCGGGAGATCACCGGGGAAGGCATCATCTACCAGCAGGTGGCCTACCTGATGCGCTCGGGCAGCCCCGACTCGCTCGATCTGATGGTGGCCAACAACTACGCGGTCATGGCCGCCGACCTGGCGGCCGAGGGGCTGTCGGGACGCATGGTCGCGCTGCGCGGCGGCACCTACACCAACGTTCCCATCTCGGTCACCCGGGAGGGCGTGCGACGGGTCGACGTGGACGAGTTGTACGACACCGAGCAGTACCGGCCGAAGGTGCGGCACGTGGGCGGGAAGCCCATGTTCCTCTACTGAGGGGGCCGGGCTCCTTCAGCCGACCCTTCGCGGCCTCCGGTGGGATAATCGCCTCCGGACCACCAGCGGCCCAGGAGGTGCCTTGTCGATCATCGGTGTCCTCACCGCCGGGGGCGACTGCCCCGGCCTGAATGCCGTCATCCGCGGCGTCACCGCCCGTACCGTCGAGCGCGGCGACTCGGAGGTGGTGGGCATCCTCAACGGGTGGGAGGGGCTCATGGAGGGCCGGACCGTGCCGCTCAACCGCGACGCCGTGCGGGGGATCCTGGGCCGGGGGGGGACCATCCTGGGCACCTCGCGCAAGGATCCCATCGTCCACGGCGATGGCTACCAGAGCGTCAAGCGCACCCTGGAGGCCAACGACCTCGACGTGGTGGTGGTGATCGGCGGCGACGGCTCGCTGCGCACCGCCCTCCGCCTGGCCGACGACGGCTTCCCGGTGGTGGGGGTCCCCAAGACCATCGACAACGACATCGCCGCCACCGACTTCACCTTCGGTTTCGACACCGCGGTGCAGATCGCCACCGACGCCATCGACCGGCTCACCACCACCGCCGAGGCGCACAACCGGGTGATCCTGGTCGAGGTCATGGGCCGCACCCGCGGCTGGATCGCCACCTACGCCGGCCTGGCCGGCGGCGCCGACGCCATCCTCATACCCGAGTACCCCGTACCCCTCGAGGATGTGGCCCGGGTGCTGCGCCGCCGCCACCGCCACGGCCACGCCTACTCGATCGTGGTCGTCGCCGAAGGAGTGGAGCCGCCGGTCAAGACGAAGCGGCCCAAGGACGCCTTCGGGTTCGAGCGCCTCGGCGGCGTCGCCTACCAGATCGCCCCCGTGCTGGAAGAACTGACCGGGTTCGAGACCCGCGTCACCGTCCTCGGCCACCTGCAGCGGGGAGGCACGCCCACCGCCTTCGACCGGGTGCTGGCCACGCGTCTCGGCGCGGCCGCCGCCGACCTCGCCGCCGAAGGCCAGCGCAACGTGATGGTGTCCCTACGCGGCGCGCAGATCGCGGCAGTCCCCCTGGCCGACGCCTGCGGTGAGCCGCGCGGTGTCGACCGCGAACTCTACGAGGTGGCCCGCACCTTCTTCGGCTGAGGCCACACCCGGCCCCGCCTACTCTCGTTTGGGGTGGGGTTGGTGGTGGTGTGCCTGGCGGTGGTGGTGTCGGCAGAGGAGTCGGAGGTTGGCGAGGGTGGTTTGGCCGCCTTGGGCCCAGTGGGTGATGTGGTGGGCGTCGCAGAAGCGGGCGGGCATGCGGCAGCCGGGATGAGCACAGTGCCGGTCCCGTAGTGCCAGGGCTTTGCGGAGGGTGGGGGGGATGACCCGGGTGGCCCGTCCCATGTCCACCGGCACCGAGTCGGGGTCGAGGAGGACCCGGCTGATGGTGGCGTCACAGGTGAGGCGGCGGGCAGTTGCGGCGCCGATCGGCCCGGGTTCGGTGTCGACGATGCCGGCTCCCGTCTGGAGGGTGTTCCAGGGGATGGTGACCAGCACCCGAGAAGGACGCCTCCCACCGTTGCTGCCGTCGAGGTGGTGGCGGCAGATGTCCACCAGAGCGTCGGCCCGGGCCTGGGCGGGGGTGCGGCCGTCTGCCGGGTTCAGGTTGGCCGGGTCGGTCAACGCTTCCAGGGCGTGGCGGACGATGAGACCGGATTCGGGGTCCAGGTCCCCGGAGAGGTGCAGCATCCCCAACAAGCCCTCGGACAGATGCAACGTCCGCAGCTGATACAGGCGTTCCGCTTCGGCTTCCGCCCCCTCGGGGTTGGTCTGGCGTTTCCAGGCGGCAACCAGCCGGGGCGCCTGCTGCGCCGCAGCCGTCTTTCACCCGGTCCACCAGGATCTTCTCATCGGCGGCGAACTGCTCGGGGGCCAGAGCCTGAGCCTGCGCCAGCACCCGCACCTTGGATTCGGACACCTCACCGGCACAGAATGCCGCCCTGGTCTCCGGCATCGCCTGGAGGGCTTCGGCCACCGCTACCTGACGGCGGCAGGCGGATCCCGGCTCGCCGGACAGGGCCGCCAGCCATTCGGTGGCCGACCGGTACCCCTGCTTACGGGCGGCGCCGACCCGCTCCGCTTCGGCCAGGTACTCGGCCCGGCAAGCGTCCACCCGGGCGGCCAGCCGGCCCAGGTGCCGCAGGCCGTCGGCCAAGCCTGCCGGGGTCAGACCCCCGGGCCGGACCGCCAGCACCGCACAAGCACACTTCTCGGTATCAGCGCACACCCCACCTA
>Ga0194112_10001790_pt1 | contig 31267 bp, 38 predicted proteins | sample TA2MahC400mmetaG_FD_146191 | JGI IMG/M metagenome (GOLD analysis project Ga0194112, IMG submission 146191) | Freshwater microbial communities from Lake Tanganyika, Tanzania - TA2015016 Mahale Deep Cast 400m | ecosystem: Environmental > Aquatic > Freshwater > Lake | place: Tanzania: Lake... | reverse complement strand
CTTTGCATAATACAAACAGTCATTGCGGTGAGCCGTAAGCACCGAGCGAAGCGTGGGGGGAAAGCGAAGCAATCTCATAACTCACTGATACTTAACGAGATCGCCACGTCGTTTCACTCCTCGCGATGACCCATAGGCAATCATTTAAATTTTTCGCATCACAGTGAGGTGATGATACCTGATGCGTGTTGCAATGTATTATCACAACAGGGATGTACGGCTGGAAGAGATGCCGGTACCCGCGATTGGTTCCGGTGAGATCCTGGTAAAGGTAATGGCGAGCGGCATCTGCGGGAGCGACGTCATGGAATGGTATCGAATCAAGAAGGCACCGCTGGTACTGGGGCATGAGATCGCAGGAGAAATCGTGGAAACCGGAGAAGGCGTCACACGCTATAAGGTCGGAGAGCGAGTATTCGTTTCCCACCATGTTCCCTGCAACACCTGCCACTACTGCCTGAGAGGCTATCACACCGCCTGCGAGACACTCCACACGACAAATTATTATCCCGGCGGCTTGGCCGAATATGTACGGGTCCCTTCCCTCAATGTGGATCGAGGGGTGTTCCATCTTCCCGATGGCATGACCTATGAGGAGGGCGCTTTCATGGAACCTCTTGCCTGCGTCGTCCGCGGTCAGAGAATCGCGAATCTCCAGCCCGGCCAGTCAGTCCTCATTCTGGGAAGCGGCATCTCCGGTATCCTCCACCTGCTCCTTGCCCGCACTCTCGGCGCCGGACATATCATGGCAACAGACGTCAGCGAATTCCGGCTTCGCATGGCGAGGGAGTTCGGGGCTGATGGAGTCATCCCTGCGGGAGAGGACGTCCCGGCAATGGTGCGGGAGATGAATAACGGCAGACTCGCCGACCTCGTCATCGTGTGCACCGGGGCTCTGTCCGCCTTCAGGCAGGCACTGCAATCCGTCGACCGGGGCGGAACCGTGCTCTGTTTCGCCACCACCGAACCCGGCATGGACCTCCCCATTCCTGTTAACGACTTCTGGCGGAATGAAATCAGATTGATGCCCTCGTACGGAAACAGCCCCCTGGATGCAGCAGCGGCGATAGAACTCCTCAGACACAAGAGGATATCCGTCGAAAAGATGATCACCCACAGGCTCCCCCTGGAAAAGACGGGGCTCGGTTTTCAGCTCGTTGCCGAGGGAGGGAAGTCCCTTAAGGTGATCATCCAACCGCACGGCCCCGCGTTGATGTAGTTTGCGCTTGACATTGAAGATCGGGCAAAAATTAATCCGAACAATACGGGATACTTTGCCCGGGGTAAAGGCACCTACCACTGCTGGGATCTCTTTCTCTCCTTCTACCACGGACCAAACCCGTACTATGTAATGAGAGAGGAAACCGAGGGGGAAAAGAAGGTACGCATAAAAGAAACCGTGAAGGTGGGAAACTATGCCGCCGGTTTCTCCACAACCTACAAGAAATGGGAATTTCACGGAGAAGCCCTTTACAACTACAGTTATGACGGGAAAGACGACAATTATATAAGCTATCTTGGCGGCACTACCTATACGATCGATGATCTCGCAAAAAAAATAGGACTTGAACAAATAGACCTGACAGTCGAGTACGGAGGAGAAGTCATTACCAGGGAACAGGACGCTCCCAACTATACCCAGAGTTCACGAAAAACGAGACTGGGGAAAAATGACCTCTATTGCCGCGCTAACTTCAAGTACAATGAAGACTTGAGTATGGAATATATTTCGAACTTCGAACTTGAAGAAAACGAGAGCGGCCGTTATCAAAGAGTCCAGAGCAAGTATCGCCTGAGGGACGGTTTGATCTGGAAGGTCGCCGTCGAATTCTTCAACGGATCCGACAACAGTTACTATGGACGCTGGTACCGCAATGACCGGATACTGACGGAAATTGAGTACAGCTTCTGATGAAGCCGGCTTCAGTATATCCGTTCGCGGCATCCCGCCGCTAAAATACTTCCCAGTTCACGGCATCGGGCGAGGTCTTCCTCTGTTACCGTTCCCCTGGAAATCACCGGGTCATACACCTTCTTGAATTTGTAACCCTGAGCAATCCTCTCAACGCTTCTTAATGCCCCCTCGCCGTCGTTTCCCGCACTGATAAAGACAACATAGGGCTTGCGAAACACCTTCTCTTGGGCCGGATAATACGTCCTGTCAAAAAAATCCTTTACCATTCCCGACATGTAGCCGAAATTTTCCGGCGTGCCTATCGCGATACCGTCCGCATCCAGAAGATCACCCAGGCTGGCATCCTGTGCCCTCACCAGGAGAACTTCCGTATCAGCGATACCGCGCGCACCATCCGCAACGGCCCGAGCCATCTTCTCCGTATTTCCGGACTGAGAATGAAACACAATCAATATCTTCGTCATGGTACGGGTGAATACCCCCTCCGCCGAATTTCTTGCATGCAATTGCCTGCCTGAAATTTTTTTACACTATTTTATCCACAGTACTTGACAAGAAATGTCAATTAAATACAATATAAAAATATAGGGGATGATTCCCCCCAATCAATGCACAGGAAGGAGTAAAAATATGCCAACATATGAGTATCTCTGTCAAGCATGCAAATATGAATTTACGTTGATACAGAGCTTCAGCGAACATGGGAAGGCAAAAGTAACATGTCCGAAGTGCAAGAGCAAGAAGGTCAAGCAGCTTGTTTCCATATTCACCGCCAAGACGAGTCGAAAGAGCTGATGTGCTTCTTCCGGTAAACCAGCCGAACAATGAACGATAAAAGCATAAGATCCGTGCGTTTCGTGACCATATGATTAGGAAGACCACATATGAGGGAAACGTATTGATAAGGGCTTTTATCAGTCAGGAGGAAAAGAGATACACCACCATGAAAAAAATCATTCTCTTAGTGATACCCCTGATTCTTTTTACTTTGTCATACACTCTGGAATCTTTTGCATTCCGGTGCGGGGAAACCCTCGTCAGTATAGGAGACAGCAAAGTAAAGGTCCTCCAGGAATGCGGCAAACCCACATCCAAGGAAAAAGTGGGAACAAAAAAAGTAAGGCGATACAGAAAAGGTGATCATTACAACCGGGAGAGGCACTCATCACAACAGCGCTCATTCAAGGAAGTAACCAAGCCGGTGGAAAAATGGTACTACAACTGCGGAAAGAATGATTTCATTTACATTCTTACCTTCGAAGGAGGCATTCTCAAAAACGAAGAAACCGGAGGTTACGGAAAAGGCGAATCCCAATGCAGGGGAAATTAGACTGACCTCGCAGGATACTCCGCCAGCAAACCGATTCGATACTTCAAGAATCCATTATATCGGCCGGAAGATGAGCGTCCGGGTCAACCTATAACTTGTAGGGAATATTTCCCCAAAGGACGGGGAATACTTCCTCAAAAACCGGGTATCGCTCCCCCACAAGATTTCTTTAAGGTATCATTATTGCTTATTATTTCGATTCTCTGGGACATGGAATGGTTCTTGCTAAATTTGTCATAACAAATTTATTGAAAGGAGGTGAAACGAATGAAGAAGCTGATGTCAGTGTTAATTTCTATCCTCTTTGCACTTTCTATGACCGGTCTCTGCTTCGCACAGGCTCCGCCCCCAAAGGCCGCTGAACCACCGAAGGCAGAAGAGAAGAAGCCTGCTAAGGAAGAGAAGAAGAAACCAGCAAAGAAGAAACCAGCAAAGAAGAAAGTAGAGAAGAAGGAGAAGAAAGAGGAGAAGAAGGAAGAAAAGAAAGAAGAAAAGAAGAAGTAATTTACCTCGTCTCCATCATAGGCATAAAAGTGAATCAAAAGGGGCCCTGAAATATCATGAGCCCCTTTTTGATTTCTTCCACAAGCTCACCTGCAACAATATTTTATGGATACGGCTGCCCCCATTCTTAATCGCTCATATTCACAGATCAATCAGAATAGACGGCGCCTTGTCATGGCTGCATACAGTGCCTACCCCGAATATGTGTACTGTGAGCGCGACGAATTCAACTGGCATACCTCTGAGGCACGTACCAACCTTTTCGATCTCTATTATCTTGGCGATTCCGGGTACATCGAACTCATCCGCAGCACCCTGGAAGGTCGCAGAAGGCCGGATTTCTTTATCCTTACCCCGGCGGGAGCGAATCTGATCGAAATACCCGGCAAGCTTGACAATACGTTCCCCGTCACAAGCGAATCCCACGAACGTCACAACTCCACAACAACGCCCTGACCAGTCACACGTGCGCAATTTATTATAGACTTATGATAGAAACACGACAGTTCGAAGAAATTACTCAGATCAATATGAGCTGCGAAATTGACGGCAAGCCTGTATACTGGGTGGCCGCATACTTAGTGGATGGACTTTTGATCGATACCGGGTGCAGTTACACAGCTCATGAACTCCTACATGTTCTGGAGAAACATAAACTTCACAGTGTGGTCAATACACACTTTCACGAAGACCACATCGGCGGCAATGACCGCATCATAACGCATTCCCGTGTGGATATATTCGCCCATCCCGATTCCATTCCCTTCATCAGCGGTGGATTTCCCCTATTCCCCTACCAGGAACTCGTCTGGGGTTACCCGACACCTTCCAAGGTGAAACCGATACCCGTATCCGTCGACACACATCGTTTCCATTTCCAGGTCATTGAAACACCAGGCCACAGTGCAGGACATATATCCCTTTTCGAATCATCCAAAGGATGGTGTTTCTCCGGAGACATCTTCGCGAGAGAGAAACCGAAGTTCATCAGATCTGAAGAAGATATCGGTGAAACTCTTCGCTCGTTGAAAATACTGTATAACCTGAAAACAGACAGACTCATTCTGCTCACGTCTCTCGGACGGATCGTTGAGAAGGGAAAGGAGGCTTTGCAAAACTGCATCCACTATCTGGAAGACCTCTCACAAAGGGCGAAAGACCTGCAAAAACGTGGCCTGACCGTGCAGGATATCATTCAAGAGATTTTTGGCGGCGAGCACGACTTCGCCATCCTGACGAACGGTCACTACACAACGGAAAATCTCGTGCATTCTCTCCTCAAGGTTTTCTAAGCGTGAGAGTACAGGGACTATGATCATAAGCTTCTTCATCGGGAGGATAAAACATGGCTATGAATCTTTCTCCCCACTCACCACCACATACAACACCCCCACTGGAGGACACACAATCCCGATGAGGGGTGTCCATGAATGACCACCTGAAAAAGGGCCTCGCCCTCCTCGGATGCATCACCCTTTTCCTCGGCATGGGACAATCTGTGCACGCATTTAAGGAACGCAACCCGGCAAACGCCCCGACCGCGCCAGTCATCCATCCGACCAAACCGGATGATGGGAAGGAAGAAAGACAATCCCTTGAATTGTTGATGGATGCGCATGCGGCACTCGAGGCTGCTGGGGTGAGCGGAGGAGAGTACACTGCAAGGACCGCACGGGAATTATATTTCGACGCATTCCGCGTCAGCAACTTCACTTTTCATTTCTCCATCAAGGAAAAGAGTTTATTCACATCCTCGCCGAATCAACTCGATCACGAGTTCACCTATGTGGGAATCAAGCACAACACACCCCGGGGGAACATCACATTCTTCTGGGATCACACATGCAATAATCCGAGCAGAACGCTACCCAAAAGCGAGAAAAACGGTATTCACTGGAACGAACTGGGAGTAGGGTACGAAACGCCGGGAATGGCGATCGGTCACAGAAACGACGGGATAATATTCAACTCCGGTTCCGAATGGTTGAATAAAATCAACTGGAATATCTCTCTCAGCAAAATCTGGATGAGAACGGAGAATGAATACGAATGGATGGGGAAGTTAACAATCAGATATGACGTGTACAGGCATGAGAGGCATATTCTCTACGTTCAGGCAGGTTTAATCTCCTTCTATGATGACAGGGGATTCAATCACAACTACTCTGTCGAAACAGGAAACCGGTTCTGCTGGCGAAAAGAAGATTGCCTTATTCCCTTTATCTCGTACGAGAAATTCCACGACTGGTATGGATCAGATAGAGGTGAAGATTTTTTCCTGATCGGCCTGCGTCTGGAGATGAGTCTGGGAAAGGATGATCGCACGTATCCGGATGCGGGAAACGGAAAGAGTTCATGGAATCCTGAGATTCATATAACCGGGGGCTACGCGAATTTCATCGATGACGACAGATTCGGTCACCGCAGTGACTTTTCCCTCAATCTGGATCTTCTCAAATGGGACTCTGACAAGAAATTCACCATGAATACCTATGCAGGCATCCTCACACTTCCTGATGATCTCAACCCCTACCTTGTGAAGTATGAGATCGGACCTTCACTGAGCGTTCAACTTCATCATTATGAATTACAGCTTTTTCACTCTTATGCCTGCCTCTACGGTGTGGACAGTGACAGCGTAATCAGAGATTACCATCTCTTAGGCGTAGGATTGCAGAACCAGGAGTCCTTCCCCTGGCACTGGCACGTGAAGTTAGGAGGTTACCCGGCATCGAAGAATTTTGATTACTGGGGTGATCTGGAGGGAAGTGTGCGCTATACCTTCATCGAGAGAAGGATTTCTCCCTATGTCCTCTTCTCAGGACACTTGCTTGCGGGAAATGATCCGGAGTTTGGCTACACGGTAGAGCCGGGGATAAAAATTCACGGAAAGGCAGGAAGCTTCAGCGTGTATTACAGCCGCCAGGAAGATTATGACATTTTCAGGTACGGGAAAGGAAAGCACGCAATGTTAGGCATCAGATTTGAATTTTAAGAGACCTCAACAGCAGGGTGCATGCATTTGATCCGCAATACCAAATCATGTAAAATGTTTTCAGTCGCAATTTTCCCTTCCCCATCACGACAAAAAGTTGCTATAACCATACCGTCATGAAAAAGAGAAATACCGGAACCCCGGACATGATGACACGGAAAAGCGATCTGATGCACCGGATTCACGCAAAGCCTCTCTGGCTATTTAAGCAATCTTCAGAAGATCCGCGTGATAAATCGTCCACGAGCACATCACATGATACGGTAACGGAAAAAGAGAAAAGGCCGCTGCTGTGTAAACACTGCCGGAACGAGATTACCACCGCTGAACACTCAAGCATCATCAATGGTAAGCATGCTCATCGCTTCACCAATCCCGCAGGGATCACCTTTAATATCGGTTGTTTCTCCCAGGCCTGGGGATGCATCGTCTACGGGATCCCCACATACGAATACACCTGGTTTGCGGGGTTCACCTGGTGCATTGCCCTGTGCACGAATTGCCATACTCATCTTGGATGGTACTACCAGTCAGGAAAGGATTTCTTTTTCGGCCTCATCCTGGATAATCTGATCAAAGGATTCCATATTCATTAACATACGATCATTCTGTCTTCCCGTTTATGAACAGTCAGGTTACATTCACCACACTCGTATGCGTCGCCGAAATCCTCACGATCGTGTCAACGATGTTTTTCCCCGCCCTCTTACCAGGGTTTCAGAAGGAGTGGAGTCTCAGCAACACCGAGGCCGGCTGGATCAACGGCATCTTCTTCGGGGGATATGCTGCGTTCTCCCCTCTGCTGGTGAGTCTCACAGACCGCATCGACCCGCGTCGTGTCTACCTTCTTTCGGCTGCACTCGGCGCGATTTCCATGCTCTGTTTCGGGTTGTTCGCCCAGGGCACCGTAACGGCAATGCTCTTTCGGTTCTTCGGTGGCATCAGCCTGGCCGGTACATTCATGCCCGGTTTGAAAGTTCTCAGCGACCACATTTCGGGAGAAAATCAGAGCCGCGCAATCGCATTTTATACCTCCTCATACGGTATCGGAACCGCAACCTCGGTATTTCTCTCCGGTTGGCTGGTGACCATGCTCCACTGGCGCCATGCAGCTGTGGCGCTATCGGCCGGATACCTCGGGGCTCTTCTCATTTTCGCCCTTGTTGTGACACCAAAGGAACCTGCTTCACATAAGGAAGAGCGCATTCTTGCCTCCTTTGACTTCCGTGAGACCCTCCGGAACCGGTCGACTGTCGGCTACATGTTCGGATACGCCGTTCACTGCTGGGAGCTCTTTGGATACCGCACATGGATGGTCGCATTTTTAGCCTTCTGCCTGAACCTGCATACCACTCAAAACTACTCTCTCAGCACCCAGGACATCGCAACGCTGATCGTTCTTGCGGGCGTCCCTGCGAGCGTCCTTGGAAACGAAGTTGCTCACCGATGGGACCGCAGGCGGGCCGTTGCCATATTCATGCTGACTTCGGGCATCTTCGGATGCGTCATAGGGTTTTCCGCTCATTTGCCCTACGGTATCGTCGCAGCCCTCTGCATCCTCTATGGAATCGCAGTCATGCTGGACAGCGGTTCACTGACGGCAGGCGTGGTTGCCGCATCGTACACTACCGAGCGTGGGAGAACTCTGGCCCTCTACACGTTTGCCGGATTCTGCATGGCTTTTCTCTCACCCCTTGCCTTTGGCGTGATTCTTGATCTTGCGGGCGGCGGAACAGTTGCATGGGGACTCGCATTCGCCTCGCTCGGCCTGGTTTCGGCAAGCGGTCCCATATGGCTCAGGATATTCCGCCCACACGATTAATTGCAAATAAGGAGGAAAAAGAAGATGAAGAAGAAATTTCACCTTCAGGAATTGGACAGGGTAGACATCTTGACGCTCCAGGATAACTTCATCGAGATTACCGCCATGGACAATACCGCGATTGTATCCAGGGCCCGCTTCCTGGTCGGCAAAGAGGTAAAGAATTCAATCAGGGCGGAACATGGTTTCTCGGCGATTGTCAGAACGACGAGAAAAAATAAGACCCACACGCTCCTTTTTGATTTCGGGTTCTCCAGAGACGGCGTCGCGGCGAATGCCAGGGTGTTAGGGGTAACCATGAGAGACGTGGAAGTGATGGTTCTTTCCCACGGCCACAGTGACCATTTCCTCGGCTTCGAGAAGTTAGTCAAAATGATCGGAAGGAAAGGCATCCAACTGATCCTGCATCCTGCTGCATTCAGGAAATCGAGATATCTCAAATTTCCGGGCGATGTGAAGGCGTTCTTCCCCGAACGGATAAAAAGCAGGATCGAAAAAGCAGCGGTGAATATAGTGGAAACGAAATTGCCGTATCCCCTTCTGGAAAAAAATGTCCTGTTTCTGGGAGAAATCGAACGTACCTCGGAATTCGAAAAGGGCACCCCCAACGCCTTCTTTGTAAAGAAGGGTGGTGATATGTGGGATCCTATTGAAGACGATACGGGTATTGCCATGCATCTCAAGGGGAAGGGACTGGTTATTCTCACCGGATGTGCTCATTCGGGCATCGTCAACACGGTTCACCATGCCCGGAAAGTAACCGGCATAGAGAACGTGCACGCAGTAATCGGAGGTTTTCACCTTTCCGGACCCATTTTCGAACCGATTGTCGGAAAGACCATTGAAGAGCTGAAAAAAATTAACCCGGCTTATGTGGTACCCACCCATTGCACGGGGCGCAAAACAATTGCTCATGTGGAAAGGGAAATGCCCGATCGTTTCATCTTGAATATGTCGGGGACGAAGCTTACCTTCACGGCATGAGATATATTAATAAACAGAAGGAGAGGTGAAAATGAAATCTCACAGAAAGGAATTATGGTTCCATACTCCCACCCGGAGGGCCTTTGTGAATATCACCCCCCAGGTGGAGCAATGCCTCAAGGAAAGCGGAGTCACAGAAGGCCTGGTACTCGTCAATGCCATGCACATCACCGCCTCAGTCTTCATCAACGATGACGAGTCGGGTCTTCACCAGGACTACGAAGAGTGGCTTGAAAAGCTTGCTCCACATGAACCAATTTCTAAATATCGTCACAATAGAACGGGAGAGGATAATGGAGACGCTCACCTGAAACGGCAGATCATGGGAAGGGAAGTCGTCGTTGCCGTCACGAAAGGCAGGCTGGATTTCGGCCCCTGGGAACAGATATTTTACGGTGAATTCGATGGCAGGAGAAAAAAGAGGGTTCTGGTAAAAATCATCGGGGAATAACTCCCCTCCGGATATTCTTTCGCTCCTCAGACGAGTTATTTGCTGCGGGCCGCCTTTTTTGCCATCTTTTTCATTTCCTCCTGCAACTTTTCTATTTTTGCTCTCATCTTCGGACGGGGATCGTTCTCCAGCTCACTCCTGAGCTTTTCCACAGCCCCGGGTCACGTGATCTGACCCGACTCCACCTTCTCTTTCCACTTCTCAAAATTGTTTAAACTTTGCCTTTCATTCCACAACTCCTCAGACAGTGAAAAGACCTTTTCCTGAGGACTTTGGGGAGTGATGAGATTGATGAATGCCTGGGTTGCCGTCATTTCCTCTTCATGTATTTTTTTCTTAATAAATCCTTCCGATACCCCGAAATAATAAATCCCATAGGCACATAAAAGCACAAGATAAACTACATATTTTATTTTCATCGCGGCACCTCCCGGTTATTTCAACCGTTTTTCTATCTCTTCCCAGTCATCAACAGATTCCCCGTTTTCCAGAGGATGAAAACTGAAGGCGAGGGCTTTGTACGGTCTCGCCGAATTGACCACGTCGGGTCTCCCGATCACTGCTTTAATCACCAGACCACCCTGATGTATTTCCCTGAATACTTCACCCCCCTTCCAGGCCAGAACCGGGAGCTCGGGGAAGTCATTTTTTTTCAACCATGATTTGAGAGCCCTCACTCCGGCAAGGCCTGTCTGAAGAAAGACCACCGGATATCTTTTGCATATGGCTCTGACAGCCTTCGCGCTCCCCGGGTGCACCTTCTCAAAGAACATCCCTTCAGACAATCCTCCCTCCACTTCGATACACACGACCCGGCTTTTTTTCTTCAACGCAAGGAGCACCCCGCTGTCTGAAGCCTTGCCCGATCTCACGCGTATCTTATACAGACCCTCCTTCGACGGCACAAAACGCTTAAACGCTACGCCGTCACCCCCTGAAAGGCTCTTCCCGACCGGCTTGCCATCAACGAAAAATTCCACGATCTCGCCGCCACTGAGAAGAAAAGTTCCTTTTGTTTCGGCCTTCAATGCAATCTCCCGGCCTGATATCACCACGTCATCGTGAAACACAACATCCGCGAGAGCATCGAGCGGCAGGATTCCCAGGGCAATCGAGAGTACGGCACACGATAAAAATCTTTTCACAGGGATACCCCCTCGCGTGATAATTTACACGGGGTTCCCACGTAATGTTTCAAACGCGAACACGTCACCGGGAAACCCTTTCTGGCCTCAGGCACGAAGAGAATATCCTTTCGAAGTAAAATGGATATGAACAGCCCTCTGTATGGTTTTATCCACCAATGCATCAAGTTCTTCCTCAGAACGGCTCGACGCTTCTTTCACAAGAAGCGGACGGTTATAATACACCTTGGATACGGAGGAACACAGCACCTCTCTGCCATCCAGCTGGTACTCGATTTCAATCACGATAGGAACGTCAAGGTCATAGTATACCTCTTCAAGAAGAAGGCGGGTCCTCACTATGTCCACAATCCAGATCATGGAAACATTATGATCGCTCTTCATGAATACCGGTCAATGACGAGAAATGTCCTGTCCCTGCTAAGCGATACAACATCCCTCCCGCAAATGATAAATCATACTACCTGAGAAAAAGGCAGAATGCAAACGTATGCCCGTAGGTGATTTTTCAGGCAACGGGCGTGAATAGAATTGACATTGACGCGATTCTGGGTTAATAAAACTTCCCCTCAAGGTGAAGTATCATGAGGACTGTCGTGGGGTGATATGAAGCATTTGATCGTGAGAAAACCGCCGGGGCCAAACGGTGGGAAAAGTTACCGATGCCTTTCTTGTGGCACTACTAAAAATATCGGGAGACGCAAGTATTGCTCCGCGGAGTGCCGACAGAGACTGCATTATAAATTAGAGGTGAGAACCGGCCTCATCAAGGCATTGAACATCCAGTATGCGACCTTTTATTTCTCCGAAGCGGTAATAATCCTGGATATGCTCCCCTACGGCACCACGGAGATCTTCAGTTTCGCCTACCCGCGATCCCCCGGGAAAAAACCCTCCGACGACTTCAGTACAATGGCGGACATCCTGGGAAACATATGGTGGTCCGTGAAAAAAAGAACGAACAAAAGACATTTAGCATCCCATTACGTTTTAGAACAGGCCACAAGGAACAACGGACCCGTGATATCTGTAAAACCATCAATGATAAAGCTGCCTTCCATCAAGTGTACAGCCCTGTCGTATCTGCATCTCCGGAAATCTGAGCTCACCGCTCCCGAACTCATGACGGTTATCAAGAACGCGTATCGCCGCCAGGCCAAGATCCACCACCCTGACCTCGGTGGAGATGCCGAGACATTCAGAAAAATTCACCAGGCGTATGAAGATCTGCTCAGCTGGGCCAGAAATCCTACGTTTATAAAGCGCCGAGGATTCCCCGACAAGTGGTTCTACGATGGGGGTGCAAACAGGTGGGTACGACCCACACCGGGGCAGGTTCACGCACGATGATCGAAGACAGAAAGTAATAGTACCGTGTCATGGTTTTCTCTCTCACTGCTTTCCGCCTTCAGCCTGGCCACATCCGATGCCATCACAAAAAAATACTTCAGTGATCTCTCCCCTTACATGATGGGGCTCATCCGCCTCGGCTATGCCCTGCCCTGGCTTTTATCGGCTCTGATCTTTATACCCCTGCCTCTGCCCGACACCACGTTCTGGCTCTGCCTGCTCATCGGTCTCCCCCTCGAAGCAACCGCCTTTTATTGCTATATGAAGGCCCTCAAGGTCTCACCCCTCTCCCTGACAGTGCCATTCCTCGCATTCACCCCGGGCTTTATCATCATAACCGGATGGCTCCTTTTAGGCGAGAAAATCACTCCCGGCGGGTTTCTGGGAATCGCCCTGATAATCACGGGAGCATACTCGCTCAATTTTTCAAAAACACAATACGGTTTTCTGGCGCCGCTGACGGCAATTTTCAAAGAACCGGGATCGAGGTTGATGCTCTTTACGTCTTTCATCTACGCCTTTACCGCAACATTCGGCAAGCTCGCGATCATTCATTCAAGTCCTCAGTTTTTCGCTGTTGTGTATTTCGTAGCTCTTACCCTGATAATTTCTCTCTTTTTTCCCGTGATGGAAAAGAAAAAAGCGTCCGTGAAAAATTTCATCAAAAAGCCTATAATCGGCATTATTCTTGGCGTAATTGTATCAATTTCGATGTTCAGCCATGTACTCGCGCTTTCGCTGACCAACGTGGCATACATGATCTCTCTCAAGCGAACCAGTCTTCTCTTCGGTGTCATGTACGGAGCCCTGCTGTTTAAAGAAGAAAAAATTAAGGAAAGATTGATCGGTTCTGCTATCATGATCACAGGGGTACTGCTTATAAGCCAGCTTGCCTGATAGTGACACATAAAACGACATAGTGCGAAATTCCCCAAGCAGGTGTTGTCCATGCGAAAAAGGGTTAATACAACAGTTTTTTATTTTGTCGCTGTTTTGTGGTGTATCCTATCCGGGACGGCCTTTTGTGCGCCACCGGCACGGATCGTTTCCCTTGCACCCAATATTACGGAGATTCTCTATGACTTAGGCCTTGGGGACAGAGTGGTAGCGGTTACCACGTTCTGCGATTATCCCCCCGAGGCAGTCAATAAACCGAAAATCGGCGGCTATGCAAATCCTTCCCTCGAGGCTGTCGTCGCCATGAAACCAGACCTGGTCATTATGAGCGATGACGGCAACCCCCTGGAAATGAATGAGAAGCTCACACGGCTCGGCATCAGGACACACGCATTCAGGGCAAAGCGTCTCAAGGAACTCCCCCAGGGCATACGTGATTTAGGAATTGCCTTAGACATAAAAAAAGAGGCATTCAAAAAAGCGGAGAAGATCGAGAGAGAAATACACAGATATGAAAGGAATCTCTCGAAGACCGCTCATCAGCGGCCGAGAAAAAAGGCGATTTTTATCATTCAGCCGGAACCATTGATGGTCGCAGGCCCCGGCACCGTCATCGATGATTCACTCACCCTGTTAGGACTCCAGAATATCGCTTCCGACGCCGGGTCACAATACCCGAAATACTCCATCGAGGAGGTCATCCGCCGCTCCCCCGATATAATATTTGTGGGAAAGGGACCGATGATGGGACAGATATTTCAAAATCTTCTGAAAAGACTGACCATGTTAGACGCCATAAAGAAAGGTCGGGTCTTCTATACGAGCGAGTCGCTCTACCGCCTGGGTCCCAGGGTCATTACCGGAATCAAAGAGCTGGAGGGCTACCTGCACGCACGCTGACCGGCCGGATTGTATGTGGTGATGCGCCGGTATATCTCTGAAAATATCTGTTTCTCTTTTATCTGTTACTCTTTTATCTTGACACATCGCCTGCTTTCATTTATATTCCCACCCTACTCAAGCCTTTGGCAGAGAGAACTTTCACAACGATGGATGAGAGGAAGAGGGGTGAAAGACCCCCGCTGCCCCGCAGCCGTGAAGGGAACGAAAGCCCGATAAACCACTGTCATGATAACCTCACGACGGGAAGGTGGGTGAGTAGGCAGCCCGAAGCCGGAAGACCACTCCATCGTGAACTTCCTCGCGGGAGGGAAAATGCGGAAATATTTCTTCCTACCTTTTTTTACACTCACCGCTCTTACCCTGTCAGCGTCTCACAGAAGTGAACAGGATAACGTCGTCACCATGAAGCGGGTTCTCCAGGTGACTATTACTCTGTTCGCCGTTTTTGTATTCGTTTCCGCAATCTCCCTGCTGGTCGGACCGGGCGGGATAAGCATGCTCCCGCTCCTCAAATTGCTCTTCACAGGCTGGTCAGAAGCAACGTTCTCTCTCCCGTCAACGGAAAAGACGATTCTCTTTTCCATTCGTCTCCCCCGGATTATTTTTGCCGGGATCGTCGGTGCCTGCCTCTCGATGGCCGGCGTCGTATTTCAGGGCCTTCTCCGTAACCCCCTCGCGGATCCCTATATTTTAGGGATATCCGGGGGATCGGCAGTCGGGGCCATCATCGCGATCATCACCGGGATCAGCCTCCTCCCACTGGGCATCCCCGGTATCGCTTTTTCAGGAGCATTGCTCACGATCATTCTGGTTTTCGGAATCGCCGGAACGAAGAAAGAGATTCATTCCACCACCCTCCTCCTGGCAGGTGTGATCGTGAATGCCTTCTTCTCTGCCGCCATTCTGTTCCTCATTTCCATTGCCAGCGAGAGAAACCTCCACAGCGCCATGTTCTGGTTGATGGGAGATCTGAGTCTTGCCGAATGGAGTGATATCGCCCTGACGGGACTCTTCCTCATTATCGGATTCATCACCATGTACATCTATTCAAGAGACCTGAATCTGATTGTCACCGGTGAAGAGACGGCAATGCAACTGGGTGTAAACGTGGAACTGACCAAGAAAGTACTCCTCATCGCTGCGTCAATCGTTACAGGCGTGGCCGTATCGGTGAGCGGGATTATCGGATTCGTGGGTCTCATTATCCCTCATATGATGAGGATGCTGTCAGGTTCCGATCACAGACTGCTTTTACCCTCATCAGCCCTCTTCGGAGGCTCGTTCCTCATCGTGGCCGATACCATCGCGAGAACGATCACCGCCCCTGCGGAATTGCCCGTGGGAGTGATCACCGCTCTATGCGGAGCTCCCTACTTCATTTATCTATTACGAAGGAAGACCGCCTGATTTATGCCACTCATAACACTGGAACATATCGGCTTTAAATACGAGGAAAAGTGGGTACTCAGAAACATATCGTTCGAGGTGAACAAGGGGGAGTTCATAGGTATTATCGGGCCCAACGGTTCCGGTAAGACAACCCTCCTCAAGGTAATCGACGGTGTCCTGATACCCCAGGAAGGCGATGTGCAGATTAATGGTATATCCTGCAATAAATTGAAAAGAGAACACCTGGCGAAAATGATTGCCGTCGTCCCCCAGGAATCCATGATGATCTTTCCCTTCACCGTCCAGGAAATCGTGTTAATGGGAAGGGCACCGCATCTGGGCAAATGGAGATTTGAGGGAGAAACCGATTTCCGGATTGCCTGTCAGGCAATGGAGATGACGGACACTCTCTCGTTGAGGAACCGGAGCATGAATGCCCTGAGTGGCGGTGAACGGCAGAGAGTCCTGATCGCAAGGGCGCTGGCCCAGCAGCCTCAGATCATGCTTCTGGATGAACCGACGGCGTTTTTGGACATCAAACACGAGATCGACTTTTTCGATATGATTCAGCTTCTTAACAAAAACCAGGATCTCACGGTAATGGCGGTCACACACGACATCAATCTGGCATCGCTTTACTGCGACAGGATCATTCTCTTACGGGAGGGGAATATCCACTGTATGGGGAGTCCCGACGAAGTAATCAACGAATCACATATTAAGGAAGTGTATGAAACGAATGTAGCAGTCGATAAAAACCCGGCTACCGGTAAGCCCCGGGTCACACCCCTGAGTTCACATCCGTCAGAAGGAGGAAGCCGGTTAAAGTCCGGCGCTGCCCCGCAACTGTGAGCGGAACGAAATCCACTCAATGCCACTGATCACTCACGAAGAAAAGATCGGGAAGGCGTGGATGGTAGGTGCAAGATACAGCACACAAGCCGCAAGCCAGGACACTCATCTGATGGGTCAAATAACTTTATTCCCGAGGGGGAAAGGAGGAAATGTCATATGCAAAGAGTTTCACAATCACTTTTTATCCTCACTGTGTTCCTGGTCACCATTGCCTCAGGCGGCTTTGCCCTCGCGGCACCGCAGGATGTCGCTCAGGAAAAGGCAATCGTTATGGAAGAGGTGGTCGTCACCGCAACACGGGGCATGGAAGAGATTCGAAAGGTTCCGGCCCACGTATCTATCATTGCGGAAGAGGAAATCAAAAAATCGGGTGCGACGAATGTGGTTGAACTCCTGGACAAGCTGGAAGGAATTCAGATTCGGAGTTACAGCGGGAACCCTGCCGAATCGATTATCGACATGCGCGGCTTCGGCGGGGAGAATCCTTTCGGAAAGACTCTCATCCTGCTGGACGGCAGGCGGATGAACAGACCTGATATGCGTAATATCAACTGGCTGCAGATTTCCTTAAACAATATTGAAAGAATCGAGGTAGTCCGCGGCGCAAGCGGTGTCCTTTACGGCGATGCGGCCATTGGCGGCGTCATCAATATCATCACGAAAAAAGGCAAGGGGCCACCGAAATTCAACGCCTCCGTTATCGCGGGAAGCTATGGTCTCCACAATGAGCGGGTCGGTGTCTCCGGTTCTACGGATAAATGGAACTACACGCTGACGGGAGACAACAACTTCAGCTTCGGATACCGGGATCGCTCGAAATTCTCGTCCCGGGGGGGAGGCTTTGATGTCGGGTATGACGCCAGCGATCGGTTTAACGTTAACCTGGGCATCTCCTTTAACAAAACAGATTATCAGATGCCGGGCGCCCTCACAAAAGCCATGATGGAGAAAGATAGGCGCCAGTACCAGCAGGCGGATCCTGCAAATTTTATTTCTGCCACACCTGATGATGATGGTTCAGATAAATACACCAATATAAATCTGGGAATAAAGTCTTTCTGGGGATCTCTCGGTCAGCTGGATATCAATTTTCTCTACGGCAAAAAAGACCTTCAAATAGACATGTCTTCCTGGCCATCATATACAAACATTGAAATCGACACGTACGGTCTTACCCCGAAGTACATTCTGTCAAAAGATATCTTCAGCTTTAAGAACAAACTGACACTGGGTGTTGATATCTATCACGAACCCTTTGAAAAATCATCATACAGTACACGGGAGCGATCAACGAAGAATACTTATACCGATTTGACGAGAGAGAGCTTCGCATATTACATTCGGGATGAATTCAATATTCTTGATCCCCTTATTCTCAACGTCGGATACAGACAGGACAGGACAACAGTTAAGGGAACAAATACAGATTACGCAACGCCTTCGAACAATTGGGATGACAAGAAAATACATCATGGAGAAGCGTATGAGGCCGGCCTCACCTATCTCTTCGGAAAAACGTCAAACGTATACACGAAATACGCTACCGTTTATCGCATCCCTTTTCTTGACGAACAGGCAAGTTATTTTGGCTGGGGGGATTACTTCAACAGGAACCTTGAGAAAGAAACGGGAAAATGCATGGAAGTGGGAACGCAACTCTCTCCCGTTGAAGGTCTGAAATTGGCGCTCTCTCTCTTCCGGATTGACATGGAAGACGAAATCGTGTGGGACGGCACGAAAAATGTGAACATGGACAAGACGAGACACGACGGCGCGGAAATCTCTGCATCGTACAAGCTTAAAGACTGGGCAAAAATTTATGGGAATTTCACTTATCACAAGGCAACCTTTGAGGCAGGAAAGTACAACAATAAGGAAGTCCCCCTCGTTCCCAACAAAATCGCAAATGCGGGTGTGGAAGTAAACCTACCATTCTCACTCATGCTCCGCCCAGAGGTTCGCTACGTGGACAAGAGTTACTTAAATTTAGATTATGACAATGTGAGAGACAAGTTAGAGTCTTACACACTCTATAACATCTATCTTTTCTACAGGCCAACGCTCAGAAAAGTGAATATTACGGCTTTTTTCGGCGTGGAAAACCTGACGGACGAGAAATATTCATCATACGGGATGAAATACGGGGCAACCAACGTGTATTATCCCATGCCAGGGATCATCTACAAAGGGGGTCTTTCCTTTGAATTTTAAAGGGACACTGTCTCTGAAAAACCGGTTTCCCTTCCGCCTGGGGACGACGTCGTACATCATACCGGCGGATCTGATACCGAACGTCAGATTCCTGGCAGATAAGGTAGACGATATCGAGCTGGTGTTGTATGAATCGGATGAAATGACCAACCTCCCCGATGCAACTACTGTCAAAAAGCTGAAGGAGATGGCAGACCGGTTTGATCTGACCTATACCGTTCATCTGCCCTTAGACACCTGGATGGGACACGAAGAGGTATCTGTCCGTGAGCGGTCAGTGGAGAAATGCCTCCGGGTCATCGAGCGCACCGCAATGCTTGCACCCTTCGCATACATCATCCATTTTCACGGGGATCATCTGGGGAAAAACCCGTCGCCGGATCTACCGCGCTGGCTCGAAGGCCACCGCCATTCCGTCGAGAGACTTCTTCAATTCGTTGATCCACAGAATATGTGCGTAGAGATTCTTGACTACCCTTACGATCTCATAGAAGACATTGTCACCGACTACCGGCTAAGCGTATGTCTGGATCTCGGTCATCTCCTTCTCTACGGACATTCGCCGGAAGAGTATCTTGACCGGTATCTGTCTCACATACGGGTAATTCATATTCATGGGGTTGAGGATGGACATGATCACCGAAGCCTTACCTCTGTCCCTGCCCATATATTAACCACCCTCGTAAACAGGCTGAACGAGACACCGAACAATTCCCGGGTTGTGACAATGGAAATCTTTGATGAGGAGATGTTGAATCAGTCGATGGATGTTATGAGTCGATTTGCGAGATGAAAAGGGATCTCCTGAAGCATCCCCCCTTGTGTCCTGGTGGGCGATCCGTTTGGATCAGGGCAAGGGGGGATGGTTCATTTTGTGTTCAAGGTCAAAGTCATTTTCTATTGACACACAATAATAGTTCTTCTAATGTTTTCACAGTGAATATGTAAGTCTCTATCAAAAGTGTAGCGGTGCAAAGACAATGAAGACCATCGAGGAAATTAAGGAAATATTGGAAGAGCACAAGGAGGAAGTGAGCCGAAAATACAAGGTACGAGAAATCGGTATCTTCGGTTCCTTTGTCCGTGGCGATCAGAAAAAGAGAAGTGACATTGATATTCTCGTGGAATTCAATGAGAAAAATATACCCGGCTTACTAAAATTCATCGAGATGGAGAGGTACCTAGAAAAACTTCTCGGGAAAAAGGTTGACCTCGTGAGAAAAGGCGGCATACGTCCGGAACTCAAGGAAATTATCCTAAAAGAGGTTGTTTACATATGACCAGGGAAGGGAAGTTATTCATACAGGACATCCACAATGCTATCCGGCACATAAAGAAATTTGTCGGCGACATAAATTTCAAAGAATTCCTTGCTGATGAGAAGACCAAGAGCGCGGTTGCTTTCAAGATCGAAAACATCGGGGAAGCATCTAAAAACATACCGCGGGCTATTAAGACAAAATACAAAGAGATATCCTGGATTGATATGGCAAGGATGAGAGATAAAATCACTCATTTCTATTTTGGAATTGACTATAAAATCGTTTGGAAGGTTGTAAAAGAAGAGCTGCCTATAATGGAGCCGACCATAAGAAAGATTTTAAGAGAACTCAAGGCAGATGAACCCACGAAAAAGAAGCCATAAAAAAAGCAATGGCAATAAAAGCCGCTGATGTAATCTTTCTCACACCAAGTCAAGAGATATCTGCTTTTCCCCTCGATATAACTTATCACAGACGTCTCCATAATTATGCCAGGGATTATGATTTATAACGACTTAGATCAGCGGTGGCTGTAAGCCATCCGCTGGAGTGAGTTGTTCGATAGTCTTTATTTTTTCAGATATTCTTCGTTTCCATGAATCCATGCAAAATGCAGAGGCATTCCGTTTGGTAACTCCGCGCTGACCACTGAATTGATCTTTGGTATTGCCCCAAATAACGAGACAAACTTTGCAAAATCCTCAAACCATTCATTTGTTGGACTAAAGGAATGAATAATCACAATTGCGTGTGATGTAAAGAATAAAAACTCGTCCAAAATGATAATGATTTCAAGATGCGCTATGAGAAATTTCAACTAATTTGGACAGCAGTGATTTTCTATGGAAAGATTTTCGCTGCTGGGAAGAACACCTTTGCCGGAAACCCCTCCCTTGTAAAGATTCACTAATCGCTCTTTAAATTTTTTATTATTATCACGGTGGGCAATATAAATGGCACAAACTCCGCAATAAAGACCACAAGGTGCAACAAAATCCGGATTTACCTTCATAACTCCTCTAATCTCTCCTGTTGTAATATCTTCTTATATTACAAGTGCGTAGCGGATAAACTGTGCGGACGCCATTGGTGATCCGCACGAGTGATTTGTTAGCCTGTGATTGCAATATATTCTGCAATGGCGTGCGCTTTTGGAATAGGTAGGTGATCTTCCTTTAACCCTTGTATATGCAATTCGATTGCTTCATGCATATTTTTCGCAGCTTGATCTTTTGTTTTTCCCGTTGCTATACAACCAGGAAGATCGGGGGAATATGCAGAATAATTTCCATGGGCTTTTTCAATCACTATTAAATACCTTAGCATACTGTATCCTCCTTATTTTCTCTCAGATTTCTTTATTCCTGCTTGTTTGAATACACTATTTAATGATGGCATCAGCGGCGTGGCGCAGCCGCGTCCGCCTGGATACAATGGTTAGACAGATTTCAGCACCCATACCCACAGCCAATAGATAGCCCAATAGACTAAGGTTGATGCACCTATAAATAAAAGAGCCCAGATTATTGAAAGCTGAAGTTTATTGAGCTGGGGAGCGGGAATGATATTAATGTATTTCGCTGTCATTTCGTCTGACTTGCAGTAAGAGTGTATCTGGTTCCATATGTCGGGAGGAAAATAAAGGTAAGAGATATTTATCTGCTCACCGGGAACTAATGTTGGAATAATAATCTCGGCAGAATTATTTAGACCTCTTACAACTTCGTGAGATAGCTGCGGGTAAATCTGAAAGGCTGGAAGGAAGTTGTGACCAATTCGTACGTTATGAGCGGTTTTCTTCCCAGCATTCCTCACCACAATGCTATGCGTGTTTACGTTTGTGTTTTTTTCATCGCCGAGGGGAATAGCCGACGCATGGACAAGATAAGTTATGAGTTTAGGACGCGCCTCAAAATACCTTTTGGCAATAAAACCCACTATGGCCGTAAAAATCGGTGCCAACAGTTTCCCGATAACATCAATATTTATATCCATCGATTTCTCCTGCCTAACAATTACTATGCATATTTTATTTGCCTTCCACGGGGATATCTAACTCGCACCGTTAACAAGGAAGCGACAATAACTCCTTAAAACGTGCTCGTTCCCCTTCTGTAGTGGCGCGTATGACCCTTTGCGCTAAAGCTATGAGAATCGCTTTTTGTTTTTTGAATGCTTCGTCAGTGTAAATATCTTTACCATCACGTATTCTATTCATTACCGCGAGCACATATCTTAAAAATTCGATCGGAATAACAAGATCGGAAATGCATGCCCAGCCTGACGTGAGACCAGCTTTGTTGAGAGAGGCTTCGATCTGTTCATCACACTTGTAAGCACATGCACAATAAACGTCTTGGATGTTGTTAATGTTTTTTTCTTGGTCCCATTTATAGACTTTCATTATATTTGCGCCGTAGTTAGGGTCAAATAGGGCCATAAGAATATCTTTATGGCAGACTTTACAGTTCAGTGGTTGGTATTCGTCTGAAACCAAATGAAGCGGCTTAACCAACCGATAAGAATTGGGGAAATAGCGCATTAATAAATGTGAATATCCTGCCGTTACTAAGAGATTTTCTATCAAGCGGAAACTCGTTCAAGTATATTGGGTTCGTCTTTCTCTGTCACAGAAGCTCCACTGGAAGCGAAGTGTTTGCAACTCACGAGCCATCTGAACTGATATTTATTTAAGTTGCCTTTCAACTGCTCAATGATTAAGAGGTCTTTTCCAGCATCAGGTCCGCGGTCCGGAGGAGATTCTATAAAAAATCCTCTTTCTCTGAGGAAGTCCCTGGCAAAGAGCTCCCAAGTATCATCGGTGTATGGCATTTCCGCGAAATCTATCATTTGTCCCTCTCTTTTTTTATGCATAACGGCTGGCGTTTCATCCGCGCCAAGAGCGCAGCGAGGCGTCGGCTGGAAGCGCAGGTTAGGCGCGTTCTGTGCCATCGAAAAGCCACTCGCTTAGTGGCTCTATACGCTCATTGTACACAGTACTAGACGCAATTGTGCCACCCTCCCGCGTTACGAAAATTGCGGCGAACTTCGGTAGATGGACCCAAGGAGGTGGTGTTGATGGAGCATCAAGCGCTTTAGTTTCATACAAGAAATCGCCCGCGACAAATATCACAGTTGCAATATTCTTACTTCTTGCATAATCGAGCGCACCCTCCTGAAAACCGCAAGTAGAGAAAATCATTGCCTTATGAGCATTTACATCTTGCAGCTTTGCCCAAAGAGTCATCACGTGGTCGCGCTCAACCGGCCTATTATAACGTTTACATTCGACCAAAACGACTATTCGTGCACCGTTCAGAATTGTGAATTCGGCTATGGCGTCAAATTCATATTCACCACCAGGTCCGGCGAGATGTTCGAGATGATTGACCTCGAATTGTGTTAGGTGTTCGCCAGCAGTCCTCAACCAGCTCACAACTTGCTTCTCGTATTCTTCCGGAGTAACTTCAACAGAAGAATTAGGATTCCATGGTGAGTATGGATTGCGTTTTCTCATAGTTGCTCAAAGAAGCGTCTAACATGCAGGTCAGCGGCGCTGCTTTGCCGCGTCCACTGGAGTGATACGTTAGAATCAGGATGCTTTCTTTAGTCTTTCCGCCACCCAGACTTTGATAATAGCCTGCCTCGGTACTCCCAGGCGTTTTGCCTCTTTATCCAACTGGTGAATCATCCATAGCGGGAAATCCACATTCACTCTTTTCTGTTCCTGTTCAGGCCTTCGAGCTTTCGAGACATCAAGATATTTTGTAATGTCCTCACCCTCGTCGAATTTTTCATCGAATTCCTTAGCCTTCATATATATCAATCTCCTCCTTTCTGGACCGCCTTACTGAAATTATCCTTATGATTTCATCTCGAAAAGTTATAATACCTGACCAATGTTTATCTTCAATCTTTCCGACAACAAGAAATCTCGGTTCGTCAATCGTTTTGGCGGGAATTATAATATAATCGGGATCGTCCCACAGCGCTTGTGCGTCGAGAAAGTCGATCCCATGCTTCTTTTTATTATTGTTGCTCTTTTCAGGGTAAAACTCAAATTTCATGGTATAGATATTATACCTTTTAAATACCGATAGCAAATATTATTTTCGTTCTAACGCTCGGGCTGACAGGGGCGCGCTTTTTTTGCGCATCCTTGTCCAGCCCGTTGTTAGGGCAAATTCTCCTTAGTCCCTTTTATGCTTGAAATTATGCTTTCAATAAGCGGCTTCCCTAATTCTTCGCCCATTGCCCGATAAAGAGTCGAAACGAACTTAAAGGTTAGGGCAGCACTATCTCCAAATATCCATTTAACTCCTATAAAACCGGAACTTAAGAACTGTACTGGCTTCTTCCCATTAAATTGGAGTAAAGTGCCTTGAAATTGACACCTGTTGAACTGTTTCCCATCTATAACGACAATTTCCGTGCCAAATTTTACATCCGATATCACTTCAAAATCGAATTGCTTTTCTTGGTCAGCTTCTTTTGAAGCAGGAAGTTCTATCTTCATTGCTTCCAGAAAATGAGATTCGTCTTTCCAGTCGGCAGGTGCATATAATTTGTTATGGTGTTTTGTGACTAACTGGTCGTTGCAATTAGGAAGAGGAAATAATTGATTCCCCTTGTGCCTTGGTGGGCAATCCGTTTGGATCCGGGCAAGGGGGGATCTTTAATGATATATCTTTACAGGTATGCTCAGCCGTTCAATTCGATAATTTTCGTCTTGGTTTCTTTGTTCAGGTAGTCCCACAATCCAACCTGTTTCAAGGTTTCAACCTTTGGAACTCCAATAGAATTCCAGCCCCGCTCGGCGTAATAAGCCTGTATTAATTTTCGTAACTGGTCTTTTCTATAACCCATAAGAATTCCCCGCTTCTTACCGGTTTCCATTTTCTGCACCTCTTCCGCGGATATTCCCATGATCTTACCCACCTCTCCGTCATGGAAATCCTTTTCCACGTTGTACAGATCATCATCAATCGGTCCGATAGCCCTGTCGGGAACCCAGTCATGCGTCCCGGTGCCCTTGCCGAAAACCATGGCATTCATGACCCTCTGCAGATTGATGTCCCGGTCCGTCTGCTCATAGATTTTTTCCCAGGTGAGATTTGTTCCCAGCATCCCGTTGTAGAATTCCGCATACATCTCCTGGGAAGCGGGGTTAATGTACTTATCCTTATCTTTTACTTTTTCAGATTCAGGATTAAATACATCGACCCATGGAAGCTTGCAGAGACCCAGGTTATCATTTCCCAATCTCACTCTGGGATAGGTAACTAATGCCCGCGCTCTATCCCCGAGGGTGGGGAACGCTCCCAGCAAATCTACCTTGATGAGCCACGCGGCGGCGTGATGTGCCCCGATGTCGCTCGCAGCGGCGTACGATGCCTGCATGGAGAGCGATCTGTGCGTCCTGTAAAGGGAAAAGGGAAGTCCCTTCGTGTGCATGGCGAATTTGGCAAGCTCGTCCCTGGGGTTTGCACGACCTGTCCTTCTCACATATCTGTCCGATACCCATGTCACAAGAGAAGGCAGTCCCTTTCCGGCTTCCCGGGCGAACTCCGTTTCCCCGTTGGCAATCTGGTGAATGAAGGAGAGCATGCCTTTTTCGTCTCCCCACGTGAGTTCCAGGCCGCCTGTATCCTCTTCCGTAAGATAGCCCCTCTGGAAACATTCCATGAGAAATGCGATAATCACCGAAACGGTTATGGTATCGATTCCAAAATCATCGCAGTGCCAGTTCGCCTCCATGATGGCCTCGGCATTCCATATGCCGAGATTGGAACCGAATCCCGCTGCGGTTTCATACTCAGGTCCGTCAACCCATACCTTTTCTCCCTTTCGTTCCCCCGTCGATATGGTGAACCATCCACCTTTGGTGCATCGCAAACTGCATCCGGGGAAACACCCATCCATTCCCTTATGCACGAAGAGGTTTTCCGCATAAAACTTCCCGCTGGTCAGTTCGGCCTTAGGATCAGACCCAATCTGATAATTTTTAATTGGAAGAGAACTGTAGTTTTCCTTGTTCATAAAACTGATGAGACCCGCACTTCCCTTGCGGTACATTTTCAGCGACTTCGGATCTACTTCCCTCACAACCTTTGAGAGTTTCGTCCCCGCCTTCTTTGCCCTTTCCCAGTCCGCGGCGGCGAAGGGATTTTCCCCTTTCGGGAATTCCGCCAGCACAATGATGGCCCGTATTCTCTTATCAATCATGACCGAGCCCAGTCCAGTCCTTCCTGCCTGTTTTGTTCTGAACATCCCTTTCACACCATCAGTCTCCTTGGTGGGATCGTAATAGTGACTGTTAATGCACCCGTACGTCGTATTGGCAGCGCCTTTTCCCGTCGTCACATACGCAATAGTTTTTTTGTCATATCCCGCCCCCGTGAACTTCTCGGTCACATATTTTTCCAGCGCAAACACATGGTCGATATGAGGAGCATCAAGTATGTCCACACTGTTCTTGATACCATCGACCAGAATGAAGATATCTTTTCCCGATTTTCCCGTGATCTCAATGACATCAAATCCGGCGTACTTGATATGCGCACCGAAATGACCCCCGAAATTCGAGAGCCCCGGTATCCCTGTATGGGGAGACAGGGATACTGCCATGCACTTGCTCGTCCCCGGAAACTGGGGGATGCCCGCCAGCGGACCGGGTGAAAAGATTAACGGATTTCCCGGACTGTACGGTTTTGTCTCCGGCGTCAGCCTTTTATAGAGGAGATAGAGACCCAACGCTCTCCCCCCGATAAAGTAGTCCCTTACCTTCGGGTCAAGATCGTTCACCTCCATCGCACCCGTTCCAAGATCAATGGAGAGAATTCTATTGGCGTATCCACGCAGCAGATTCGATTTCATGTATTGCATTACCGTTTCTCCTCACCGGGAGTTCAATCCTTCTTCCGGAGTAACTCCCTTTTGTTTATATTGACTTTCCCGTAATAAAAAAATTTCGCCGGGGGACTATAAGATAAAGGTTTTTTCCTTGTCAATGCGAAAAGTAACAAAAAAGTGAAAAATCAATTGTCTTGACTTTCGCCGGAATTCATGTTTGAGCCGTCCCATGCAATCCGTGAGAAATTCATCCGATAAGAAGACGTGGGTGTGGATCGACACATCCGACAAACTGAAAAACGCGTTGGAAGACATATCAGGCTCCTCAAATATCAGTGTCGATACGGAATACGATTCCCTGCGATACTTTCGGGAAGTCCTATGTTTGATACAAATAGCGGCAGAGAGGAATACCTACCTCTTTGATCCTTTTGACAGATTTCCCTTCTCCTTTTTGGGAGAGGTTTTCGCCGATAACTCAATCCTCAAGATATTTCATGCCGGTGACAACGACATACGCATCCTGAAGCGGGACTACGGATTTACGTTCACAAATATCTTCGACACACAGAAAGCTGCGGCAATCCTTGGCTGTCGCCACCTTTCCCTGCCGGCACTGGTCCTGCGGCACCTGGGTATTGAATTCGAGAAAGAGAAAAAAATGCAGCGCTCGAAGTGGAACGCACGCCCCCTGCAGGAAGAACAGATACTCTACGCCGTCCAGGATACCATGTATCTGAAGGCACTTTGCCGGGTACTCGACCAGGAGCTTCAGCAGAAAAATCTGAAAGCAAAGGCAGAAAAGCTGTTCGAGAACATGTCAGCACTTACCTGGAAAGAAAAGGCGTTCGATCCTCACAAATGTAAAAGGATTAAAGGATATGAAGCGCTCACAGAACCCCAACAGGCCTGCGTGAATCGCCTCTATCGCTGGCGTTTCCATAAAGCGGAAGAAACGAACATGGCATTATTCAGAATTTTATCGGATCATTACATAATTGATTTGGCCAGAACAGGAGCCACATCGGTTGAAATGCTTATGGAAACGGAAATACTTTCCCCTGAGAAGGTAACCCTGTACGGCCAGGAAATCGTCCGGATCATCAGACAATGCATGCCATAAACGATCCCTGACATGAAGAGGACCGTCACTATTTTGATTTCATGATCCAGACACCGTTCCAATCTGCACCAGGAGGACTTTTTTGCAGATATTCACACCGCTCGATATACATCTGGCAAATTTTATCTTGTTGATTGAGTCTGAGCACCTCTCTGAATGAATTAATCGCCCGATCCCACGCACCATTCCTATACTGATTCAAACCGCTCAGGAAATGATTCACCACTTCCATCACATTCGGGAACGACTGCTCATCATGATAATCCAACACTTCGTACACACCAACGGTCTCTGTTTTACCCTTGACCACAACCCGGTCAATTTCACGAATACGGTAGGTGCCACGCAAGCTCTTGCAGGTATTTTCACTGATCAGAATGCTCGCATGATACTGTTTGCACAGGCCTTCAAGGCGGGAGGCGAGATTGACTCCGTCTCCTATCAGGGTATAGTCCATCCTCTTCGGGGAACCGATATTACCGGAAACGACCATGTCTGTATTAATCCCCATTCCTATCCGTACGGCTTTTTTTCCATCCGCCAGCCTTTTTACGTTCCAGGTATTGAGCGCCCTTATCATTGAGATGGCTGCTCTCACGGCCCGGTCCGCATCGTCATCATGGGCCACAGGAATCCCAAATGCTGCCATAATCGCGTCTCCGATGAACTTATCCAGCATGCCCCCTTCGCGCTGTATGCAGTCCACCATGATCGTGAAGTATTCATTCAGGAGCGAAACGGTGCCCTGGGCGCCGAGTTCCTCCGTAAACGTGGTAAAATCCCGGATGTCGGAAAAGAGAATCGAAACCATGGTGTTCTTGCCGCCCAGGATATCTTCACCACCGGCCAGGATCTGATCTGCCAGGCCCGAATCCATGTAGCGGGACATGGTGGATTTCATTCTCTTCTCGGAACTGATGTCATCTATGACGATCATGGTGCCTAATTTCTTTTTCTCCACACTCACCAGCGGGAGAACAGTCAGGTTAGCCGATATTTTTTCATCCCCGAATATGAGCTCCGCATCCATGGTGACATCGGATCTGCGGGTTTCTTCAACCTTCTCTATTTTTTCCAGGATCCATGCGTTTGAATCCGTGAAAAATTTATCAACGGGACGATTCAAGATTTCCGACGGCGTCACTTTCATGATCAGCAAACCTGCGGTGTTACACGTAACGATCTTCCCATCCTCGTTTAATGTGATCACGCCGTTCGACATGCTCTCCAGCATGCTCTCGTTGTAATTCTTCATGTTCTGGATGTCATCGAACAGCTTGGCGTTTTCAAGAGCTATGGAAACCTGGGCGGTAAACGCCCGGAGGCGTGACTCGTCCTCATGAGTAAACGGTCCTCCCCGCTTGTTGAGCACCTGCGTTACCCCGATAAGCTTACCGGCTTTGTTGATGACCGGTACGCAGAGAATTGAACGTGTAAAGAAGCCCGTTTTTTTATCGAAGGCCGGATTGAACCGCAGGTCTACGTAGGCATGGGGGATGTTAATAGTCTGACCTGATTTGAAAACAGCCCCGGCGATGCCCATGTGGTTGGGAAAACGAATCTCGATCGCATCGAGCCCCTGGCCGACCTTCGAAAACAGCTCACCCCTTTTCTCGTCATTGAGGAAGAGGGTCGAACGATCCGCTTTCAACATCCTTGTCGCTTCCGACATGACCTTGCTTAAGAGAGCCCCCAGATCAATCTCCGAAGTGATGTCGGAAACTATTTGGAAAAATTCCATCTCCTGGGCGCGGTATTTCTTCATCCGCTCGACGAACTGGGTGCTCTGCAAAGCAATTGCAGCCTGGGTCATCATTGCCTCCAGGAGGGCCAGGTCGTCTTTGGTAAAATGTCCTTCTCTCTTGTTGAGGATCTGGGAAACACCGATAACCTCACCCTTGAGGGTTCGTATCGGAGCACAGAGAATGCTTTTTGTGATAAATCCGGTGCTCTCATCAACGGAGCGGTTGAAGTATTCACTTGAATACGCGTCATGAACGATAATACCCTTACTGGTGGTGAACACATGACCTGCCACACCGCTGGTATTTAAAATACGAATCTCACGCTGAATATTTCCCTGGGCAACACGGGAGTACAATTCATTCGTGTCGCTGTCGTTCAGAAAAATCGTCCCCCGTTCGGCATCAATCTCGCGAGTGGCGATATCCACAAGGACCGACAGCATTTCATCCAATGTCTCGTACGCGGCCATTCTCTCGGAAACATAGAGCAGCAACTTTGCCTGATGGGGTTTTAATCTCCGGCCCGTCGATAACGTCACATACTTTCTGGAAGAAACCTTTTTTCTATCGCCGTCCTTTTTCATATTCCTCCAGCCGTGTTCGTAAAACGTGGATGGCCTGTCGCAACTGGTTTATCTCGTCCCATGACATTTGTTCTTTTTTCTGCATCTGATCTTCGTATGCAATCCGCGTCTGTTCCAGTTCATCCCGCAGAGCTACCGCCGTCGATTTGAGCTGGACAATCTCGTCATTTGCTCCTGCAACTGCCTTCTGAAGCTCAGCTTCACCATCAAGCCGTATTTTTTCCATTTCGTCACGTAGTGATGCAATTGTTGCCCTCAGTTGCAGAATCTCGTCGTTTGCGGTTGACAGGGCCTTCTGAATATTTACTTCGTTATCAATCTGCGTTCTTTCCAGCTCCTCCCGCAACGCACTGATTGTCTCTTTCAAATGACGGTTTTCCGTTTGAACCTGGTAAAGCTCCTGGGATTCGGTTTGAAGTTCCATGACGTCTCACCAGAATGTACTGTCTGCTCCTAGTGCCTTTGTCAAGAATAACGTACAGATTTACTTATGAAAACGGAAGAAGTGTACCCGAAATAGGTGTCGTGTGTCAATTGGTAAATCACGCCTGTCTGCGCCAGAGTGCGCTATCCCTCACAAAACATGACCGATCACATCAATCATCAATCCCCTTTTGTCAAACGTAAGCGAGGAAATATTTGCAGCGTGAAGAGGAATTCGCTTTTCCCTTATCAATAATTTGTACAATAATAATTTGACAAATGCGCCATTAGGCGTACAATGCATCCCAAAACAACACAAGGAGGACTACTTATGAAAAAAGCGTCATCTTTACTCACATTGTTCACTCTTTGTTTTTTGCTTTTATTCGTTTTTTCCCTGGGTTGTGCGAAGAAGTCGGTGGTGAAGGAGGAAGCTGCGGCGAAGGAGCAGGCGGGAGTTGCGCAGAAGGAAGGAGAAGCGGCGGTAAAAGCTGAGGCTGCGAAAGAGCAGGCCGTTGCGGCACCGG
>Ga0194112_10001785_pt1 | contig 31316 bp, 28 predicted proteins | sample TA2MahC400mmetaG_FD_146191 | JGI IMG/M metagenome (GOLD analysis project Ga0194112, IMG submission 146191) | Freshwater microbial communities from Lake Tanganyika, Tanzania - TA2015016 Mahale Deep Cast 400m | ecosystem: Environmental > Aquatic > Freshwater > Lake | place: Tanzania: Lake... | reverse complement strand
GAACTCGGCGGCCAGCGCGCCGGTAGCGTGGAGCACGTAGGCCTCGGGCTCCAGGGGGGCCAGGCGCAGCACGGCGTCCACCAGCGCTTCCACCGAGCCCTGGCGCACCCACTGCACGGGAGTCGAAGGCTCCACCGACCAGAGGGGCAGGTGGACGGTGTAGCTCAGTCCGCGCGATTCCCGCAGGGCCTGCAGGCGCCGCAGGGTGGGCAACCCGAAGCTATCCGGGAAAAGCACGTTCAGGTCGGTGTTGAGCTCGATGAGGGTGAAGCCCAGGTCGGCGATGCGCTCGACCAGAAGGGCCGGGTCCACGGAGGGCGGGACGAGCTGGTTGCTGCCTTTCTGCTGAGCCAGAAGTGGCATGGCCATCTCGATCAGCAGCGGGGCTTGTAGCATTTCGATTCCGAAGCGTAGCATCGTTGTGCCTCCTTGTGGTTTGGATATTGGGAGATGGAAGATGGAAATTGGACGGTGTTCCAACCTCTAACCTCCAACCTCTAACTTCCAGGATACTACCACGATTCGGCGAAATTGGCAAGGAGGCAACGGATAGGGAGCGAATAAACGGATGAATCAAGTTGGGAAAGCTCTTATCAGGGGGAAAGAAAAGAATGGTTGACGACGAAGTGATCTACTGCAGCTTTCATCCCAATGTGGAGACCCGCCTGCGCTGCAACAGGTGCGGCGCTCCCATCTGCGCTAAGTGCGCCGTGCAGACCCCGGTGGGCTTTCGCTGCCCTCAGTGCGTCCGGTCGCAGCAGGCCGTCTTCTATACCGCCACACCTGTGGACTACGCTATCGCCGCCGTCGTGGGCCTGGTGGCCTCGGTCGTGGCTGCCTTCATCATGGGACGGGTGGGCATCTTCCTGGCCTTATTCCTGGGCCCCTTGGCCGGCGGGGCCATCGCCGAGGCCGCACGCTGGGCCACAGGCCGCCGCCGAGGCCGTTGGATGTGGCTGGTGGTCAGCGGCTGCATCGTGGTTGGGGCTCTGGTGGCGGCTTTCTATCCTGTCCTGTTCCTCCTTTTCACACCCCGGCCACTGATTTCGCTGCCCCTCTCTATGCTTTTCCGGCTGGACCTCATCATCTACGTAGTCCTCGCTGTAGGTACAGCGTACGCTCGCTTGAGGTGAGATAAGTGTTAGTTGAACTAAACGTCAAGAACTTCGCCATTATAGACGAGTTGCAACTGCGCTTTAGCCCCGGCTTCAACGTTTTAACTGGCGAGACGGGCGCGGGCAAGTCCATCATCATTGATGCGGTGAGCACCCTCCTGGGGGGAAGAGCAGATAGCACTATGATCCGCTCCGGCACCGACGAGGCGCAGGTGGAGGGTATCTTCCACCTGAACGAGGCGGCGAAGGAGGCCATCCTGCCCCTGCTACAGAAGGACGGGCTGGAGGGAGACGACGAGAACATCCTCGTCCTGGCCAGGGAGATCCGACGGGAGGGACGCAGTGTCTGTCGAGTGAATGGGCGGGCGGTCACCCTGGGCACGCTGGAAAGCATCGGCCAGCACCTGGTGGACATACATGGCCAGACCGAGCACCTGTCCCTTCTCAGGGTCCGGGAGCACATCGTTTTCCTGGATCGCTACGGTGACCTGTGGGCCCTGCGGCAAGAGGTGGCAGACCTGGTGCGTGAGTTGCGCCACGTGCGTCAGGAGTTGAGCGCCCTGATGCGCGATGAGCGGGAGTTGGCCCGCCGGGCCGATCTTTTGACCTATCAGATCCAGGAGATTGCCTCAGCCAGGTTGAGGGTTGGCGAGGAGCAGGAGCTCAACGAGGAGCGCACTCGTCTGGCGAATGCCGAGCGCTTGATGGAGTTGGCCAACGAGGCCTATCACGCCCTTTACGCGGGTGAGAAGGGGCAATCCTCGGCCCTTGACCTCCTGGGCCAGGTAGCCCATAGCTTAGCCAGCTTAGAGAAGATTGATCCCAGTCTCCAGGAACAGCGGCAGGCGGTCGAGGAGGCCTCTTACCAACTGGAGGACCTGGCCCGCAGCCTGCGGACCTACCGCGATAGCATCGAGTTCAATCCGGCCAGGCTGCATCAGGTAGATGAAAGACTGGACCTCATCTACAACCTGAAGCGCAAGTACGGCGACTCCATCGTCGAGATTCTGGCCTTCGGCGAGGCGGCGCAGCGCGAGCTTGACGGGATAGTCCACCGCGAAGAGCAGGTGGAGGAGCTGGGAGCTCGCGAAGCAGAGCTCCTGCGACAGGTCGGTGCTTTGGCTGCCCAGCTCTCGGCCCAGCGGCGGACGACGGGTGAGCAATTGAGGGAGGCCATCGAAGCAGAGCTCAAGCACCTGGGCATGGAGGGGGCTCGGTTCGGGGTGGCTATCGAACAGAAAGAGGCCGCGGACGGTGCCTGGATAGGGGACAAGCGCTACGCCTTCGATACCACAGGCATTGACCGGGTGGAGTTTCTCATCTCGCCCAACGTCGGCGAACCGCTGAAATCTTTGGCCAGGATAGCCTCTGGAGGTGAGACCTCGCGCCTGATGTTAGCTCTTAAGACTGTCCTCTCGGCAGCCGACCGCACGCCGACTCTCATTTTCGACGAGATAGATGTTGGCATCGGCGGGCGGGCAGGCGGGGTAGTAGGCAAGAAGCTCTGGAGCCTGACCGCTGGAGCGAGCCCCGGCGGCGCAGGCCACCAGGTCCTCTGTGTCACCCACCTGCCCCAACTGGCCGGCTATGGAGATGTCCATTTGAGGGTGGACAAGGGAGTGGTCGGCCAACGGACTCTGGTCACGGTGCAGCAGTTGACCGAGGAAGAGCGAGTCGAGGAATTAGCCAGCATGTTGGGCACCGCTACCAGAGCGACCCGCCGCAGCGCGCAGGAGTTGTTGGAGCGAGCAAAGCAGGTAAAAGAATGAGGGGATATAAAGTCACTTATTCGATGGTGACCGTTTTGCATCCTGCTAGCTACCGACCTGGTGAGAGCGGCAGGCGATGCCGTATTCTCCCGGCCCAGGCCAGCAATTGTTGCAGGACAAACAGGCGGCGGGTTCAGTGCGGCCCTCCCGCCACTGGTTGGGCAGGTCGGGCTCCCGGATCAGAGGCCGAGACATGGAGATGAAATCAGCGGCACCTTCCTCGAGGATGCTCTCCATCACCTTTAGCGATCTCATCCCTCCTACCAGGATGAGCGGCAGGTCGGTCGCCTCCCGTGCCCGCCTGGCCTGAGGCAAAAAATATGCCTCGTCCTCTGGTCTCAGGACATCCTTTCGGCTGCTGGTCCCGCCTATCCCACAACTGATCTCCACGGCATCGAGGCCCCAATCGGCCAGGTGGTGCACTATCTCCACTCCCTCGTCCAGGGTCAGGCCATCCCGCACGAAGTCCTGGATGCCCAGCTTGATGAGCAGCGGGTAATCGCCCCCCACCTCGTCCCGCACTGCCAGGGCCACTTCTTCGAGGAATCGCATCCGCCGGGTGCTGCTGCCGCCCCAGCGGTCGTGGCGCCGGTTGCTGGCTGGCGAGCAGAACTGGTTGATCAGATAGCCATGGGCTCCATGCAACTGGACGCCATCGAACCCTGCCTCCTTCACCCGGCCGGCGGCCCTGCCGAAGGCGGCGACCAGCTCTTCGATCTCCGCCTCCGTCAGCTCGTGGGGGGGAGGGCCACCTTTGACCCGCGGCACCGGTGAGGGAGCCAGCGGCGTCCGACCGATCGCCGCTTCCGAGGCCTTGCGGCCGAACTGAAATAAGCCAATGGATCGTTACCATCCTCGGGGGTCGCAGGCGAGAAGGAGTCGGTGCTGATCTTATCCAAGAATATAGGTGGGAAGAGGGCTATCTGGTCAGGGCCATTATACTCCAAATGGTGCAAAACTTCCAAAGAGTCAGTTTCTCCATTCCTTCCTTTCCCTGTACGCCATATCTGCCATAGCTGGTGCTCCTTCGATGTACTTGGTTCCATAACCATTCTACTTGAGGAGCACTAGCTTTGTCCAGAATCTGTCCCATCACCTGGTAACGATGTCTTGGCAAAAATTCATCCTTGACAAAATCGCGATTTTGTTGTATAATATGCATGATGGTTGCGCATTATACAACACTAACTCGACGGCGGGATGAGTTATGATTAAGACTATTGGTTCTTTGGACCGAGGTCTTCACATCCTAGAAATACTGGGGTCTGCTGTTGAGCCTCTGGGGGTAACGGGAATCTCCGAGGTGTTGAAGGTGGACAAGAGCACCGCCTATCGTTTGCTGTGCACCTTGCAGGCTCGTGGATTTGTGGATCAGGTTGAGACAAGAAAGTATAGGCTGGGATCCAAGTGCATTGAACTCGGTTCCTTAGCCTTGAAGACCATTGACGTGCGTACGCGAGCCAGACCGTTTCTGGAGGAACTGGCGGAGCAAACAGGACAAACCGTACACCTTGCGGTCTTGTCCAGTACTGACGCTATATACGTGGACAGGATTCAAGGCAGCTCTATCATCGCCATTTCAACCGACATCGGCATGGAAGCCCCAGGGCATTGTACGGCCAGTGGAAAAGCGCTTTTTGCCTATTTGTCCCCTGAGCAATTGCGGCAGACTTACCGTGGCCGGGAATTACCCCAATTTACCCCAAGGACCATCACCGATTCAGCCTCATTGGAAGCTCATTTACAGGTAGTGCGGGAACAAGGCTACGCGGTGGACGACGAAGAACGCTATCAGGGAGTGAGATGTGTAGCTGCTCCCATCTTTGATTATCGCGGGCAGGTAGTCGCGTCTATTAGTGTTTCAGGCCCTTCTTCGCAGATAGACCTAAACCGGCTCGAGGAGCTGAAAGGGGTCGTAACTAAAGCAGCAACCCAATTATCTGCCAAATTGGGATACACCGGAGAGCAAAAATATAGCAGACATAGTGCCGTCTGCAGAGGAACACGATGAGGCTGGAGTTGGGTGTGGCTGTGAGCCCGGATGGTGGCGTGAGGGAGAGTAAGGTACAGTTGGAGGCCCTGGGCTGGCATGCCTGATTCAGATGAAGCAGTGGTACGGGTTAAAGTGGTGTTCCATGCTGAGTTCAGGCGGGCGGTTGGAGTGAAAGAAGTCGAGTTGGAGGTTCCGAGACCAGCGACCGTGCGAGATGCTCTAGCTATGATCGCGGGGCGGGTGCCGGCGCTGAAGGCTATGATTAACCACGCGATTTCTCAAGCCGGCTTGGGTAGCCACATGGTGATTTCAATTAACGGACAGATCGCTAGCCCGAACACCTCTGTACAGCCCGGTGACGAGTTGCGGCTGCTACCTCCTATCAGCGGTGGGTAAAGCCGGGAATATAACTGGACGGGTTGAATACAAGCACTTATGTTTCTCGCGCTGTTTCCGTGACACCATCAGACCCGATCTCTTATCAATGGCGCACACACCGAGGAGTTGATCATGCCATATGGCTACATGGGGCGGATCCTTAGAATCAATCTAACAAGCGGAGAGGTCACAGAACAACAGATGGACGACGGCCTGGCTCGGGCCTACATAGGCGGCAGCGGTCTGGGAGCGAGAATGCTTTATGACGAGACATCCGCCTCCACCGATCCCCTTGGACCGGAAAATGTGCTCATCTTTATGACTGGTCCCTTAACCGGTACGAAAGTGCCCACATCCGGGAGGCACGCTGTGGTAGCTAAGTCGCCCCTGACAGGCATCTGGGGGGAATCAGACGCCGGTGGGAGTTGGGGTGTGGCGCTCAAGAGCGCCGGCTATGATGGTTTGATCATCACCGGCCAGTCACCCAGGCCCGCGTATGTCTGGATACATGACCAGGGCGTGGAAATCCGAGATGCGACGGGTTTCTGGGGCCAAGACACTTACGGAGTAGACGCACACCTCAAAAGTGTTACCGATCCGAAGGCCAGCGTGGCCTGTATTGGACCGGCGGGTGAGCGCCTGGCACGCATCGCGGCCATCATGCACGATGGCAAGCACGCCCGTGCTGCGGGCCGGACCGGGTTGGGTGCTGTGATGGGGGCGAAGAACCTTAAAGCTGTCGTTGTGTGCGGTAGTCAAGCCCCTGCCATCGCGGGGCCCGAAGCACTTCAGGCATCAATTAAACGCCTGGCTCCATTGATCCGGGAAAAGACGACCAATTACCATAAGTATGGAACAGGGGGTGGGGTGGTGACCAATGCCGTGCTGGCCGATATGCCGGTCAAGAATTGGCGCATCGGGGAGTGGGTGGACAGTGCGGAGAAGATATCCGGCCAGACAATGGCCGAGACTATCCTGACAGGCCGTTACTATTGCAAATCGTGTATTATAGGTTGCGGACGGGTTGTCAAAGTGTCGGAAGGCCCCTACGCTGGTGTCGATGGCGCGGGCCCGGAGTACGAGGCTTTGGCGGGGCTAGGCTCCATGTGTATGGTGGATGATCTGGAGGCTATTGCGCTGGCTAACGAGCTGTGCAATCGCTATGGCATAGATACCATCGAGACTGGTACCTGTATAGCCTTTGCCATGGAGGCCTACGAACGACGGATCATCACCCAGTCAGACACGGGTGGAATCGCGCTCAACTGGGGCGATCCTGAAGCACTGATCCAGATGGTGCACGCCATCGGGCGTGGTGAGGGTATTGGGCAACTGTTAAGACACGGAGTGAGGGCAGCGGCGGAGTCTCTTGGAGGGCTGGCCCTTGAGTTCGCTATACACGTCAAGGGAATGGCCCTCCCATATCATGATCCGCGTGCACTGAGCAGCTTGGCCGCGGCGTATGCCACATACCCACGGGGCGGCTGTCATCGTGGCATGAGCCATGGGCTGGAACGATATGCCATTCCAGAGCTTGGGTACGACGAGCCCATGGACCGCCACGCTACTGTTGGCAAGGGTGTTATGACAGCCATCGCCCAGGATTATTATGGGCTGTACAATTCTCTCAAGCTGTGCCACTTCATCGCTGGAGCTATCGCGCCGTCCGACATCGTCACTTGGCTCAATCTGGTTACTGGATGGGACATGACACTTGAGGAGTTCCTTCGCGTGGGTGAGCGGGCCTCCAATCTGAAACGCATGTATAACCTATGTTGCGGGCTGAGTCGCAAGGATGACGTTTTACCTCCTCGCATCACCACCGAAAAGTTCGATGAGGGAGGCTCAAAAAATTATCTGCCGCACCTGGGCGATATGCTTGCCGAGTACTACAAGCACCGAGGTTGGAGTAAGGATGGGGTGCCCCTGCCTGCGACGTTGATTGCGCTGGGATTGGAACAGGAAGTGGCGGATCTCCCCCTCGGCTATCGTGAAGTGTCGGTCCAGAAGTGAAAGTATACGGTTTAGAAATTTGTAACCATCTGTAAGCCTTTTTTCCGAAGCTAAATCATAAATCTGCAAGGAGGTTGTCATGCTCAGAGGTGCTGATGTGATCATCAAGTGCCTGGAACAAGAAGGAGTCGAATACGTCTTTGGCGAGATTGGCCACACGGTGGCTCCGCTCTGCGACGCGCTCTACGACTCCAGCATCCGGTACATTTCGACGCGGCACGAGCAGATCGCAGCTCATGCCGCCGATGCTTATGCCAGAGTGAGTCACAAGCCCGGTGTCCTGCTGTTGCACGTGGGACCGGGTCTCACCAATGGCGCAACAGGGGTGGCCAATGCAGCGGTTGACAGTGTACCGATGATCGTGCTTGCTGGGGACGTTCCAAGTTACCACTTCGGCAAAGAGCCATTTCAGGAGCTACGTCTCCACTCCGATGCCAGCCAGTTTGAGATCTTTAAGCCGTTTGTCAAGCGGGCCTGGCGTGTACATCGCGCAGACGCGATAACGGATATCATGGCCCATGCGTTCAATGTGGCGCTCTCGGGTCGACCTGGTCCGGTCCTCATAGACTTGCCCATGGACTTGAGCCTGGAACGAATTGACGTTGAGATTCCTGAGTTGGCCAAACGGCGACCGACGGGGCAACACATCGTGGGTGATCTCGATGCCATTGCCCAGGCCGCGCGGTTATTGGTCGAAGCCGAGAGACCGGTCATTTATGCCGACGGGCTGGCCATGACCCAGGAAGCTGGTCCTGAAATCGGGGCGCTGGCGGAATATCTGGGCATCCCAGTGGCTACAACCGGTGTCGGAAAAGGCTTGATCCCTGAGGATCATCCCCTCGCCGTTGGGGTTACCGGCATGCGAGGCAATGGTGTGGCCCATGAGTTGACCAAGACGGCCGATGTGTTGCTCGCAGTGGGCACCACCTTTCCAGAGGTGGAATCAAGCTCCTGGGATCGGGAGCGTGTGTTCCTCATACCACCTACCAAGCTTATTCACGTGGACAGCGAACCACAGGAAATTGGCAAAATATACCCCGTCGAAGTGGGAATCGTTGGCCACAGTAAAGCGACGCTGGCTGAGTTGCTCCGCCAAGTCAAGCAACTCACCCCCAGGCGGGATTGGCAGACATCGCCACGCATCAAGGAGATCGAGCGCAAAATAGCTGAGTGGAACGCACAGTTCGCCGCCGCGTATGCGTCGGATGCTGTGCCTATGGAGCCAGCTAGAGTTGTCAAGGAGGTTCGCGATGTCCTCCCACGCGATGGCATTGTGGTCACCGATGTCGGCTTCAACAAGTATCTCGCCCACCAGCAAATGCCTTTCTATGAGCCGCAGACACTGGTCTCTCCTGGCCCCTTTGCACCCATGGGCTTCGGTGCGCCGGCAGCCCTGGGGGCCAAACTGGCTCGCCCAGACAAGCCGGTGGTGGCTTTGGTCGGCGATGGCGGCTTCAGCGCAGTAGAGAGCACACTGACGACGGCGGTGGAGTACGGCATCGCTCCAGTGTGGGTGGTGATGAACAACTATGCCTACGGAGTGGTCGTGCCCATCCAGAAGGCGCGCTATGCGGAGCGGATGATCGGCACGGAGTTCAAGGATCCACAGGGGAAGCCTTACAACCCTGACTTCGCCGCAGTTGCCCAGGCCCACGGGATGGCCGGAGCACGGGTCGAGAAGCCCGACGACTTCAAGCCAGCGCTGGAAGAGGCCCTCGGGTCTGGCAAGCCGTATGTACTGGATGTGGTGACCAGCGTGCAGGTTGCTGCGCCAATGACCGGGATCTGGGACATGTTCTTCCTGCACGAAGTACGCTAAGTTTCTCAGTAATCAGACCAGGAGGTATATCGTGAGGTTGGAGAATAAAGTTGCCATTGTGACAGGGGGAGGGAGAGGGAATGGTCGTGCCATAGCCCTGGGGTTTGCGAGGGAAGGCGCGGATGTCGCGGTGGCAGACATCAATCTAGATAATGCAAAGTCTGTGGCTGGTGGGATCCGGGATCTAGGTCGCCGAGGCTTCCCCGTCCGAGTAGACGTGGCTGACCGAGTGTCAGTGGAGAATATGGTCGAGGAAGTCTACAAAGAGTTCGATCGCGTGGATATCTTGGTCAACAACGCCGGGGTCATCGGACGTGTCCCCTTCTTGGAGGTAAGCGAAGAGGAGTGGGATAGGGTCCTGGACATCAACCTGAAAGGGGCCTTCCTGTGTGGTCAGGCGGTAGCCAAGCGGATGGTCGAGGCGGGGAACGGCGGCGTCATAATCAATATCACCTCGATTATGACCGAGAGAACGACGCCCACCACCGTGCCCTACTGCGCCAGCAAGGGAGGGCTAAGGACGCTTACCAATGGTATGGCTGTGGCCCTGGCACCCTACAATATCCGGGTCAATGCTATATCCCCTTGCATCATCTGGACCGACATGAGCGACGCCCTGCTTTCAAAAACCGAGGTTAGAGAGACCATCCGGAGCAAGATTCCACTCAATCGCATCGCGGAACCTGAAGTACTGGTCGGAGCAGCGATATATCTGGCTTCGGATGAGTCCAGCTACGTTACTGGCAGTACCCTCTCCGTGGATGGGGGTATGTCGGCAATGTAGAAGTGCCGGAGTCGGAATGAAAGTCCTGGTGATCTCACCCGTAGCTCGACGACCTGAGGAACACCTGCCGCTCGGTGGTCTGGCAACAGCCGCCAGGCCAGGCACCAGCCTGGAAAAGGTCTACCTCGACCATGGGCCGGCTAGTGTCGAGGGAGAGTTGGACCGCGCCCTGGCCACCCCAGGAGTGGTGATTCGAGCGTGTGAGGCGGAACAACAGGGCTTCGACGCAGTGATGATCTACTGTGTCGCTGATCCCGGGCTTCAGGAGGCACGACAAGCCGTCCACATCCCTGTCGTCGGTGCCGGGCAGGCTGGAATGCTGGTCGGGGCCCTGCTGGGACAGCGGTTCAGTCTGGTGTCGCCCCTCTCCAGTTCGATTTTGTTCTACGAGAACCAGAGCAAGGTCTACGGCCTGGAGGGCAAGCTGGCCTCCGTGCGTGCCGTTGACATCCCGGTGCTGGAATTGGACCACGCTCCGGAAGTCTCGATGCGGGCCTTCGCCCAGGCCTCGGTGCAGGCCATCGAGGAAGACGGCGCTCACGTGATCGTCCTGGGCTGCACCGGAACGACCGGCTGGGGGCCGCGTATTGCTGAGGAGCTGGAGAGCAAGGGCTATCCCGGTATCCCGGTGGTCGAGCCAGCGATCTGCGCTTTGAAGCTGTGCGAAGCTCTGGTGGACATGGGCCTGGCCCACAGCAAACGAACGTATCCTTCCCCCAGAGTCAAGCCGACAACGGGTTACGATCGGTTGTATGACCTTCTGATGACCCTGGAGCATTGACAGGAAGCACATCATGGAACAGATGGACAACTCGCTGCGGAAGCAAGTGCTGGCCGAAATTGATGCCCTGGCTCCCCAGCTATTCGCCATTGCCCGCCACATCTACGACCATCCCGAGATCAAGTTCGAGGAGTTCGAGGCCATGCGCGTGCTGAGCAGCGCGCTGGAAGAGGCTGGATTCCAGGTGAAGCGCGGCGTGGCTGGGCTTCCAACCGCCTTTGTTGCCCGTGCGGAGGGTCAACTCAGCGGACCCACTATCGGCCTGCTGGGGGAGTACGATGCCCTGCCGGAGATTGGACATGGCTGTGGACATCACCTGGTCGGCACGATTGCGTTGGGAGCGTCCCTGGCGCTGCGCAAGGTGCTGTCCCAACTGGCTGGCCAGGTAGTGTACTGCGGCACGCCGGCTGAGGAGATGGCTGGCGGCGGAAAGATCACCATGGCTGAGGCGGGTGTCTTCGACGGCCTGGACGCTGCCATGCTTGTGCATCCCTCCGATCGCACGGTAGTGGAGTCCTGCTCCTTGTGTGGTGGACGGGTCATTTTCACCTTCCGGGGCAAGTCGGCCCATGCGGCTGTAGCCCCGCATCTGGGGATCAATGCTCTGGATGCGGTGTTGCTGACCTACAACAACATCAACGCCCTGCGTCAGCACCTGCGCCCGGATGTGCGCATCCACGGCGTGATCACCCAGGGTGGTGGAGCTTACAACGTCGTGCCAGACCTGGCAGAAGCTATCTTCAGTGTGCGGGCAGCCGACTATGCTTACCGCCAGGAAACCTTGCAAAAGGTGATTCGCTGTGCCGAGGCGGGCGCGCTGGCCACTGGGGCGACGTTGAGCATGGACGTTTCGCCCACCTTCAAAGAGATGCGCACCAACTTCACCCTGGCACGCGCATTTGCTGCCCATTGCGCCGAGTTCGACCTGGAGGTAGAACCGGCTGACCGTAGCCGCCTGGGCGGGACGGACATGGGCAATGTTAGCCACGCCGTACCGGCTATCCACCCCTTCGTCGCCATTGTGCCACGGGGTGTACAAGAGCATACACCCGAGTTCGCAGCGGTGACGATAACCGAGGAAGCCATGATGCGAATGATCATAGCCGCTAAGCTGATGGCGCTTACCGCGCTCGACTTCCTCACCCAGCCTGAGCTTCGCACCCAGGTGAAGCAAGAGTTCGAGGCGGAACAGGCTTGAAGCAGGCGTCCGTTTCACGGCTGCCACGTCCTTGAATATCGTGATCTTCCCCATGTTTTAAGAAAGGAGGACAGTCTGATGCGTAGGGATCATGTTTTTGATGGCTCTTTACTCAAGGAGCTACCCATCGTTGAGCAGGGAGAGGGGTCTACTTACCCTGCGGCAACGAAAGTAAATGTCAAAGGAGGAAAAAGTCATGAAAAGCCAACACGTACATGGCACGCAGAAGCGAATCCGAAGAACTATGTTCAACCACTTATTACACCAAAGGAGGAGAAAGCCATGAATGGCCGACACGTACTTACACTTACAGTCGTAGCGATCGTCGCCTTAGGAATCCTGGCTCCGGTGCTGAGTGCTTGTGCGCCAGCAGCCACCCCTGTGCCCGCTACGCCCACCGTACCGCCGCCGGCACCTACGGCGACACCTGAGAAGGAAGTCGTCCTTCGTTACATTGGTACGGATGATAAACTGGGCCGAGGGTGTGACCCGGCGTTGATCGATTCCACGGCCCAATGCATCCCGAATGCGTACGAACAACTGGTCCGCTATAAGCCGGGGACCAGTGAATTCGAAGGTGTCCTGGCCACTGAATGGGAGGCCAATGATGACTCCACGGAGTGGACCCTCAAGCTGCGCGAAGGGGTTAAATTCTATGACGGCACCCCCTGGAACGCTCAGGCGCTCAAGTTCAGCTTTGATCGCGCCATGGGGCTGGCGGCGTTCGCTGCCGGGCAGTGGGGGGCAGTTGAATCTGTGGAGGTGGTGGACGACCACACCGTCAGAGTGGTAATGAAGCGGCCGCTCTCCTATTTCCCAGCTGTTATGGCTGCGCCCTGGGGCTCTAGCTTCTGGGTGAGCCCCAAATGCGTCCAAGAGCATGCCACAGCAGATGACCCCTGGGCCAAAGAATATCTAATTGAGCACTCCTGTGGCACAGGTCCCTACCAAGTGGAGATATGGGAATGGGACGACCGGATTGAGATGGTGAAGAACCCTTATTATTGGCGTGGTTGGGACATCCCCCACGTTGACCGACTCGTACTGAAATTCATCCCAGCGCTGGAAACTCGCAAGGCGGTGTTCGAAGCCGGGGATGCCGATTGGTGGGGTGGGGGGTACGCGCTACCCTTTGCGTGGATACCGGATTTGTTGGCAAGTCCAGACAACGTGGTGGATATCTTTGAATCCTCCCCCAAGATCTTCACCTTCTACATGAACCCACAAAAGCCCCCCTTGGATAATATCAACGTGCGCAAAGCCATCCAACACGTATTCGACTGGGACAAGGTGAACCAGCTTGTCTGGAACGGAAAAGCGCGCCGTGCGCAAGGGTTCTTCCCGCGCGACTTGAAGTGCTTTGACCCTTCTGTCCCGATCTATGAATACGACATCGCCAAGGCCAAAGAATATATGGCTAAGGCCGGTTACCCTGACGGCGGTTTTACGCTAAGGATGCACATCGATATGAAGGCGGTCGACTGGCGTCAGGCCGTCCTGGTATTGCAGGAGGGCCTGGAGCAGATCGGGATCACGTTGCATATCGAGAGCAAGGAATGGGCCACGGTCTATGCTGAGGCACTCCAGAAGCCGCTAGAAGAACCGCGACCGTACCATATGACTGGGATGTGGTTCTTTCCGCTTGTGGCCGACCCGCATGAGTTTGTAGTCAAAATCTGGCATGGCAAGATGATCGGCTCAGAAGCGGGGTACAACTTCCATCTTTGGAGGAACCCGGAGTTGGATGCTCTGATCGATGCTGGTCAGATGGAAACTGACCCCGAGAAGCGTTGTGAGATATACTCACGGATACAGCACACTATCCAGGATGGGGCAGTCGCTATTACTACTTGGGAGGAACCTGCAACTTACGTCTACAAGAAGTGGGTCAAGAACCCTCCAGCATACACACCCTTCGCCATGACCCAGATGGTGCCCAACTTCTCCGGGGTTTACATTGAGGGGCGGCCAGAGCGGTAGAACCCAAAGGGGGCAAGGAACAACTCCGCTGAGGTGAAAGGCAGGACAGGTGGCCTGGAACGCGCACCACGCAAACGGGGCTTCAGCTTCGGGCCTCGTTTGCGTGGTGCCTGGCATGCTGACCGTCTGGCGACATTTGGGCTGGCGCGTCACAGCGGGTCAAGCGACCTGGATCTGCCGGGAGAACGGCAAGATCTGATGGGTTGGGGGCAAATTTCCGAATTGTAGATGGAAGACACTCGGTGGTACCGTCAGTGTGGGTCTTGTTTAAGAAGGGGCTTCCCGTCCTTTCGTGGTGGTTCAGTGAATCTTTGCTTAGCTCTTTCTTCTCATCGTGATGAAGAAACGTTGGAAGAAAAGTAATGACGAGATATCTCCTACAGCGTCTCACCTTGACGGTTCCGATTCTCTTTGGTGTGACTCTGCTGACCTTCACGATCTCACATCTCATGCCACAAGATCCCGCGCGAGTAGCGGCAGGACTCTGGGCCTCGGAGGAAGTAGTTGAAAAGATACGGCTCGAGTTTGGGCTGGATCGCCCTCTCCACGAGCAGTATTTTCGCTATATGAGCCATCTCATACGCGGTGATTTTGGCAGATCTATGGCACACAGCAAGCCGGTTTTAGAATTAATTAAGAGATACATGCCTGCTACAGTCGAGCTGGCGTTAGTAAGCTTGCTACTAGGGGGCGCTCTGGGTGTGTTGTTAGGTGTCATCTCAGCATTCTACAAAGACTCGGCTATGGATCATGTATTCCGTCTTATCGCACTAGTTGGCCTGTCGTTTCCCCAGTTTTGGCTGGGACTGGCCATCCAGATCATTTTCTATCGGCATTTGCGTTGGTTTCCGGCCACAGGCAGGTTAGACAGCAACATATTGCCTCCACCCACCGTCACAGGCCTATATCTCGTCGATAGCGTGCTTGCACGCAATCTTGAAGCCTTCCTTAGTAGTCTTCACCACATCGTGATGCCGGCTTTCGTACTTGCGCTGCCGGAGATTGCAGCCATTATGCGCATGCAGCGTGCCACCATGCTGGAGGTGATGACTCAAGAATACATCCGTGTAGCTCGTGCAAAAGGTCTCTCAGAGCGTATGGTTGTCTACCGACATGCCTTGAAGAACAGCCTGATTCCAGTTATTACAATTATAGGTTCGTCCGTCGGCGCTATGTTAGGGGGCAGCTTCGTGGTCGAAACCATCTTTGGGTGGCCTGGCATGGGACGTCTTGCTGTACACGGCATAGTTTGGAGTGATTATAACCCGATTATGGCTCTGGCCATAATATTAGGGCTTTCGTACTCCATCGTGAACTTGAGCGTCGATCTCTTGTACGGCTTCTTCAACCCCAAGATCCGATACGCCTGACGGGGGTTTGCCAACAGAAACGAGGTCACCAGTTCAGGATTTGAGCAAAATGGCTGCCGTAGCAAAGCGCCGAATTCAAGTGCACACAGAGGACCAACGGTCGTTTGTCCTTGACACGTTTCGCCTTTTGGGGAAAAGCCCACTTACCTTGACCGGACTACTCATAGTACTAGGCTTATTCGGGCTTGCACTGTTGGCAGATCTCATTGCTACACAGCCGCGCTATGGCATTAACCCAGCCCATAGATTCCTGCCTCCCAGTACTAGCCACTTAATGGGCACCGATGAATATGGTCGAGATATCTTCAGTCGGGTTGTGCACGGCACGCGCATCTCGCTTGGCTTCGGCTTTCTAGCACTAGCTATCGTATGCATAACGGGTTTCTCACTAGGCTTCCTATCAGGTTATATAGGGGGTTTCGTTGACACAGTCATCATGCGGGCGGCCGATGTCTTTTTAGGGTTCCCCCATCTAGTACTCGCGGTTGTAGTTTCAGCTACCTTGGGAAGTGGCCTTACCAATGTAATGATAGCTATGGGATTCGTCTGGTGGCCCTTCTATGCGCGCATGGCACGTGCTGCAGTGATAAGCACAAAAGAAGAAGAGTTCGTCGAAGCCGCAAGGGCAATCGGAGCGAAGCCTTTTCGCATCCTAGTTAAGCATGTTATCCCCAACTGCATTGGCCCACTTATCGTGCAAGTTAGCCTTGATGTGGGACGGGTCATCCTCTATATGGCGATGCTGGGGTACCTTGGGGTGGGAGCCCAGCCCCCCACCCCGGAATGGGGGCTGATGGTCAGGGAGGGTACCCCTTACGTTATGAATCAATGGTGGATCTCGACATTCCCCAGCTTCATGATCTTGATGGCCACCATGGGCTACAATCTGCTAGGGGATGGGATTAGAGATATCTTTGACCCACGTATGAGGCGCGTGAGATAGCCAATTTCATCTCCCTTGTCTTTCTCCGGAGTCAAGTCCTAGCAGGTTACGGTCTGTCATATGAATTGCTGACGACACCGGCAGCATTGACAGGAAGCAGTTGAATCTGGAGGTAACACGTCAGGGAACAGATGAAAGACTCATTGCAGGAGCAGTTGCTGGCCGAAATCGATGCCTTGACTCCTCAGCTATTCGCCATTGCCCGCCACATCTACGACCATCCCGAGATCAAGTTCGAGGAGTTCGAGGCCATGCGTGTGCTGAGCAGCGCGCTGGAAGAGGCTGGATTCCAGGTGAAGCGCGGCGTGGCTGGGCTTCCAACCGCCTTTGTTGCCCGTGCGAAGGGCCAGCCGGGCGGACCCGCTATCGGCCTGCTGGGGGAGTACGACGCCCTGCCGGAGATTGGACATGGCTGTGGACATCACCTGGTCGGCACGATTGCGTTGGGAGCGGCCTTGGCGTTGCGCAAGGTACTGTCCCAACTGGCTGGCCAGGTAGTGTACTGCGGCACGCCGGCTGAGGAGATGGCTGGCGGCGGAAAGATCACCATGGCTGAGGCCGGAGTCTTCGATGGCCTGGACGCCGCCATGCTCGTACATCCCTCCACATTCGGCCGCACGGTGATGGAGGCCAACACCCTATGTGGTGGACGGGTCATTTTCACCTTCCGGGGCAAGTCGGCCCATGCGGCTGTAGCCCCGCATCTGGGGATCAATGCTCTGGATGCGGTGTTGCTGACCTACAATAACATCAACGCCTTGCGTCAGCACCTGCGCCCGGATGTGCGCATCCACGGCGAGATCACCAAGGGCCGTAGGGCTTATGATGCCGTGTCAGACCTGGCAGAAGCCGTTTTCAATGTGCAGGCAACTGACTACGCTTATCGGCAGGAAACCTTGCAAAAGGTGATTCGCTGTGCCGAGGCGGGCGCGCTGGCCACTGGGGCGACGTTGAGCATGGACGTTTCGCCCACCTTCAAAGAGATGCGCACCAACTTCACTCTGGCACGTGCTTTTGCTGAGCATTGTGCTGCGTTCGGCCTGGAGGTGGAACCGGCTGACCATAGCCGCCTATCCGAGACGGACATGGGCAACGTCAGCCACATAGTGCCAGCCATCCACCCCTTCGTCGCCATTGTGCCAGGTAGTATCCAAGGGCATACGTCGGAGTTCGCAGCGGCCACCATCAGCGAGAAAGCCATGGTAGGTATGATCGTAGCCACCAAACTGATGGCGCTTACCGCGCTCGACTTCCTCACCCAGCCTGAGCTTCGCGCCCAGGTGAAGCAGGAGTTCGGGGCAGAACGAAGCTGAAGGGACACGTTCCTGCATGACGACCACCTCTATTGCGGATCTGCTGAAAAGCGCTACGGGGAATGGAAGCGAATTCTTGGAGCACGGCACGGCTAGCTGCCCCGAAGGCGTTGGAGAGGGACTGCTTGCGTGGGCGGGTGTACTCGCTGGCTTCAAGATAGGGGATGGCGATATAGTAAGCCTTCTCGCGAGCCAGGTTGTGGAGGCTTGTGAGCCCTGAAAGATCCCCAGGGGAATGATATGACTATCTTGGAAACCATAAAGTACAGACGAAGCGTAAGGAAGTATACCTCAGGAGAGGTGGCCCTAGAGGACATTATGCTGCTTCTCGATGCAGCGAGGTGGGCTCCCACAGGAGGCGATGTGCAGGCCTGGACCTTCATCGTTCTACGTGAGGATGCCAACATACGAAAACTCAGGGCTGTTTCACCGGGTATGCTGGGCGAGCCAACGGCAGCCATAGTGATATGCACCGATATGGACAGGGTATTGGAGCGAGGGGGGCGACCTCCTCAGCAATTCCTCCCCCGGATGGACACCGCTATGGCTGCTCAAAACATCATGCTTTTGGCCCAGGAGTTGGGTTTGGGCTCTTGTCCCATCGGCTCCTTCAACCGGGAGGCGGTACAAGTACTCCTCGATCTTCCTCCCTCTGTGATCCCGGAACTAGTCATCTCTCTAGGTTATCCGGCTGGGGAGACGAAGGCGCCTGCAAGGCGCGCTATCGAGGAGATAGTCCATTATGAGCGCTATGAGGGGAGACCAGATGGAAGTTGAGAAGTTGAGGGCGGAGGTTCTTGAGTTGCTATGCTACATCGTAACAAGTGCCCGGGGCTTGGTAGATGAACCATGGCGTTATGGTCCTTTCAGGCTGATAGAAACGGCTAGACGTTTAATCGCCATCATGCAGCATGCCGGTTTGGATGATGAATTCTTACGCCGGGTAGCAACGAAAATCGATAACCACGATGTAGTCACAAGGAACGATGGCGAAGGATTGATCCGCTTCCTGGATGATTTGGTTTTCCTTCTGGCGAATGAATTGAAGGAAATCTAGGCGGGTGCGTATTACCCGATCATTCGTAGAATAAGGTCACAAGGGGGTAAGCATGTACAAAGATCACGTTTTCTATCGAGATTTTTTGAAGGAGTATCCCATCATCGAGAGGGGGGAGGGGGTGTACCTGTACGATAGTGAGGGGAACTGCTACCTCGATGCCTGTAGTGGCTCCATGAACGTCACTATCGGTCATGGGGTTGCAGAAGTTGCCGAGGCTATGGCTGAGCAAGGGCGGAAAGTGGCCATGGTCTGGGGTTCTTTTGGTAGGACTGAGCCCCTTATCGAGTTGGCTGGGCGCGTGGCGGAGATGGCTCCTGGGGGTCTTGATAAGGTTTGGTTCGTCTCCGGCGGTTCAGAAGCGAATGAGAGCGCCTTGATGTTGGTTCGCCAATACTATATAAGTAAAGGTGAGAGCGAGAAATACAGGTTCATCGGTCGCTGGCAGAGCTTTCATGGTTCTACCCTGGCTTGCCGCTCCATGGGAGGGAAGGTGTGGCAGAGGGCTGGACTGACCCCTCTGCTTTTGGATTTTCATCATATCGTATCTCCCTACTGCTATCGCTGTCCCCTAGCGCGAAACTACCCCGACTGCGGGATAGCATGTGCCGATGAACTGGAAAGGCTGATTCTACAATTAGGACCCGAAACTATAGCGGCCTTTATGACCGAGCCGATCAGTGGCAGTGGCATATGTGGTCTCACTCCGCCCCCTGAATATTTCCCCCGAATCAAGGAGATCTGCGATAAATACGATGTGTTACTTATCGTAGATGAGGTCATGGCCGGCTTCGGGCGCACGGGCGCTAAATTCGCCATCGACCACTGGAAGGTGGTACCTGATGTCATTACCTTCGACAAGGGTGTCAGTGGGGGATATAGTCCCCTGGGTGGGTTCATCGTAGGGGACAAGATCGTTGATGTCTTAAAGGAGAAGAACAAGGGGAAGTTCAGTCACGGACACGCCTACCAGGGCAACCCTCTATCTTGTGCGGTGGGGGTTGCGGCCTTGAACTATTTTAAGAAAGAGAACCTGCTAAAGCGGGCCAAGGAACGGGGAGACTATCTGATCGGTCGGCTTCAGGAGCTGTCCACCAAACATGTCAGTATAGGGGATATCAGGGGCAAGGGGCTTATGGTAGGGGTGGAATTCGTAAAGGATAGGGATACTAAGGAGCCCTTCCCCTCAGAAGCCCAATTTGCCATACGTCTCACTCAGATGGCGCTCGATAAACGCGTCATCCTGTTTGGGATGCAAGGGTGTGTCGATACCATCTCTGGGGATGAGATCCTCATAATCCCGCCTCTATGCATATCCGAGGGGGAGATAGACGAGATCGTCATTGTGTTGGATGAGTCTTTGACCCAGCTAGAGGAGGAGTTGCTTTAACCATACTTTCCGCTAAGTCGGGTTTTCTAGCCATTTTGGACTACTTCGTGCCACATAGTGTACCGGACACAGTGATGTTATTGCTAATCAAACTACTACATATGGTAGCTAAGCAAGTTAGCGGAAACTAAAGTTAACTAAGGAGGTTCGAATATGGAAGTTACCCACGGGATCACGAAGGAGGAAAAGGAGGCCGTACGAGGATCTCTTCCAGAAGTTGATGAGATTGAAGATGGGGAGTTAAGGGAAAAAGTGATACTCTCCTGGGCGATGGCGCTAAAGGAAACGAGCTTTGCCAGACTAGAAGATGTCGGACAGGTAAAAGAGATCTCTGTAGTTAAGCATGTAAGGAGCGTTGCTAGGGTGGCTCTTGCCGCCACAAGGGCCATGAAAGATATTTTCCCCGAGCTTTCAATTGATGAGGATATAGTAATAGCAGGCGCTTTATGCCATGACTTAGGCCAGCCATTTGAATATGATCCGAAGAATAAAGAAAATTGGGAGAAAAAGCCCTGGTTAATGGGAAATCCTGCCATTAGACACCCGGTTTATGGAGTACATGTAGCCCTAAGGGCCGGCCTCCCTTTAGAGGTAGTTCATATTATTGGAACTCATTCCATGGAGGGGAGATTTGTACAAAGGAGCATAGAAAGCGCTATAGTGCACTCTGCAGATCACCACTTTTACTGGGAGGTGATTGCGAGGGCAAAATATGATAAGTCAATGCTTCAGCTTTTTGGCAACCCGCAAAAGAATGAAACTTAGGTTGCCTAGAATCTGAACCACATTACTCATCAGAAGTTGAATTGGGAAAATGGTTTTTAGAGCCTGTACGGAGATGAGCATGTATAAAGATCACATTTTCCACCGAGATCCTCAAGAGGAGTACCCCCTTATCGTCAAAGGAGAGGGGATATATCTATACGATAACACTGGGAAACGTTATCTAGATGCCTGTGGAGGCTCGACGGCAGTCCCCATTGGCCATGGGAGCAAGGAAGTAGCTGAAGCCATGGCTGAACAGGCTAAGGAGATTGCCTATCTTCATGATCCATTCATATCGCAAGCGCTCCTGGAAGTTACGGAGAAGATCGCGGCTATGTCCCCGCCTGGAATGGGCAAGGTCTTCCTTGTCTCGGGAGGTTCTGAGGCCAATGAGAGCGCCCTAAAACTGACCCGTCAGTACCATTTGGGGAAGGGCAACCCACATAAATATAAGTTCATCGCTCGCTGGTATTGTCATCACGGGGTGACCGTTGGTGCTGCTTCTATGTCGAGCAAGCCGTATGCACGCCGCAATATGGAACCGCTGTTGCTCGATTTTCCTCACATCATGCCTCCCTATTGTTACCGCTGCCCGTGGAGCCAGAGCTATCCTGGTTGTGGCGTGCTCTGCGCTGATGTTCTGGAGAGAGAGATCTTGAGATCAGGACCAGAGACGGTCGCGGCTTTCATTACGGAGGTAATAAACGGTCCCAATATCTCGGGACTTACACCGCCGCCCGAATACTACCCGCGCATTAGAGAGATCTGTGACAAGTATGATGTGCTGTTCGTGGTTGATGAGGTTATGACAGGCTTTGGGCGGACGGGTGCCAATTTTGCCATAGATCATTGGGGGGTCATACCTGATATCATCACCTTCGGCAAGGGCGGAGTCAGCGGAGGGTACAGTCCTTTGGGGGGCATCATTGTGGCTGATAATGTTGTCCACGTTCTATGGGAGGGAGAACAGCGGCGCTTCCGTTACGGTCATTGTTACTCAGGTAACCCCGTATCGGCCAGAGTGGGTTGTGTGGTTTTAGACATCATCAAGGAGCAGGGGCTGGTCCAGAGCGCGAAGGAAAGGGGAGGCTATCTCTTGGATAGGCTGCTGAGGCTACAAGAGGACCATGCCAGCGTAGGAGATGTCCGTGGCAAGGGACTGATGGTGGGAGTCGAGTTCGTGAAGGACAAGACGACAAAGGAGACCTTCCCACCCGAGGTAAACTTCGCTGGGCGATTGGCACAATTGACCATGGCTGAGGGGGTGATGATTTTCCCCTTCCAGGGGTGCGTGGACAACGTAGCCGGCGACGAGATCCTCATAACGCCGCCTTTGACTATCTCCGAAGGGGAAATAGACGAGGTCGTGGGTGCAATAGACAAATCCTTGACAAAACTCGAAGGGGAAGCACCATAGCAGCCACGCGTCGGCTCACGGAGCAGGGAGGGACAAATGCACAATGATCATGTTTTCTATCGCAACCTTCTCGCGGAGTATCCAACTATCGTGAGGGGAGAGGGGGTATACCTGTACGACAGTGAAGGGAAGCGCTATCTGGATAGCTGTAGCGGTGCCAACGTGACCGACCTGGGTTATGGCGTGGAGGAGATTATCGAGGCCATGACTCAGCAAGCACGAAAGATCGGTTACGTTCACGCCAGCCGCTTCCGGTCGGAACCGATAATAGAGATGGCAGACCGGGTCGTGGAAATGGCCCCGGCCGGCTTAAACAGGGTCTACTTCGTACCCGGAGGATCCGAAGCCAACGAGAGCGCCCTCAAGCTGGCACGGCAGTATCACCTGGGTAATGGTAACCTGCAAAAGTACATCTTCGTCGGTCGCTGGCAGTGCTTTCATGGTGGCACCATCGCCGCCCTTTCCATGACTGGAAAAACGAGTATGAGACGGGAATTAGGGCCTCTACTCCTTAGATTCCCCCATATCGTGCCTCCCTACTGCTATCGCTGCCCTCTGGGACAGAGTTATCCTGGCTGTGAGGTTGCCTGCGCCGATGAGCTGGAGCGAATGGCCCTGCAGTCCAATGTGGAGACCATATCCGGCTTCATCACCGAGGTGATAAACGGCCCTTCCATCGCTGGCCTAACCCCTCCCCCCGAATACTACCCCCGTATAAGAGAGATCTGCGACAAGTACGATTTGCTTTTCGTGGTCGACGAGGTCATGACCGGCTTTGGACGCACCGGGGCTAACTTCGCCATAGACCACTGGGGGGTCACACCCGACATCATAACCTTCGGCAAAGGCATCGCCGGGGGATATGGCGTGTTGGGTGGGCTGATCGTCGCTGATGAGATTACCGATGTCCTCATCCAGAAGCGAGAGGGGCAGTTCTACAACAGCTATAGCCATTGTGGAGATCCCCTCTCTACCGCAGTGGGTGCCGCGGTGTTGAAGTTCATCAAGGCACATGACTTGGTGGAGAAAGCTCGGCAAAAGGGAGAGTATTTGCTGACCAATCTTAAAGAACTCGCCGGGAAGCATCCTACAATGGGAGATGTGCGTGGCAAGGGACTCCAGTTAGGGGTCGAGTTCGTGAAGGATAAGGAAACTAAAGAACCCTTCCCAACTGAAATTAGGTTTGCCGGGCGACTTTCCCAGCATACGACGGAGAAAGGTGTGCTCATCTTCCCCATCCAGGGTTGCATTGATGGCGTATTTGGTGACGAGATATTGATCACGCCCCCTCTCGTGATCTCTCATGGGGAAATAGATGAGATGATCAGTGTGCTAGATGAGGCTTTGGCTGAAGTTGAGGGGGAGTTACTTTGAGGAAGGAGGTGAGACTACTATGTTGTGCTAATCCCTGTTACAAAGGTTGACCAGACAGTGGAGTGCAAGCAAAAGGAGGAAACAATTGAGGAAAACATGTTTAGGAGAATACTGAACAAGCTCGGAAAGAACAGAATTTCCAAACAAAAAGGAGGAAATGAAATGAAGAAGGTACTAGGTGTTTTGTTGGCACTGACTTTGGTGGCGGCTTGCGCTCCGTCCACCCCTCAGGTGGTGGAGAAGGAGGTGGTCGTCGAGAAGCCAGTGGTCGAGACCGTCGTCGTCGAGAAAGAGGTGGTTGTCGAGAAGCCAGTGGTCGAGACCGTCGTCGTCGAAAAGCCGGTGGTAATCACACCCACCCCGGCTCCACCCGGCCCCATGTCTAACACCTTCGTCTTCGCCGCGGGAACTATGGAGCTAAGCTGTGACCCCGCGGTCAGGTTGGGGACCGCCACCGTGCGTTGGGCTCGCCATTTCTATGACGGGCTGCTGCAGTTCAAGGGCGCGACCGCCGAGCTGGAGCCCGCTCTGGCTACGGAGTGGGAGGTATCTGAGGATGGCCTGACCTACACCTTCAACCTCCGCGAGGGAGTCGAGTTTCATGACGGCTGCCCCTTCAATGCCGAAGCCGTTAAAACCACCTTCGACCGGATCACGGGCATAGCGCTGGGCACAGCAGGCATGATAAGCGCGTACAAAGAGACCGAGATCGTCGACGATTACGCGGTTAAGATACATCTCACGGCCCCCGATCCTGCCTTTCCCATGAAGCTCCCCAAACTCTACATAGTCAGTCCCTGTGCCGTGGAGGCTCACAAGACCGCTGAGGACCCTTGGGCTAAAGATTGGTTCTTCGACCACGCGGCAGGCACCGGCCCCTTCAAACTCGTCGAATGGATCCATGGAGACCGCTGGATTACGGAGAGGTACGATGACTACTGGCAGGGACCAGCCCAGATAATAGATGGGACGATCTCCATTCTGGTGCCGGAGATAGGAGTCCAAAGCCTCTTGCTGGAGGGAGGAGTGGTTGACTTCCAGGTGGACGTGTCCCCTGAGGAGGCCGATAGATTGGCGAAGAACCCCGATATCAGCGTCAACGTGACTGAGGGTATTAACCTCTGGATGATAATGATGAACACCAAGCACGGACCACTGGCCGACCCGAAGGTGAGGGAGGCAATGCGATGGGCCTTTGACTACGATGCCCACATCGAATATGCCCTGGGCGGTAAGGGCTCCATAGCTCGTGGCCCAGTAGCCCCCGGCATACCCGGTTTCAACGAGGCTATCCCTGAGCCGCATCAAGATTTGGAGAAAGCCAAGGAGTTGCTGGCCGAAGCGGGCTATCCCGATGGCGGCTTCACCCTCAGGTATATCCACCTGCCAGGGGAGACGGGGGAGGAGCTCAGGGGTGGGGAGATCCTGCGAGATGCTTTGGCCAAATTAGGCATAACGCTGGAAATGGAGTCGCTGCTTTTTGTAGCCAAAGTAGCCTTGTTCGACGATCCCGAAACAGCTCCAGATATGGCTGGCCTCTTCTCCTTCCCCGGGTATCCTGATCCCAACGAGAATCTCATACGTTACTATCGCACGCAGGATCAGAGGCCGGCGGCCTATAACTTGGCTTTCCTTTCGAACCCCACACTCGATGATCTGATAATGAAACAGGAAAGGGAGGTCGACCCGGCTAAGAGGCAGGAGATGCTGAACGAGATCCAGCGGATCTTGTGGGAGGAGGAAATCCCCGCTATCTGGGTCTCTGTGCCCCATTCTATCACCGCTACCCGGAAGTGGGTTGAGGGGTATGAGAACATGCCCTACTGGCATCAAAGCATCAACGTCTATGACATCAGCCTGGAGGAGAAGCCCTAGGACTTAGCGGTGTAAGCCGCTCCTAACCGGGGGGAGTTACTATCACGGTTTGTAACTCCCCCCATCTCTGCCCACGGAGATCAACCGATGTTAGAATATATCGTCCGTAGGATGTTCCTATTCATCTTCGTACTCTTCGGGTTGACGCTGGTACTCTTTTTCCTCACCAGGCTCGTCCCCGCCGATCCGGCGGTTATGGCCGCCGGACTTGAAGCGAGGCCCGAGGCACTGGAGAGGATGCGCAAGGAAATGGGGTTGGATAAACCAATTTATGTGCAATATCTGAACTACATGAATGATCTACTCCGTGGGGACCTGGGAAGATCTGTTATGACTCGTCGCCCGATATCACTCGATCTGAAGGAGCGTATGCCTGCCACCTTGGAACTGGTCGGTGTGGCCTGGGTGCTGATTGTGGTGTTCGGGCTTGGCCTGGGCCTCATCTCCGCCTATTATAGGGGAGGGTGGGTGGATATGTTGGCCAGGCTCTTCGCCTATTTTGGGGTGGGCACGCCTATCTTCTGGTTGGGGTTGATGCTCATAGTCATATTCTTTTCTAAATTGAGACTCCTACCTGCCATCGGTCGCCTACCTATAGGGGTGGCTGGCCCCGCCAATGTGACTGGCTTCTACCTATTGGACAGCCTGTTGGCTAGGGATTGGCAGTTTTTTTTCATAACCTTGCAGCATCTGATTTTACCTGCCTCTTCGTTGGCTTTGGGAAGGATCGCCCTGATCTCTCGAATCACTAGCAGGAGCATCATAGATCAGATGAACCTCGATTACATACGCACTGCGCGAGCCAAGGGGTTGCGTGAGAGAGCTATCATCTTTAGACACGCTTTGAAGAACGCATTCCTACCCGTGCTGACTGTATTGGGCTTGCAATTTGGGTGGATGTTGACTGGCTCTTTATTGATCGAATATATATTTAGCTGGCCAGGGATCGGTACTTACGCGATAGCCTCGATTGTCAATTTCGACCTGCACGCCATTATGGGGGTTGCTATGGTGATCTGTCTCTTCTTCTCAGGTGTGAACCTCCTGGTCGACGTCCTGTACGGTTTTGTAGACCCCCGCGTGAGAAGGGTGGGTTAGATAGATGAAGGAATTGGGCAAAATCGAATTGAACCCTTGGACAATGTGGTGGAGACATAGCGCCCTAAGGAGTTTATTAAGAGACCCTGCCGGGGTCGCTGGCGGTGTGATTGTATTGGCTTTGGTCATCATAGCCATCTCCGCTCCTTGGATTACGACCCAAGATCCTATAGCTCTAAACCTCAAGGAAAAGTTTAACCCTCCCTCCCTTAGACACCCTCTTGGCACAGATGATCTGGGGCGCGATGTTCTCACCAGGCTCATCTACGGTGCTCGCATCTCCCTGGGATCAGCGGTGGCGGTGCAAATTCTGGCCACGTTTATCGGATGCCTAGTGGGCATCGTTGCCGGTTACCGTGGTGGGGCGCTAGACGAGGCGCTTATGAGGATCACGGACGTATTCTTGGCCTTCCCCTTTTTGATCATGGGCATGGCGGTGAGCGCTGCTCTGGGTGGTGGCCTCACCAGTGCCGTGTTGGCCCTGGCTTCCGTCTGGTGGCCAGGGCACGCTAGACTAGCCAGAAGTCAGGTAATTGCGGTTAAGACCGAGTTGTATGTCGATGCGGCTAGGACTATAGGTGCGACAGAGTTCGACATAATGGCCAAGCATATTCTGCCTAATATCTTTAGCCTTATCCTGGTCAAGACGACCATGGACATAGGTGCTGCTATCCTCTCCCTGGCTAGCCTGAGCTTCATAGGCTTAGGGGCCCAAGCACCCTCTCCGGAATGGGGGCGGCTGGTGCAAGAGGGTCGAAAGGTCCTCTTGCAAGCGTGGTGGGTCTGCACCTTCAGTGGTGCTGCGATCCTGTTGGCAGTGCTGGGCTTCAACCTGCTTGGGGATGGTCTCTCTGAGGCCACTGATCCGTTCCTGAGAGAACGGTAGATAGCCAAGGTGATCTCATTTAAGCGATTTAGAGAGGATGGACAGAGGAAGATCAAGTTAGGCGTTATAGATCAAAGAAGGGAGGTTAAGGTGAAAAGGGGTATCCAAATGTTCGATCTAACAGGCAAGACGGCCATAGTGACTGGGGCCTCACAAGGGATAGGCCGAAGTATAGCCTTGGCCCTAGCCGACTTCGGAGCGGATATAATCATCGCCGATGTGGCAGATGGGCAAGAAGTGGTCAGCGAGATTGAGGACCGAGGTGGCCAGGCCCTATTTGTGAAGACCGATGTCAGCAACAATGACGATGTGGAGGAGATGGTCAAGAAAACCATCGATAGATTTGGTAAGATCGACATATTGGTCAATAATGCAGGAATCGTTCAACGCGTGAAAGGCACAGATACGATCCTGGGCGTAACGGAGGAGAGTTTCGATCGCGTGATGGACGTTAACGCTAAGGGAGCCTTCCTCTGTGCCAAGGCGGTATTCAAGGAGATGATAAAGCGGAAGAGCGGCAGGATCGTAAACATAACCTCCATCGGTGCCAAGTGGGGTGGGGTGGGTATGGGCGCTGCCTATGGCGCATCTAAGGCAGCGTTGGCTTGTTTGACCAAATCGATGGCTATACAAGGAGCCCCACATGGGATAATTGTCAACGCTGTTGCTCCACACGCTGTAGCGGGAGGTATGTCACTCGATCACCCCCAGGAAGTGCTGGAGCGGATAGCGCAACAGACCCTGTTGGGCAGAATGGGAGAGCCTGAGGAGATAGCCAACGTGGTGATATTTCTGGTTTCCGATGCGGCAACCTTTATCACCGGGCAAGTTATCCACGTTAATGGTGGTACTCTAATGATAGATTGAAGACCTTAAGGGTCAGGTAGCCATTTGGAAAGGAGGCTGATTGTGCACGAGGACAACATTTTCTATCGAGATTTTTTGAAGGAGTATCCCATCATCGAGAGGGGGGAGGGGGTGTACCTGTACGATAGTGAGGGGAACCGCTACCTCGATGCCTGTAGTGGCTCCATGAACGTCACTATCGGTCATGGGGTTGCAGAAGTTGCCGAGGCTATGGCTGAGCAAGGGCGGAAAGTGGCCATGGTCTGGGGTTCTTTTGGTAGGACTGAGCCCCTTATCGAGTTGGCTGGGCGCGTGGCGGAGATGGCTCCTGGGGGTCTTGATAAGGTTTGGTTCGTCTCCGGCGGTTCAGAAGCGAATGAGAGCGCCTTGATGTTGGTTCGCCAATACTATATAAGTAAAGGTGAGAGCGAGAAATACAGGTTCATCGGTCGCTGGCAGAGCTTTCATGGTTCTACCCTGGCTTGCCGCTCCATGGGAGGGAAGGTGTGGCAGAGGGCTGGACTGACCCCTCTGCTTTTGGATTTTCATCATATCGTATCTCCCTACTGCTATCGCTGTCCCCTAGCGCGAAACTACCCCGACTGCGGGATAGCATGTGCCGATGAACTGGAAAGGCTGATTCTACAATTAGGACCCGAAACTATAGCGGCCTTTATGACCGAGCCGATCAGTGGCAGTGGCATATGTGGTCTCACTCCGCCCCCTGAATATTTCCCCCGAATCAAGGAGATCTGCGATAAATACGATGTGTTACTTATCGTAGATGAGGTCATGGCCGGCTTCGGGCGCACGGGCGCTAAATTCGCCATCGACCACTGGAAGGTGGTACCTGATGTCATTACCTTCGACAAGGGTGTCAGTGGGGGATATAGTCCCCTGGGTGGGTTCATCGTAGGGGACAAGATCGTTGATGTCTTAAAGGAGAAGAACAAGGGGAAGTTCAGTCACGGACACGCCTACCAGGGCAACCCTCTATCTTGTGCGGTGGGGGTTGCGGCCTTGAACTATTTTAAGAAAGAGAACCTGCTAAAGCGGGCCAAGGAACGGGGAGACTATCTGATCGGTCGGCTTCAGGAGCTGTCCACCAAACATGTCAGTATAGGGGATATCAGGGGCAAGGGGCTTATGGTAGGGGTGGAATTCGTAAAGGATAGGGATACTAAGGAGCCCTTCCCCTCAGAAGCCCAATTTGCCATACGTCTCACTCAGATGGCGCTCGATAAACGCGTCATCCTGTTTGGGATGCAAGGGTGTGTCGATACCATCTCTGGGGATGAGATCCTCATAATCCCGCCTCTATGCATATCCGAGGGGGAGATAGACGAGATCGTCATTGTGCTGGATGAGTCTTTGACCCAGCTAGAGGAGGAGTCATTAGTTCGGCCATAGAACTTGAATCGTGAGACCATATCGAGGCGAAGCGCACGCGTTCAGCCATGAGGCTGCTCTCTTGTCTTCCAAAAATGTTTGAGGAATTCAGCAAGGTTGCACAATGTCCATGGTAGCAGGAAGCGATGCGGTAAAATGTCAAATCCGAAATAAGCCTCTTTTTGGGCGTTCTTGAGGCGCGTTTAATTAAACCTGCCGTCGATGCATTTTTAAAAAACAGCAAGTGATGGAAAAGCTATGGCTGGGCGATTCCCCGCCCAGATGGAGAGTGAGTAGCGAGCCTAACGTCTCCTTGGCTGGTACGGCTGGTTGGTCGTCAGCAGCCGAGTCACCAGTCGTACCAGCTTGCGGGCAGTGAGCACGATGGCCCGCTTGTGTTGGTGCTTGCGCGCCTCGTGATACTTGCGCTCATAGTAAGCCGCATACTCAGCGTCGCGCAACCGGACAGATTGGGCGGCTTCACAGAGGTAGTAGCGCAGATAGCGATTCCCGGTGCGAGTGAGGCGGGTTTCATCGGCTTCAAAGTCTGCCGAGCGGTGCTTGCGCCACTTGAGGCCGGCGAACTTAGCCACCTTGGACTGGTTGTAATCGAAGCGCTCGATGCCAGCGATCTCGGAGATGATGCCGCCGGAGAAGACGGGGCCGAAGCCGGGGATGGTGTCCAAGGTGTGGGGGATGGCTTCCATGCACTCGGCGATAGCGGTGTTCAGCCGTTTCTCCTGGCGCTCCAGGAAGGCGATGTGCTTGAGGCTCAAGTCCAGAACCAAGTTGATAGGCTGTTGGAGGGCTTCGGGCAAGGTGTAGGAGGTACGAGCCACCTGCTGTAGCTTGCGAGCGTTCTCAGTCGGATTGGGGAAACGCCGCTTTCCCTTGAGGTCGATGAACTCTACCAGTTCGTCGAAGGGGATAGTAGCGATCTCCTCGATAGAGCCAAACTCTTGGAGCACGGCTCGGCTGGCGGCACCGAAGACATTGGAGAAGGGTCGCTTCTTCTTGTCTGGGTGGGTGTATTCGCTGGCCTTGAGGTACAGGACAGCCAGGCAGTAGGCCTTCTCTCGGGCCAGGTTGTGGACCACGTGGTAGCGATAGCGAGTGAGAAAGCGGAGGGGCAGGTAGGTCTCTTCGTAGCGGAAGGGGGCTGGTAGGTCACGGCCCAGGCGGAGCCGGTCAGCTACCACGAAGGCGTCAATGGGATCAGTGTGATCCAGGTCCATGTAGGTCTTTTTGAAGTTGGCGGTGAGACGAGGGTTGAGGGGATAGAGTTCCAAGGGCCACTGGTTCAAGAAGGGGTCCTGGCTCAAGGTCTGGAAGAAGTGAAACCAGTACCAGCCGGTCGCTTCGGCGGCGACCTGAATGACATCGAAGTCGCCATCGAGCATCAACTGCGCCATCTGATGCACGAAGGCTTCTGTGCCAGGACGGTTGTTGTCCATGGTAAAACGTGGGATCAGTTCCTGGCCCTGGTCATCCATCACACAGACGGCGTTTCTCTTGCGGTGGACATCGACGCCCACCAATAGGGGGTTGGACATGACTCTCCTTTCTTTGAGATAGTGTGGTGATGATGGTCTACCCAAGGGAGGAGGAATCCCTGGCCCCCAATGAGGTCAACAGCCTCGCGATCAATGAGAACTCCCCCTGCCACGGGGATGCGCCCTGGGTCTGCTGCCCCAGAGCCTGCCGAAGGGTCGTGACAGGTTGCGAACAAGATGCGGGTTAGAAGTACTCATCGGGACGAGGGG
>Ga0194112_10001779_pt1 | contig 31339 bp, 18 predicted proteins | sample TA2MahC400mmetaG_FD_146191 | JGI IMG/M metagenome (GOLD analysis project Ga0194112, IMG submission 146191) | Freshwater microbial communities from Lake Tanganyika, Tanzania - TA2015016 Mahale Deep Cast 400m | ecosystem: Environmental > Aquatic > Freshwater > Lake | place: Tanzania: Lake... | reverse complement strand
GACCTTCTTGGGGGCCTCCCAGTTGGCCATGCTCTTCACGGGCACCGAGGGGGCGGGGTCGGTGAGGACGTACTGGACGGCCCGCTGGAGCATGTCGGTGCCGCCGGCCCAGGTCTGTTCCAGGTGCCCGTCGAGGATGTCGAGGAGCCAGGCGCCGCCGGCCGCGGCGACGAAGCGGAACCATTTGCCCTGGACGTGGAGGAGCCCCACGCCGCCCTCGGCCGGCTCAGCGCCCGCGCCGTCGGGCGTCTCCTCGCGGAACTTGCCGACGAAGAAGACGCCAAGGCGTTCGGACTTCCCGACCATTCCCTGGAGCGCCTCGACCTGGGGCTTGGGCGACTTGCTGAAGTCGAGCGTCGGGGCCTTCGCTGGCGCCTTGCCCTTCATCGCCTCGACGACCTGGAGCGCCACCTCGCCCCCCGCCCCAACCGGTCCCACCTTGACCACCAGCACAAGCTCCGCCTGGTTCACCAGGTGAATCGGCGTGAAGTTCGGGTTGATCAGCGCCAGGCCCACGCCGGCGGCGAACAGCAGGGCCCCCGCCGCGATAGCGGCACGCAGGACCATCCTTCGCATCCAACGGACTCCTGAGGGATTCAGGGAATGGGCAGCCACGTTCCCGCGTCTATTGTATCTGTTGCGCCCTGGTACTCAAGTTCATAGAATGCAGGCGGCTTTGTGCCGGGGGAGGCCCGTTGGCAAAGGACGCGCCATGGCCGACTTGCGGATTACGGCCGTTCAGTCGTTCCTCACCCAGCCGCAAAGCGCGCGGCTCGTCGTGGTGAAGGTGCTCACGGGCGAGCCGGGGCTGTTCGGCCTCGGCTGCGCCACGTTCACGCAGCGCCACCGGGCCGTCGAGGCCGCCATCAAGCACCACATCGGGCCGTTCGCCGTCGGCAAGGATCCCCGCAACATCGAGGACTTCTGGCAGGCCGCGATGGTCAACGGCTACTGGCGGAACGGCCCCGTGCTCAACAACGCCATCAGCGGCGTGGACATGGCACTCTGGGACATCAAGGGGAAGCTGGCGGGGATGCCGTGCTACGACCTCTGGGGCGGCAAGTGCCGTCCCGCTGCAGCGGTCTATGTCCACTGCAATGCCACGACACCCGAGGCGCTCGCCGATGCCGCCCGCAAGCGGATGGCCGAGGGCTACCAGCACATCCGCTGCCAACTGGGCGGCTATCCCGGCCTGGAGGCTGAACGCCTCGTGCCGCTGGCGGGCGCGCCGCCGGGCGCATACTTCGACCCCAGGGAGCGCCTCCGCACGCTCCCCGCGCTCTTCGAGTTCCTCCGGCGCGAGCTGGGCGACCGCGTCGAGCTGCTCCACGACGTCCACGAGCGGCTCGCCCCCATTGACGCCGTGTGGCTCGCCAAGGCCCTCGAGCCGTACCGCCTGTTCTTCCTGGAGGACGTGCTGGCGCCCGAGGACATCGAGTGGTTCGAGAACATCCGCTCCGTGTGCGCCACGCCGCTGGCGATGGGCGAGCTGTTCTGCCACCCGCGCGAGATCACGCCCCTCGTCGCCCGCCGGCTGATTGATTTCATCCGCGCCCACCCGTCCGACCTTGGCGGCAGCACGCCCTGCCTGAAGCTCGCCCACCTCTGCGACGCGTTCGGCGTCCGCACAGCCTGGCACGGGCCGGGCGACCTCTCGCCCGTGGGGGTCGCGGCGAACGTTCACATGGACCTCGCCCTCCACAACTTCGGCATTCAGGAGTGGAGCTTCCCGAACCAGGCCGTTCAGGACATGTTCCCCGGCTTGCCCGAGGCCAGGGCGGGCTACGCCTGGGCCAACGACAGGCCCGGCCTGGGCGTGGACTTCGATGAGGCGCTCGCCGCCAAGTTCCCCTGCGACGACGGCAACCCGACCTGGACCGTCGCCCGCCTGCCCGACGGCACGCTCTGGCGTCCGTGAGGAAGAAGACATGCCCGCGGAACACGCGGAAGGACACAGAATGGAACACCGTGGGGCCATATTTGCACGCGGAATCTTCTTCCTCGCTGCGGCGGCCGCGGCCGCGGAGCATCCCTTCATCCTCTGGACCAAAGAGGACCTGGCGGCGATTCGCGCGAAGATCGAGCGAGAACCGTGGGCGAAGGTTGCGTTGGCGAGGATGGAGGAGGAAAAGGACCCCACGGCCGGCCTCCTGCGGGGCGCAGCGCTCGGCGACGCGAAGGCCGCCGAGGCCGAGACGAAAGAGCTGCTCCGCATGGTTCGCTCGCCCCGACCCCAGGGAGCGGCACAGGAGATAAACGTCCTTCGCTACGACCTGCTCTACGACCAACTGACCAGCGACGAGCGGCGCGAGGTCGAGAGCTGCTTCCGAGCCTATATCGAGGACCACGTGGCCAAGCGGGTGATCTTCGACCCCGCGGTCTTCAACAACTCGCGCAACTACGCCCGCTACGACGCGAAGACCTACAGCCGCACCAACTGGCTGCCCAACATCATCTGGCCCTGGAAGGTGAGCGCGAACCTGATGGCCGCCGCCCTCCGCGACGAGAAGCTCATCCGCGACACCTGGGCCGCCTATGGCTCCTGGAAGTGGTACTTCGACGAATACCTCTGCGACACGGGCTTCTACAGCGAGGAGTTCAGCAAGATGGGCTCCACGCCCGGGGCGATGCTTCTCTACTGCCTGGCCCTCGAGCGTCTCGGCCTCGACGAGCTGGGCTTCGGCTGCAAGGGCAAGGGCGGCGCCACGATGCGCGGCCACATCGAGAGTCTCATCCATCTCGGCTATCCGCGCGTGGACATCGCCAGCTCGCGGCCGCATTACCCGATGGTCACCACCGGCGACCTGCGGCAGGGCGGCTCGAGCCAGGCGTTCAACTTCCCCTCCCCCGCCTTCCAGCACAGTCTCGTGATGGGCTACCTGCCGCCCTCGACAAGCTCGGGCCAGGCGACGGCAATGGGCGGCAACCTGCGCTGGAAGGCCCACGGCGCCTGGGGCGGCACGATGCGCGGCAGGAACCCGCAGTGGGACGGCTACAGCGGCTTCACGCCGAAGATGCAGGTGCCGCTGTGGTTCGAGCTGGGCCACAAGCGGTGGCCCGAGAGCGGCTTCGGCTACTTCCTCGCCGCGATGCGCCGGCCCGACGACGACCGCTACATCCCTTCGCTCCTCTTCGGCATCGAGCCGATTGACCCTGCGGCGGTGAAGCCGCCGCCCGCGCCCTCCGCCATCTGGCCCGAGCGCGGCCTCGTGACGCTCCGTGCCGAGGAATCGCCTGCCTACTGGGAGTCCCCCGCCCCAGCCGTCTGCATGCGGCTGGCGAGCGACTACGCGCACAACGTCCACGACGCCTTCGCCCTCGCCGGCTTCTACGCCTTCAACCGCCCGCTCTACCTCAACCGCCAGTCGGTCGCCAGCTACGCCCAGGGCTGGTCCCGCAGCATCCAGAGCCATTGCGGGGTGAGCGTGGATGGCGCCGAGCCCAAGTTCACCAGCGCGACCAGCATCCGCAAGGGATTCGGCCCGATGGCCAAGTTCGTGGCGGCGAGCAGCAACGATGTCTATCCCGGCACCGGGCTTAGCCGTTGCCTGTTCCTCACGCGGGAGTACCTCCTTGACATCACGCATCTTGTCGCCCCGGCGCCGCGCCGCTATGCGTGGTTCGTGCACGCGCTCGGCCACCAGCAGGGCGACCACGGCCATCTATGGCAGGCGGCGAAGCTCCCCGAAGGCGTCAAGGACCTCTCGGGGGTTCGCGCGTTCGACGCGGGCGATCGGGCATGGTCGGTCACCACGCTCCACGGCTGCGAGTTCGCTGACCCGTTGGTCGCTCGGCTCCCGCGCTCCTGGTACGAGCGCCAGATCGGCGTCCGCCTGACCATGCTCGGCGGGGCGGGCACCGTGGTCTACGCCGCCCCGACGCCCCGCCTCTTGAGGGAGGTCCGGGACGGGAAGGACAAGCGAACCGAGGAGGAGCCCAGCGAGGTGGGCGGCGTGACCATCATCGTCGCGCGGACTGCCCCGACCACCACGTTCGCCGCGCTCCACGAGCCGTTCGAGGGCGGCAAGCCCCGCATCACGGAGTTCCGCCCGCTCGCCGCGACGCCCGAGGCCCTCGCCGTGGCCATCCTGGGCGGGGGCATCAACGACCGCGCCATGCTCCGCCTGCGGCCGGGCCGAAGGGGCCAGACCACCAGCCTCGACGGGGGCGGCGAGGCCCTCACGTTCGGCGCCTACGCCTTCGCCCGCATCGGCGGCGATAAGGTGGAGGCCTGCGGCGACCTGGAGGCAATGAAGCTCCGTGTCGAGGGCCGCCCGAAGTTCCTCCTGAACGGCAGAGAGGAAACGGCCGTTACCGAGGGCGGCCTGCTCATCTTCCGACGGTAGGATCACACTGGTATCGCATGTGCTACATGGGTATAATCAGAAGGGCATGTGTTCCGGCGAGGTGACTATGGCTGCGCCTGACCCGGTTCGGCATTGGCTCTCCACTGCGCGCGAGGAACTGAGAGCTGCCAGGACCCTTTTCAAGGGCAGCCATTGGCGGCACGTCGTCTTCCTCTGCCACTTGGCCGTCGAGAAGGCCATCAAGGCTGTAGTTCAGAAGAAGACGGCACGGGTCCCGCCCATGACACACGATCTCGTCTTGCTCCTGCGGCAGGCGGGCGTGCAGCCGCCCGACGAGTTGCGCGCGTTCATTGGTCAGTTGTCGGGCCTGAGCATCCCCACGCGCTACCCGGATGCACTGCGGAGAGCAGCCGCCAGGTTCGACCGCACGTTCGGCACATACTGCCTCAAGATGGCGTCCAGGACGTTACGATGGTTCGCGCAAGCAGCAAGGTGAGGCGCATAGTGGGCCGTTACGTGGGTGCCATCGGCAAACGGGGCATCCGGCCGCAGGCCATCTACCTCTTTGGTTCCCACGCGCTTGGAAAGGCGGGCGCGGGCAGCGATGTGGACCTTGTGGTCGTCTGGCCCGGCTTTGCACGCCTTGGGTATCTGCGTTCCCTGGCGTTGTTGGGCGAGGCCGCAGCCGAAATCCTCGAGCCAATTCAGGCTATCCCCTACACCCCGAAAGAGTTCGCCAGCCCGCTGCCGGGTGGGTTCCTCGAAGCCATCCGCCACGATTGTATCCCGGTATTCTCCGGCAACTCCGACAAGGCACGTCCTCGCCGCGGCCCGGCCCGGCGATAGCCCTCCAGGACACTCGTGCGGACGAACGGATGGTTTGCGAGCACCTGAGACAACTGGAAAGCGAGCTCGCCGCGGCAGGCATAGATGTGACCTATCGAGGGCAGGCCTGGACCGACAACTGCCGCGAGTTCGTCTACTACGACTGCGTGCTCGACCGCGAGAGCATCCGCAAGCGGCTCAAGCTCGCGGACTGCGTGAAGGACAGCGAGTACCTGGGCACGCACATGGGCGAGGAGTACGGCTTCTACTGCGAGCTGTGCAAGGACGGCGTCATGGGCGCCCACCCGGCGAGGCCCCGCGACCTCAGGGTGTTCCGATGATGTGGACCCCTGCACGACGAAGGAGATGAGGCGTGCGACGACGAAGCCTGTGGTTCCTGACAGTGGTCCTCATGATATCCCCCGCCCTCGCCGCCCAGAAACCGCGGCTGGGCATTGGGGAGTTCACGGCGCGCAAGATTGCGCCACCGAAGATTGACGGGAAGAACGAGCCGGGCGAGTGGGATAAGGCGTTCACGACCTCGGGCATGATCGCCCCCTTCGAGCACGAGATGCACCACGCCGAGACCATCATGGCCCTCGGCTACGACGAGCGGAACTTCTACTTCCTCTTCAACTGCCGCCGCACCGACGCCGAATGGTACCTGCGCAAGGCCGTCCGCGAGAACGACGACTACGACTTCGGCGATCCCTCGGTCGAAATCTGGGTGACGCCGCCCACGTTTGTGCCCGAGACCTATCAGAACATCATCAACACCTATCCCGCCGTGCTCGACCAGAAGATGATCCCCACTCGCGGCTACGTGGCCCAGGGCTGGAAGGGCAACTGGACCACCGCCGTGACCGAGAGCGAGACGCACTACGTCCTGGAGGCCAGCATCCCGATCAAGGACTTCGGCTTTGAGGGGGTCAAGAGCGGGGATGTCTGGCGGTTCCTCATGTGCCGCACGGCGCACGGGGCGAAACCCAGGGCGCAGGCGTCGTGGTCAATCACCCAGGCGTTCAGCGAAATCCCACAGCACCCGCAGGTGCACCTCGTGGACGACTCGGCCGTGGTGCAGCTCCTCAACGTCACGAGCGTCCTGAGCGGCAGCTACCGCTTCCCGATGGCCGTTGTAGCGCCCGACAAGGCGAAGGCTGAGATCACGGTCGAGCTGCGCTGGCACAAGGAGCCGACGTTCGCCGACACCGACAAGATCGTCAAGCAGACATTCACCCTCAACGCCGGCGAGCGGAAGCCTTTCGAGTTCGCGGGCGGCATCCCGCCCGAGGCGATGAACGAGAAGAAGGCCGGCCACTTCACGATCACAGCAGTAGCCCGCGACTCCGTCGCGGATGACCGCCGCGGAGCGGCGGGCCACGCCAAGAGCGACGCGGTCATCTTCCGCCAGAGCTTCCCGTTCGCCGTGGACGGCTGGGCGCCCAGCCCCAAGCCCGTGCGGCCCGAGAAGGCCGAGGTAAAGGAACTCGACTTCCGCGCGATGTACGGCCCGGAGTCGAATGTCATGATCGTTCGGGCCGACATCATTGGCCTTCCCGACCGAGCCAAGGCGGCAGGCGGTGCCATCCGCCTTCTCGACCCGGCCCAGAACAACAAGGAGCTGATGGCCTTCACCATGCAGCCCTTCCGCAACTGCTACTCGGCCACGAACTTCACCCTCGACAAGCTCCGCATCCCCGTGGCCGATTGGCCGCGGATTGACCAGGCGAAGGCCGAGAACGCCCGCATCGAGGAGCAGAACCGCAAGCTCGAGAAGGAGGGCAAGAAGCCTGCCGACCTCAAGCCCCTGCCCACGCCCGAGCCGCTGAAGCTGCTCGTCGAGGTCACGGTGAAGGACGCCGACGGCAAGCCGCTGAGGAGCGAATCGAAGGAGGTCGGCCTCCTCCGCCACAAGTTCGAGTGGTCCGACAACTCGGTCGGCATCACCGACAAGGTCATCCCGCCCTGGACGCCGATGACCTACAAGGATGGCGCCGTCGGCGTCTGGAACCGCTCGCTCACTCTCAACGGCTTGGGGCTTCCGCGGCGGACAATGAATTGCGGAGTTGAACAACTCCGAAAGTGTCGTTTGGTCGCCCTCAAGGACGGCAAGCCCGTGGAAATCGTGGCTTCCGCGCCAGGCCTCGTCCGACATGTGGACGCCCAGGTGGACACCGCAGGCACTGGCGAAGGCGGCGGCGTCAGGGTCGAGGCGAAGACCCGCGTGGAGTTCGATGGCTTCACGCTCATCGAATGGACCCTCAGCGGCAAGGCCGAGAAGCTCACGCTCGAAGTGGTCTTCCCCGAAGAAGAGGCCACGCACTTCTGCACCACGGCCGGCGGCTGGGCGGCCACGCACGACGTCACGCCCGCCTACTGGTCGAGCCAGCAAACCGGCTCGGGCATGCTTCTCGGCGACTTCGTGCCCTATATCTGGCTCACCAACTCCGACCGCGCCTTCATCTGGGTCGCCGACAACGACAAAGGCTGGGGCACGGAGACCGACCGCTCCCACCCGACCCAGGAGATCATCCGCAAGGACGGCACTGTGACCCTCCGCGTCCACTTCGTCGAGGTGCCGACCGAGTTCAAGCAGCCGACCACCATCAGGTGGGCTTACCAGACCTTCCCCTCGCGCCCCCTGCCGCCGGGCTGGCGCTCGATCATCTGCGCCGGCCGCAAGGGCGACCTGCTCGGCGCACGCAACACATACTTCTGGTTCGACAACCAGGCCGACTGGGCGGTGCTCTGGCCCTACTATTGCTCCCCTTATCCTTGGAGCCTCGAGAAGTCGAAGAAGGCGTTCGACCAGTTCCCCGTCCGCACCGACCACCGCCCGATGGTCGGCTCCATCGCCCACGCTATCGCCCGCTACCGCGACTACGCGGGACACGAGTTCCGCGACTATGTGGTGGACTGGGGCGAGACGCCGGGCGACTTCTCGAACGGCAACACCACCCAGGGCAAGGGGCCGAACGACTTCCGCGTGTGGCACTACCAGAAGTGGGTGCGCGACGCGGGCTTCCGCGGCCTCTACGTGGACGAGAATTACCTGGGCGTGGACAAGAACTTCCTCACGGGCGGAGCCTACTTCAAGCCCGACGGACGCCTCCAGCCCGGCTACTCGTATCTCGGCGAGCGCGAGTACTTCAAGCGGATGAAGGTGATGTTCCACGAGAACGGCGTGCCCGCCCCGAACCTCTGGCAGCACATCTCGTCGGGCGCAGCCTACCACGCATGGTTCGGCGACATCTTCTTCGAGGGCGAGAACGTCGAGCCGACCGACCTCAACTTCGACTACTTCGAGGTCCTGCCCGCCGGCCGCCTGCGAGCCATTGGCTCGGCCAAATGCGCCGGCGGCGTGATGACCATGATGTGCCAGTCCTCACGCCACGCCACCATCCACGAGCCCAAGCACACCCACCAGTTCGTCGGCTGGGTCATGGCCCACGACGTGTTGCCCGAGCAGGTGCCCTTCTACAACGTCCTCGCCCAAGAGGCCCGCCTCTACGAGGACAACGTGGAGTTCTTCGGCTACTGGAAGAAAGACTGCCCGGTCGCGGCCAAGACCCGCGATTGCCTTGCCTCCGTCCACTGTGTGGCTCAGCCGCCCTCGGCTGAGTCTGCACAGGCGGGGGCGCCTGTGCCACACAGCCGGCGCGCCATCGTGTGGGTCGTCAACACGAGCCGCAAGGACCAGACCGTTGAGGTTTCAGTGGACTATGGTGGCCTTGGCCTCAGCCGCAACAGGACGGTTGCTTTGAACGCCGAGACGGGTGAGGCCATGGAGTTGACCCGCCGCGGCTTCTCCGTGCCCGTCCTCCAGCGCGACTTTGTGGCCGTCCACCTCGTCGAGCGGCAGGGGCTCAAGGGCGACGAGAGCTTCTACGCCTCCTTCGACCGCGAGTTCGTAGTGCGGCCTTCAGGCCGTATCGTGGAGGCCAACGAGGCGCTCGGCTGCTCGGTGTTCGAGCCCACCGACGCCCCGCTCACTCAGGGCGTCAAGGGCCAGGCCTTGAGCGTGGGACGCGAGGGCATTCGCCTGTGGCCTCGGCTTCACCTCACCGATGCCGAGGGCCGCCTCGCCTTCCACGCCCGCCTCACGGGCAAGCCGGGCCTCATCTTCTCCACCACGCCGAGACAGGGCAGGCGGGGGGATCTGGGCACTCGGCCCGTTGTCATAGCGGTGGAGAAGGCTGGCCTGATATTCGAGCAGCTTGAAACCAATCAGGCCGAAAGGGCCGGCCAGCGAGTTGTTCTCCCCGCGCCCGCCGAGGGCTGGCACGCCTTCGAACTCTCCTGGAAGGGCGGCACGGCGACGCTCGCGCTCGACGGCAAGTCCGTCGGCACCCTCGACATTCAGGGCCTCAATATCGGCTCTGGCACAGGCGTCGCCGTCACCGAGTTCGCCAAGTTCCTCTTCGGCGGCCGCGGCGAGGCCGTCGTGGCCATTGACGAAGTCCGTTGCTTCCGCCCCCTCAGCAAGTGACTTGACCTCTCAGCCCCATTTGTGCTATTGGATAGGAGGTAGAAGAAACCAGGTTACCTTTGGCTGACAGGAGACGCAGGATGCCGCGGATCTCAGTCCTTGTGCTCGGCCTCCTCGCGCTGGCGCTCGCCGGCGAGAAGGAGGACAAGGAGGCCCTGACCAAGTCGCTCTGGCCCAAGGAGCGCGTCGAGGCGGCGCTCAAGGCCGTCGAGAAGCAGAAGGCCGACGGGTTGCTGAGCGACGCTGCCTACGAGAAGCGCAAGAAGATGCTCGATGCTCGGCTGGCGGGCGCCTACGAATCGAAGTCGCTCTCCACCACCGACCCGCCGCTGAACTTCATCCAGAACGGCGGGTTCGAGCTGGTGAACAAGAACTCGGCCCGCGACCGCTCGCGCTGGCTCTGGTGGGGCGGCTGGAGCTGGGGAGGCGACTACGAGAACATGTGGGAGGAGAAGCCCGAGAACGTCCACGGTGGGAGATTCTCCGCCCGCATCCGCTGCACGGGCAAAAGGGGGCGCATCGGCATCATGACCCCTAAGCTCCCCGCTGTGCCCGGCGCCACCGAGTACAAGCTCACCTTCTGGGCCAAGGGCGAGGGCGACAACCTGCTCTTCGTCAACTTCGAGTCGGGCGCCACGGGCCAGCTCCGCCAGAAATTCGGCCCCGAATGGAAGGAGTACACGGCCCTCGGCAAGCCCGAAAAGGACGCCAAGACCTTCAACGTCTACCTCTACCACATCGGCGAGGGCACTATCTGGCTCGACGACATGAGCCTTGTCCCCGTTGGCGGAAAGCTGGACGAGTGAAGCGAGACGACAGAGGGCAGACGACAGACGGCAGAACAGGAGAACGAAGATGATCAGACGCGTGCTGCTTCCCTCCCTTGTGCTGGCGGCGGCCATCGCCGCGGGGGCGGAGCTGGACCTGTTTGTGACCGACTACAATGAGAACCCGAAGGCGGACCAGAAGCCGTTGGCGGCACGGCCTGTGACGTATGGGAACCCGCAGGAGGTGACGATCAAGACCTCCGACGGCAAGAGCGTGAGCTACAAGGCCCCCGGCTCAGTCACGGTGCAGCGCGCGGCGGAGGGCGCAGTCCGTGAGGCCCGGCTCTTCGCCTGCCCCGGCGAGTACGAGCCGTTCAGCTTCCTCCTGCGGCCCAAGCAGGCGCTCGAAGAAGTCTTCATCGTTGCCAGCGAGCTGAAAGGCGAGGGCGGCGCCGTCATCCCGCCCGAGAACGTCGTTGTCACCTCTGTGGAGCGCTTTCTGGGCGAGGGCCGCGATATCCTGATGGAGCTGGGCCGTAAGTGGAACATGGCGGCGCAGAGCACGGAGTACTTCTGGTGCACTGTCCACGTGCCGCCCGACGCGAAGCCCGGCACCTACAAGGGCGAGGTGACGGTGACGGCGAAGGAGGGGGCCGTCGGCTCCATCGCCATCGTGCTCGAAGTGCTGCCCATCGCGCTCGCGGACCCGCCGTTTGCCCTGGGCTACAACTACTCCAGCCCGAAGGACGCCAAGGCCCTGGCCGTGCACCTGGCCGACATGCGGCGGCACGGGATGACCTGCGTGGCGCCGCTCTACAACTTCCACCTCCCGGTCCACGACGCCGACACGAAGGAACTCGGTGAGTTCATCGCGGCCTACAAGAGGGCCGGCTTCCCCGCTCCCCTGTTCTTCGCCACGCCGATGAACCTCCAGCTAAGCGAACTGGCCGGCTATGGCTCGGAGACGACGAAGCGCTGGCAGCAGAAGTACATCAAGACGATGAAGCTCCTCCACGCCGAGGCCCAGAAGGGCGGCATCCCCGTCCTCTTCAGCATCGGTGATGAGCTGACGAACAAGGGCATCGAAGGGATCAAGATCGCCGAAAACCTCGGCCGCTTCGTCTGGGAAGAGCTGCCCGAAATCGCCGCGACAAGCGACATGAACGGCTACATGGAGGTCATGGCGATGGCCCCCTACCTCAGCGTCGCCACGTTCAACAACGGCTGGGACGGCATTGACCACCACAACAAGGGCCGCACACTGATGAACAAGGCGTTCATCACGGAACTCCAGCAGAAGACGGGCGCCATCCCCTGGTTCGTCAATGCCGGCACCGGCCGCTTCCCCTTCGGCTTCTTCTTCTGGAAGATGGCCAAGCACGGCGTGCGAGGAAAGGTCGAGTGGTACTACAACCTGCGCAACGAGCGCGGCTCCGTCGTCCGCACCCACGAGGACATCGTTTACCCCACCCTCGACTACGAGCGGTCGCGGGAGGGGATAGACGACCTGAAGTACGTGTGCAAGCTCGAGTCCCTCGTGGCCGCGGCGAGGAAGGCGGGCAAGGCCGAGGACGGGCAGAAGGCGGCGGAAGCGCTTCTCGCCAAGTTGGCCGCCGGCATCCAGGACGACTGGTCGGCCTACACGAGCGGCGGCGCGAAGTTCCCTGCCGACGGCTTCGACCTCCTCGACCCCGAGAAGGCGGCGGCCCTGGGCGGCTTCGACGCCCTCCGCCGCGCCCTGGCCGACCAGATTCTGGCATTGCAGAGCGCTTTGCGATGAAGATCGCCTACGACCCCACAGTGGACGCCCTAACCATTCGCTTCGTGGAGGAGCGAGTGGAGTGCGAGGTGATCCGGCTCAATGACCGAGTGGCCGTGGACATCGGCCCGGGCGAGTGTGTCGTCGCCATCGAGGTCCTTGACGCAAGCGAAGTTGTGCCTGACCTCGTGGAGCGCGGGGTGGCCATTGAGGGCCTCCGCGTTGCCCCTGCGAAGGTGACGCGCTGTGACGAACCGGAAAAGGGGATCGCTCGGCAGCCCACGAAGTGGGCGAGCCAGCCGTAGCCCAGGGCGACCGCAGGGAGCCCTGGGTATGGGCACCCCAGGGGGAAGCCCCCGAAGCGGGGCGATTCAGGGCTCAACGAATCGCCCCTTTCAGGGGCTCATTGATGGGCGGCGTCTTCTCCCAGGGCTCCCTGCGGTCGCCCTGGGCTACGGCTGGGTTGCCCCCATTCGGGGGCTACGCAGCGCACACTATGTCCACAGAGGTCGTGGACTCCATATGAGGCAGATGATGAAGCGATTGCTACTCCTGATTGCCACTGCCTTCCTGCTCCAGGGGTGCACTGGTTTCCTCGAGCCGGTGGCACCCTTCGACATTTGCAGGGACAGGGTGCGCTCTTGCTGGATCAGGCTTCCGGTCGGCGCGGGCCCAGAGCGGCGGGCGCTGGGCACTGAGCTTCAGCACTGGCTCCAGCAGATCACCGGCATCGAGATTCCGGGGGCTATCGGCCTGACATCAGTGACCTCTGGGAACTCGATCCACCTCGGCACGGCAACCGACTTCCCTGCCGAGGCCAGGGCGATGCGTCTTCGAGAGCTTGGCCCCGAAGGCTTTGTCGTGCGGAGCGAGAGGGGGCAATTGTGGCTCTTGGCAAACAGCGAACTCGGCCTTCAGCACGCGGCCTACGCCTTCCTCGAATACATCGGCTGCCGATGGTACTTCCCCGACCCCGTGTGGACGGTGGTGCCGAAGCACCCGAGCCTGGCAGTGACCGTGAACCTGCGGGCGACGCCGGCCTTCGGCTATCGCCGCATCTGGTACGGCTGGGGGGCGCGGACGAAGAAGCTGGCCGACGACTACAATGCCTGGATGAAGCGCAACCGCCAGCTCGGGGCGTTCCAGACCGATTGCGGCCACGCCTGGGAACGCTACGTGCCCGCCCGCGAGTTCGAGAAGCACCCCGACTGGTTCGGCCTCGTCAAGGGCGAACGCAAGCCGATGCAACTGTGCACCAGCAACCCCGAGGCCGAGAGGCGGGTCGTCGAGGGCGTCCTCGCCCGCTTCCGAAAGGAGCCGCAGGCGAACATGGTGTCGGTGGACCCCAACGACGGCGGGGGCTACTGCGAGTGCGAGCGCTGCGCCGCACTCGGCTCCGTGAGCGACAGGGCGTTTCTCCTGGCCAGCCACGTGGCGCAGGCCGTGCGGAAGGAGTTCCCCGACAAGTGGGTGGGGCTTTATGCCTACGCCTTCCATTGCGAGCCGCCGCGCACGCGCTTCGCCCCAGGCGTCTACGTCCAGGTCACTACCGGCTTCCGCTACACCAAGCTCTCCTTCGACGAACAGGTCACTGCCTTCCGCAAGCTGGGCGCCAAGCTGGGCGTCTACGACTACTTCAGCGTGTACCCCTGGGACTGGGATATGCCGGGCAAGGCGAAGGGGAGCCGCGTGTCCGAGCTTGCCGAGAGCATCCGCCACTACCGCGACCTGGGGCTGAGCACCTACGACGCCGAGTCGTCCTGCAACTGGGGGCCGAACGGGCTCGGGTATTGGGTGGCCTCGAAGCTGATGTGGGAGCCGGACCTCGATGCGGCGGCGCTGGTGGGGGACTTCTGCGAGCGGGCCTTTGGCAAGGCGGCAGGGCCGATGCGGCGGCTCTACGAGCGCTGGGCAAGCGGCGAGCGCTTCGCCGCTCGCGGACTCAAGCTCGCCCTCCTCGACCTCAAGGAAGCCTACGAGGAGTCCGCCCCTCCGGGGCGGAAGCAGGTTTCCGCGTCGGAGACGCGGACTCCTAGCACGGAGGGCGACGCGGGGGTGTGCGCGCGGCTCGACCGCGTGGCCATGTACCTCCACTGGCTGCGGCTCTCGCTCGACTACGACCGCGCGGTGCGGGACGCCCAGCCCGACGGAATCAAGCAGTCGGCGAAGGAACTGATCGTCTTCAGCCGCCGCCTGCTGGACACTGGGCTGATCCACGCCTACCCCTTGCTCGAGAGCGAATGGTTCAAGCATCGCTTCGGCGCGCTCTTGAAGCTCAAGGACTTCGACCCCAAAGAGGCGGAGGCGTGGAAGAAGGAGCGAACCGACATCCCGTCGGCGGAGGAGACGGCTCAGCTCTTCGCCTCCGGCCTGAAGCGCTTCGAGACCCTGACCGCCGTCGAGATCGAGCGGAAGCCGTGGAGCGACAAGCTGGTGCCCGTCGCAGAGCGTCTGCCGCAGGCGGTGAAGGCGTGGGGCGAGGTCCCTCGCTCTCCGCTGTGCGTCGAATCGGGCATCCACCACTTCCTGGGCAAGGAGGGGGAACGACTGAGCCTGACGTTCACCCCCTTCGACGCGGGCCACACGGTGGACGGCCATTGGGTGCTGCGGCGGGTGGGCGATGTGAAGCCCGTGGCCGAGGGCGACATCAAGGCCGAGAAGGGCAAGCCCGCGGCGATGGAGGCCATGCTCCCGGCCGATGGCGTCTACGCCCTCGACCCGGGGACGGGCTACTGGAAGACGGCGGAGCTGGGCTTCGCGCCCCGTCCACTCTCCGTGTGGGCGGGCAGGGCCGACGAGCCCGGCAGGCCCAAGGGGAAGGAGTTCCGCCTCTGGCTCCCGCGGCTCGACCAGCCGCTCTACTTCTACGTGCCCAGGGACGTTGAGAGCTTCGTCCTCGCCTTCCCCAGCGTCGGGCAGGCGAAGACCCAGCTCGTGCTCCGCGCCCCCGGGGGAAAGGTGTTGCTCGAAGACAAGGACGTTCGCTCGGGCGACCAGGTGTCGGTAGTTGTGCCCCCCGAGCATCGCGGCGCCGTGTGGAGCCTGTCGCTGGCAAGCCTGCGGTGCGTGGTCGAGTTGTGCGGCGTGCCGCCCTATCTCGCGCGGCACCCGAGTGAGCTGCTGGTGCCCAACGAGGTGCTTGGAGGGACGCGGTGAGACTCCTGCCGGCGGCCACGCTTCTCCTTTGTCTCGCGCGGGGCGCGGAGGCCCCGCCCACATGGGCCGGGGAGCCGGTGCGGCCTCTCGACAACGTGGGGCTGGAGGCTGGGGAGGCGCGCATCGAGTGGAAGGAGGACTGGCCGGCCACGTACGAGGCCAACAAGAAGCGCTGGACGGAGGAGCTGCGTCAGGGGGTCAAGGACCGGCGGCTCGGCGACCGGTTCCTGTCGTTCCGGCTTGTCCATCTGCTCGAGGAGCTGGCGAAGCGGTTCCCGGGCGAGCGGGTGCGGCGGGTCGCGGCCCTGGGCGAGGCCGCCGACCGGCTCGCGGAGGCCGGCTGCCGCGACCGGGCGAACCACTATCTGAAGCGGCTCGTCGAGGAGTTCCCAGGCGCTGCCGAGCCCGCGGTCGCGGCGCTGCACAGGCTTCTCACCGCGACCCTCGACAGGCGCGGGGAGGTCGAGCGCGGCGACGAGTGGGTGGCCTACGCGGTGGAGCGTCTGGCCGCGCTCCACGCGGCGGGCCTCCTGGCGGACAGCCATCCCTCGGCCGAGCTGGCCTGGAAGACGGCCCTGGCGCTGGCGATGGAGGAGGGGCGCTTGTGGGACGCCACAAGGGCCCTCGAGCGCCTGGAGGCCGTCACGGGCCGCAACGCCTGGTGGCGGACTCAGGAGGCCGAGCTATTGCTCGCCGCGGGGCGCCGCGACGAGGCGCTGCGGCTCCTCGACGACCTGGCGGCCGAGGGGGCCGATGGGCGCGTCACCCAGCTCCTCCACGAGCTCAGCCGCGAGCGGGTGAGCGAGGGGCCGGAGTTCGCCCGCCGCTGGGCGCTCGAGGCCCGGTGGGAGGCCACGCGCTCGGAGCCCGAGGCCAGCGTGGTCCACGGCCTTCTGCCCGAGGCGGCGAAGAGCGACGCCCTGGCGCCGGCGGCACGCGGCACCCAGGCATCGCTGTGGGCGGTCGTGGACCGGGAGCTTCGCGCGCTGCCGCCCGCCGCTCAGGCGCGGCTTCGTGACCTCCAGAAGCGGGAGGCCGCCGCCAGATTTCCGACTTCCGATTTGCGGTCTCCGCTTTCAATCGGCAATCGGCAATCGGCAATCGGCAATGAAGAGGCGCTCTTCGCCCTTTGGCGGCGGTATCCGTGGGCTCCGCAGGCGCACGACGCGCTCATGGCCTTCGGCGAGGCCGCCCTGCGCCGCGGCCGGGCCGGCCTGGCCCTAAGGGGCTTCGAGGACGTGCTGGCGCATTCGGCGGATGCGGGGACTCGTTCCAAGGCGCAGGCAGGGGTCGCTCTGGCGCTTAGGCAAGAGGCAGGTGACGTAGGAATCCGCAATCCGCAATCCGCAATCCGCAATCTCGCGCCGCCTGCTCCCTTGTGGCCCACGGCGGCCGGGCTGCCGGCGCCCCCGGCGCAGGTGGTGGCCGAGGGGGGAAGGGTGTTCCTGGCGGGGCCGTGCCTGCTGGCCTGCTATGGCGACGATCTGGCGCGGCCCCTGTGGTGGCGCGTGCCGGAGGCCGACGACGCGGCGGCAGTGGGGCCCGAGCGCCGAGCCCGCCGCTGGACAACGGTGCCCGGGCCGTTCGCGCCCGCGGCCGCCGGCGGGCGAGTTGTCACGCGATGGGGCCTGGACCCCTCGAGGCAGTTCATGGCCGACGTGGCGGCATTCGAGGCCGCAACCGGCGAGCTGGCTTGGTCCACGCGGGGCCAGGCCTGGTGGGAGGGCCTGGCGCCCGTGACCGACCCCGCGGTGGCCGAGGGGCGCGTCTACTTCCTTGCCGTGCGTGCCACGCCCACCTCCGTGGTGCCGGTGTGGCTGGTGTGCCTGGACGCGGCCGAGGGCACGCTGCTGTGGCAGCGGTTCCTCACCTCGTGCTCGCTCGGGCTGCCGCGTGGTCCGGGCGCGCCGCACCTGCCGGCGGAGCTGGACCTGGTGCACTTCGGCAACGCGCCCCGCGTCCACCGGGGCGCCGTCTACTGCACGACGAACCTGGGCTTCGTGGCCCGCTGCGATGCGCGCGACGGCCTGGTCGAGTGGGTGCGAACCTATCCGCGCGCGTGCGTGGGGAGAGACCTCGGCGCGTTGGCTCGGCGCCAAGGCGCCACGCCGCTCTGCTGCGAGGCTCGGAAACTCGAAACCCGGCGTGACGTGGTCGTGTTCGCCCCCCGGGACTACACAGGGGCCTTCGCGCTCAACGCGGCCACGGGGGCGCTGGTGTGGGACGCGCCGTTCGTGCCCTCGCAACGTGCCGTGGGCCTGGCGGGCGATGCCCTGGTCTTCGCCGACGACGGGCACTTGGCAGGCATCGAAACGTCCACCGGCCGCTTGCTGTGGGACCGCCGCGCGGAAAAGGGCTTTTCCGCCATCCTCGCGGGCAACGAGGTGTGGCTCCAGGTGGGCGATGCCCTCTGCCGCATCGCCGCCGACACGGGCCAGGCTATCGAACGGACAAAGTGGACAGTCAAGGAGCCCGTCAGGGGCCTCGCCCTCCGCGGTGAGTCCCTCGTCATTCTCACCGGCCGGCTCTCTCCGGCGCCTCCTATCCGCAATCCGCAACCCGCGATCCACAATGCCCTCGGCCTGCCTCTCCAGCGCGCCTGGTCGCTGCCGCGGCCTGAGCCGACCCTGTGGGTGCCGCCGGCGGAGGCGAAGCCGGACGGCCGGCTCTACCTCCTCTCCCAAGACGTGCTGGAGTGCGTGAGCACGGCAGAGGCCGCCCGGCCCTGGCGGCGGGCCGTGCCCGGCGGCGTGCGCGAGATCGGCTGGGTGACTGACACAGGCAAGACGCCTGTGCCACCTGGGACCATGCTGCTGTTCTGCCCGCGGCGGGTGCAGGCCGTGGATGGCCTGACGGGCGGCCTGCGCTGGGAGGCGCAGCTGCCGTTCGAGGCCCGCGAGTGGAGCGTGTGCGGCGACCACCTGTTCGTCGCCCGGCCGAAGCAGGGGCGCGATGCCGCGTTCCTTCGCCTGGCCACGGGAGTGGTCGTCTGGCACCGCACGTTTGCCGATCTGGCGGGCCGCGGCCAGTTCACCCTCGACGCCTTCGCGTGGGACGGGCAGCAGGTTCACCTGTTCGCCAGCCGCTTCCACTCGCGGCGCGAGGGGGCCGTTGAGTTCCTTGTGCGGCCATCCGATGGCTGGGTGAGCGGCACAAGGCCATTCCCCAGCGAGGCCGAGCCGTGGCCCCTCCAACTCGCTGTGGCAGGCTCCACCATCTGCCTTGTTACGCAGGACAAGGCCCTCTGCGAGTATTCCCTGGCCGACGGCTCGCTGCGGCGGCTGCCGGTGGAGCTGACGCACCTGGACCCCAAGCGCATCCAGCGGCTCGCGGCGGACCAGGAGTGGATTCACCTCTATTGGGACAGGGGCTACGACGCGGAGCCCGACAAGCATTGGCTCGTCCCCCGGCGCGGTGGAGCTGTCGTGCGGCGCAAGGCCTGGGGCGAGCCGCGAGGGGACAGGCTCTTCGAGGCCCCCGACGGGGCCGGGACCCTCACGGTTTTCGACTTGCGCGCGGGCAAGGAAACCCTCTATCGCCTCCCAGCGCTCCCCGAACTTGGTTCCACGGGGAACATCCTCGCCCACCACGAGGCGGGCGAGCGGGTCCTCACCGTCGCCACGGCCCAGGTGGGGGCCAGACAAGCTGTGCGCGTGGACAGCTTCAGCCGTGCCGACGGCGCCCCCCTGAACGCCCACCTGCTGGCCAACGTGGAAGCGCGGAACAACCAGGTGGCGTGGGCCGGGGACGCCCTGTTCGTCACCGACCCCAGCGGCCTGCACTGCTTCGTCGCGGGCTCGCCGTCGGAGCCGAAGGCCCGGCCAGTCCAGGTCGCCTATCGCCTGCCCGCGCCGCTGCCGCCGGGCGGCTCGCTCCTCGCGTCGGGCGGGAGGGACGTCGTCCGCCTCACCGACCCGCGCGACACGCGGGGCAGCCTGAGCGTGGCCCACGACGAGGAGTGCCTCCACGTCGCCGTCCGCTACCACGACCCTGCCGCCACGCCCTGGGGCGGCGGCGCGGCCGGCGACTGGCTGGAGCTGGGGCTGAAGACGAACCTGGGCGCCTACCGCTGGGCGCTGGGGCTCGATCGCGCGGGCAAGCTGCGCTGCCGGGGCCTCGGCGGCACAGCCGTCCCCCCCGGCCTCCGCGCCATGCTGCGGCACGACCCCGCCGCCCAGCAGTACGCCTGCGAGCTCAGCTTGCCCTGGAAGGGCATGGGCACCCAGTCCGTCGCAAATGTCTCCCAGGAGGACTGGCGCCGCGTCGGCCTGTGGGCCGTGGCTTGGGACGACCGGCCCGCCGAGGGCGCCGTCGCGCCCGCGTTTGCCTGGGGGCGCGAACCCTCCGAGAGCGGCGGCGCCGGCTGGCTCCACGACACGCTCTACCTCGACGCCCGCACCCGCGAGCAGGGCGACGCCATCACGACCGTGGTCGAGGAGCTGCCCGACCTCCCCGTGTCGCTCGAGCAGTTCAGGGACGACGCCAAGATGCGATCGGCGTCCAGGGACGAGTTGTTCGAGCGCTACTGGGCCTTCATCGAGCGGCACCCGCAAGGCCCTTCGGCGGAGCAGTTGCTCCTGGAAATGGCCGTGAGCGGCCGGCAGACAGCAGAGCTGGAGCGTGCGGCGCGCCTGGGCGTGCCCGAGGCCGTCCGCAAGCGGGTCGCCTGGCAACTGGGCGCTTGCCTCTCCCAATGGGTCTACTGCGGGCCGGGGCGCGACTTCCGCTCGGTCCTCCTCGAGTTCAACAGCGGCATGGGCTTCGACGAGTGGGGCCACCGCGCCTACTGGGGCAAGCCCATCGCCAACTGGATCGTCCCACCCACCGAAATGGGGCCTCTGACGGAAATCCCCGAGAACAAGTGGCACGAACTGCGCGTCCCCCTCTTCCGCGTGAACCTGCACGATAAGCCCATCTGCGGCATCAACTTCTGCCAGCAGGGCGCCACCCGCATCGTGTGGGACCGCACGGCACTCGTCGCGGGAGGCAAGGAGACCGTCTTCGTCGAGGACGACACGCCGAAGGGCACGACTCGCGGCGAATGGGAGTGGGTGGCCGAGCCGCGCCACAGCGGCGCCCGCGCGCACACCCACGGCCCGCTCCCTGCCCACTACGACGTGCGGTCGCACACCTTGTCGGAACTCGAGGCGCCCATCGTCGCCCACCTCGCGCCCCCGCTCGACCGGCCCTACATCTCCCAATGGGTCTGGCTCGACCCCGCGGCCCCGCCGACGGCGTTGGCGCTGAGCCTGCACGACGGGCGCGGTTGGGCATTTCGCGCCGTGTGGGGCAGGCGGGTCCTGCGCGGGCGCGCGATGGGGCCAATGCCCCCGCCCGGCCAGTGGCACGAGCTGCGCCTGCCCCTGGCCTGGACCCCCTTCCTCCCCCGCGCCATCGCAGGCGTGGCCTTCAGCCACGTCGGCGGACGCGTCGTCTGGGACCGCACGGCGCTGGTCGTGGGCGGCAAGGAGCACGTGCTCATTGACGACGAGCCGCCGCCGCTGAGAAAAGAGAGAAAAGAGGGACAGATACCTTTTACCGCAGCGGAAAAGGTATCTGTCCCCTGTTCCTGGCAGAGCTGGGTGGACGGCTTCGAGGGCGGCACGCGACCTGTCCCGGGCAAGGTGGGCCTCGCCATGGCCTGCGATGGCCACACGGGCTACATCCGCGCGCCCCACTCGCCTGACCTCGATCCCCAGCAGCTCACCGTCGAGGCCTGGGTCTACCTCGACTCCTTCGCCCTCGGCAGCGACACCAAGCAATGGGTCCTCAACAAGAACGGCCACGCCTGGGAGGACGGCTACTTCGGCCTGGTCATCTACCGCGACAAGGCCGTGGCCAACCTCAACATCGGCGGGCAGAAGGAGAACCGCTTCGAGGCCTGGAGCGAGGAGGGCACGCTGAAGCTCAAGACCTGGCACCATCTGGTGATGACCTACGACAGCGCGGCACTGAAGCTTTACCGCGACGCCGCGCTCGTGGCCGAGACGCCGGTGAACAAGGAGCGCAAGCCCGGCCGCGGCTCCCTCTACATCGCACGCTGGGCGTTCGGTCGCAACTACTTTGCCGGTCTCCTCGACGAGGTGCGGCTCTATCGCCGCGCCCTCTCCGCCGCCGAGATCGCCGTCCGCCACGGCAACCCCACGACGCTTGAGCCCGCCGCAGCCGAGGCCGTGGCGGCCCACTGGGGCTTCGACGCCGAGGCTGCGCCCGCCGACCCCCTCTCGGAATGGCAGTGGGTCGAGCAACCCGCCAGGAGCGGCAAGCGCGCGCACACCAACCGGGTGTCACATCTTCATTTGGCACATGGCGGCCATGTGCCAAATGAAGATGTGACACCAGCCGCCGCCGGCCACGCCGCCTATCTCCTCAAGGAGCCGCTCGTCACCCACCTGCCCTTCGACCGCGCGCGAGCCGCCGCCACGCTCCAGGCCCAGATACCCCGCCTCGGGCCGGGCGATGAGGCCTGGCGCCTCTTCACCGACCTGCTTCAGTTCGAATCGCCCAACCCCCAGCGCCGCGTCGAGCTGAACGTCTGGTTCCTCACCGCCTTCCCCGGCCATCCCAGGGCGGCGGACGTCCTGGGCAACCTCCTCGACGCCTGCACCGAAGCCGGCGACGCCGATCCCACGGAGCGCGTCCTTTCCCTCACCAAGGACCTCCGCCTCCCCATCCACGTCCTCTACCACTACCATCGCAAGCACGCGCTCACGCCCCGCGAGTTCCTACGCTCCTGGCAGCTCATCGGGCCGTTCCCCGGCCAGGGCGAGGGCTGGGGCCTCGACACCGCGCACCCGCCCGAGGCCGACGCCGTGAGGCCCGACCGGGCCTACACGGGCCTCGCGGGCGAGGTCCGCTGGCGCCCCGTCACCGCCGAGGGCAGCTACGTGAACCTCAAGGCCCTCCTCGGCCCGGCCGAAAACGCCGTCGCCTACGCCGCCGCCTGGGTCCACTCCGACCGCGAGCGGCCCGCCGTCCTCGCCGTCGGCAGCGACGACCGCTGTAAGGTCTGGCTCAACCGCAAGCTCCTCCTCACGGGCCAGACCGCCACCTACGCCTCGGCCGGCGAGTTCATCGCACCCGTCACCCTCAATGCGGGATGGAACGAGCTGCTCCTCAAAGTCACCCAGGGCACGGGCGAGTGGGGCTTCTACTTTGAGCTGCTCGACCAGTTCGCCCGCCGCGCCCCACTCGGCGTCCGAGTCGCCTCCGCCCCGCCCGAGGCGAAGTAGACCCTGTTGCGGACCGCCAAGACTGGCTGAAGCCAGGACTCCGAACAGGGGAAGAACCCGTTTGGAGTCCTGCCTTCAGGCAGTCTTCGTTGCGGCAACTGGCTTTCCGCAACAGAAACGAAGTAGACCCTGTTGCGGACCGCGGCAACCCGGGTGGCACCCTTGTAGGGGCGGCCCTTGTGGCCGCCCTGGGGCAGCCACGAGGGCTGCCCCTACGCAGCCTGCGCACGATGCGCGCATTCCGCGGCGGAAACAAAGTAGGCAGGACAGGCTTTGCCCTGGCGTCCCATTGGCCCCCGAATCGCCGTGGCTCGGCCGCTCGATGGGCTTCGGGCCGCCTATCGCCGCACGGACCTCGCCGCCCTTGATCTCGACGAGTGCATCTTCCCCGGCATCTCTCAGGAGGCCCTCGGGGCCCCAATCGCGCGGCGGCTGCTGCACGGGAGCGACTGCCGCTTCTTGCCCAGGCTCGTTGCCGGCGGCGCCTACCGCGCCTGGACTCGCCTGAAGAAGCTCTTCGGCATCCGCACCCCCTCATCGCAGCTCATCGCCTGGTACGAGTGGACGATGCGGGGCATCCCCGAGGAACACTTCCTCCAGGCCACCCGCTTGCTGCCCAAGCGCTCGCGTCCCTTCGCCGCCGAAACCATCGCGCTTCTCGCCGAGCACGCGCCCGCGGGCATCGTGACCCTCGGCCTCGACGTCGTGGCACGGGCCTATGTCGAACGCTGGCCCGGCTTGAGCTTCTTCGAGGCTAACACCGTCGTCTTCCAGCAGGGGCCGGGGGGCCGGAGCGTGTTCACGCGCTATGACCGTGAGCGGATGCTCGCGACGGGCGAGGACAAGCGCCGAGCCGTCGAGCGGCGACTCGGGGAATCGGGGGCAAGTGTGCCCCTGGTCGTTGGCCACAACGACGACGACGTGCCGCTGGCCCGCCTTGCCCGCGAGCGCGGCGGCCTTGCCATCGGCGTCAACCCGCCGTTGCGTCTCAGCGACGAGTTCGACGCTGTAGCTACCGGCCCCGACTGGGAGCCGGTCTACGCCCTTGTCGCCATCCTCGACCCGGCCGGGGCCTGACCGCACCCGCTTCCCCGCGCAATGTTGCTCAATGTTGCTCAATGTGTCTCAATCGCCGTTTGGCGATCCTCGGCCCTCCGTCGCGGTCCAGCCCAATGTGGCTCAAAGTGGCTCAACGGAGCGCCACCTGCGCACCCGAGGGGGTGGGGGGGGCTGCCCGCCCTTTCGCCCCAACTCCTTTTCCACCCAACACTTCCACACTCTCTGCCCCCCGCCTCCCGCCCCTGCCCACCGACTGCTGTTCACGGTCTACTGTCCACTCTCTTCTCTCCCCGGCCTCTCCCCCCGCATACGTACAACCGCTTTCGCCCCGGTCTTGACGGCCCGGCATTCGCAGGAGACTGCAGAACCCGCTTCACCGTTTGCTGGCCGCTACGTCCACTCCCCTCCACCTATACAAAGGCATTGCCCCCCGAAAATGTGCACCCGGGATTTTTCCGGCCGATCCGCGAAATCCGCAACCACCTGTGCCATCGGGGCTTATGGCGATGAGGGATTTTTCCAATCAGCGCCCTGTTTCCGCGCCTCCCGCGGCCAGCTTCGCCCTCCCGCTTGCCGCCGCGAGGGCGATCTGCTATCCTCTCCGGCGGCCGGGTGACCCCGGGGAGGCCAAGCCTCGGACGGGGCTGAGGCGCGCAGCGAGGGGCAGAGATGCCCGAGCACCACGTTCTCACCGCGCGCTCGCTGGCGGTCGGGCTGGCGATGGTGGTCGCGCTCAGCCTCGGCGTGCCCTACGTCGAGCTGGTGCTCCGCGGCCAGCTCCTGGCGACGAACTACTATCCCGTCGGCCTCGGCATCGCCTTCCTTGCCGTGGTGCTGGTGCTGAACGTCGCGCTCAAGGCGCTCCGCTGCTCCTGGGCGCTCGGCCCCGGCGAGCTGGCCATCGTCTTCGTCATGGCCGCCGTGGCCATCACCATGCCCACCCACGGGACGGCGGGCTACCTGCTGAGCTGGACCAGCGCGCCGCACTACTTCGCCAGCCCGGAGAACCGCTGGGCCGACTTCGTGCTCCCGCACCTGCGGAGCTGGGCGGTGGTGGAGGGCGGGCCGCCGCTGCGCTGGTTCTACGAGGGCCTGCCGCGCGGGGAAGCCATCCCGTGGGGCGCGTGGGTCGTCCCGCTCGCCTGGTGGCTCGCCTTCGTGGGGGCCGGCCTCTTCGCCTGCCTGTGCGTCGTCTCGCTCCTCCGCCGCCAGTGGATGGAGCACGAGCGCCTGGCCTATCCCCTGACCGAGATGACCACGGAGCTGATTCGCGGCTCCGATGAGCGCCGCCTCCTGCCCCGCTTCGCGCGCTCGGGCCTCTTCTGGGTCGGCTTCCTCATCCCCTTCCTCATGCTCTGCTGGAACACGGCGTGCTACTTCTCGCCCGACATGCCGCCGCTGCCGAGCGAGTGGCCGCCGCTGGTGATCGCCCCCGGCTTCCCGCCCATCTACCTGGTCTTCTACTGGCCCATGCTCTGCATCGCCTTCTTCCTCAAGCGCGAGGTGGCCTTGAGCATCTGGGTCTTCGTCGTCCTCGGCGTCGTCCAGGAGGGGGTGTTCAACCGCCTGGGCTACTCGGTTCGCAGCTCGGTGAGCGTCTACCACTTCGACGCCTCGGAGCCGGCCCTCGCCTGGCAGGCCTATGGGGCGATGGTGGTGATGGTCGCCTTGAACCTGTGGGTGGCCCGGCGCCACCTGGTTGGCGTCTTCCGCCGCGCTGAGCGGGTCTCCGACCCCCCTCCCTCTCAGGGAGGGGGCACGGGGAGGGTTGGCGCCCCAGAGCGCGTCAGACTCCAATGACCTCCTCTCCCCCCGCACCGCGCTCGTGGGGCTCGGGGTCGCTGGGGCGTTCATGGCCGCGTGGCTCGTGCGCCTGGGCATGGAGCCGGGCACGGCGCTGCTCTTCCTCCTCGCCGCACTCGTCGGCTTCCTGGGCCTCTCGCGCCTCGTGGTCGAGGGGGGACTCGTCTTCATTCGCCCCCCGCTCACCCCCCAGTCGGCCACGGTCGCCGTGCTCGGCAACTCGGCGATGGGCGCGACCCAACTGGCCGCGATGGGACTCTCGATGGCCTGGGTGGCCGACCCGATCAACGCCTTCATGCCCGCGGCGGCCAACGCGGCAAAGGTGGGGCGATCGGGCCGCGCCAGCGGGCGGCAGACCGTCGCCGCGATGGGCCTCGCCGTCGGCGTCGCCCTCGCCGTCACCGTGCCATTCACCCTCTGGCTCTGCTACGAGCGCGGGGCCTACACGATGGGCTCCTGGCTCTTCAAGGGCGCCCCGCGCATCCCCTACGAGTACGTGGTGGACGCCATTCGCTCGAAGCCGGGGGTCGAGTGGTCCAAGCTGGCCTGGGGCGCGGCGGGCGGGGCCGAGATGGCCGTCCTCACCGCCCTCTACTACCGCCTGAGCTGGTGGCCGCTGCACCCGCTGGGGCTGGTCGCGGGCGTGGTCTTCAAGGTGCGGTGGAGCTTTCTCCCCATCTTCGTCGGCTGGCTCTGCAAGGTCGCGGTCCTGCGGTTCGGCGGCCGTGCCGCCTACGAGCATGGCAAGCCCTTCTTCCTCGGCGCCATGGCCGGCTGGTTTGCCGGCGCCGCTGTCTCCGTCCTCGTGGATTGGCTCTTCTTCTTCGGCCACGGCCACGCCATCTACTGGCACTGAGCGGCTTTCGTTTGACTGCCCGCGCCGGTCCGTGTACCATAGTGTCGGCCTCGGGCCGCAGCCGCGGCCCGGCCGCTTTTTCATGGGAGGATAAGAAAGGACGCTTTGTGGACAAGTGGTTCGCGGCGTTCGCTGTGTTCGGCCTCGCAACTGCCGGCCTCGCAGGAGAGGAGCCCGCCCTGAAATCCCTCAAGGAGAAGGTCAGCTACTGCATCGGCCTCAACATCGGCAAGAGCATGAAGCAGGACAGCGTGGACCTCGACCCCGATGTGCTGGTCCGCGGGATCAGGGACGCGCTGTCGGGCGCGAAGCCGCTCCTGACCGACGCCGAGATCCAGGAGGCGATGGTCGCGTTCCAGAAGGAGACGCAGGCGAAGGCCGCCGCGGACCGCAAGGTCTCCGGCGAAAAGGCGAAGAAGGAAGGCGAGGCATTCCTCGCCGACAACAAGAAGAAGGAAGGCGTCGTCACCCGCCCCAGCGGCCTCCAGTACAAGGTCATCAAGAAAGGCACCGGCAACCGCAACCCGAAGGCCACCGACACCGTGGTCACCCACTACGTGGGCACACTTCTCGACGGCACGGAGTTCGACAGCTCGATCAAGCGGGGCGAGCCAGCCCAGTTCGAGGTCGGCGGCGTCATCCCCGGCTGGACTGAGGCCCTTCAGCTCATGAAGGTCGGCGACAAGTGGCAGCTCTTCATCCCCTCCAACCTCGCCTACGGCGAGCGCGGCGCCGGCCGCGCCATCGGCCCCAACGAAACCCTCATCTTCGAGGTCGAGCTCCTCGGGATCAGCGACGCCAAGGACGAGAAGTAGCCCTCCTCGCCGCCTCGCAACGCAACCCCCCTCCCTGGAAGGGAGGGGGGTTGATAGGACCTCTTGTCCCTTCCGGTCCGCCCCTTGATCCGTCCACATTGGCGGATACAATGCGGGCATGAGGCGCCTCTGGCTATCGCTCCGCGCCAGGCCCTCGACCCGCCCGGGTCGTCGTCCCGATCCGCCACGCTAGGGCAAGGAGAACACGCGGTGAAGCTCCCCCACTTCTGGTCCCGCCTCCCCGAGGCCATCAAGGTGCGATTCGGCCGCAAGCGCCCAGGCCGCCAGCGCGCGCTCGCCGCCGAGGACCACCTGCTCATCGTCCTCCATCGTGCCCCGGGAGCCGACGAGCGGGACCGCGAGCCCGTCTTCTTCTGGCGAAAGCCCGACGGCACCTGGGAGGCGGGCGAACGCGGCGGCATCAGCCGCCTAATGGAGCACCTCGAAGAGTTCGACGCCGCCGAGGCCGCAATCGCCAAGGAATACGAGCAGGCCACGGACGCCCGCGACTACTTCGTCATCCTCGAAAAGGCCGCCCCGCTCCACCATACGGCCAGGAACCTCCACGCCACGCTCCAGGCCGCCCGCGAGGCCGTGCCCGCCGACCGCGACCTGATTGACGCCCGCGACTGGGCCTACGAGATCGAACGAGCCCTCGACCTGCTCTACACCGACACCCGCAACGCCCTCGACTTCCACATCGCCATCCACAGCGAGGAGGAGACGCGGCTGAGCACGGAGTCCATCCGCGTCGCCAACCGCCTCAACATCCTGGCCGCCATCTTCCTCCCGCTCACCGCCATCGCGGGCATCTTCGGCATGAACATCCGCAGCGGCCTCGAGGGCAGCCCCACCTGGGCCTTCTGGCTCGTCCTCCTCTGCGGCATCCTCCTCGGCATTGGCATGAGCTGCTGGGCCGTTCGCGGAGCCAAGGGGCAATCCGCGGATCTTGCGCAGTGAGGCTTTCTGGCGTACACCCATGATGGCCCCCGGCAATCCTCTGAATGGGGGCGTCCCCATGAATGGAATCGGAACTCGACGGCTCGGTTTCAGCCTCGGGGACCTGCTGATCGTCCTCTTCGCCCTGGCGGTGGCCGGCGCTTTCGCGCGTGTTGCCCAAAGGGTGAACTCGTTGGGAGTCCCGCCTTCAGGCGGTCTTCTCTTGCCCCAAACCGCCTAAAGGCGGGACTCCGAACGGGGCGGAGCCCCTGAACCGGGTTTGGGCAACACGCCCTGTAGATGCAATCAAGGAGGGCGACACAGCGCGGCTGGAGAGGATCCACCGCCTCTGGAACCAGGAGGACCCGCCGCCACCTTGAGCGCCCCGCAACCCGCCGAGCCCCGTGCCCAGCCCCTCTTGATCGCCGCTGGCCTTCGCTCGTCCTTCCCCAACGCCCTGGGGTAGCCCCCGAAGGGGGTGACCCAGCCGTAGCCCAGGGCGACCGAAGGGAGCCCTGGGACAGGAGCGCACCCCCATGGAAGCCCCTGAAAGGGGCGCTTCTCAGCGGCTGAATCGCCCCCTTCGGGGGCTCCCCGGCGCGCACGGCGTTCCCCAGGGCTCCCTTCGGTCGCCCTGGGCTACGGCTCGCTCGCCCGCGTTCGCGGGCTGCGAGGGCATGAGGAGTGGGCAAAGCCCCACACTGAGAGGGAGGGGCTCAGAAGCGGGTGTGCTCGGTGCGGGCGATGATCTCGTCCTGGAGGTCGCGCGAGAGGTCCGTGAAGTAGTCGCTGTAGCCCGCCACGCGGACGATCAGGTCGCGGTAGGCCTCAGGATGGAGCTGGGCCTTGCGGAGCGTGGCGGCGGTGACGACGTTGAACTGGACGTGGTGGCCGCTCAGGGCGAAGTAGGTGCGGACGAGTTGGGCCAGGCGCTCGATGCCCGACTCGTCGCCCAGGAGGCTGGGCGTAAGCTTCATGTTCAGCAGCGCGCCGCCCGTCTTGATGTGGTCCATCTTCGCGGCGGACTTGATGACGGCGGTGGGGCCTTTGCGGTCAGCGCCCTGCACGGGGCTGATGCCCTCGGAGAGGGGGACGCCCGCCTTCCGCCCGTCGGGCAGGGCGCCGGTGACGGAGCCGAAGTAGATGTGGCTGGTGGTCGGCAGCATCTCGACGCGGTAGTGGCCGCCCTTGGTGTTAGGGCGCCCGTCGAGCGACTCGACCAGGAGGTTGAAGGCTCGAACCATGATGGCATCGGCTAAGTCGTTGTCATTGCCATACTTAGGTGTGCGGTTGAGGAGGCGCTGGCGGAGGACGTCGTGGCCCTCGAAATCGGCGTCGAGCGCGGCCACCAAGTCGCCGAGGGGCACCGCCCGCTCGTCAAAGACGAGTTGCTTGACAGCGGCGAGCGAATCCGTAAGTGTCCCAATGCCAACGAATTGCACATAGGAGTTATTGTAGCGCGCCCCGCCGGCATTGTAGTCGCGCCCCCGCCGAATGCAGTCGTCCGTGACGACCGAAAGAAAGGGGGCGGGCATGGTGCGGGCGTAGAGCTGCTCGATGATGGCATTGCCCGTGAGCTTAACCTCAAGGAAATGGCGGACTTGTGTCGAAAAGGCCGCGAACAGGTCGTCGAAGGAGGGGGGGGAACCCGTCTGGGGGCCGAGCTGTTTGCCGGTGCGGGGGTCAACCCCGTTGTGGAGAGTTAGCTCCAGTATCTTCGGGAGGTTGAAGTAGCCTGTGAGGATGTAGGCTTCCTTTCCGAAGGCGCCGGTTTCGACGCAGCCGGAGCAGCCGCCGGCGCGGGCGTCCTCGATGCTCTTGCCCACCCTAAGTTGTTCAGCCACAACGGCTTCCACGTCGAAGATCGAGGGGAAGCCGTAGCCCTTCCGTATCACGCGGAGGGCGTGTTTGAGCAACTCGTCGGGGGTCTTCACCGAGAGCTGGAGGTTGCTGCTCGGCTGGAGCAAGTGCATCTCCTCGACGATGTCGAGGAGCATGTGCGACAGCTCGTTCGAGCCATCGGAGCCGTCGGGCAGGAGCCCGCCGAGGTTGATGTTGGCGAAATCGGTGTAAGTGCCGCTCTCGGCGGCAGTTACGCCGACCTTCGGCGGGGCGGGGTGGTTGTTGAACTTCACGAAGAAGGCTTCGAGCAACTCGCGCGCGCCGGCGGGCGTGAGCGAGCCATCGGCCAGGCCCTTTCGGTAGAAGGGCAGCAGGTGCTGGTCGAGGTGGCCGGGGCTGAACGAATCCCAGCCATTCAGCTCCGTGATCACCGCAAGGTGGCACCACCAATACATTTGCAGCGCCTCGTGGAAGTCGCGGGGCGCGTTGGCGGGCACGTGGGAGCAGATGGCGGCGATCCTCTCCAGTTCGGCCCTGCGGCGCGGGTCGGCCTCGCGGGCGGCCAGTTCGCGGGCGAGGGCCGCGTGGCGCTGGGCGAAGAGGATCAGGGCGTCGCACGCCACGTCCATCGCCGCCAGTTGCTCGCGCCTCGCGTAGGCATCGGGGTCGTTGAGGAAGTCGAGACCGGCGATGGCCTCCGCGATCTCCCGCTTGAAGTCCACCATCCCCTTGCGATACACCTTGCCGTCGAGCACCGTGTGGCCGGGCGCCCGCTGCTCCATGAACTCGGTGAAGAGCCCTGCGTCGTAAGCCTCGCGCCATTCGGGGCTTACGGCGGCGAAGATGCGGTCGCGCATGCTCCGCCCGCGCCAGTAGGGGATGATCCGCTCCTCGTAGACCCGCCGACACTCCTCCGACACGGCATAGCTGGTCTTGGGGCGCGAATCGAGGATGCGCAAGTCATCGAGGCTGTGACAGGTCAGCTCGGGGAAGGTTGGGACGGCTTTCGGCCTCGGCCCCCGTTCGCCCACGATCAACTCGTCGGGGCCGAGCCAGATGCTCTTGTGCTGGCACAGGTGGAGGAAGCTGCGTGCCCGCATCATGGGGGGCGACAGCTTCCCCTCGTTGGCCTGATAGAACTCCGTCATCAGGATGGCCCGTTCCTCGGTGATGCACGGCTTAGCATCGAGGCTGGCCTGCCTGAGTCTCGCGGTGCGCTCCGTCATCTCGCCCATTCCCTCGCAGCCCTGTCCTCCCACGCCGCTATTCTAGCGCACTCGCCGCGCAAAGGGAAGGGGGCAGGCGGAAAGAGCCTGCCCCCTTGGGGAGTGAAGAAGCAAAGACCGCCTGAACGGGCTGTCGATTTACTCGGGCACGAAAGCCGTAAGTATTTGGTAGCTCGAGACTTAGAGATTTCGCCCCCGGAATTGCTAAGTCCATGTGTACCAAGGACTTATGGATTTTCGGCCCGAGTAAATCGACAGCCCGTT